>Ga0075428_100010790_pt1 | contig 10153 bp, 9 predicted proteins | sample RhiMetdeltSRZDD2_FD_75291 | JGI IMG/M metagenome (GOLD analysis project Ga0075428, IMG submission 75291) | Populus rhizosphere microbial communities from Tennessee, USA - Rhizosphere MetaG P. deltoides SRZDD2 | ecosystem: Host-associated > Plants > Roots > Rhizosphere > Soil | place: USA...
ACGACAGCTTCGCGGGCGCGTGGCCCGAACGGGAGGCTGCGGGCGGGGAGGACGCCGTGTTCGCCAAGCGGCTCGGAGACATGCGCAAGATCGTCGTCTCCCGCTGCCCCCAGGAGTTCGTCTGGCGCAACACCGAGCAGCTGGAGGGCGATCTGGTCGAGGCCGCCACAGCACTCAAGAACGACCCGGGGGTCCGTCGGATCGCGCTGAGCGGATCGCCATCGGTGGTGCGGCAGCTGCTCGACGCGGGTCTTCTCGACGAGCTCCACCTGTTCGTCCACCCGGCTGCCGCCGGGTCGGGTCTCAAGCTGTTCGAAGAGGGCGGGCCCGCTCGACATCTCAAGCTGATCGCCGCGCAACCGTTCCGCACCGGCGTGGTGCACCTCGTCTACGGGCCCGACCCGAACCCGCCGACCGGCTCGTACGAAGAGGCGAAGGAGAGCCTGCCCCAGGAGTGAGCTCAGCCGGGGTCGAGCGCCGGACAGGTCAGGTCTCGAGGGCGGCGGCGAGGCGTTCGAGCGTGGCGCTGATCGTCTGACGATTGCGCGCGGTCCGGTCGTCGATGCCCGAGATCTGCTTGCTGAACTCCAGGACCGACTCGGGCCGCAGGTCTTCGTTCCACTCGGTGACCCGGCAGCCGGCCTCGGTCGGCTCGATGCGGTACCCCCAGGTCGAGTAGTGGAAGTCCATCATCGAGCACTCGAACGCGAACGCCCGACCGGGGTCGGCCTCGATGACCTTGCCCTGGGTGGTCCACTCGTGCTCGCCGTGGCGGTTGTGGCCGTCGAAGGTCGCACCGACGACCGGGCGGTCGAAGCCGTCGTGCCACTGGCAGGCGTAGCACTCCTCGGACCACTCACCCATGCGGGTCACGTCCGAGATGGCGGCGTAGACCAGCTCAGGCGGGGCGGCGATGTCACGGGAGATCTGGAGTCTCTCGACCATGGGTCGAAGTTCACTCGGCACACCGGGCCAGGCTCAAACCGACGATGTCGCAGGGCAGGTCAGTCGGCGCCGTAGGACAACTCGGCCTCCAGGAGCTGGATCTGGTCGGTGAGCAGGCTGCCGAGCAGCGCCCAACGGTCGGCGAGGGTGGGGGCGGCGAGCAGGCGCTGGCGGTCGGCGGGACCGAGCGGAGCAGCGGTCATCGCCTGGTAGCCCGCGGCAACGGGGTCATCGCTCAGTTCGAGGTCGAGCGGCGCCGCGACCATCCCCAGCTCGCGGGCCATGGCGGAGGCCCGGCGCAGGAGCGGCAGCACGCTGGCGGGGACGGTGCCTCCGCCGGCCTCGTGGTCGCCGGCCTGTTCGCCGGCCTGTTCGCCGACCTCGTCGCCGGCCCGGCCGGCCTCGTCGGGCCAGTCGCTGACCTCGGCCCGGGGATAGGGGTCGTCGGGCAGCCAGCGGTCGACCCGGATCCGCCGAACACCCACGGTGACCAGGACCCACCGCCCGTCGGGCAGCTGCTCGGCCCGGGCGACGCGGGCCAGGCTTCCGACATCGGTGCGCACGTCGCCCCCGCCGACCTCTGATCCCCGCTCGATCAGCACCACCCCGAAGGTCCCGTCGCCGGCCAGGCAATCGTCGAGCATCTGCCGGTAGCGGGGCTCGAACACCTGCAGCGGCAGCACCATGCCGGGCACGAGCACCGTCCCGAGCGGGAACATCGGCTTGACCACCACCCCCGCACCCTCGCACACACCCGCAGGTCGGCGGCAAGGCGGCAAGACCCGGTCCGGATTGATCGTCGGTAGACCTGGGCAAGGACTGGCAAGGACTGCAGCACGTCCACGACCCATGACGGGAGCCCCGATGTCGCCGAGCACGCCCCCACCCGACCTGACCGTCGCGTTCGTCGCCAAGCTGGTAGCGAAGGCCGAGACGGCCGACGAGGTCGCCTCGTTCGTCGCCGGCGCCGTCGACCTGGCCAATGACGAGGCTGGCACGATCGTCTGGTTCGCGCTGCGGACCGACGCGACCACGTTCTGGATCGTCGATGCCTTCCCCTCCGAGACCGAACGCCAGGCTCATCTGAACGGGCAGATCGCCGCGGCGCTCATGGCGAACGCCGAACGGCTGCTGGCCGAGCCGCCGCAGATCCTGCCCGCCGACGTCCTCGCAGCCAAGGTCCCCTGACGTCGACAAACTACTAACACCAAAACGTGTTTGATTTAGACACGGGGAGGAATCACTAGCGAGATGGATTGGGCAGGCTGGGCGCTGTTCGGGCTCATCGCCACCACCGGCCTGACCGTGGTGATGATCGCCGCGCAGCTCGCCGGCCGTACCCGCCTCGACCTCCCGCTCATGCTGGGAACCGTCGTCACGGAGGACCCGGACCGCGCCCGGGTGGCCGGGTTCTTCATCCATCTCGTCATGGGCCAGGCGTTCGCCCTGGGCTATGCCGCGACGTTCGCGTTGTTGGACCGCTCTGACTGGTGGTTGGGTGCCCTGCTCGGGCTGCTCCACGCCGCCGTGGCTCTGACGGTGCTCGTTCCGCTGCTACCCGGGATCCACCCCCGCATGGCGTCGCACCGCGCCGGGCCGGCCAGCACAGCTGTCCTCGAACCCCCAGGGCTGCTGGGACTGAACTACGGCCTCGAGACGCCGCTGGTGACGACGGCCGCCCACCTGCTCTACGGCATCCTCCTCGGCGTCCTGCTCACGGGCGGTTGACGTGAACCGCATCCCGCGCCCGGCGCAGCGATGTCCGACACCCATCGAGGACTACGGCCTGATCGGCGACACCCGCACAGCGGCCCTGGTCTCCAGCGACGGCGCCATCGACTGGCTCTGCGTGCCCCGCTTCGACGGCGAGGTCGTCTTCGGCCGGCTCGTGGGCGGTCCCGACGCCGGGACGTTCCGGATGGGACCGGCGTCGCCGGCGCCCGTCGTCGAGCGCCGCTACCGACCGGACACGACCACCCTCGAGACCTCCTGGGCCGTCGGAGCGTCACGCCTGACCCTGGTCGAGGGGATGGTGGCGGAGGTCGCGGGACGCCTGCTCCCCACCACCCTCCTCGTGCGACGCCTCATCGCCACGGGGGGACCCGTCGAGGCGCTCGTCGAGCTCGACCCCCGTCTGGGCGAGGAGCACCACCCGCCCCGGATCCGGGTCGGCAGCCGGGACACCGTCTGTGCCTGGGGCTCGCTCGCCCTGTCGCTCGGCTGCTCCCCACCGTCACGCATCGACGTCGGCTCGCCCACCCGGATCACGGTCGCCCCGGATCGACCGCTCACGCTGACGTTGGCGGTGGCTCACCGCGAACCGCTGGTACGGGTCGAACCGGAGGCCGCGTGGAACCTCCTCGCCGAAGACCAGGCGAGCTGGGCCACATGGACCGCGGAGGTCGACGGGCAGGTCCCCTACCGGGAGGCCGTCGTACGCAGCCTCCTCACGCTGCGGCTCCTGACCCACTCCCCCTCTGGCGCGCCCGTCGCGGCACCGACCACCTCGCTGCCCGAGAGCCCGGGCGGGATGCGGAACTGGGACTACCGCTATGCGTGGCCCCGGGATGCCAGCATCGGCGTCGGCGCCTTCCTCGGTGCCGGCAAGGTCTCCGAAGCTCGGGGCTTCCTCGCCTGGCTGCTCCATGCCAGCCGGCTGAGCCGCCCGCAGCTACCGGTTCTGCTCACCATCTACGGCCGCAAGGCACCGGGCGAACGCGAGCTCCGCGCCTGGCCCGGCTACACCGACAGCCGGCCGGTGCGGGTCGGGAACGCCGCGGCCGACCAGCACCAGCTCGACGGCTACGGCTGGGTCATCGATGCCGCCTGGGTGCTCGAACGGGCCGGTCATCGGCTCTACTCCGAGACCTGGCGCGCCGTCCGGTCCTTCGCGAACCTCGTCGCCCGCCGTTGGTCGGAACCGGATGCCGGCATCTGGGAGATCCGCGGCGATCCCACCCATCACGTCCACTCCAAGCTCATGGCCTGGCTCGCCCTCGACCGGGCCCTGCGGATCGCCGACACGCACCGCCTGTCGGCTAGGCAGCGACGCCGGTGGTCGACCGCACGCGATGCCATCGCCGAAGCCGTCGCCTCGCGGGGGTTCGACAAGGACCGAGGGACCTACACCCGGTCCTACGGTTCCGCGGAGCTCGACGCGGCCCTGCTGATCTTGCCGCTCGTCGGCCTCGACGAGCGCGACTCGTCCCGATTGCACGGGACGATCGACGCGGTCTGGACCGACCTCGGCGCGGGGGGTCCGCTCCTCTTCCGCTACCCACCGGGCAGCGATGGCCTCGCCGGCACCGAAGGCGCCTTCCTCCCCTGCTCGTTCTGGCTGGTCCAGGCCCTGGCCTGCGTCGGCCGCACCCGAGAGGCCCGCGAGCTCTTCGAGTCGCTCCTCGACCATGCCAGCCCCTTGGGGCTCTACGCCGAGGAGATGGACCCGGCCAGCAAGGCCCACCTCGGCAACTACCCCCAGGCACTGACGCACGCCGCGCTGGTCCAAGCGGCTCTCGCTCTACGCGACGCGGTGTAGCGGCGGTGACGCCCCGGTCACGACCTCTCGACCAGCGCCAGGACCCGGCAGGGGCTGCCGGAACCTCCCTCGATCGGGAGCGGGGCGGCGATCACCACCGCGCCGGTGGCCGGCAGCCGGCTCACGTTGGCCAGTTGGGTCAAGCCGTACTTGCCGTTGCCCAGGAAGAAGGCATGGCACGGGAACGGCGGCTCGAAGGAGTGGGCCCGACCGGCGTCGGTCCCGACCGTCTCGACGCCGATGCCGAGGATCGCCGTCTCCTCCGCCAGCCAGCGCGCGCACTCGACCGACAAGCCTGGCGTGTGCGGGCCGCTGTCGTCGGCGTTGAGGAAGCGCTCCTGGTCCGAGGCCCGCTCGTCCCAGCCACTGCGGTACAGGAGCCAACCACCGTCGGGCAGCGGCCCGTGGTCGTCCTCCCAGGCCCGCACGTCGTCGACGCCGAGGAGGAAGTCGGGGTCTGCGGCGCAGGCGGCCGTCTTGTCGATGACGACGGCCGGCGCCACCAGCTGGACCGGGGGCACCTGCGAGACATCGAGGCCGTCGCGACCCGTCACCCAGTGGATCGGGGCATCGAAGTGGGTGCCGACGTGCTCGCCCGCCGAGAAGGCGTTCCAGTACCACGCCGGGCCCCGCTCGTCGTACCGGCTGAGCTCCTGCAGCGAGAACCCCGGGGTGTTCGCGAAGGGTGGGGGCAGCTGGATGATCGGCGTCGCCTCCGACAGCGGGGCCGTCAGGTCGACGACCTCGATCCGACCCTGTCCGATGCCGTCGAGCAGGTCCTGCAGAGCACTCATCGACACGCTCCTCCGTGGGATGGCGGTTCAGTGGCGGGGTGGCGGTTCACGGGCGGGTTCAATGGGCGCGGAAGGCCTCGTGCAGCCAGTCGGCCACTACGGTCGGCTCCAGCTTCGCGTCGACGACCATCGGTCCCGGCCTCTCGACGACCCAGCGCTCGACGACCGCGAGGTCCTCGACCCGCCGGACGGTGACCCCGGCGGCCCCGACCGCCCGCCCGAGCGCGGCGAAGTCGGTGTCGGGGAAGGTCACGATGTCGAGCGGTTCGCCGTGCGGGCCGAAGTGGTGGACCTCGGCCCCGTAGGCGGCGTCGTTGTAGACGACGACCAGCAGCGGCAAGCCCAGCCGGCCCACGGTCTCGAGCTCCCCGGCCGCCATGAGGGCGCCGCCGTCGCCGAGCGCGGCGACCGTCAACCGGTCGGGTCGGGCGATCGCGGCGCCGATCGCCCCGGCCAGACCCAGGCCGATCGACTGGAAGGCCTGGGTGAACACGAAGCTCTGGGGATCGGGGACGTCGAGGAACATGGCCGGCCATCCCATGAAGTGCCCTGAGTCGATCGCCACCAGCCGGTCGCGGGGCAAGAGCTCGTCGAGGCGGATCGACAGGGTGCGGGGATCGATGCGGTCGTCGCTGCCGGCGTCGTCGTAGGGCTGGTGGCGCCAGCCTCCCGATGCGATCCGGGTCTTGACCTCGTCGGTGCGGTAGCCGACGGCGGCGTGGCCCCGGTCGCGCAGGACCTCGGTCACGGCCCGGACCGCCTCGCCCGCGTCGCCGACCACGCCCAGGTCGACCGGACGATGTGCGCCGATGGCGTCGCTGTCGCAGTCGATCTGGACGACCTTGGCTCCGGAGCCGACCAGCGCGCCGTGCCGGGTGGTCCACATGTTCAGCGAGGCGCCGACGGCGAGGACCAGGTCGGCCTCCGCCAGCAGCCGGGCGGCCACCGGTGACGCGAACCCGCCGGCGATCCCCAGCGCGAAGGGGTTGCCGGTGAACAGCCCGTTGGCGAGGGCCGAGGTGGCGAGGACCGCTCCGGTCAGCTCGGCCAGCTCCTCGATGGCCCCGCGGGCGTCGGCCAGCACCGCACCTCGGCCGGCGATGACCGCCGGGAAGCGAGCGGCGGCCAGGAGCTCGGCCGCGGCCTCGACCGCGTCGACGGCGGGCCGGGTCCGGGTGGCCAGGGTCAGCGGCGGAGGCGGCGCGGCTGCTGCCTCGGCGGCCGGCGCCGACTGGACGTCCAGGGGGAGCATCAACGCCACGGTGCGGCGTTCGAGGGCGGCCCGTCGGTAGGCCCGGGCAACGTCGGCCGCCGCCGTTGCCGGTGTGTAGATGCGTTCGGGCACGGCACCCACGGCAGCGGCGATGGCCGCCTGGTCGACCCTGAAGTTCGACCGGACGGCGGCGGCCGACGTGTCGCCGGCGAGGAGCAGCAACGGTGTGCGGCTCTTGGCCGCCTCGGCCAGCGCCGTCACGGCGTTGGTGAAGCCGGGACCCTGGTGGACGGTGGCCACGCCGACCTCGCCGGTGACGCGGGCCCAGGCATCGGCCATCGTCACGGCCGCCGTCTCGTGACGGGCGGCCACGAAGTGGGCACCGCGCTGCACGAGGGTGCGGGTGACGACGAAGTTCCCGCTGCCGACCACGCCGAACACCTGTCGACAGCCGAGGGCGGCGACCGTCCGCCCCACCGTCTCGGCGATGGTCACGGCGGCGATCGTAATCAGTCGGGCCGAGCCTCCGACGAGACGCCTTTGGGGGCCCGCTGGTGCATGAAGCCGAACATGTAGCCCGCGACCCGGCGCATCTGGATCTCCTCGGCGCCCTCGGTGATGCGGTAGCGGCGATGGTGCCGGTAGATGTGCTCGAAGGGCATGTGCCGCGAGTAGCCCAGGCCCCCGTGGACCTGCATGGCCCGATCGGCGGCCTCGCAGCACAGCCGGTTGGCCCAGTAGTTGCACATGGAGACCTTGTCGGACTGGGAGAACGGGCCGTAGGTGTCCATGAGCCACGCGGTCTTGTGGATGAGCGCGCGCAGCATCTCGCACTGGGTCTGCAGCTCGACCAGGGGGAACTGGATGCCCTGGTTGGTCGCCAACGGCTTGCCGAACGGCTTGCGCTCCTTGGCGTACTCGACCGACCGGTCGATGCAGAACTGCGCCGCCCCGAGGCTCGACGCCGCCTGGCGGATGCGGTTCTCGTTGAAGAAGTGCTGCACCACCTGCAGCCCACGACCCTCGCCGCCGAAGATCGCGCCGTCCGGTACCCGTACGTCCGTGAGACGGACGTGGGCGTGGTCGGTGGGCATGTTGAAGGTCCACAGGAACTCGACCACCTCGAAGCCCGCGGAGGCGGTGGGCACCAGGAAAGCGGTGATGCCCTCGCCGTCACCGGCCGCCCCGCTCGTCCGGGCGAAGATCAGGTCGTACTGGGCGGCGTGCATGCCGGAGTTCCAGGTCTTCTCGCCGTTGATCACCCACTCGTCGCCGTCGCGCCGAGCGGTGGTCTCCATGTGGGTGGCGTCGGAACCGTGGGCCGGCTCGGTGATCCCGAACGCGAAGCCCCGGCGGCCCTCGGCCAGATCGCCGATCCACTGGGCCTTCTGCTCCTCGCTGCCGTACTCGATCATCAACAGCAGCCCCACGTTGTTGCCCACGATGGAGTGCTCGTTCTGCAGGTCGTTGTGCAGCCCGAGTCCCTTGCGGGCCAGGTGCTCGCGGATGACCGCCATGCCGAGGTTGGTCCCGTCCTGGCCGCCGTACTGGGCCGGGAAGGGGTAGCGGTAGTGGCCGGCAGCGTCGGCGCGGCGGCGGGCCTCGGCCAGCAGCGCCATCCACTGCGGGTTGGGCAGGCCGCCGCGGTCCCAGTCGGTGCGGGCGTCCTCGCGGCGGTGGTCGAAGAAGCGCACGTTGTCGTCCTGGGCTTCGAGCGGCTTGATCTCCCGCTCGATGAACTCGTCCAGCGTGACGAGGTAGTCGGCGAGGTCCTTGGGGAGGTCGAAGTCCACGGTGTGCCTTTCGCTCGTCCGGCTATCGGTGCCGCTAGCGCTCGGCCAGGCGTTCCCGCGGGTAGCCGGCGTACGACTCCTTGAACACGCCCGAGTGCAGCAGCACGACGGCCGCGACCGCGCCGGTGCTGGTGTCGGTGAGCGTGGTGCGGGTCCAGTACGACTCGGTCCGCCGGCTCTGGCTCAGCCCGACGACCTCGCGCTCGACGGTGTAGGTCTGGTCGACGAACACCGGTCCCTCGACGAGGCGGATCTCCAGGTCGAGGAACAGGCCGAGAGCCGGTCCTCGCACGGGCCACACGCCGCCCGCCTTCGCCGCCAGCACGCTGACCATCTCCAGGGGAAGGACCGCTCGGCCCCACGGCGAGTGCGCGCCGCCCTCGCGCGTGTACCAGGGGTGCGGTTCGGTGATGCGCTCGAGCTTCTCGGCCAGGGAGAAGGGGTAGGCGGGGCCGTTGCCGGCGGTGTGGTCGACCGAGGCGGGGTGCGCATCGACGATCCGCATGCCCACCTGGAGCCGGTCGACGACGAACAGCTCGCCCGGGTCCGTCTGCGATGCGAGCCGGGTGTCGAGCTCGGTCTGCGGGTGCCCCTGGCCGCGGTCGACCGAGGCCGTTCCGGTGAGCACCGGCGTCCCGTCGGCCTTGTGCGCCTCCACGCGGGCCGACGACGGCCCGGTGGTGGTCAGCGAGGCCTGTACCTGCTCGCCCTCCACGACCATGGTGCGGAAGTGGCAGCTGATGCAGCCTCGCTCGAACCAGGCCCGGCCCCAGAGGGCGGCGGCCAGCGGATCGACCTGACTGAAGTGGGTGGGCGCCTCGATCGGGGCACCGGCCAGCCCGAGGCCGGCCGCGGTCCCCTCGTCGTGGATGCTCGATCGCCCGGCGCCGTCGTGCTGCTCCTCGAGCATCTGCGCCGGCGAGCGTAGAGGCCCGCTGAGCGTGATCTCCGTGGCGAAGCCCTCGCCGAGTCCTGCGACCGTCCCCGCCATGAGCGCACATCCCTTTGTCGGCTCGCCACCGGCTAGACCACGGTACGCCAGCGAACATCGAGATGAGGAGCCACGATGGACGACCTGTCCGGGCGGACCGGGGTGATCACCGGCGGTGCCTCTGGCATCGGGCTGGCCACAGCGCGGCTGTTGGCCGAGGAGGGGATGCAGCTGGTCCTCGCCGACATCGAGGAGGGCCCGCTCGAGCGGGCCGCCGCCGAGCTCGGGGCGCTGGGGGTCGTCTGCGACGTCGGCGACCTGGCATCGGTTCGCAACCTTGCCGATCAGGCGTACGACCGGTTCGGTGCCGTGCACCTGCTGTTCAACAACGCCGGCGTCGCCGTGGCCGGTCCCGTGGTCCAGATGCGCCACGCGGATTGGGAGTGGCTCGTGCGCGTCAACCTGTGGGGGCCGATACACGGCGTCGAGGCCTTCCTCGAGCGCATGATCGCCCAGCGGAGCGGCGGCCACATCCTGTTCACCGCGTCCTTCGCGGGCCTCGTACCCAACGTCGGCCTCGGGCCGTACTGCGTCACCAAGTACGGCACGGTCGCGCTGGCCGAGGTCCTGCAGAAGGAGCTGCGGGCGCACGGCATCGGCGTGTCGGTGCTGTGCCCCATGCGGGTCGAGACCAACATCGACACCTCGGAGCGCAACCGGCCCGCAGCGCTCGGTGGACCCGATGCGTCGCCGCTGATGCCGGCCATGCCGGCCACCGCCGAGGAGGCGGACGACCTGGCGGGGCGGGTCCTCGCCGTCGAAGACGTCGCGGCCGACGTAGTCAGCGCCGTGAAGGACGGGCGCCTCTACATCATCCCCCACGAGGAGAGCATGCAGTTCGTCCGCCGCCGCTTCGCCCGGATGGAGCGCGACGCTCCC
>Ga0075428_100010795_pt1 | contig 10152 bp, 10 predicted proteins | sample RhiMetdeltSRZDD2_FD_75291 | JGI IMG/M metagenome (GOLD analysis project Ga0075428, IMG submission 75291) | Populus rhizosphere microbial communities from Tennessee, USA - Rhizosphere MetaG P. deltoides SRZDD2 | ecosystem: Host-associated > Plants > Roots > Rhizosphere > Soil | place: USA...
GACATCATCGTGATGCACGACGGGCATCACGTGAACCCGAGGGCCGATCGGCAATACGCGGTCGAAGCGACGAGACTGCTCGTGCCGGCCCTCGCAGCCAGAGGCTGGAACTTCGGACGGCTGTGCGATCCGCACAGCCGTCCGGAAATGCGGTGACTGTCTCCCTGGTTAGAAAGCGTGCCCTACGGCTTGCAGGTCGGATCCGTCTTCGGATCACACTTCGGCGGTTCCTTCGTCTCGCACGTGAAATCCGACAGCACGAGCTTGCCAGGAAGGGCGCCCGTTGATGCCGACACCAACTCGCCGGACGCGGTGCAGTTGAAATGCTGCGTGGAGGCGGTGATCTTTGACGGCCCTACCGTGCACGTGTCACCGGAGCTCCACGTTGCGGTGAGTGTGCCGGCGGGCGCGCCGCCCGTCTGGTTGTTGACGAAGTGCCAATTACCGCTAAAGTCTCCGCAAGACTGGCCGCTCAGGTTGTTGATGTTTGCAGCCATCAACGTCCCGCCTGCTAGGGCGACGACCGCCACCAGAACCATCATTGCTTTTCTCATGTCACGCTCCTCTATTGATGTCATGGGGCCCGGCGCCGATTCATGTCGCATCGACCGCTGCGGACGATCGTTCGCCGGCTGCCCCCGAGCACATCGCATGCCGGGGATGGGTCGTCGTTCGTGACGACGGCACCAATCGGTCACGTGCTTTCGGCTGAAAGAGTTGCGAAAGAGAGGAGACGTTCAAAGGGTTTTCGTTCGTCGAACAAGTCACTCACAACGGCGCGCTTTCTCGCGCGTGTGTCGGACTATGCCGCTTTCGACTCCTCTCACTCGATCGGACCGACATCCGTGGCGCGCCGGTCGCCCGCGGACGTCGGTCCGGAGACAAAAGATTTCTTGTCAGAGGTCTTTAGTTGGCGCACTCGCATCGGCGGTTGCGCGAGCATTCAGCGTAACTGTTGTCAGGACGACGCTAGTCGTCGCAATCGGCTCGAAGTCGATCCGGTTCGTTCCGCTGGTGGGAATGTTGCTCTTGGTCCACCGTTTTACGCGTTGTCGCAAGCCCCTCGGCGTGGTCGCAGGCACCGGTTCGACGCGCGTCAGAAAGGTAGCCATGAATCAGCGTCGACTGCTCCTGACATCTGCCATGTGCTCGGTCATCGTGCTCCTCAGCGGCCGCGTCGAGTTCGCGCAGGTCGTGGACCTGCTGCCGAACCTGACCCCGCAAATGGCGTCGGAAATCAGTGTCGTCCAGGATCAGACCAACGGCCACATTCTTCTGCGGTTCGCCGCCGTGAACCGCAACCTCGGCGCCGGACCGCTCGACGTCCATGCCGGCGGCGTGACCGGTTCGGGGCAGCAGGTGTATCAACGCATCTACCGCACCGACGGTAGCTACCACGATGAACTGGCCGGGACAATGACGTATCACCCGGCGCACAACCACTTCCATGTCAACAACTTCGAGCTGTACACGCTGACACCGGCGGGTGAGGACCGGCTGGTGACCGGAAAAACGAGCGAGAAGACCAGTTTCTGCCTCGAGGACACGACGCCGATCGACCTCCGCCTGCCGGGGGCGCCGCAGCATGGCGTGTACACGACCTGTAACCCCGACGTCCAGGGCATCTCCGTGGGATGGGGCGATCGCTACGGTCCGACACTGCCCGGCCAGTCGTTCGACATCACCGGCGATCCCGAAGGCGATTACGATCTCTGGATCGAAGCCGACCCGGGGGAACAGTTCTTCGAGTCGAATGAAAACGACAACATGTCGTGCGTCCGGCTTCACATCGATCCGACCGCAAGGACCGTCCAGACCCTCGGGACCTGCGGATCGGTGATCATCAACTCGATCACCCCGAACACGATCAAGCCGGGAACGGCGATTAACGTGACGATCACGGGTACGGGCTTCACGTCGGGCATTGCGGTTGGTTTTGAGAACGGCACCGGACCAGCACCGGTGGCCTCGAACGTCGTCGTCGTCAACGCCAGCACGATCACCGCGAAGGTGACGGTGAAGAGCGGGGGCGGCAAGCAAACGCGCTACTGGGACGTGCGCGTCGGCTCGGGCGCGTTGTTCCGGGCGTTCACGGTCAAACAGTAGATGTGAGGATCTGACAGATGACATCCGACGAGAAGCGCACCACGAACGGTTCCAGCTCTCCCACGTCGAGACTTGGCGACATGGCCCTGGTGGCGACGCTCGTCGGCGTGATCGTAATGATGGTCGTCTCGGTAATGAACCAGAGGGAGTTGAGGCGATTGCGCGCCCGCGTCACGCAGCTTGAGACGGTGGCGAATGCGCCCACGCCGCAGGGATCGGCGCTCAACAAGGTTTACGAGGTCGATGTGACCACGGCGCCGGCAAAAGGGCCGGCCGGCGCCGCTGTGACGGTCGCGGGGTTTTCCGAGTTCCAGTGTCCGTTCTGTTTGAGCGTGGTGCCGACGTTGAAGGAACTCGAGGAGACCTACAAAGATCGGGTGCGCTTCGTGTGGAAACACCTGCCGCTGGTAGGCATCCACAAGAACGCGATGGGCGCTGCGATCGCAGCCGAAGCGGCACGAAACCAGGCCAAGTTCTGGGAGTACCACGACAAGCTCTTCGCCAATCAGGAACGCCTCGAGCCTGACGATTTGTCGCGCTATGCGCGTGAGCTCGGCCTGGACCTCGCCCGGTTCGAGAAGGATCGCAGCGACCCCGGACTGAAAGCGAAGGTGCAGGCCGACATGGCCGAAGCAACGGCGCTCGGCGTCAAGTCGACGCCCACGTTCTTCATCAACGGGCGGATCGTCCGCGGGGCGATGCCATTCGAGACCTTCGCCGCGCTCATCGATGTGGAGCTGGCGAAATACTCCGCGTCCGCCCAGAAATCGTCGTCCAACTGACCGGCGGCTGCGGGCAGTGCAAGCCTTAGTTGAACGCCCTGATCGACCGATCCAACGCACCGATGACTCTCGTGCGTCGCGTCCTCCCTGCTGACCCGCAGCACTTCACAAATCGATAACCGGCTTGACGTGCCGGAATTTGTAGCCCATTCACGCCATGACAGGCCGGGCGTCATGGCTGGGCTTGCGATCTAACCGCCGGCTCTTCCGCCTGCGCGCTAGAATGACGTCACCCGCCAGTCAGGATTTGAAGGAGTGGGAGCGATGGCTACCAAGTCCCTGTCGGCACGCGCAGTCGCGCTGCTCACGATCTCGTGCCTCTCCGCGGGCAGTTTGATCGCTCAGACCCAGATCAAGCTGCCGAAGAACAAATACACGCCGGAACAGGATGTCCAGATCGGCCGTGAGGCCGCCGCTGAAATCCGCCAGCAGTACCCCATCATCAAGAACGAGGAGATCAACAAGTACCTCACGTCGCTCGGCGATCGGCTGGTAGCCGCGGCACCCGAGGAACTGAAAAAGCCGGTCTACGAGTACTCGTTCACCCCGGTGAATCTGAAGGAGATCAACGCGTTCGCGCTGCCCGGCGGGCCGATGTTCGTGCACCGGGGCATGTTCACCGCCGCGAAGGAGGAAGCCGAAGTGGTCGGCGTGATGGCGCACGAGTTGTCGCACGTGCTGCTCCGGCATGGAACCGCCAACGCCTCGAAGGCACAGAATCCATGGCTGCAACTCGGGCAGCTCGCCGGACAGATCGGCGGCGCGGTGGTCGGCGGAGGGACCGGGGCAATGATTGCGCAGGGCGCGGACTTCGGTCTCGGCACCCTGCTCATGAAATACAGCCGCGACTTCGAGAAACAGGCGGATCTGCTCGGTGCGCAAATCATGTCCCGGGCGGGATACGACCCTCGTGCCCTCGCCCACATGTTCGAGACTATCGCGAAGGAGTCGCGGGGAGCCGGCAGCAATCCGCAGTGGATGAGCAGCCATCCGGATCCCGGCAACCGGACGGTCTACATCACCAAGGAGGCCGAATACCTGACCATCGCCAGCAAGGCAGACGACAGCGGGTTCACGCAGATCAAGACGGCCTTCTCGGGGCAGCCCTCTGCGCTCACAATGGCCGAACTGGCGAAGCGCCAGCAGCAAGGCGGCGCAGGCAACGCGATGCAGTCGGTCGGCACCCCCGGCCAGCCGGTGCCGAAGCCTTCAGCCGAATACAGGAGCATCAACGGCGGAAAGGTGTTCCAGGCCGACGTTCCGTCCAACTGGACTCCCCTCAACACGAGCAACGCGGTCAGGGTCGTCCCGGAGAACGGCTTCGGCGACATGAACGGGCAACAGGTGTTCACCCACGGCATCGAGTTCGGGATCGCGCAGGCCAACACGCGCGATCTGAGAGAAGCGACCGTGACCTGGCTGAAGGCGGTCGCGCAGGGCAACCCGGAGCTCAAGCTCGCCGGCGAGCAACAACAGCTGAAGATGTCCCAGCGCACCGCGCTCGGGACGCCGCTCATCAACCCGTCTCCACTCGGCGGCCAGGAGATGATCGGCCTTTACACGACGTTCCTGGCTGACGGGACGCTCTTCTATTACCTGACGGTCGTGCCCGAAAAGGATGCGGGCAACTTCCAGGAGACCTTCCGGCGCATCGGCGGGTCGATCAAGTTGACGGACGCCACCCGTTGACCGTCAGGTGACGGCAGCCCGGCTCAAACGCGCGTTCGACGTTGTCGGCGCATGCGCAGGGCTGCTCGTGTTCGCGCCGGTGATGGCCGTCGTGATCCCGGCGGTGCTCCTCGACGACGGCGGACCAGTGCTGTTTCGTCAACCGCGACTCGGCCTCCGGCGCCGCCCGTTTTTCATTCTCAAGATCCGGACGATGCGCGGCAGCCGCGTGACGCGGGTTGGACGGATCCTCCGCGCGACCGGGCTGGACGAGATCCCCCAGTTCATCAACATCCTTTTCGGCGAGATGAGCGCGGTCGGGCCGCGGCCCTTGACCGAAAGCGACGTGCAGCGGCTCGAGTGGACGGGAGCGGAGTTCGATTTCCGCTGGGAGGCGAGGCCGGGACTCACCGGGCTCGCGCAGCTCGTCGGGCCCGACTCTCCACAGACTGCTCTGGAGCTCGATCGCACCTACACACGGCAGTGGTATCCGTGGCTCGATTGTCAGCTGATCGCGCTGTCGTTCGCGGTCAACGTGTTCGGAAAGGCGCGAGTGCGGAAGCTGGCACGCCAGGTCAACGTGCGCGTCGCTCGGTAAGGCTCGTAGCTGGCCAGTCGATCAACAGGTGCGGAGAGCCACAGCCGCAAAGAGCACGGCCAGCGCAACGACCGCTGCGACCAACCACCATTCTGTCCGCGATGTCATCGTGGGAAACGCGGCACCGACGAGAGGCTCAGGCTCCTGGCGCCGCGGTTCTCCAGCGCCGCCCGCCGCTTCTCGTTCACGGTCGACCGGCGGCTTCGGCTGATCAGGCGAAACAACGCGCCCTGCCTGCTCGTCGAGCGCTTTCCGGATTCGGCCCTCCAGCGCGATGGCAGTCGGATCGTTCGGATCGAGGTGTAACGCATCGCACGCGCGCGCCCAGGCCTCGGGCAGCATCCCGCTCGCCACGAGCCCTTCTGCCGCGCCCAGGTGCTCGTCGACCGCCGCCCGGACGCGACTGCGCTCCTCTTCGATCAGGCGCTGCTGTTCGGCCATCAGCTCCTGGAGCGCCTCGGCAACCGCGGCCTTGCCGCGCCTGCCCATATCGAACCGTCGCAACATCTCGATCGCTTCGGTGCGCCGTCCCCTCGCGAACGTCGCCTTGGCGGCCGCGACGATGTCGATGGAGATTCTTTCGTAGGTGTCTTTGGTGGCCATCTGCGACTGGATCCGGGATCCGGGGTCCGGCCGCCCATGGTAACCGATGACCGGTAGAATCCGACCATCATGCGCAGTTTCGAGAGGCTTGCAGCACTGGCACTCGCCGTTACGACGTCGCTGACGGCCTTCCCCGGCGCGCCTGCCCTGAGCGTAGTCGAAGGGCCTGCCCTGAGCGCAGTCGAAGGGCCTGTCCCGCAGCCCGGCAAGACCGACCCAATCGCGTTACATCCTGTCAATCCGCATTACTTCGTGTGGCGCGGAAAGCCGGCGATCCTCATCACGTCAGGTGAGCACTACGGAGCGGTGCTGAACCTGGACTTCGACTATCGGAAGTATCTGGATACCCTCGCCGCCGACGGGATGAATTACACGCGCATCTTCAGCGGCGCGTACCTCGAGCCACAAGGAGCGTTCAAGATCGAACGCAACACGCTGGCGCCGCGGTCCGGCCGCTTTCTCGCACCGTGGCCTCGCAGCAGCGAGCCGGGGCATCCGGATGGCGGAAACAAGTTCGATCTGTCGCGCATGGACGACGCTTACTTCGCGCGCCTGAAGGATTTCATCACTTACGCTGCAACCCGTAACGTCGTGGTCGAGCTGTCGCTGTTCTGTCCCATGTATGAAGAGGTGCAGTGGAGCCTGAGCCCGATGAATGCCGCCAACAATGTCAATGGCCTGGGGGCCGTCGGCCGCAACGACGTTTACACGGTCGACAAAGATCGGGCGCTCCTGGGCCTGCAGGAAACGCTCACCCGCAAGCTCGTCACGGAGTTGAATGCCTTCGACAACCTGTTCTTCGAGATTGCCAACGAGCCCTATTTCGGAGGCATCACCATGGCCTGGCAGCACCGCATCGCTGACGTGATCGTCGAGACGGAGCGTGCGCTGCCGGCGAAGCACCTGATCGCGCAGAACATCGCGAACAAGTCGGCGAAGATCGTCGATCCGCATCCGGCGGTGTCGATCTTCAACTTTCATTACGCCACTCCGCCGGAGACGGTGGCGATGAACTACGCGCTGAACAAGGCGATCGGCGACGACGAAACCGGGTTTCGGGGCGTCAGCGACGACGTCTACCGGATGGAAGGCTGGGATTTCGTGGTGGCCGGCGGCGGGCTGTACAACAACCTCGATTACTCGTTTGCCGCGGGCTACGAAGACGGCACGTTCCAATATCCATCGACACAGCCGGGCGGCGGCAGCCGGGCGTTGCGTCGCCAGTTGAAGGTCCTGAGCAACTTCATCACCGGCTTCGACTTCGTGCGGATGGCGCCGGACAACACGATCGTCAAGGAGGGAGTGCCGCCCGGCGGAAGCGCCCGCGCGCTGGTCGAGCCAGGGAGAGCAATCGCGATTTACGTCCGGAAACAGCGGCCCATCAGCGGCAAGGAAACCGCCGCGACCGTGGCAGGAGAATCGAGCGCGCCCGCGGCATTGCACATCGACCTCACCGACGGCGACTGGCGGGCCGAGTGGATCGACACCATGACCGGATCCGTCGTTCGTACCGAGAGCGTCCGCGGCGGCGGCGTTCGTGCTTTCGCATCGCCCGAGTACCGCGCGGACATTGCGCTACGGCTCCTGCGTAAGTAGCAAAACTTCCGCCGACCTTTGCCGGTACAGACCTTTCACAGGAGGGCTAGGAGATCAGGAGGTTTCTCGAGCTCTCAGGCCGAAGGAACAAGATCTCTAACCGCCTGAACCGCGAAGTATGTGGCCAACGAAAAGAGAATCGCCATCACCGCGTTCTCCCACCAGCGATTCCGGTAGTCAGGGCCGATCAGACGCTCGCTCGCGGTGATCCACCACAAGCCGCCGGCCAGCATCGGGAGCAGGATGACCTGGGCGCTGTTCGCCGCGAGGGTCAGCGCCACGAATCCCGGCATCCCGGGCAAGGTCCAGATCAAGGGTGGCAGAAGACAGGAGATCGCGATCAATCGATAGCAGGGATGCTGGCGGAAATCCGCGCCCGGGGGCACCGCGTGCGCACGCATCCGGAGCCACGCGTGGGTGCCGAGCGCGCCAAGGCCGGCTGCATGGCCGATCACGGATGTGTAGACGGCTGCGAAGATCCCCGCGTAGAAGAGGATCCGCCCTGATGCGCCGAGAACGTTGCTCAACAGATTCGGGAGATCCTCGAGGTGCTCGATCTTGCGATCCGGATACAGCAGCTCGGCGCCCAGCACCCAGACCGCGAGGTTGAGCACCAGCATCGCGCTCACCGCGACGATGAAATCGTAAAGCTGCACGCGGCGGTACTCGGGGCCGCGCCAGCCCTTCGCGTCGAGGAAGTACGGATAGACCAGGTTCATGAGCGATCCCCCGACCGCGCCAATCATGGCGAGCGCGACGCGCCAGGGATCGTAGACGCCCTGCCGGCCCGGCATTTCCAGGCGGACCAACCCTCTCACGACGTCGCGCGGATCGAAGCCGACCCAGATCGCGCAACCGAGGAACGAGACGGACAACACCGCGAGAAAGAACAGGAAGATCAGCTCGAGGGCACGAAAGCTCGGACGAAACACGAGATAGAGCGCCAGTCCGTTCCACGCCAGCGCCCACTGCCAGATCGCGCCGAAGCCGAACATGTTGCGCGAGACTTCGCCGATCCCGCGCGTCATGTACGACCCGTAGACGTGTCCCATCACGACGGCAGCCACGAACAGGATCGGGGCGTACGCGGGGTGCAGGCGCACCAGGCCGTCGAGCACGCCTTCGCGATGCTGGTTGCACAGCTGATAGCGGGCGATCAGCGACACGAACAGGAACCGCATCAGCACCGCGACCACGAACACCCACAGCAGCGAATAGCCGTAGTTGGCGCCCGCGGTCGACATATCCACGACATCGCCCGCTCCCAGCCAGGTCAGGACGATGACGATGCCCGGACCGAACGAGCGCAGGTATTCGAGGAAAGTGTGCGGGATGGGTGGGGCGGCCACCGGCGCCGTCCCGGTCATGTCGCAGTCCTGGAGGCCATCACGCGCGATAGTGTCGCACGTGAGCCCGGACAGTCAGCAAGATCGCGGGAACGGCGCCGTCGCTGGCTCGTGCTACTTGACCGGCGACGCAATCCACCAGGTGATGCCGTTGCGATCGACGACGCCGGCATTCCTGTGGCCGTAAGGCTTGTCTTCGGGTGCCGATTGCGACGCCGCCCCGGCCTCGAGCGCGCGGGCGTAGGTCCCATCGACGTCCGTCACCCAGACGTAGAGTGCCGCGGTCAGCGGCTTCCACTCGCCACTGGACTGTCCGATCATGACGAGCGAATCGCCGACCGTCAGCTCGGCATGCATCACTTTCCCTTCGGCGCCGCGATGGCACAACGTTTCGGTCGCGCCAAATGCCGCCTTCAGGAAACGCATCTCGGCGTCCGCATCGGGAACGACGAGATAGGGAGTCAACGTGCGGTAGGTGTTGAGTGTGTCAGGCATAACAGCATTTTGCCGGGCGTCAGCCGCCGGCGGATTGTAAGAAAGTGACGTGGTTCTGAAAGGTCGTCCGCTGCGCTTCGTAGCCGGTCGGCGTCAGGCCGGAGAACTCCCGGAATTCATGGATCAGGTGGGCCTGATCGAAATAGCCGCAGTCAAGAGCGAGATCCGTCCAGTCGATCGGACCGCAATGGTGGGCCAGGGTCACGACGCGTTGAAACCGAAGGATCCGGCAGTACCGCTTCGGCGTGACGCCGACATCCGCCTTGAAACGCTCGATGAAGCGCTTGGGACTGAGCGCGATCGCGTCGGTCACCTCGCGAACCCGTGCCACGGAAGGGTGTGCCCGAAAGTTGGAAAGCGCGTACTGCACCGCGGGGTGTGCGGCCTTCTCACGCCACACCTGCCGCAGTGTCGCTTCGAGGGTGTCGAGGGCGGCATCCGCAGTCCCCGCACTCAACAACTGATCACGGACGCGTCGCACCGGTTGCCGTCCCCACAGGAATTCGAGCGGTACGTCGGCATCGCTCAGTTCGTGCGCCGGCGGCGCGACGAACGGCACCATGCCGCCGGCACGAAACACCGTCCCGGCCACGTAAGCCTGTTCGTCGGTATCGATCACGTGGAAGCGGGTGCTCATTCCCGTCAGGACAGAGCCTGGCGAGCGCTTGCACATCACGCCATTGCCGGAATCACGATAGAGGCGGGTCTCGTCTTCCGCGAGATTCAGGATCAGCTGGGAGCCGCCTGACGGCAGAACGCGCTCGAGCGCTCGCGGCCGCGGCTCGCTCCGGCAGAGCCAGATCGACTCGATCCATCGATCCAGCGGTGGGGCCGGGCGCCGCTGCGTGAACACCATGACGGTTCATGGTGGCACGGGGGGTCGGGGGGTTCAACCTCGGGGGGAACTACCTCGGGGGTTCGCCGGCTCGGGGGCTCGGGGGTTCGCGGTTCGCGGGTC
>Ga0075428_100010797_pt1 | contig 10152 bp, 9 predicted proteins | sample RhiMetdeltSRZDD2_FD_75291 | JGI IMG/M metagenome (GOLD analysis project Ga0075428, IMG submission 75291) | Populus rhizosphere microbial communities from Tennessee, USA - Rhizosphere MetaG P. deltoides SRZDD2 | ecosystem: Host-associated > Plants > Roots > Rhizosphere > Soil | place: USA...
TGGTTCCGCGTGGTGGCATGGTCGTCTCCCGTTCGCGTTTGGTCCCTGCCCCGCGGCTACCCCGGCCGCCTGCGGAAAAACGGCTCGGCCGCGGCTAGGCGAGCTCGCGCTTGAGGATCTTGCCGGTGGCGTTGCGGGGCAGCGAGTCCAGGAACTCGACCTCCCGCGGGACCTTGTAGCGGGCAAGGTTCTGCTTCACGTGGCCCTTGAGCTCGTCCTCGTCGACCGAGCTCTCCTCGGTGAGCACCACGAACGCCTTGAGTCGCTGGCCGAACTCCTCGTCGTCCACGCCGATCACCGCCACCTCCTTGACCGCGTCGTGCCCCGCGAGCAGATCCTCGACCTCGCGCGGGAAGACGTTCTCGCCCCCCGAGACGATCATCTCGTCGTCGCGGCCGTCGATGAACAGCCTGCCCTCGTCGTCGAAGTGGCCAACGTCTCCGGACGAGAGCATGCCCTGGTACTCGTCCTTGCCGCCTCCGCCCGTGTACCCCTCGAACGCCATGTCGTTGCCGACGAAGACGCGGCCGGTCTCGCCCGTCGGCAGCTCGCTCTCGCCCTCGGAGTCGACGATCCTGACCACCGTCCCGCGCGGCGGCTTGCCGGCGGTGCCGGGCGCCGCGCGAAGGTCCTCGGGGGTCGCGATCGTCGCCCAGGCGACCTCGGTCGAGCCGTAGAGGTTGTAGAGGTTGTCGCCGAAGTGGTCCATCCACTTCACGGCCAGCGGCCCCGGAAGCGCCGAGCCACTCGCGGCAGTCACCCGCAGGCTCGGCAGGTCGTACTCGGCGAGCGTCTCCTCGGGAAGCTGGAGGATCCGCTGCATCATCACGGGCACCACGACCAGCGCGGTCGCCTGGTGCTCCTCGACCGCGCGGAGGGTGGCCTCCGGGTCGAACTTGCCCTGCAGCACGTAGGTCGAGTTCAGCGACAGCCCGAGCATGAAGTGCGCGAAGCCCCATGAGTGAAACAGGGGCGCGGCGATCACGGTCGTCTCCTCGGCCTTCAGCGGGATCCGCGAGAACATAGCCGCCAGGGGCGCGAGCGAGTCGGGGGCGCCGCGCTGGGCGCCCTTCGGGGTGCCGGTGGTGCCGGACGTGAGGATCACGAACCGAGCCGACTCCTCCGGCGGCTCCAGATCGGCATCGCTGTCGGCGCCGTCGATCAGCTCGTCGATGGTCATGTCGCCGCTGGAGCCGTCCTCGCGCCAGCCGATGAAGCTCTGCAACCCCTCACTCGCCTCGTCGAGCAGCGCGGCGAACTCCTCGTCGTAGATCAGCGCCGATGGCCCCTCGCGGTCGACGACCCCGGCGAGCTGGGGCCCCGAGAACGCGGTGTTCATGTACAGCCCGGTCGCGCCGAGCTTCGAGACCGCCAGCGTTGCGTCGATGAAGCGCCGGTGGTTGCGGCACATGATCGCGACACCCTGGCCGGCCCCCGCACCCCGCTCGGCGAGCGCCCGCGCGAGCGCGTTCGAGCGGCGGTGCATCTCGGCGAAGGTGACCTCGCCCTCCTCGTCGATGACCATCGTGCGATCGGGGCTCTGGATCGCCGCGCCCGCGATCCCCGCCGCCGGCGAGGCACCCCAGCGGCGCAGCTCGCGCAGGATCCGGACGAGCTTGTCCGGTCGCACGGGACGAACCACGCCCGCCTCGGCGAGCGCGGCGATGTTGAACGGCACGTCCGGCAGCGAGCCGAGCGAGCCGACCTTGACTCGTCGCAGGGCTGTGCCCACCGAACCGAGATCCATCGCGGGTAACTCTACGCGGAGCCGCTAGATGGTTGATCCCACGGGCTCGTGCGCGCGGGGCGCGCGGATCCAGCGACGTCATCCGTGCGTGCGATGTCGTGGGATCACCCATCTAGGCGAGCGCGTCGATGAGGGCGACGGCCACGCAGGCGACTCCCTCGCCCCGCCCTATCCACCCCATCCCCTCGTTCGAGCTCGCCTTGACGCTCACGGGCGCGCCGAGCACCTCCGAGAGGTTGCGCTGCATCTGCTCGCGGTGCGGGCCGAGGCGCGGCGCCTCGCACACGACGGTCACGTCGACGTTGGTCACCGGGCCCGGGACGAGCCCGAGCACGGAGCGCAGGAGGTCGAGCGAGTCGGCATCGCGCCAGCGCTCCTCCTCGGGCGGGAAGTGGGTCCCGAGGTCGCCGAGACCCGCGGCCCCGAGCACGGCGTCGATGACGGCGTGCGTGACGACGTCCGCGTCGGAATGCCCGTCGAGCCCCTGCTCGTGCTCGATCTCGACGCCGCCGAGGACGAGCCGCCGTCCGGCGGCGAACCGGTGACTGTCGTAGCCGACCCCGACCCTCAACCCAGTGGCTCCGTCCGGCGCTCCCGGCCCTCGAACACGGCGATCTCGTCGATTCCCCAGTCGCGCATCGTCTCGACGGCGCGATGGTAGTCGCGGCCGACGTCCTCGGGCACATGCGCGTCCGACGACAGCGCGAACGGCGCCTCGGCCTCGAGGCACATCTCGGCGAACGCCCGGGACGGGTACTGCTCGGCCACCGGCTTTCGCCAACCCGCGGTCGAGAACTCCACGGCGATCCGCGTGTCGGCGATCGCCTCGATCACCGGCTCGTAGTAGAAGCGCGGGTCGCGCTCGGGGAGCGGCCGCCGCTCGCCCCAGACCTTCACGAGGTCGGGGTGGGCGAGGATGTCGTACAGCCCGGTGCGCACGGCCTCGGCCAGCGTGTCGAAGTAGAGCCTCCACACCTTGTCCGGGTCCGGCATCGACTCCCAGATGTCCCAGATGTCCCAGTCGACCGCGTCCTGCCCGTGGACGAAGTGCACCGAGCCGACGACGTAGTCGAAGTCGTGCCGGTCCAGCACGGAGGCGATCCGGTCCTCGCGACCGGCCACGAAGTCCATCTCGATCCCGAGCCGCAGCGGAGTCGTGCGCACGAACTCGCAGTAGGCGCCGAGGTCGTCGACGCCCCACTCCCTCCACTGGGGGTGGTCCCAGATCTCGAGTCCCTCGGCGAAGCGATCGATGTGCTCCGAGACGCCGAGCTCCCCGATCCCGGCGCCGCGCGCCGCCTCGAGGTAGCGATCGACGTTGGCGTCGGTGAAATAGTCGGCCGCCGTGGCCTCGACGTCGTCGGGCCGCAGGTGCAGGTGGTAATCCGTGAGCACGCTGGCCTACGCTACCCAGCGATGGTCCATATGCGGATCGTGGTCCCGGCGCACCAGGCCGAGCACGTCCTCGACCTGCTCGAGCACACGCCCTCCGCCGTCAACGTGATCTTCCTCGAGCGGGCTGCCCGCAAGCCGGAGGGCGACGTGATCCTCTGCGACATCCCCCGCGAGTACACGAGCATCCTGGTCTCCGACCTGCGCGAGCTCGACATCGACACCGAGGGCTCGATCGCGATCGAGCACATCGACTCGGCGATCTCCTCGATCGCCGCGCAGGCCGAGCGCGAAGCGGAGGGCCACCCGGGGGACGCCGTGGTCTGGGAGGAGGTCGAGTCGAGAACCTCCGAGAACACCGAGCTCAACGGCGTCTTTCTCGCCTTCATGGCGCTCGCCTGCATGATCGCCGCGGTCGGCATCTTCCTGGACTCGCCGATCCTGATCGTCGGGGCGATGATCGTCGGTCCCGAGTTCGGGCCGATTGCCGGCCTTTGCGTCGCGCTCGTGCAGCGCCGGCGCGATGTGGCCCGGCGCTCGCTGCGGGCGCTGGTGATCGGCTTCCCGGTCGGGATCACGGCAGCGTTCTTCTTCGCCCACACGATCGACATCACCGGGCTCACCCCCGAGGACTTCACCGTCTCCGACCACCCGCTGACCGGCTTCATCTCCGACCCGGACGCGTTCTCGTTCATCGTCGCCTTTCTGGCCGGGGTCGCCGGGGTCCTCTCGCTGACCTCGGCGAAGTCCGGCGCGTTGATCGGGGTCCTCGTCTCCGTGACCACGATCCCGGCGGCCGCCAACATCGGGGTCGCCGCGGCCTACAGCGAGTGGGGCGAGTGGGGAGGCGCGATGCTCCAGCTCGCCCTCAACCTGACCGCGATCGTGCTCGCCGGGGTCGCGACGCTCTACGTGCAGCGGGTCGCGTACGTGCGCCGGCGCCACGCCCACCTCCACGATGTCGCGCGCGAGGCCGCCGGCCTGCCGCTGGGCCGTAGCCGCAATGTCGGCGACGCCGGCTACGGCAAGCCGCCGCGCGAGACCGAGGCACCACGGTGAGCCGGACGGCGGCCGACCTCGCCCTGCTGGCGCTCGCGCTGGTCGCCGCCACCGCGGTCGCCGAGCTGCTCGGCGCGGCCAACATGGGGACGGCGCTCACGTTCGGCCAGCTCGCTTTCGCGGCGACGCTGATGTGGGTGCTGCTGCGGCGCTGAGCTTCGCATCGATCGGCTCCGCCGTCTGAGCCCGCCTACTCGCCCGCGTGCGCCGCGGACGCGCGGCGGTCGTGCGTGCGCTTGGTCGGCTCCGCGTAGCGCGACGGGCTCGAGGAGACGGCGGGGTTGTCGATCTCGCCGAGCCTCGCGATCAGGCGCCGCCACTGGTCGGGCTTCAGGACCCGCGTCAGCTGCGCACCCGGATCCGCCGCGCCCGCGGGGCCCGGCGCATAGCCGACGTGCACGTGATCCGCGTGGTCCGACATCGCGAACGTGGGGCCGCCCATCTCCATCAGCGAGATCACCTGGTCGGGGACCATCGCACCCTGGAGCTCGAGGATCTGCCGGATCACTGCCTCGGTGATCGATCCGGGCCCCTGGTTGCCGAGGATCGGGAGCCCGTTGATCTGCGCGATGTCGACCGCACCTCCGGTCGAGTGCTGGCTGACGTTGCCCGACGACGTGTACACGCTGTGGCCACACCGCAGCGACGTGACCGTCGGCCGGAAGCCGCTGCGCGCCAGGTAGAGCAGCAGCCGCATCACCCGGACGTCGATCTGACCCGTCCGGATGTCGGTGCGCCCGCACTCGTAGACCTCGACCCGCGGGTCTGCGAGCACCTCGCGGATCGCCTGCTCCTTGGAGAGCAACAGCACCTGTCCCGAGTTCGCGGCGCCGCGGTCGAAGGGGTCCTTGCCCATGGCGCGGTAGATGTGAGTCGCCTCGAGCAGCTTCCAGCCGTCGAGGATCGGCTTCGGGTCGATCGTCGGCGCGCCGCGACCGGCGGGGCGGATCGAGAAGTGCACGTGCGGCGCGAGCCCGCCGGCGTCGCCGACCCGGCCGAGGACGGTCCCGGCGATGACCTTCGAGCCCTCCTGCAGCGGCCGCAACTCGGTCTTGTCGGCATCGAACTCGACGACGCCGAAGGTGGCCTTGAAGCTCTCGTAACCGGCCCGTTCCAGATAACGCTCGACCGGATCGAGCGAGCCGTCCAGGGGCGCCCCGGCGCCTTCGGTCGAGCGCTCGGGGAAGGCGAACACGCGCTCGCGGGCATCCTCCGTGTTGACCGGGCCCCGTGCCGGGCGCCGCGAGTCCGTCTCCGGTTCGACGGTCGGCGCTTTGACGGTCTTGCGCTGTTTCGGAACGGGGTAGGCCTCCTGCACCCTGCCCAGCTTCGCGTAGGTGAACCGGTTGCCGTAGGCGTCGCGCAGGACGATGAAGCGGCCGAGCTTCTTGGAGTTGCCGATCTCGGTGATCACGCCGTCGTTGACGGCGACCACCGGGGCGCCCTCGCGCGAGTAGATGTCGATCCCTCGGCGTGTGGGCGAGGAGGAGATCACCTCGGCGGCGTTGCCGTAGGCGCGCTTGCCGGGCCGCGAGCGCTTGAGCGCCCGGCGCTCGGAGATGTCGTCGGCATAGCGGGCGTCGGCGGCGACCGGGAAGCGCGCGCCCTCGGTGAGCCCGGTCAGCGAGCCGACCAAATCGTCGGGAAGGCGCCCGTACTGGCGCGCATAGAGCAGCACCTCGTCGACGTACCAGTCGGCGTGGTTGTAGGCGAAGATCGCCCCCGCGAGGTCCTCCTGGCCGCCGGAGGCGCGCAGATAGCGGGCCGCGGCGCAGATCGCGTCGACCGGGTTATAGGGGTCCTCGCGCCCGTCGGAGTTGGCGTCGACGCCATAGGTGCGCCAGGTCGCGGGCATGAACTGCATCCAGCCCAGGGCGCCGGCGCTGGAGACGTTCAGGTTGGTGCCGAAGGCGGTCTCGATCCGGTTGATCGAGGCGAGCACCTGCCAGGGGATGCCGTACTGGGTGCCGCAGGCCTGATAGATCGGCAGCAGGAAGGGCGGGATCGTGAACTGGTCGATGACGAAGTTGGGGACCCCGATCGGGGCGGGACCGAAGTCGGCGATCGTCAGCGAGGGGTTGGCGTCGGTGGGGGCGCCGTCGGGGGTGCGGATGGCGGGTTCGACGACCATCTGGCCATTGCGATCACGGCGCGAGCCGTTGCGCCGGTCGCCCTCCTCCTCCTCGTCGCCGAGCCCGCCGCCGTCACCGCCGCCGCTATAGCCGCCGCCCCCCGAGCCCGAAGGCGCGGGCGCCACCGAGCCGTCGTCGACCGTGCTGCCCACGGGGGGCGCGCTCGGGGCCGGGGCGGGGGCCGGCGCCGGAGCCGGCTCGGGTGCCGGTTCGGGCGCGGGCGCGGGCGCGGGCTCCGGGGCCACCGCGTCGGTGGCCCCACCCACGACACCGCCCGGGTCGGGAACCTGGACGCCCTCGCCGTCCACGTCCCCGGGCAGGTCGACGCTGCCGCCGCTGCCGCCGCCGGGCAGCTCGACGCCGCCGCCGCCCGGAAGCGGGACCTCGGTGCCCCCGAGATCGCCCCCGACGACGTCGCCCACCTGGGCGCTACCGGCCTCGCTGACGACCGCGGTGGCGAGCATCGCCAAGGCCGCGATGATCAGAAGCCTCTGTGGCATCTCCCCAAACTCCCCTCACGACGTCATCCGCGGGACTGAATGGAGGGCGTACCCGGCGCCAACGCGCGCATAAACATGGGAACCGTCGCCGAGCGGCGAGCTGCCTCTACGTGGCGCCGTCGCGTGCGTCGAGCAGCAGTCTTGCGAGCGTCAGGTCGGCCGCCGTGGTGACCTTGAGGTTCGTCCCCGGGGCGGGCTGGATGAGCACGGTCCCCCCCGCCCGCTCCACCAGGAACGCGTCGTCGGTCGCCTCGGCGCGGCTCCCGGCATCACTCGCGTGTGCCTCGCGGAGGGCCTCGGCATAAAAGACCTGCGGGGTCTGGGCCGCCCACAGGCGCTCGCGGTCCTCGGTTCGCTCGATCGTCCGCGCGTCGCCGACCCGCTTGACGGTGTCGGGGATCGGCGCCGCGGCGATGATCCCTGCGGCCTGCGGGGAGCGCGCGAGCGCGGTCACGAGAGCGTCGATCAGCTCCGCCGTCACCAGTGGTCGCGCGGCGTCATGGACACCGACGATGTCGGTCCGGGCCAGGGCGAGCGCGGCGGCGACGGACTCCGACCGCGAGCTGCCGCCGGCGACGACTTCGGTCTCGAGCCCCTCGGGGACGAGCGCGGCGATCTCGCCCTCGGCCCCGGGCGGGGCGGCGATCACAGCCCGCGTGACGGTCCCCGCGGCGGCGAAGGCGTCGAGGCACCAGGCGACCAGCGGCCGCCCCGCGAGCTCGACGAGGGCCTTGGGGCCGCCGGCTCCGAGCCTCTCGCCGGAGCCGGCGGCCGCGATCAGCGCTGTGGCCTGCTGGGTCGCCAGGGGCTAGATGGCGCTAGGCCGTTGCCTTGGCGCCGAAGCGCTCCTCCAGCAGCTCGTCGATGTACTCCTCCGCGCCCTCCTCGTCCTTGTCGAGGGCGTACATGAACTCCGATGCGAGGATCTTCTTCGCCCGCGTGTACATCTGCTTCTCGCCCGTGGACAGACCCTTCTCCCACTCGCGGATGGCGAGGTTGCGAACGACCTCGGCAAGCTCGTAGACGTCACCGGTCTTGATCTTCTCGCGGTTGTACTTGAATCGACGGTTCCAGTTCTTCGGCATCTCCGATACCTCGCCGGTGAGCACGTCGATCACGCGCCGCACCTGCTCCTCGTCGATTACTCGTCGTAGTCCGGCGCGGTGCGCGTTCTCGCACGGCACCATCACCGTCATGTCGTTGTGCAGGATCTTGATCGTCAGGTAGTCCCGCGATTCGCCCATCATGTCGCGCGTCTCCTTCTTCAGCACGACCCCGGCACCGTGGTGCGGATAGACGACGTTGTCGCCGACCTCGTACTCGCACACCGTGGTCTCGAGCTCCAGGTCGGCCGCGGGATCCTCTACTGATAGTTCCGTGATGTCCATACCTCCTGAATCAACGACGGCCGCTTTTGCGGCCGCCTGGTTCACGCATATCGGTCGACGATGTCGACCTCCTGAAGGCTGCGGAGCCCCTCGCGGATCTCCTTCGCCCGCCCCTCGCCGACGCCCTCCACGGCCGCCAGCTCGGCGTCGGACGCCGCCATCATCGTTTCGAGGTCGCCGAAGTGGTTGACGACCTTCTGCGCCACGAGGCGGGGCAGGCGGGGCACGCTCGTAAGCGCGCGGTAGCCGCGCGGGCTCACCGGGAAATCGAGCGTGTTCGTCTTCCGGTCGTAGCCGAGCAGCTCGGCGAGGCGACCGAAGTCGAGAAGCTCCGTGTGGGGCAGCCCGGCGAGCTCGGCGAGCACCTGCTCGATCGCGGGCTCGGACTCGGTTGCGCTGTAGTCGCGCACGAGCGCCGCGCGATCGGCCATCACCCCGACGACGGTCTCCTCGAGCTGCATCTCGATCAGCCGCCCCTCGGCCCCGAGCTCGATGATGTAGCGCTCGACCTCGGCGGCCATCCGCGTCACCAGCTCGGCGCGCTGAAGCGCCGAGAGCACGTCGTAGAGGACGACGCCGCCGGCGAACTCGAGGGCCGTCAGCCGGCCGGCGATCTGATCGAGGCGCGAGCGGTACTTCTCGAGCGTCGCCAAACCCTGGTTCGCCTTCGAGAGCACCGTCGGGATGTCCTGGAGGATGTACTTGATGCCCTCGGTGTAGAGCGAGACCACGTCGCGGCGCTGCGAGACCGCGATCACCAGCGCCCTGGTCTGCTTCGAGACGCGCTCCGCGGTCCGGTGGCGCGTGCCGGTCTCCATCGAGAGGATGGTCGGGTCCGGCATCAGCTGCACGTTCGCCCAGCTGATCTTGTCGGCACCGGGAGACAGCACGATCGCCCCGTCCATCTTCGCCACTTGGTAGAGGAGCGCGGGGGTGTAGTCCACGTCGAGCTTGATCCCGCCCGAGAAAAGGAAGGAGACCTCGTCCGGCTCGGCGACCAGGATCAACCCGCCGGTGCGCGCGTGGACGATGTTGTCGATCCCCTCGCGCAGCGGCGTCCCGGGCGCGACCGTGTCGAGCGCCCGCAACAGCCGGGGATCTTGGCGCGCCTCCAGCTCGTTCAACTCATCCCCGGCGTGCGGCACTTAGCCATGATGGCAAAGGCCTGCTAACCACGCGTCCAGGCCAATTCCGCGTGGAGAGGTCGGATTGGCCCTTGTCAAGTCAGGCGGCGCGGGACGGCCGGCGGCGAGCGGTGAACGCCTCCCCGAGCGCCGCGCGAAGGGACGCGGCCGGCGCCAAACCGTCGAGGCGCTCGCTCGCGGCCGGTCCGATCACCGGGCCGAGCCCGAACTTGAGCGCCTCGGCGATCCGCCGTTCGGCATGGCCCACGGGCCGCAGCTCGCCGGTCAGGCCGACCTCACCGAAGCAGGCGAGCGGTCGGGCGTCGCCGCCGGCCAGCGGCTCGCCGCGGTGCGCGGAAGCCAGCGCGATGGCGACCGCGAGGTCGGCGCCCGGCTCCTCGACCCGCACCCCGCCCGCAACGTTGACGAACACGTCGGCGCCCGCGAGCGAGGGGCCGCCGTGCCGTGCGAGCACCGCGAGCACCATCGCGAGGCGGTTGCGATCGATCCCGTTCGCCACCCGGCGGGGTGGGACGATCTCGGTCGGCGCGACTAGCGCCTGGACCTCGACCAGCAGTGGGCGGCTGCCCTCCATCGAGCAGAGCACCACCGAGCCCGGCGCGGCGCTCGCCTCGCCGACGAAGCGCGCGGACGCGTCGGCGACCTCGATCAAGCCACCCGAGCGCATCTCGAACACGCCCACCTCGCTGGTCGCGCCGAAGCGGTTCTTGAGCGCCCGCAGCGTGCGGAAGCTGCGTTCGCGCTCGCCCTCGAAGAACAGCACGCAGTCGACCAGGTGCTCGAGCACCC
>Ga0075428_100010798_pt1 | contig 10151 bp, 10 predicted proteins | sample RhiMetdeltSRZDD2_FD_75291 | JGI IMG/M metagenome (GOLD analysis project Ga0075428, IMG submission 75291) | Populus rhizosphere microbial communities from Tennessee, USA - Rhizosphere MetaG P. deltoides SRZDD2 | ecosystem: Host-associated > Plants > Roots > Rhizosphere > Soil | place: USA...
CGATGTCGACGACGGCGCTCCCGCCCTCGTCGAGGCCGCGCACGAGCGCGTCGAAGAGCTCCGGCGAGCTGCGCCGCGCGTCGCGGCCGACGGCGACGGTGCCGGCCCCGAGGAAGCGCGCGGTCGCCGCCCCGATGCGCCGCGCGGCCACGGCGTCGAGCTCGTCGGGGACGACGCCGCGGATGTCGTAGGCCTTGAAGATGCCGCTCATGCTGACTCCGCTCGCCTTCGGCTCGCTGCGCGCCTTCGCTTGCAGTGCGCGGGGCTACGAGCGGGACGGCTGATCGCCCCGTCGATCGAGATGGAGGCCGACCTCCGGGACCGCGCTGCGACCTACGACGGCCCTGCCGCGGCGGGGGCCGGGGCCTTGGCGAGCTCCTCGTCGATCACCTCGAAGAAGTTCTGCGCCGGCTGCGCGCCCGAGAGCATGCGCCCGTTCACGACGAAGGCGGGCGTTCCGGTGATCCCGGCGGCGCGGGCGGCACCGAGGTCGGCGTCGACCTTCGCCTTGGTCTTCGCGTCGGCGATGCAGGCCTCGAAGGCCTTCGGGTCGAGACCGACCTCGGCCGCGTAGCGCTGCAGGTCCTCCGGCGCGAGCGCGCGGTTGTTCTGGAACAGCTTGTCGTGATAGGCCCAGAACTGGCCCTGCGCGTCGGCGCAGGCCGACGCCTCGGCGGCGCCGCGCGCGTGCGGGTGGATGCTCTCGAGCGGCAGGTGGCGGTAGACGAGCCGCACGTCGGCGGGGTACTTCTCGAGCACCTGCTGCATGGTGCCGACCGCCCGCTGGCAGTACGGGCACTGGAAGTCGCTGAACTCGACGATCGTGATGCGCGCCTCCGCCGGGCCCTTCGACGGGCCCTCGGCGGCGATCTCGAAGCGCGGCTCGACGAGCAGGACCTTGACGCCCGCGCGCTCGCGCAGCTTCGCCGGCACCGCGGCGGCGCGCCGGCTCTGGAGGTAGCGCTCGATCTGCGGCCGCACCTGCTCGAGCGTGACGTCGCTCTTGCCCGCGAAGTTCTCGTCGAAGACCGCCTGGATCTCCTCGGCGCCGAGCGGCCCCATCTCCTTCAGCTCGAGCTCGATGATCGCGCTCGCCGGGACGCCGCGCTTCTTCGCCTCCGCCTCGAGCAGGCGCTCGCGGATCATGTCCTCGAGCGTGTCCGCGCGGAGCTCGTAGAGCTTCGCGGGGGAGCCGGTCCGGCTCTCGAAGAGGTCGTCCTTGATGCGCTGGTCGATCTCCGCCGTGGAGATGGTCTCGCCGTCGACCTCGGCGGCGATCTCCACCGCGCCGGGCTCCGAGCCGGACGGCTGGCTGCCGCGGCAGGCGGGCAGCAGCAGGGCCGCACAGGCTGCGGCGAGCAGGAGACGGGCAGGGCGATCGAGCATCGGAGGCACCTCTCGAGGTCGCAGGTCGTGGACCGGGGAGTATAGGACGACCCGCGCCCGTGCCGGGTTCCCGGCCCGGTCGGGCCGCCTCAGCGACCCGGTCGGACCGCCTCAGCGCGGCGCGAGGCCCAGCGCTCGCGCGACGAACGCGCGGCTGGCGGCCGCCGCGAGCGGGGCGTCGGCCTCGACCCGGCGCAGCGCCGCGGAAGAGCCTCCCGCCGCGGCGGCCGGATCGTCCTCGGCGGGGAGCCAGCCCGCGGCGCCGGCGAGCACTGCGGCGCGCAGGCGCGGGTCCTGCGCGCAGAGCCGGGGGCCGAGGGCGGCGGCGAGGCCCGCCCCGGCGTACGCGACACGTCGCGCGTCGAGGCGCGCGAGGCCGGGCAGCGAGAGGCCGGGCAGGGCGTCGAGGCAGCGGCGCAGGTCGAGGACCGCCTGGCGCGCGAGCTCCTCCCCGAGGTCGCGCGCCAGGGCGTCGGCGGCGGCGCCGCTGCGCAGCCCGGCGAGCGCGAGCGCGCTGAGCTTCGCGCTGGCGCGCGCGCCGTGGAGCGGGAGGTCGATGCTCGCGGCGGCGAGGCCTGCGGCGATCCAGGGTGCGACGGCCGCCTCGGCCTCGCGGGCGCCGCCCGCGCCCTGCTGCAGCACCAGCGCGAAGGGCCCGCGTCCCTCGGCGGGCAGCCAGAGCTCGCCCGCGACGCGGTCGCCGCGGCTCGAGAGCTCGAATGCGAGCCGCCGCGCCCCGATCTCGGAGCGCAGCGGAGCGGACCAGGTTCCGAGGGGCTCGCTCTCATCGGGCGCGAGCCACGGCGTCGGCACGGGCAGACACTCTAGCGCCGGGGGTCCGCGCGCTAGCGCCGGGGGGTCGGCGCGCGCGGCCCGCTCGCGTCAGCGCGCGAGCAGTCGGGCCGCTCGCGTCAGCGCGCGAGCAGCAGGCGCCGGGCGCGGTAGAGGTTCGACTTCACCGAGTCGGCGCTCTTGTCGACGAGCGCCGCGATCTCGTGGATCGGCAGGTGCTCGAGGTGGTGCAGCTCGAAGAGGCGCCGCTGCTCGGCGTTGAGCTCGCGGTCCGCCACCGCCTGCAGCCGCCCGAGCCGCTCGCCGCACTCGTAGTGCTCGAGCGGCGTCGCCTCGCGCCGCAGCACGGGGGAGCCGTGGTCGAGCGACTCCGCCTCGGAGAGCTCGTCGAGCGGCACGGTCGCGTGGCGGCGCTTCTTGAAGCGGCCCGCCACGGTGCGCCGCGCGACGCCGAGCACCCAGGCCGCGAACGCGCCCTCGGCGCGGAAGGAGGCGAGGCCCGCGAAGACGCCGATGAAGACCTCCTGCACGGTCTCCTCGACGTCGGCGCGGTTGGCGATGCGCCGTGAAACGAAGGCGTAGACCCTCGGGAAGTAGCGCTCGTAGAGGCGATCGAAGGCCGCCCGGTCCCCACGCGCGACGACGCGCTCGATCAGCTCCTCGTCGGCGATCACCTCGACCCGCTGCGCTTCCGCTGCCGCCATGGCCGCCTTCCCCTCCGTGCTCCCGGCGGCGCGGCCGTGGGCCGGGCGCGGGCCGAGAGCCTCCATTCGGGAACGTGGCCCGGGTGCGGGGCGGGGTGTCAAAAATTGTCACTACGGTGCCGTGAATTGTCAGTGACGGAGCCCCCCGAGGGGAGGGGCTCAGCGTCGGGCGCCGACGGGGGCGGGGAACGCCTCCGGCTCGGCGCGGTCGTCGTCGGCGAGGCCGAGGTCGGCATCGGTCAGGCGGGTGCGGAAGGGCTCGGGTGCGAAAGACGCGGACTCGGGCGCCGCGCGGGCCACCGCCGGCCGCGGCGGCGCCGGCTCGAGCGGCTCGAGGAGCACGTGCAGGACGGCGCCGTCGCGCAGGCAGCGCAGGACGCCGAGCGAGAGGGTGCCGCCCGGTGCGGCGCCCGCCGCGGCGACGGCCTCGGCGCCGAAGGCCGGGCAGAGCGCGAGCGCGCGCACGGGCGCCTCCGGCCGCACGCCCGCCGGCGCCTGCGCGAGCTGCAGGAAGCCGCGCAGCCGCGGTGCGAGCCAGGCGCGGTGCGCCAGCGCGCGCGCGACCAGCTCGAGGTCGCGCCCGGCCTCGCCCACCAGCACGACGACCGCGCTGCCGTCGGCGTCGACGCCGACCCAGTCGATCGGCGTCTCGGCCGCGAGCAGGTCCTCGGCGACGATGCGCAGCGCGGGCCAGGGCTCGGAGAGCCGGCCGCGCAAGAGGCGCAAGAGCTCCGCGCGCGGCGGGGCGGAGCAGAGCGCGGGCTCAGGCAAGACCCGGCCTCCCGGCATCCTCCATCAGGAGCTGCGCGACGTCGCGCAGGGCCCGGGCCGCCGCCGACTGGGGATGCTCGAGGCCGATCGGGCGGCGCGCGACGATGCCGCGGTAGACGTGGAGGTCGTCGACGAGCAGACCGTAGCTCACGACGCTGCGCCCGAGCTGGCGCGCGGTCGCGTCGGCGAGGCGGCGGAAGGACTCCTCGGCGCGAGCGACGCGGCGCGCGCCGTGGATCGTGACGCCGACGCGCGCGCCGGCCGAGCGCGCCATCACCGCCTTCGCGAGTGCGAAGGCCTCGGCGAGCTCGCGCGGCTCGCCGGCGGTGAAGAGCAGCACCCAGCGCAGCAGCGCGCGCGCGTCGCCGTTGCCGTGCAGCCACTCGGGCGGCACGCGCACGAGCACGAAGCCGCGCTCGCACTCGGGAGCGCGCGCGACGGCGAGGTCGAGCGCCGCGCGCCCGAGCGCCGCGAGGTCGCGCGCGTCGCAGAGCACCACCTCGGTGTCCATCGGACCCGGGCCGCCCTCGGGCCACACCGGCGAGGGCTCGTCGCCCCGCGGCGCCAGCAGCGCGGCGCTCGCGCCGAGCCGCGCAAGCTCGACGGCGAGATTCCAGGCGAAGGCCGAGCGCACGACGTCGCGCTCGCCGATCGGGATCGCGAGGATCGGCAGCGCCGCCGGCCGCTCCGGCGGCGCGCCGCGCGGCGCCACCAGCGCCCCGCCCGCGCGCGGCAGGAAGTAGTCCGCGACGTCGTCGAGATTGCGGGCCAACCCGGCTCCTACCCGCGCTAGCGCACGGCTAGCGCACCAACAGCACCGAGCTGCGGCCGCCGCCCGGGGCGGCCACCGCCTCGGGGTTGTCGGGGTCCTCGCGCCACTCGCCGTCGACCACGTAGCGGTACTCGTAGCGCCCGGGCGGCAGCACGAGGATCTTCGTCCACACGCGCGAGCCCGAGTCCTGCTCGACGAGCGAGCGCACGCCCTTGTCGGGCACCCAGCCGTTGAAGTCGCCGGCGATGCGCACGTCCGAGGCCGAGGGGTGGCGGTAGCGCACCGTCACCTCGCGCGTCGAGTCGGGCTCGTCGCCGCGCACGACCGTGGCGCGCGCCGCGGATCCCGTCGCCTCGACCTCGACGGCGAGCGCCGCGTAGTCCGCGGTGCCGTGCGCGCTCGGCGCGTAGACGCAGATCGGCAGCCCCGCCGCGGCCGCCTCGCGCAGCTTCACGTTCATGCGGATCACGGTGTCGAAGCAGAGGTCGCCGAAGAGCTCGCGGATGCGCCCGAGCGTGCGGCGCGCGTAGCGGGTGCGGCCGTCGTAGAGCGTCGGCAGCACGCGTACCGTGAGCGTGTGCGAGAGCCGCTCCGAGAGCAGGCCGATCGTGTCGACGAGCTTCTGCACGCCGTGGATCGCGAAGGGGCTCGTCTCGAGCGGGACGATCACCTCGCTCGCGGCGCGCAGCGCGTTGAAGGTCAGGAGGCCCACGTTCGGCGGGCAGTCGATCAGCGCGTAGTCGTAGTCGGAGGCCACGCGCTCGAGCGCCGCCGCGAGCTTCTCGGTGCGCGTCTCCACGGGGTCGGTCGCGAGCTTCTGCTCGAGCGCCGAGAGCACGATCCCCGACGGCGCGACCTCGATCCCCGCCGCGGCGGGCAGGATCACGCGCTCGAGCGCCTCGGGGCCGTCCGGGTCCGCCATCACCTCGTAGAGGTTCTCCTCGGGCTCCTCCGGGTCGATGCCGAGGGCGAGGGTGGCGTGGGCCTGCGGATCGATGTCGACCACCAGCACGCGGTAGCCGTCGGCCGCGAGGCAGCCGGCGAGGTTGACGACGGTGGTCGTCTTCCCGCAGCCCCCCTTCTGGTTGACGATCGCCAGGACTCGCATGCTGCCACCCCCACCGGGCGCCTCGGGCAGGCCACCCTGCGGACCCGCGCGCGCGGATCCGGAAGCCGGCGAGGCGATCCGGCCGCCGCCGGACCGGGCGTGCTGCCTCAGGCGGACCGGGCGCGCGCGCGCGCGCGACGGACCGGCTGGGGCCGCCGGGGCTGACGCGACGATTTCGCGGACCGCTTCCAGGCCTCGACCTCGCGCTCGAAGCGCGCGACTTCGAAGACCCACTCCTGGCCCGAGATCGCGTCGAAGGCGGTGCCGTCGCGAAATGCGAGCACCACGTCCCCGGTGGCCACGAGCAGCAGCTCGGCCAGTGGCCGCTTCACCGTCGGGAGCAGCTTCTTGAGCGCGCCAATGCAGCCACGGATGCGCTGGACCGAGACGCCGGCATCGATCAACCGCTTGGCCGCCTTGAGGGCGACGAGATCCTCGAATCCGTATCTCGCGTGCCCCCCAGGCGTCTGCCGGCTCGGAGCGACGAGGTCGGTCTGCGCCCAGTACTGGAGCTGGCGGCGCGAGATCCCCAGGATCTGGACGACATCGCCCGTCCGGAAGGTCTCCGCACCAGTGACCATCGGAACGCGCACCCCCCCACCGCCTCCGACCCGGCCGGAACGTAAGGCCATTGCCCGGTCAAAGTCAACCCAGATCGGGCCTGGATTGTGCGGATCCGGCCTGACCCGGGCAGGCGGGGGGGTTCGCCGCCACCGCCCGCTTGGGGTAGGCTCGACGGTGCAGTGTCGCAGGAGGTCGGTCGCAAGGCCCAACCGGCTCCGGTGCCCGGCCAGCTCGTGGTCGAGGAGCCGGACGGTCGCCGCCGGCCGTTCATGCGGGGCATCATGGTGCACTCCCTGCTCGAGCGGGGCGTGCCGTTCGAAGACGCCTATCGCGTCGCCAACCTGATCCGGCAGCGCCTGCGCGGCCGCCCCGTCGTCGCCAAGGAGGAGCTCGCGAAGTCGCTGCGCGAGCTGCTCGGGAGCACCCCGTTCACGGAGGAGCTCCAGCCCGATCACATCACGATCACCGGCCACGGCAAGGGGCTCCCCTTCTCGAAGGGCATCCTCTCGCAGTCGCTGCTCGCGGCGGCGCTCGACCCGAGCGACGCCTTCGACGTCGCGCGGCAGATCGAGCGCGAGCTCGTCGCGCTCGGCATCCGCGAGGTCGAGCGCCGCGACCTGCGCCGCCTCACCTTCCAGATCCTCTCGCGCTCGGCCGGCCAGCAGGCCGCCGAGCGCTACCTCGTCTGGCGGCGCTACCAGGAGCCGGACAAGCCGGTCGTGATCCTGCTCGGCGGCACCTCGGGCGTCGGCAAGACCTCGCTCGCGGTCGAGGTGGCCCACCGCCTCGGCATCGCGCGGGTGCTCTCGACCGACGCGATCCGCCAGGTCATGCGCATCACGCTCTCGCCGGAGCTGGTGCCGGCGCTGCACGCCTCCTCGTACGACGCCTACCGGGTGCTCCCGCCCGACCCCAGCCGCCAGGACGCGGTGATCGCGGGCTTCCACGCGCAGGCGAGCACGGTCGCGGTCGGGATCCGCGCGTCGCTCGACCGCGCGGTCGCCGAGAACGCGAGCCTGATCCTCGACGGCGTCTCGGTGGTGCCCGGCCTGCTCGCGCTCGACGCCTGGGCGGACCGCGCCTACGTGATCTTCCTCGTCGTGGGAGCGCTCGACGAGCAGGCGCTGCGCAATCGCTTCGCCGCGCGCGCGGTCGGCCAGCAGCAGCGTGCGGCGCACCGCTACCTCGAGCACTTCGACGCGATCTGCAAGATCCAGGACCACTTCCTCGACCTCGCCGAGCGCCACGACGTGCCGATCGTCGACAACAGCTCCTTCGACCGGTCCGTGCTCTTCGTGATCCGCCACGTGACCGACACGCTGCGGCAGCGGGGCGACTTCGATGTGCGGGACCTCCTCTAGGCGCCGGCGCGGCGGCGCCTCCCTCGCGCTCCTCGCGCTCGGCTGCGGCACGCTCTCGGTTCCCGAGGAGCAGGGCCTCGGCCGGCAGATGGCCGCCGAGATGCGCCGCGAGCTGATCTTCGTCAACGACCCGGTGATCGTCGGCTACGTGCGCGGCCTGGGCGAGGCGATCCTGCGCGCCGCCGGCCCGCAGCCCTTCGAGTACCACTTCTACGTCGTCCAGGACCAGGAGATCAACGCCTTCGCGGCGCCCGCCGGCTACGTCTACGTCCACACCGAGACGATCCTCGCGGCGCGCAACGCGGGCGAGCTCGCGGGCGTGATCGCCCACGAGATCGGCCACGTGCAGCGCCGCCACATCGCGAACAACTACAACCGCCAGCGCAACACGCAGATCGGCTACCGCGCCGCGGTGCTCGCCGCGGCGATGCTCGGCGGCGGCGCGGCCGCGACCGCCGCGCAGCTCGGCGGCGGTCTCGCCGCCGCGGCCTATCTCAACAGCTTCGGGCGCGAGGCGGAGATGGAGGCCGACAGCTTCGCCGTCGAGACGCTGCCGCGCGCCGGCTACGACCCGAACGGGCTCGTCACCTTCTTCGAGACGCTGCAGCGCGAGTCGCAGGGCGAGCCGGCCGACTTCCTGTCGAGCCACCCCGCGACCGCCGACCGCGCCGAGGCCGCGCGCGCGCAGATCGCCGCCCAGCCGCCCCGCGAGGATCTCGTGCTCGACGACAACGGGCGGCTCGAGATCATCCAGCGCCGCATCGAGCTGCTCTACGGCGGCCGCAACGACCGTCCGGGCTCCTGAGGCGCGCGGGAGAGCGCGCGCTCGCAGCGCTGCGCGCCCTGCGCGAAGGCCGCCGCGTCGTCGCCCGAGGCGCCGCGCGCGAGCTCCGCGTAGATCGGGAGCGCGAGCGCGCAGCGCCCGAGCCGCTCCAGCGCCTCGGCCTGGCAGGCGCGGAAGCCGGGCTCGCGCCAGATCTCGGCGGGGCCGGGCGGCGCCGCGAGCGGGTAGCGGGCGAAGGTGTCGGCATCGCGTCCCGCCGCCGCGTTCGCGACGCAGACGAGCTGGTGCAGGCTCTGCTCGAGCAGGTAGCTGTGCCAGCCCTCTCGCACCGGGTCCTGGGCCGCGAGCGCGGCGGCCTCGCGGCGCGCCGCCTCCGCGCGCCCGGCGAGGAGGTGCCCCACCGCGAGGTTGAGGCGCCCCTCGCGGTGCCGCGGATCCGCGGCGACGTCGCGCCCGAAGAGCTCGGCGGTCGAGCGCCACGCCGGCGTGCGCGCCCAGGTGCGCTCGGCGAGCGCGCCGACGAGGGCCGCCGCGAGCGCCGCGCCGAGGGCCGCCGGGAGGCCGCGGCGCAGCAGCGCCCCGAGCGCGGCGCCCTGGAGCAGCGCCGCGCCGAAGACCGCGGGAAAGAGGTTTCGCTCGGCGTGCGCGTGCAAGAGCGGCGCGAGGCCGGAGGTCGGGAGGAAGGCGATCCAGATCCAGGCGAGGCCCGCCGCGGCGGCGCCGTGGCCGCGGCGCAGGCACAGCGCCCACGCGACGGCGGAGCCCGCCGCCAGCGCGAGCCCCGCGAGCGCGAGCGGGTCGCGCGCGCTCGTCACGACGCGCACCGCATCGCTCGTCGTCGAGTGCAGCGGTGCGAAGAGCCACGCCAGGAGCTCGGGCCAGAGCGCGAGGGCGGTCGCCCACTGGGTCGCGCGGCTCCCGCCGATCCAGCCCGCGCCGGTGAGCGCGTGGCCGAGCACGGCCGGGCGCAGCGCGAAGAGGTAGCCGGCGACGAGCGCCGCCTGGAGCGCGACGAGCGCGGCGACCGCGCGCCAGGGCGGGCCCGCGACCCGCGTGCGCCGCGCCTGCGCCGCGGCGCCCGCGGCGAGCGCGAGCTGCAGCGCGGGCCCGACGGCGGCGTTCTCCTTCGAGAGCAGGCCGAGGGCGAGCGCGAGCGCCGACGCGCCGATCCACGCCAGGCGCGCGCCGCCGCTCGCCGCGAGCGCGCGCTGTCCCGCGAGCAGGCTCGCGACCAGCCAGAGCCCGACCAGCGCGGCGGAGAGGCCGCTGATCCAGACGTAGATCTCGAGGCCCACCGGGTGCGCCGCGAAGGCGCAGGCCGCGAGCGCCGCGGGACCGCTGCGGCCGAGCACGCCGAGCGCGAGCAGGCCGAAGAGCGCCGAGGTCGCGGTGCCGAGCGCGAGCGAGGCGGCGCGGAAGCTGCGCGGCTCGCGCCCGAAGCCCGCGTCGAGGGCGCTCGCGAGCACGACCTGGAGCGGGCGGTAGTAGGGCTGCACGTAGGGGCGCACGGCGTAGCCGGAGAGGTCCTGGAGCGGCTCGCGGAACGCCGCGAGGATGCGGCCGGGCGGGCGCAGGATCGTCCCCGTCGCGATCTCGGCCTCGTCGACCCAGACGAAGCCGTAGTCGAGCGCGCGGGCGTGGAGCAGGGCGAAGACGAGCGCGGGCAGGAGCCACGCGGCGGTGCGGCCTCGCATCGGCGCGATGATATCGGGTACAACTACGCGGAGCGCGCGAACCCGTCCGCGGAGGATGCGATGCCCGAGGCCCCCCCGGCGATCCGGACGCTCGGCGAGCTGCGCGAGAGCGGCTGGCGCCCGCGCAGCGTGCGCGAGGAGCTGCGCGCGAACCTGCTGCGGCGGCTGCGCGAGGGCGTGCCGCTCTTTCCCGGGATCGTCGGCTACGACGATTC
>Ga0075428_100010801_pt1 | contig 10149 bp, 7 predicted proteins | sample RhiMetdeltSRZDD2_FD_75291 | JGI IMG/M metagenome (GOLD analysis project Ga0075428, IMG submission 75291) | Populus rhizosphere microbial communities from Tennessee, USA - Rhizosphere MetaG P. deltoides SRZDD2 | ecosystem: Host-associated > Plants > Roots > Rhizosphere > Soil | place: USA...
TAATGAAGATTGCCGCCCACCGCTCAGGGTTGCGGCATTCGCTCCCGGTTCATGACGCCGGAGCTAGGCGGCGAAGGCAGTGTACGACGGCTGCCGGCGACGTCGTCGCGTTTGCCGGCGTTAGTTAATTAACAAATCGCACGCGTCCGACCCGACGCCAGCCCCGGTTCCGGTTCCCGCCTTATAGGCGGGGAACCGGTATAACCGCGTCGTGCCGATTCGTGGAGAACCGGTTCCGAACCCGAGGGACCGGCGGGCCTACATAGCTCCGGCTACGCAGTCTTGGCAATAGCGACGCCGTGAGCGAAGCGCCATAGAATAGTTTTGACATCCAGAGCGGCTCGCCCGGTACGGCGAGCCCGGCAACCTGCGAGGACACGCAAGGTGCCCGCGCGCCAGCGCGATGTGGTCGGGAGACCGGCAAACTATATGTCCACGGCCGTTCAGCGGCTGTTCTGGATGTCCTCACGTCAGCGGAGGACATCATGCCCGAGAAGCGTTTCAGCAATGAGTGCTGCTCACCAGGCGAGTGGACCAATGCGCCGAAATCCTGTTCGTGCGCGAACCCGCGCATCCGCACACGATGGGAGCGGGGCGCCAGCGGGATGGCGTGGGCCATGTCGCGTTACGGGCGGCGCACCGGATTACAGTCATTTGGCCCTCACCGCAAGCTCGCCGACAAGCTGCTGAAACGTATTGAGCGTCGCTGCGAGACGTGCGACGGAAGCGGCCTCGTCGACGCGCCATCCAGTGGCGGGTCGCGTTGCGTTGACTGCGCCGCCTGTGAGGGTCACGGGTGGTTGCCACGCTGCGATTCTCTAGAACTCGCCGCGATGCGCGAGCAGGTGCTGCGCGAGTTTCCGAACGCTTGCGGCGCGGTTGCCCTGAAGAAGCCCCCGGCTCGCGTCCTCTCCCCTCCGGATGTGCCGACATGGCAACGGCGCTCGTCGGCAGCGCCGCCGCTGGATCCGGTGGTGTGGGACCGCATGCCTCTGGATATGCGCAGGCCAGTACTGCAGCGCGCCCGCGATGAAGTCGTTGCCGCGATAATGGCACGCGATCAACGGCGCGCCACGTGGTGCGCCAATCAGCTTCTCTCTCTCGCCCGGTCGGCGCATGCTGCGAGCAATGTGCTCGACGAGGGCGTGTTGGTGACGGAGGACGAGTTAGACGAGTTAGCGGGCGGTTGCGATGACGAGGACGATTCTGACGCGCGGCATCTTCCTGAAGGAGTGGGATTTCCCCGAGAATGACGCCTGGCACGTCTGCGAGGTGGGCTCCACTGGCGGCACGGTCGCGTTTCTGACGCTTGTGACGACAGGTTGGGAGGATTACTACGGGATTCTCCAGCCCGGACAGCCACTCGTTTGGTGTGTTCGACAGTGCGCAGAAGGCTCGTGTGGCGCTGCAGGCGCTGGGTTATCTCGACGAAGCCGATGCGCGTGAGCGTTTCCTATGTCCGCGGAACTCAAAGTCAGACTCGCCGGAGTCAATGCTGGTGGACTTTGACGCCCGGCGTAAGGTGACGCAGGCGGCCACTGACGCGCTGATGGCCGCGCTTCGCTCTGACGATCGGATCCGCATTCAGCCATGTGCCATGAACTTGCTTGTCGTCGGCGACGGCTGGCGGGACACGGGCGAGACGGTCAGCGGCGGTCAAATTGTCACGGACGCTGATATGGCGGGCTACGACGGGACCAACTGGTGGGAGATCGCGCTGGTGCCGTGGGCGATCTGTCGCGTGACGAGCACGGACGGCGACGTCGCGTTCTTCGCACGCGCCGGGTAGGGCTGTTTCGACGGCAGTGGCCCCGAATTCGCGGCCGCATTTTGGACCGAGGACGAGGCACGCCGTGCGTTGGAGTCTCGCGGGTATCTGAATGAGGAGGACGCCCGGTCACGATATCGACAGGAGCCACCGCGCCAGTTTCGGCTGGTGGGTCGGGGGGAAGGAGGCGACGATGTTCGAGGGTTAATCACGCCGAACTTCCTGTTCCCGTGTACATCGCGTGGCGTTGCGCCGGCCGACACATTCACCGCATGTCTGACGGCGCGGTTGCGTGGCTGAAGATGCACGGCGATGCCCCGCCGCACGAGCATCTGATCTTTCGGATTGGCAATCGTTCTTCGTCTTCGTTGACGTGCCGGGCTATACGATTTTCGACGACGTCGCCGTACGACGTCTTGATCGAGCAACAGAAGAAGCGAATGGCATCGCGTGCGTGATGCCGATGCGGTCGGATCCGTACGGCCCTGACCTGATCCCTGCCGCATCGGGATGGGGACTCATCAATCGTCGAGACGGCAAACTCCTCGATCCAGCAGCGCTCGTCGACGACGAGCTTGTTGAAATGTCGGACTGGGAGCTTCAGGATTTCGGCACTCTCGTTGTTCGCAGGCACATCGAGGTAGACGGCGGCGAGGTGTACTCGTGGCAGTCCAAAGTCGGCGTGGACCCGTCATTGTGGTTCCGAAACGGAAGCCTCGACGCGTACGTCGTGGTCCGGTGCGCGCGATACCAGGATCCAGACCCGTTGCCACCAGAAAATCTGACCGAATTGAAAAGACAGATTCAGCGGAAGACGGCGGCATCGGGCTTCTTCGCGGCGGTCTGGGTAGCAAATGCCGAAGACCCGTTCACGTCCGCTGAAGCGGCATTGCCGCTCTATCGCGGGCATGCGCTCAGGGTGGTATTCGACGGTTTGCAGCGGATCTTGAATGTCTGGCTCTGATGGCGAGTTGCGGATGTCTTCCGGAGCGGCAGGGGTTCCGGCTCCTGCCTCTATCACCGATATCCGACCTGCCATCGGTTGCGACCGCGCCCTCTGTCTACCGGTTCGGAACCGGAGTCGAGTCGGTTCGACCGATCGCGTTGCGAATTCGTTCTAGTGGGGACCGTAATGGAATGTCGCCGTGATGTCGGCGGAGTCACTCGGATATTCGGGTGGCAGTTGCACTCTGCGATCGGCTCGCTGCAGAGCGCGTGAGGCGTTGTCTGTGAGTGCCTGTGCGCGTGATGGTTCGGCCACGTCAATATTCGAGATATGCCCAAGCCGATCGATCGTGAAGTTGATCACAACGGTCCCGCGTGAGGAAAGGGTTATCCAATTCTCACGGACGGAAGCACCGAAGCGACGCACCCATTGAGTCAGATCAATGCCGTGCGTGTCGATCGAGAACGTGATATCGCCCTCGCCAAGATCGTCGGGATACACGAACGTCTGACGTCCGGACGACACTTGCTTCTGTAACACACGTAGCGCTTCGCCGAGTGATCCCCTCCCGACCTTTGGAGCCGTGGCCGGGGAAAAAGGCGGCGCGACCTCCTTCGCTGCTACTCGGGTCTTTGGTTCCATCTGAAACACTTCGGCCAGCGGTCGTTCCGCCACAGTGGTTGACAGACTCGCGAGCGCCGACTGAATTGGCGCGCCGAAGTTCAGTTGTTGACCCTGCAGAACGGTCGATGCTGCAACCGCAAACGCCCGACCAGCCGAATCCAGAAGCGGCCCCCCACTTGAACCGGGCGACATGGGTGCGGTCGTTTGAACCAACGCCGATCACTACTACCTTCTCGCCCACTGCGGGGATCGAACTTCGTATCGGCAGGGTGGGCAAGTCTCGTCCCGCGACTTTGATCACCGCCACGTCGGTGTTCTCGTCGCCGATCAAGAAGGTCGCCGAGTCGAATGTTGCACCCGTATCCATGGTGATCGTCGCAACGGCGGCACCGCTGAGGACGTGCCAGCTCGTGACGCGCTCCGCGTGCGGCCACCAACGCCGCAGCGGCGGTCGGCGCACGTGGACTCCCCGTCCGATGCGAGTTCGCTTTTAAAGGCGGATCAGCGGCGTCGGTTCGGGCAAATCTCGTGATCAAGACGTCGTCGGGCAGCCTGCTCGGCAGCGCGGACGCCAGATAGAGCCAAGCGCGGCGGCCGCGAGTCTGCGGTTGCAACCCCCGCCGGTTCAAGGTTTCAAAACGCCACGGGCACCGCTCAGGGCGTGGGTGGGTCACAGGCAGTGGTCGCCGCTGCGCAGCCGACTGAAATCCCGCGTCAGACGCGTCAACGTCCGCGTAGTGCGTCGGGGAACTACTTACGTGGATGGCGCCAGTGGAAGCTGCTGGGGATAACGCCTACGCGAGGAACAACCGGGGCATGGCATATCGATCGCGGACCCTGGCCCGGCGGCGCGGGAGGCGAACAGTGCGCTCCGGCCGGTTATCTGCGTGTAACGCGGGTTTTTTCCGGATCCCCAGCAGCCAGCCCCTGGATCTCGACAGGGAGACTAGGTAAATCAGTGGACCACGTATGTCCGCAAGTCACGCACGTCACCGTTATCACGGTGCTGCTTTTAACGATGAGCATGCTGCCGATGTGCTGACACTTTGGGCATTGAATCGGGAGGGGTCGATTGGTATTGGGCACGAGAGATCAATGCATCTCATGCGCCCAAGATTGAGACCGGGTTCGCGAAATCCTTCCACACGTACGCGGAACGGTCGGGCCTCTTCTCAGCGTTCGCACACTCACGTTCCTTAGTACGCGGCGAGCGTACTGAGCATGGGCGGCCCGACGACGTCGACGTTGCACGCCTCTTCAAATGACGCGTCCAGAGTATCGGCAACCGTGTTGCACATCGTCGGTGACTGATTGAGGTTGGCTTATGTGGCGACGGCATATCGAAAGGCGCGATCCGCTGAGGCGAGAAGTCGTTTCAAACTCGGCTGCGCGCGATGTTGAGTGCGCCATCCCTGCCATTGACCGCGCGAGACGTGGAAAATGTGCTCGGCCTTGTTCGCAGCTCGTGTGAGCGCATCCTCCACCATCTCGAAGAGAATGGCGTCCTTCGGGAGGTGCAACGAGGCGTATACGCTCCCACCCCGCTGATCAGCGGGATTCCGCGTCTGTGAGCGCCGCATCCGGCGGGCTCGCGAACGCCAAGGCGAAAATCGTCCTGAGGTCCGAACGATGAAGCGAGAGTTCGAGTACATCTGAGCATTGGAGGTCGGCGCATGTCACTCCACATCGGCATCGGCTCAAGACTCCACGTTCGCGCGGTTCTCGCGTCTGTCATCCTGATCGCAAACACGGCGATGGCGCAATCCATAATAGAAGGGACCGCGATCTACAGAGAGCGCATAGCACTCCCGCCTGCGGCGGTGTTGGAGGCCGCACTCGAGGACGCGTCGCGTCTCGACGCCCCGACGGAAACAATCGCGCGTGCGCGCATCGCATCACCGAGCAATCCGCCAATCGCGTTCACCATCGCGTACGATCCCGCCAAAATCCGACCCGACCACCGGTATGTTGTTCGCGCGAGAATCCTCGTGAACGACAGGCTCCTGTTCACCACCGAGGCCGTGCCTGCGGTGATTGCCCGCGCACGCCCGACGAGCGTCTCCATCATGTTGCGCAGGGTTGGCTCGGATCAGAGCCCGTCAGCCAATCCTGCGGGCTCTAGACCTCTCGAAGGGACCTACTGGAAAGCGATCGAGCTTGCGGGGAACCAATACCTGGAGAGGACCCAAGGCGTGAAGCCCACTTACTGTTTCAGCCGGCATCCGAGCGTTTACCGACGTGCGGTACACGATCAAAAGCGGCCGGGTTGTCTATCAGCGTTAGTCACTTAGAGCTTGCTGAAAACGCGTCAGTTCAGTGTTGGACCGGCCTAACCGGGGCGGTGAGACGCTGGGTTTGTCTCCAAGCGATGGACGCAGGTGATTTCGAGCGGCACGCCGCCGGCTCCGCCTGCGGGAGGGCCGACCGCGCTGGCGCCGACAGACGGATGCAACGGCTGGTAGCAACTGTCGACGTGCGGGCACTAACTCGGAGTGAGATCCTTGCGCTCTACGAGAATGTATCGGCGGACGCGCATTCTGGTTCATTGGGCGCGCTGGAGCAGGTCCGCGACCTATGGACATTGAACGGCGCCCTGTCAACTTGCACGGTGGCGATCTGGTGGAACGACGTTCGGTATCGAGTTGCGACTCCATCTCGGCGACGAGTTGATCGAATCGCGATTGTCGCGCTACGGTGAAGCACCGTTGCTCCTCATCGCGGAGCAAGCGAAACAGAATCTGCTGAAGGAAGGTTGGACCGAGCTGCCGCTGAACGCGACACCTTCATCCCGCGGCGCGCACTGACTCGGCGCAGATTTAACGCTAGTGAGACGCTCTGTCCGAAGGGGCAGAAGCGTCTGCGACGATCGGCGGCGGGGTCGCATAACGACCGTCAGCCGTCGTGGAAAGCTTTCCCGGATCGCTGAGGTACAGCGGGTCGGCGCTGGGGTTTCGGCTTGCCTCGGTCACGGCCGGTGGGCCGGCGCCCATCCTGGCCGTGATCCTCCCGCGCGAGTTCGGCACGTCGATGGCGGCCGCGGCATACATACATATCGATCTGCGCGGTCATCAGCGTGACTTGCGTCTATGCGCTGAGCGAACGCAGCGGAACGACCAGCGTGGGTTGACAGCCGTTGATCGCTCCCACTACGCTGCCCGACCTGACGCACCTGGAGCCGGACGTGGCTCCTGCACGTCAACCGGAGGCCACCATGAGGCTGTGCATCGTCCTCGTCTTTTCGCTGGTTGCCCTGACATCGGCTGCATTCGCGCAAATCACATCCGCCACCATCACCGGCACGATCAAGGACGAGACCGGCGGCTTGCTGCCGGGCGTTGACGTCACGGTCTCGAATGCCCAGACCGGCTTGAAGCGAAGCGTCGTCACAGATGGCAACGGCTATTTCACCGTGCCCGGACTGGCGCCCGGCACGTACGAAGCGCGTGCCGCCATTCAGGGATTCGCCACCGCGGTGCAGAGCGGCATCGTGCTCGAGGTCGCCCAGCAGGCGGCCCTGAACCTCGTGCTGAAAGTGGGCGCGGCCTCGGAAACCATCACGGTGTCGGGTGAGGCCCCCCTCATCGACCTCCGGACCTCCGCGCTGTCGGCCGTCGTCACCGAGAAGGCGATTGAGGAGCTGCCGCTGAACGGCCGCAATTACATCGTGCTGGCCATGCTGCAGCCTGGCGTCGTGCAATTCACCGAGCGGCTGCCCTCAGGTTCATCCACGAAAGGCGTGCAGTTGAATATCAACGGCATGGGCGGCCGGTCGAACAGCTATCTCCTCGACGGCGCCAACATGCGGGGCTTCGCCGGCGTGGCCTCGGTCAGCGCCGCCGACTCCACGCTCGGCGTGGAGACCATCCGCGAGTTCCGCGTCGTCACCAACGCCTTCTCAGCCGACTACGGCCGCGTGATGGGGGGCGTCGTCAACGTCGCGACCAAGGCGGGCAGCAACGAGCTGCACGGGTCGGGCTTCGAGTTCTTCCGCAACAGCAAGATGGACGCACGCAATTTCTTCGACCCGGGCGATGCGCCGCCGTTCACGCGACACCAGTTCGGCGGCGCCGGCGGAGGGCCCATCGTCAAGAACCGGGTGTTCTTCTTCGGCGGCTATGAGCGGCTGCAGGAAGACCTGGGGCAGACCATCATCACGGCGGTGCCGACTGCGGCCGTGCGCGCGGGCACCGTCAACCCCGCCGTCCGTCCCTACCTCGATCTCTACCCGCTGCCGAATGGACCATCCCTCGGCCCAGACATCGCGCAGTACACCTATGCGTTCACGCGTACGACGCGCGAGAACTTCCTCCAGGGGCGCGTTGACGTGCAGCTGTCGAACAAGGACGTGCTGTTCGTCCGCCACACCTACGATCGCACGCGCCAGGTCTTTCCGTCGGTCGGCGCCATCGGCACGACGTTGTATCCGCAGTTCTTCACGATTGGCGCGTCGGACAATCAGCTCTTCACGGTGGAGGAAACCCGGACCTTCAGCGCGCGCTTCTTCAACGCGGCGCGATTCTCGATGAGCGACCTGATGTATTCCCAGAATCCAGGTTACAAGCTGGCCGATCCGCTCCCCTTCTTCCAGGGCGCGGGGTTGATTGGCACGATCGACGTAGGCGGATTGTCGCGCATGGGCAGCGACCCCACCTCGCCCGTGACGCAGCCCATGAAGTACTGGACCTGGAGCGACGATCTCACATCGGCGAGGGGCAAGCACGTGATGAAGAGCGGCGTGCTCGTCGAGCACGCGTACTCGGACAGACTGTCGTCGCTCAACAATCGCGGCAACTACACCTTTGCCAACGTCGCGCAGTTCCTCGCGGGCGTGCCGAACCGTTTCCAGGGCGTGGCGCCGGGTGCGGCCCTGAACCGCAAGCGCGCGAGCACGCTCTTTGGCTTCTACTTCCAGGACGACTACCGCGTCACGCCGGCGCTCACGCTGAACCTCGGCGTCCGCTACGAGTTCTACACGGTGCCGAAGGAAAAGGACGGTCTGGACGCGTACCTGCCTGACCTGCTGACGTCTACGGACACCGTGCTCGGCGGCCCGTTCGTCAACCCCTCGCTGGGCAACGTCGCGCCGCGCGTCGGCTTTGCCTGGGACCTCACCGGCGACGGCCGCACCGCCGTTCGCGGCGGCACCGGGCTGTATTACGACACCGACAACCCGTTCAACAGCTCGCTCGGTATCTCGGCGTTCACCCCGCCGTTTGCGCCGGCGGTCACGGTGTCGGGTCCCGGCATTCCGTTTCCAAACCCCTCGTTCGCGGCCTCGCCAGGCGCGCGGACGCTGCGCACGCTCGACTATCACGTCAAGCAGCCGAAGGGGTGGACCTACAACGTCAACGTGCAGCGCGAGCTGGCCGGGAACTGGGTCGTCATGGTGGGATACGCGGGCTCACGCGGCTACAACCTGATTCAAACCTACGAAGGGAACCCGGTGGTGGCGACCGTGCGGGCCGACGGCACGCTGTTCTTCCCGGCGGGCGCGCCACGGCGTAACCCGGCCTGGAGCACCATCGATTACCGGTCAACCAGCGGGCATTCCGCGTACAACGCACTGCAGTCGACCCTGATGAAGCGCTTCAGCGGCGGCCACCAGATTCAGGTCTCCTACACGCTGAGCCGGGCGATGGACGATAACGACTCGCAGTTGCCGCCCGACACGCAGTCAACCTCAATCTACCCGCCGAATCCGTACGACCTGGAGTCCGAGTGGGCGGTCTCCTCCTTCGATTCCCCGCACGTCCTGGTCGCCAACGCCACGATGCAACTGCCCACCGCCGGCCGCCACGCGGTGTTGAACGGCTGGCAAGTGAACGGCATCGTGTCGTTGCGCTCCGGCTATCCCTTCACGCCCTCGCTCGCGACGCCCAACTGGTCGCGCAGCGGCAATATTCAGGGCACCGCCGAGGATCGGCCGAGCGTCAAGCCCGGCACCGATCCGAAGCGCATCATCACCGGGAATCCGAACGGATGGTTCGACACCAGCGCTTTCGTGCTTCAGCCGGCGGGCACGCTCGGCAACACGCCGCGCAACTTCCTGCGTGGGCCTGGTTTCGCCAACATCGACCTGTCGCTCGTCAAGAACCAGGCGCTGGCCGGCAGCACGCGGCTGCAGTTCCGGCTCGAGGTGTTCAACGTGCTCAATCGCGCGAACTTTGCCGTGCCGACGCGGGCGGTGTTCGCCGCCGCCGCGCAGGACGAAGCCCCGCTGCCATCGGCCGGCAAGGTGACGCGCACGGTCAACTCGTCACGGCAGATTCAGCTCGGGGTCAAGCTCTTGTTCTGAGCGACCCAATCGCCATACGTCGCTGATGAAGACTTCGGCGATGCGCGGCTCGTAGCGGCCGCGGTCAACATCGTCGCGGCCGGCATCACGAAGGCGATCGATCATGCACGGCCCTTGCCGAGGAGAACTGCCGATGGCGACAAGACTCACGATGATGAAGGGCGGGATGATAGTGAGGAACGAGATGGCGAAGGGCGCGGCAACCAGAGGGTGAGGAACAATCGTGAAGAGAATTTTCTTTCTGGGAGCGGTGGTGGCTGCATTGATGCCTGGTGGCGCATCCATCGCGCTGGCGCAGATTGAGGTGTCGTTGCTGGCGCCGAATCCGTTCCGCGGGACGCTGAACAAGGTGGCGGGCGGCTTCGAACCGAAGACCGGCTACAAACTGAACATCACTCTTGGCCGTGGCATGGGCACCCGGCAGCAGATCGCGCGGGGCGAAATGTTCGACGTTTCGATCCTGTTGCCGCCGTACCCCGAGGCGCTGGCTTCGGGAAACATCGATCCGAAGAGCGC
>Ga0075428_100010803_pt1 | contig 10148 bp, 7 predicted proteins | sample RhiMetdeltSRZDD2_FD_75291 | JGI IMG/M metagenome (GOLD analysis project Ga0075428, IMG submission 75291) | Populus rhizosphere microbial communities from Tennessee, USA - Rhizosphere MetaG P. deltoides SRZDD2 | ecosystem: Host-associated > Plants > Roots > Rhizosphere > Soil | place: USA...
CAATGCCGAATGCCCAATGCCGAATGCCCAATGCCGAATGCCCAATGCCGAATGCTCAAGGCGGAATGCCGTAACGGGCCCAAGGCCCAAGGCCTAAAGCCCAGAGCCGGATCGCCTAGTACCTCAAGCAATGTTCATCTCTGACCTCGCCATCAAACGTCCAGTTCTGACGGTCGTCGCAATGCTCGCGTTGTCGGTCTTCGGCATCGTGGCGCTGACGCAGCTCGACACCGACGAATACCCTGAAATCGACGCCCCGGTCGTGGTGATTGCCATCCCGTACCCGGGCGCATCGCCCGACGTGGTCGAGCGGGAGGTCATCGAGCCGATCGAGGAAGTGATCTCGGGCATCAGCGGCGTCGATCGCATGCGCTCGAACTCGCTCGACAGCTTCGGCAACATCATCGTCGAGTTCGTCTTCGAGAAGGATCCGCAGCAGGCAACGCAGGAGATTCGCGACGAGATCTCGAGCATCCGCAACGATCTGCCAGCGGAGATGGAGGAGCCGATCCTCACGCGGTTCGACCCGAACGACCAGCCGATCGTCTCGCTGACGCTGTCGTCGCCGGCGCTCTCCGGCGCCGAGCTGACGCGCATGATCGATCCCGACATCACCCGCAAGCTGCGTGGCATCGCCGGCGTCGCCCAGGTCGATCTCGTCGGCGGCATCGAGCGCGAGCTCGTCGTGGAGATCCGGCCGCAGGCACTGCAGGCCGCCGGCGTCGGCGTCGCGCAGGTGGTGACGGCCGTGCAGTCGCAGAACCTGGCCTCGCCCGTCGGCCGGCTCGAGGGCGATCTGGAGGAAAGGACCATTCGCCTCCGCGGCCGCCTGAGCTCGCCCTCGGACTTCGCGCAGCTCGTGGTGTCAGAATCGGGAGGCCGGCTCGTGAGGCTCGGCGACGTCGCGCGCATCCGCGACGGCACGGAGGAGCCGAGATCGGTTGCCCTCTACGACGGCGAGGAGGCGGTCGGCGTCAACATCGTCAAGTCGCGAGGCTACAGCACCACCGGCGTCGCGGCGGAGATCCGGAACAAGGTCGACGAGCTCCAGCGCACGCTGCCCGCGGGGGTGACGCTGCGGGTCGTGCGCGATGCCGGCGTGCGCGTGGAAGCGTCGGTGCGCAGCGTCGAGGAAGCGCTGCTGGAAGGCGCGGCGCTGACCGTGGCGGTCGTGTTCCTGTTCCTCAACTCGTGGCGCTCGACGGTGATCACCGGGCTGGCGCTGCCGGTGTCGGTGCTTGCGTCGTTCGTGGCGGTCTGGGCGTTCGGGTTCACGCTCAACACCATGTCGCTGCTCGGCCTCTCGCTCGCCATCGGCATCCTCATCGACGATGCCATCGTCGTGCGCGAGAACATCGTTCGCCATGTCGAAGCGGGCAAAGACCACTACCGGGCGGCGTTCGACGGCACGAACGAGATCGGCATGGCCGTCACGGCCACGACGCTCTCGATCGTCGTGGTCTTCATCCCGATCGCGTTTCTCGGCGGCATCGCCGGCCAGTGGTTCAAGCCGTTCGGCCTCACCATCGTCTGCTCGGTGCTGGTGTCGCTCTTCGTGTCCTTCTCTCTCGATCCGATGCTGTCGGCGTATTGGCCGGATCCGCATGCGCCGATCGAGCGGCGGCCGTGGATCTCGCGGATGCTCGCGCGCTTCAATCACTGGTTCGATCGGCGAGCCGAATCGTACAAGCGCGTCATCGCCTGGGCGCTCGATCATCGCTTTGCGATGATCGGCCTGGCCCTCGCGACGTTCGTCGCGGCGGTGGCGCTGCCGGCGTTCGGCCTGATCGGCGCCGGCTTCGTGCCCGAGATGGACGACTCGCAGTTCAGCGTGCAGCTCGAGACGCCGCCGGGGGCGAACCTGGCGTACACACGCGCCAAGGCGGAGGAGGTTTCGCGGATCGCGCGTCGGCAGCACGAGGTGCAGTACACCTATGTCTCGGTGGGCGGTCAGGGCGAGGCGGTCGACGAGGGCACGGTGTTCGTCAAGCTCACGCCGAAGGCGGAGCGGTCGCGCAGCCAGGCCGAGATCGTGGCGGAGATCCGGAAGGGCCTCACCCAGCTCGCCGGCGTGTCGACGTCGATCAGCACCGGCTTCAACGAGGGCGAGAAGCAGATTCAGCTGCAGCTGCAGGGGCCCGGCGCCGCGGAGCTGGCGCGTCTCGCGGACGCCGTGGTGGTCGAGGTGAAGAAGGTGCCCGGGGCGGTGGACGTCGGCCTTTCGACGAAGGGGCAGAAGCCGGAGCTGGACGTACAGGTCGATCGCGGTCTCGCTGGATCGCTCGGTGTCACGATCGGCCAGGTAGCGCAGGCCCTGCGGCCGGCTTTCGCGGGAATCGACGTGGGCGACTGGGTCGATCCGTCGGGCGAGACGCGCGACGTGACGGTACGGCTGTCGCCGGAATCGCGAACCGTGGTCGCGGATCTCGAGTCGCTGCCGGTGATCGTCGCCGGACCGGAGACGGCGCCGCACAGCGTGCGTCTCGGCCAGCTTGCCCGGATCACGCAGTCGCTCGGGCCCGCGCGCATCGATCACCTGAACCGCGAGCGGGTGATTACCGTTCAGACCAACACCGAGGGGCGTCCGCTGTCGGACGTCGTACGCGACATCATGGACCGGGTGCCCAGGGCGGTGAAGTTCCCGGCCGGGTACTCGTTGAGTCAGGGCGGGGAGACCGAGGATCAGACGAAGATCTTCACGCAGATGATCGTGGCGATTGCCGTGGCCATCATGCTGATGTACTTCGTGCTGGTCGTGCAGTTCGGATCGTTCCTCGAGCCGTTTGCCATCCTGCTCTCGCTGCCGCTGTCGCTCATCGGCGTGATGCTGGCGCTGCTCGTCACCGGCGAGACGCTCAACATCATGAGCATGATCGGCGTCGTGCTGCTGATCGGCATCGTGGCCAAGAACGCCATCCTCCTCATCGACTTCGCCAAGTGGTCCGAGGAGGCCGGCACCGAGCGGCGCGAGGCGCTCATCCAGGCCGGGCGCGTGCGGCTGCGTCCGATTCTGATGACCACCTTTGCGCTGATCGCCGGCATGGTGCCGGTGGCGCTGGGCAGCGGAGAGGGCGGCGACTTCCGGGCGCCGCTGGGCATCGCCGTGATCGGCGGCGTGCTGACGTCGACGCTGCTGACGCTGCTAGTGATCCCGACGGTGTACGAAACGCTCGCCGACATGCGCGACTGGCTGGGCGCCCGGCTGCGCCGATCGCCAGGGCCGGCGCACGGGCAGCGGGCGGCGTAATAGCGAAATAGAATTGACGAATTGACGGATTGACGGATTGACGGATTGACGAATCCGAAATGACGGATTGATCAAATCCGCCAATCAATTCCTAAATTCGTCAATCCGTCAATCCGTAAATTCGTTACTCTTCCCTCATGCACAATCCCCTCGTCCCCGAGACCCTGGAAGGCTGGAGCGTCCTGCACCTGATGTACCGCGTCAGGTGGGATCGCCTCCGCGCGATGAGCGGACAGGACCGGCAGCGTCTGGCGGACGACGCGGTGGCGGCGCTCGCGGTGCCCGACGCGGGCGCCACGGCGTTCGTGCAGACGCTCGGCCACAAAGCCGACCTGATGTTCATCTGCTTCCGGCGAGATTTCGAGGAACTGGCGCGCGCGCAGCTGGCGCTCTCGCGGACGGGGCTGCACGATCATCTCGAGGCGACGACGTCGTACGTGTCGATCGTGGAGCTCGGCATGTACGAGATGACGGCGAAGCTTCACGAGCAGCTCGTTCAGAAGCACAAGCCGGGCAGCGATGACTTCGAGCGCGCGTTCGACGCGGAGATGGAGACGCAGCGGCAGCGGGTGATGAACCGGTTGTTCCTGGAGTTGCCGCAGTGGCGGTATGTCTGCTTCTACCCGATGAACAAGCGGCGCGGCGAGGCGGTCAACTGGTACTCGGAGCCGTTTGCGCGCCGCGCGGCGATGATGCGCGAGCACGGGACGATCGGCCGTCACTATGCCGGCCGGGTGACACAGGTGATTTCCGGCTCGATCGGCTACGACGACTGGGAATGGGGTGTCGATCTGTTCGCGCAGGATCCGCTGGTGTTCAAGAAGCTGATCTACGAGATGCGGTTCGACGAGGCGAGCGCGAAGTTCGCGGAGTTCGGGCCGTTCTACACCGGGCTGCAGTTCAAGGCCGACCAGCTCGGAGCCTTCCTGGAGGGAGCGATCCCGTCTCTCGGCGCCTAGATCTCGCGTCGGCGATGGTCGCTCCCGACCCACGAAATCTGTAATCGAGAGTCCAATCCCTGCACACCCGTCGCCGGGCAACAGTGGCACCCGGAGGCCTAAGTCGGCGCGTATGAACACGAACCGGCGCGCCAGCGTGCGCTCGCGGCGAGGCCTGGGAATTGCTGCGTTTCCTGCGGGAGACCAGATGAACCCTCAGCTTGCCTTCGTTGCGCGGCTGCGCCGGGAGCGCCAGCGCTTGGGCATTTCGTTGGCCGATATCGCGAAACAGACCCGGGTCAAGCCGGAACTGCTGGAGGCCTTCGAGAACAACGACCTGACCGACTGGCCAAGGGGGCTCTACGCGCGGGCCTGGGTGCGCGGGTATGCGGTGGCCGTGGGGCTCGATCCCGCCGACACGGTGGACGAGTTCTGCCGCTTGTATCTGCATGGCGACCGCCGCGCGCGCTCGACGATCCGGGAGATCGCGGCGATTGTCGCCACCGATTCGCATTTCCACGACGAGTTCGGGCCGGAGGACCGGCGTCGCCGTCCCGGGCCGCCCGCACCGCCCACCTGGTATGCGCCCGTGAGCCAGATGTGGCGAACCGTCCGCTCGCGTGTGTCGACGCTCTGGTCGCTGTACTTCGTCAAGCCTGGCCCACGTCCGAGCTGATCCTCCAGGCGGACCTGCCCGCCTTTCGCCAAAGGCTACGGCGGGTCACGCCGTAGCTTCATTGAGTCTCGCGAAGCGGAGGCGGAAAGGTCCGCCTCTACGACGCCCTCCCTTACCCCACCGCCCTGTAGCACACGTCGTCCTGCTGGTCCCGATCGAGATAGCGGTTCTCGAACCGGCCGAGCACGATCAGCGTGAGTACCGTTAGCTGGCGACGAACCCAGTCCTCCATGAGGCGCAGGTCGGCCCTCACCTACCAGCCCTGCCTGCGGCCGCTGTTCTGCTCGTCCAGCCAGGCCTTCAGCGGTGCGAAGTAGTCGGCGATGGCGGTGGCATCCATCTGCCGCTGCCCCGTCAGCGCCTCCAGCGCGTCGGGCCAGGGCCTCGAGGCGCCCATGGCCAGCGCCTTCTTCAGCCGTTCGCCGGCAGCCGCGTTGCCGTAGATCGAGCAGCGGTGGAGCGGGCCGGTGCAGCCGGCCAGCTTGGCCAGCTCGCGGTGAAACTGGAACTGCAGCACCGCCGCCAGGAAGTAGCGGGCGTAGGGCGTGTTCGAGGGCACGTGGTATTTCGCGCCGGGATCGAAGAACTCCTCGCCGCGCGGCGACGCCGGCCGGATCCCCTGGTACTGCTCGCGCAGCTTCCACCATCCGGCGTTGTACTGGTCGGGCTTCAGCTGACCGCTGAAGACCTGCCAGCGCCACTGGTCGACGACCAGTCCGAAAGGCAGAAACGCCAGCTTCTCGAGCGCCGCCCGCATCAGCAGCGGAATATCGCCCGACGCGTCGGGCGCCTTGTCGATCAGCCCGATCTTCACGAGGTACTCAGGCGTCACGGAAAGGGCGATCGTGTCGCCGATGGCCTCGTGAAAGCCGTCGTTGGCGCTGTCGCGGAAGATCATCGGCTGGTTCTTGTACTCGCGGGCGTAGAAGTTGTGCCCGAGCTCGTGATGCACCGTCGTGAAGTCTTCCGCCGTGGGATCGATGCACATCTTGATGCGGAGATCGTCGGAGTTGTCGATGTACCAGGCGCTCGCATGGCACACCACCTCGCGATCTCTCGGCTTGACGAAGAGCGAGCGTTCCCAGAACGTCTTCGGCAGCGGGTCGAAGCCGAGCGAGGTGAAGAAGCGCTCGCCGTAGCGCACCATGGCGGTGGCCGAGATGTGCCGCGACTCGAGGATCTTGTCGAGCGAGTAGGTCGGTCTGGTGTTGCGCGGGGCGACGAGGTCGTAGACGTTCGACCAGTCCTGCGCCCAGATGTTCCCGAGCAGATGCGCCGGAATCGGTCCAGATTCGGGCACGAGGTTGCCGTACTTCTCGTGCAGCCGGGCGCGCACGTGTGTGTGCAGCGCCAGATAGAGCGGGCGCAGCTGTTCCCACAGGCGGTCGAGCTCGGCGGCGAAAGCATCGGGCGCCATGTCATAGCGCGATCGCCACATCGTGCCGGTATCGGCGAACCCGAGCTCGCGTGCGCCCTTGTTGGAAACCTCGACGAAGCGCTCGTAGCTCTTCTTCATGGGCGGGCCAATCGAGTGCCAGCCCTCCCAGACTTCGAGCAGGCGCGCCGGGTTGCGGTCCTTCGCCAGGATCTCGGTGATCTTCTCGACGTCCAGACACTTGTCCGGCGCCTCTCCGCTTGGGCAGTACTTGCCGCGCCCGTACATTCCGCCCATGGCGGTCACCAGCTGCGTCAGCTCTGCGGCCTCCTTTTCGTCCGCAGGCGCCGCCATGGTCATGGTGTTCTTCAACACGGTCAGCTGACGCTGTTCGTCGGCCGCCGCCCCGGCGGCGTCGAGAGTCGCCGCCTTCTTCGCGTAGGCGGTGGCCGTGCTCACGTACGCCTGGGAGGCGCGCGCCGAGATCGCTTCGGTGTCGGTCGTGATGTACGTCTCCTGGACCCAGCCGGCCTGATTGGCCTCGTTGCTGAGACGCAGTAGCGAGTCGTTGGCTTCCTTGAGGAACGGCGTGACGCCTGACTGCCCGCCGGCTGGAGCGGGCGCCGCGCCCCGACAGCCGGCAAGCGCCGTCGCCAGCGACAGCATCACCACAATCGCCGATCGCCTCATGCTCATCTCTGCACCTGTCCGATCGCGTCAAGCGTTCGACGACCCACGTCGAACGATCGGAGCGCCGGCGACGCCCTGACGCGCGACGCTCCGGCCGTTCTCAGCAGCGCCGAGCTTCAGCTCGACGGACTTCGAAGAAGGCGTAGACCTGTAACTCAGTCGCCCAGCGGCACCGCCGGCTCTCCGGCCTCGATGAAGCGGGCGTGCAGCGCGCGCACCGCCTCGTCGAGTCGTTCGCGTGGAACCATCCAGGTAATCCGGAACGACGACGTGGCGGTGCCGGCGGGCACGATGCCGGCGGCGGTCATGACATCCGTGCCGGCGCGGACGTTCGCGTAGCTGTGGTTGATGCCCGCCCCAATCACGCTGACGGCCGACAGCCCGTCGACGAGATCCGCCCCCGCCGCGAAATGCGTCTGCAGCGCCGCACGGAGCCGCGCCTCGTCGTGGAGGTTCTCGCGCGAGACGACGAGCGTCGTGCGATTGGCGAAGACGTGGAGTTGCTTCCCCGACACCCCGCGTTCGTCGAGCGTCGTCAGCAGCTCCGCTGCCGGTACTCTCGCCTGCAGCACGATGACGTCCCGCTCGCTCGCGACGCCCACGACCGTTCCGGGCATCCTCGGCGAATGCCGGCGGACGACGGTGCCATCGCTCGACGGATCGGGGCCAGGAAGCGGACCCCGTGTGGCGCGGGCGTAGATGGCGATGCCGCGCTCTTTGGCGAACTCGACGGCCTGCGCGTTGAGGACCTTGGCGCCCGCCTCCGCCATCTCCTGTGTTTCCTCGTACGACAGGGCGCCGATTCGCTGCGCCGCCGGGACCAGCCGTGGATCCGCCGAGTAGACGCCGTCGACGTCGGAACAGATCTCACAGTACTCCGCGTCGAGAGCGGCGGCCATGGCCACTGCCGTGGTGTCGCTGCCGCCCCTTCCAAGCGTGGTCACCTCGCGGCGGTAGGACACGCCCTGGTATCCGGCTACGACCACGATTCGTCCGCGTGCGAGCTCGTCCTGCACCCTGAAGGGCCGCACCTCGATGATGCGCGCGTCGACATGCCGGTCGTTCGTGATGATGCCCGACTGGCTGCCGGTGAAGCTGATGGCGTCGCCTCCCATCTCGCGAATCGCTATGGAGAGCAGCGCCATCGAGATGCGCTCGCCGGCCGAAAGCAGCATGTCGAGCTCGCGCCGGTCGGGGGTGGCCGAGACGCGCTTGGCCATGGCCAGCAGTTCGTCGGTGGTATCCCCCATCGCCGACACCACGACGACCACGTCGTTCCCGCGCCGCCGTGTCTCCATGACGCGCTGGGCGACGAAGCGCAGCCTGTCCACGTCGGCCACGCTGCTGCCGCCGTACTTCTGGACCACGATGGCCATGGGCACAGGATACTGCCACGACGGTGGAAAATCGCTCCCGCATCGTAGGAGAATCGATCGGTTCTCCTGCGAGGAGCAGTCGTTCATGCCATCCTGCCGGGCGGTTCGTCATCTCGTCGTCTGTGCTGCGCTCGTCGGTGCAACGGCCTCCGCGGCCACGCAGCCGGCGCAGGAGAAGCGCAAGCCGGATGTGTTCTACATGCCGACGCCGCAAACGGTGGTCGACGCGATGCTGAAGGTCGCCGGCGTGACCGGCAGTGACGTGGTGTACGACCTGGGATCGGGCGACGGCCGCATTCCCATTACCGCCGCGAAGGTATACGGCGCGCGCGGCGTCGGCATCGACATCGATCCCGTGCGCATCAGCGAGGCGAACGTCAACGCCCGGGCGGCGGGCGTCACGGACAAGGTGCGCTTTCTCAACGACGATCTGTTCAAGGCCGACATCAGCGCGGCGACCGTGGTGACGCTCTTCCTCACCCCCAGCCTGAACATCTCGCTGCTGCCGAAGTTGAACCAGGAGCTGAAGCCCGGTACCCGCATCGTGTCGCACCGCTGGGAAATGAAGGACGTGGCGGGCCGCGAGTACCTGCCACAGGAGAAGCTGCTGGTGGACGGCAGCAACGTGTACCTCTGGACCATCCCAATCAAGTGACGCGCCTGCCGGCGCGTCGATGAGCCGCGTGGAGGCAGGTCATGAACGTCCGGGTCGCGATCGCATTGCTGATAATGGCGTCGCTCATCGTGCCCGCCGGTGCCGGGCAGGCGCCGACCCGCGCCCCTGATATCGACTACGTTCCGACGCCGCCGGAAATGGTCGACGCCATGCTGAAGCTCGCCGGCGTCACCAGGAACGACGTCCTTTACGATCTTGGCTCCGGCGACGGGCGGATTCCGATCGCCGCGGCCAAGACCTATGGCACGCGCGGGGTGGGGATCGACATTCAGAAAGCCCAGGTCGACTCGGCCATCGCCAACGCGAAGGCGGCTGGTGTCAGCGACAAGGTCCGATTCCTCAATCAGGATCTGTTCACGGCCAACATCAGCGAGGCGACCGTCGTCACGCTCTACCTGCTGCCCGAGCTCAATCTCAAGCTGCTGCCGAAGCTGAACGCCGAGCTCAAACCGGGCACGCGCGTGGTCTCGCACTCCTTCGACATGGGCGACGCCATCAAGCCGAAACAGACGCTGCGCATTGGCGGGCGCGTGGTCTTTCTGTTCGTGGTTCCGATCAAGTAGCTCCAGGCCCAGCCGTTTGACAGGGGATTGAACTCGGACCGCCCTTCTGGGTAAACTTGCGACTGAATCTCACTATCAGGTTTACCCCAATGTTGCAGGCGTTCGTCATCACTCTCCGCGAAGGCCTCGAAGCCTTCCTCATCGTCGCCATCAGCCTCGCCTATCTGAAGAAGACCGGCCGGCAGCAGCTCGTGTCGGCGGTGCACTGGGGAATCGGCGTGTCGCTCGTAGTGAGCGCCGGCGCGGCTGCGCTCTTTTCACGGGCGTCCAACAAGGCGCTGTGGGAGGGCGTGCTGGCGCTGACAGCGGCCGTCCTGGTCGCCACGCTCATCGTCCACATGTGGCGTCATGCGCGCCGCATCAAGTCTGAAATCGAGGGCCGCCTGGAGCAGTCGGCGCTGCAGACAGGAACTCAGGCGTTTCTCGGCGTGTTTCTCTTCACCACGCTGATGATTACCCGCGAGGGGATGGAGACAGCGCTCCTGATGGGGACGTTGTTCTCCCAGCTCGGGGTGAGCGCGATCGCAATCGGCGCCGTGGCCGGTCTGGCCAGCGCGGCGGCGGTTGCAGCGCTCTGGTCCAAGTACGGCCATCGGGTGAACCTGGG
>Ga0075428_100010806_pt1 | contig 10146 bp, 9 predicted proteins | sample RhiMetdeltSRZDD2_FD_75291 | JGI IMG/M metagenome (GOLD analysis project Ga0075428, IMG submission 75291) | Populus rhizosphere microbial communities from Tennessee, USA - Rhizosphere MetaG P. deltoides SRZDD2 | ecosystem: Host-associated > Plants > Roots > Rhizosphere > Soil | place: USA...
CGACCGGCGCCCGCCGGAGCGGGACACGACCCGGATCAACGAGCGCATCCGTGTCCCCGAAGTGCGGCTGGTTGACGAGAAGGGCGAGCAGATCGGCGTCATGAAGGTGGACGACGCCCTCAACTACGCGCGCGAGCGCGACCTCGACCTGGTCGAGATCGCACCCGAGGCGCGCCCGCCCGTCTGCCGCGTGCTCGACTACTCGAAGTACAAGTACGAGCAGGAGCAGAAGAAGAAGGCGGCCCGCAAGCACCAGCAGCAGGTGACGGTGCGCGAGATGAAGCTGCGTCCCAAGATCGCGACGCACGACTACGAGACCAAGAAGGGCCACATCCTGCGGTTCCTCAAGCACGGCCAGAAGGTGAAGGTCACGATCATGTTCCGCGGCCGTGAGATGGCGCACCCGGAGCGCGGCGAGGCACTGCTGCGCAAGGTCGCCGACGAGCTGGCCGAGTTCGGCACGATCGAGCAGCGGCCCAACCAGGAGGGGCGCAACATGATCATGATCCTGGCGCCCGTCAAGGCCCCGGTGCGCAAGCCGGACCGCCCCGCGGAGGGGGAGGCTGCGCCCGCGGCTGCCGAGGCGCCTGCGGCCAACACGCCTGCGCCAGAGGCTGCGGCAGAAGCGCCTGCGGCAGAGACGCCTGCGCCAGAGGCCGAGGCCCCGCCGGCCGAGGTCGCGCCCGAGCAGTCCTCCAAGACGGGGTAGCTCCACGGCGCTGGCGCTGCCGCCGGACGGTCTTACGGACGGCGTGATCCGGCTACGGCCGCCGCAGGAGCGGGATGCCAGGCGCATCGCCGAGATCTGTGCGGATCCCGAGATCGCGCGCTGGACGAACGTGCCTTCCCCCTACACGCTGGAGGATGCGCACGCCTGGATCGCGCTGGCCGCCGTCGAGCGCGCGCGCGGCACGGGCCTGCACCTAGTGGTGGTGCGTGCGGCGGAGGACCGAGTGGTCGGGTCGGCGGCGCTGCGCGTCCGCGGCGGGCCGGAGCCGTACGGCGACGCGGGCTACTACGTGGCGCCCGACGCGCGGCGGGGCGGAGTCGCCGCCCGCGCGCTCGAGCTGATCACGCATCTGGGCCTCGAGGAGTTGTCGCTTCCGTACGTGGAGGTCGTGATCTCCCCCGACAACGCCCCGTCCGCCGGGGTTGCCCGGCGCGCCGGCTACGCGGAGCGCCGCCGCGAGCTGCGGGAGTTCAAGGGCGCGCTGACCGAGTTCGCGGTCTGGCGCCGCGACGCCACCCAGCCGTAGTGGCAGCTCTCGACCGCCTATGGCGCGGTCGAGAGCTGCCACCTCGCCGTCAGCCCTCTTCGCGGTCGTCGGCCGGTGACTCGCGGTTGTTCTCCTGCGCGTCTTCCTTCGCCTTCGGCGCGGCGCGGGTGACGGTTTCGCAGGAGCCCTTCGGGTTCGCGGCGGTCGCGTCCACGATCACGTCCACGCCGTCCAGCACGGCGCGGTCCTTGGTGCCGGTCCCGCAGTCGACGTTGTCCGGCTCGCCGTCGCGCGTGTAGAACGTGTCGTTGCCGTCCTCGCCGTGGAGCGTGTCGACGCCCGCCAGCGGCACGTCGGCGCTCGCGAGCGCCCACAGCTTGTCGTTGCCGGAGCCGCCGAACGACTCGTCCACGCCGCGGTTGGCGAAGATCGTGTCGGAGCCCGCGCCGCCGATCTGCGTGTCGTCCCCCAGCCCGCCCGACATGAGGTCGGTGAGGTTGTCGCCCTGCATGCGGTCGTTGCCGTCGCCGCCGTGCAGGCGGTCGCTGCCCCCGCCGCCCTTGACGGTGTCGTTGCCGGGGCCGGCGTAGACCTCGTCGGCGTTCTCGTCGCCTCCGCTGAGCGTGTCGTCGCCCGCGTTGCCGGCGATGAAGTCCTTGCCCGTCCACCCGTTGATCACGTCGTTGCCCGGGTTCCCGTACACGAAGTCGCGCCCCGTGCCGGCGCTGATGAAGTCGTCGCCCGAGTTGCCGCGCAGCTTGTCGTTGCCGGACCCTCCGTACAGCCGGTCGGCGTCGGATCCGCGCCCTCCGGTGATCTTGTCGTCTCCGCTGCCGCCGCTCGCGCGGTCGCGGCCCCGGCCCGCCGACACGATGTCGTCGCCGCCCTGGGCCCGGACGCTGTCGTTCCCGCTGCGCGCCTTGATGTAGTCGGACCCGTCGGTCCCGACCAGCCGCTCACCGCGGTTGGTGCCGCGTATGCTTGCCGCCAGCGCCACGGACATCGTCACCATGACGGTCACGGCCAGCGCAATGCTGAGCGTAGTCAGCCTCATCGTCGCGATCCTCCTCGCTGATTGAACGGGGCCAACATAGCCACGGCGCCCGACCGATGTGCCGGTTGTTCCGGCGAGCCGCCGCAGGCGCGAAGCAGAGGGCTTCGGGTGGGCGAAGCCCCAGACGTTCCAGGCACTTTTGCCCATCTGCTTCAATAGCGAGGTCTCGATGCCCAAGATGAAGACACATTCGGGCGCGAAAAAGCGCTTTCGCAAGACGGCCACGGGCAAGATCCTGGCCCGTCACTCCTTCACGTCCCACAACATGGGCAAGAAGCCGGCGAAGCGCAAGCGCCACCTGGGGCGGCCGGTTCACATCACCGACGCCGACAGCGGCGAGGTGAAGAAGCTGCTGGCCGGCGGGAAGGGCGCGCAATGACCCGCGTCAAGCGCTCCGTCAACGCGCGCAAGAAGCGGCGCGCGACTCTCGAGCGGGCCAAGGGCTACCGCGGCGAGAAGCACTCCAGCTACCGCCGCGCCAAGGAGCAGGTGATGAAGTCGGACGCGTACGCGTACCGCGACCGGCGCAACCGCAAGCGCGACTTCCGCGGGCTGTGGATCGTGCGCATCAACGCCGCCGCCCGGCGCGAGGGCCTCACCTACAGCCGCATGATGGCCGGCCTGCGCATGGCCGAGGTGGACGTCAACCGCAAGATGCTGGCGGACGTCGCCGTGCACGACCCCGAGACATTCCGGCGATTTGCCGAGCGAGCCAAGCAGGCCCTGGAGGTGTCCGCGGCCGGATCTTGATCCACCTCGGACGAAGGCAGACCCCCAGGGCGGCGACCGGCAGGTCAGCCGCCCTTTTTCGTTCATGAGCCAATGACAGAACCGATCACAAGCAAGAGCAATCCCCGCCTGAAGGAGCTGCGGAAGCTGCACGAACGCAAGCACCGCGATCACACGGGCCTGTTCCTCGCCGAGGGGGAGGACATGCTGGCCGCCGCGCTGAATCACGGCCACGTGCCCGAGACGGTCTACTTCGACGCTGCGGCGGCGCCCGCGCTGCCGCACGACGTGGAGCAGGTCGCCGTCGAGCGCGAGGCGCTGGACGCGGCCGGCACGCTGGGGAGCGGCTCGCGGGTCGTCGGCGTTTGGCGGCAGGTCTGGTCCGAGCTGGACGTGCCGTCGGTCTACCTCCACGACGTCGCGGACCCGGGCAACGTCGGCACGATCATCCGCGCGGCCCAGGCGTTCGGCGCGGGCCAGGTGGTGCTCAGCCCGCAAACGGCGGACCCGTTCGGTCCCAAGGCCGTCCGGGCCGCGATGGGCGCCATCTTCGGCCAGCCGGTCGTGCGGGCCTCCTGGGAGCAGGCGCGCGCCGCCGCCGGTCTCGCGGTGGCGCTGGTGCCGCGGGAGGGCGCCGCCCTGCGGGAGCTGCCGCTCGACCGCGCCCCGATGTTCGTCCTGGGAGCCGAGCGCACGGGCCTCCCCGCCGAGATCGTCGCGGCCTGCGACCGGACGGCCCATGTCCCGGTCGGGAGCGCGGACTCGCTCAACGTCGCGATGACCGCGACGCTCTGCCTCTACGAATATTCCCTGCGAGCGGCGGAGGCGCGAAGCACATGACTTTAGGCGGGCGAAGCCCTAGATATCGTGCACGTTCCGATGCCTGACGCGCCGCTCGACCCCCAGCAGGCGATGGAGCGACTCGGCCGCCTGGCGGAGGAGGGTGAACGCGCCGTGCTCGAGGCGCGCACCCCGGCCGAGCTCGAGGAGCTGCGGATCCACTACCTCGGGCGCAAGGCCGAGCTGACCCAGATCCTGCGTTCGATCCCGTCCCTGCCGGAGGAGTGGCGCGCGCGGCTCGGCAAGAGCGGCAACGAGGCCCGCCGGGCGCTGGAGGCGCTGCTCGAGGAGCGCTCGCACAGCCTCGCCGCGGGCGAGCTGGAGGGCCGCCTGCGCGGGGAGGCGATCGACGTCACGCTCCCGGGCGAGCCGCTGGGCGCGGGCCACCTGCACCTGCTGACCACGACGCGGCGGGAGCTGGAGGACATCTTCGTGGGGCTCGGCTACCGCGTCGTCGAGGGGCCCGAGGTGGAGCTCGACTACTACAACTTCACGGCGCTCAACCATCCGCCCGGCCACCCGGCGCGCATGCTCCAGGACACCTTCTACTTCTCGGACGACGTCCTGCTGCGCACGCACACCTCCCCGATGCAGGTGCGTTCGATGGAGCTCCAGCAGCCCCCGATCTTCATCGTCGTCCCCGGCAAGGTCTACCGGCGCGACTCCGACGCCACGCACACGCCGATGTTCCACCAGCTGGAGGGCCTCGCGGTGGACGAGGACATCACGCTCGCCGACCTGCAGGGAACGCTTCACCAGGTCGCGCGCGAGTTCTTCGGCGGGGACCGCCGCGTCCGCCTGCGCCCGCACTACTTCCCGTTCACCGAGCCGAGCGTCGAGTTCGACGTGTCGTGCTTCTCGTGCGGCGGCTCCGGCCGGCTGCGCGACGGCAGCCGCGACCCGCTGTGCAAGGGCACGGGGTGGATCGAGGGCGGCGGCGCCGGCATGGTGGACCCGAACGTGTTCGGCTTCGTGCAGAAGCACGGCTACGACCCCGAGTACGTGCAGGGCTTTGCGTTCGGCCTCGGCATCGACCGCATGGCGATGCTGAAGCACGGCGTGCCGGACCTGCGGCTCCTGTTCGAGAACGACCTCCGCCTGCTGGAGCAGTTCTAGTGGCTCACCTGGTGACGCGATGAGGATCCCCGTCTCGTGGCTGAAGGAGTACTGCGACCCCGGGCACGACGCGGACCGGCTCGCGAACACGCTCGCGCTGAGCGGCACCGAGGTGGAGCGCGTGTCGAGCGTCGGGGTGCCGCGCACGGACGGCAACGGCGGCCTGTTCCGGATCGGGCGCGTGCTCGAGGTCGCACCGCATCCCGATGCGGACCGGCTGAGCGTGTGCACCGTGCGCCTCAGCGGCTCGGACGAGCGCACGATCGTGTGCGGGGCGCCCAACGTGTCCGCCGGCCAGGCCGTGATGGTCGCGCTGCCCGGCGCGGTGCTCCCGGACGGCACGCGCCTCGGCAAGGCGAAGCTGCGGGGCGTCGAGTCGGAGGGGATGATCCTGTCCGAGACCGAGGTCGAGCTGGGCTCGGACAGCCAGGGGATCATGGTGCTCCCCGACTCGTACGAGGCCGGGGAGGAGGCGCTGCGCTACCTGCCGGTCGGCGACGACGTGCTCGAGCTCGAGGTGACGCCGAACCGCCCCGACTGCCTGGCGGTGTACGGGGTGGCGCGCGAGGTGCACGCGGTCACGAAGGCGCCGCTTGCCCCGGATCCGGGAGATCGGGACGTGGATCCCGCCGCGGCGGGAGGCGGCGAAGCTGCCGACCGGCTGATTTCGGTCGAAATCGAAGATTTCGACCTGTGCCCCCGCTTCAGCGTGCGGGTGTTCACGGACGTGCAGGTGGGTCCCTCGCCCCTGTGGCTGAAGGCACGCCTGATGGCCGCCGGCCAGCGGCCGATCAGCAACGTCGTCGACATCACGAACTACGTGATGCTCGCGCTCGGCCAGCCGATGCACGCCTACGACCTCGACCGGGTCGCGGGACCTGCCCTGCACGTGCGCGCGGCGCGCGAGGGCGAGCGGCTCACCACGCTCGACGGCGAACAGCGCGTCTTCGACAGCGATGCGGTGCTGGTCTGCGACGCCAGCGGGCCCACGGGCATCGGGGGCATCATGGGCGGCGCGACCAGCGAGGTGTCCGACGACACGACCCGCGTGGCGATGGAGGCCGCCACCTGGAACGGAACCAACATCCTCCAGACCTCCAAGAAGCTCGGCCTGCGCACGGAGGCCAGCACGCGCTTCGAGAAACAGCTGCATCCGCGCCTCGCGCTGCAGGCGCAGCGCCTGGCGGCGCGGCTGATGGTCGAGCTGTGCGGCGCGCGCATGGCGGAGGGGACGGTCGACGTGGCCGCGCCGGAGCCCGAGCCGCACAGGATCGTCATGCGCAGCGCCCGCCTGCAGGGCCTGCTCGGCGAGCGCATCGAGCCCGCGGAGTCCAGGGAGATCCTGGAGCGGCTCGGCTTTGCCACGCAGGCGCCGAACGGCGACGTCGAGGTGCAGGTGCCGTACTGGCGCCACTACGACGTCAGCCGCGAGGCCGACGTGATCGAGGAGGTCGCGCGCGTGCACGGGCTGCAGCAGCTCCCGGTCACGCTGCCCGCGCGCCGGGAGGCGGTCGGCGGCCTCACCCCGGTGCAGCACCTGCGGCGCACGACCGAGGACTACCTGCGCGACCGCGGGCTCAGCGAGACGGTCACCTTCAGCTTCATCTCGCCGGAGGCGGTGCGCTGCCTGCGGCTCGACGAGGACGCGACGCGCAGCCGCGTGCTGCCGCTCGCGAACCCGTTGAGCGAGGACCAGTCGGTGATGCGCACGTCGCTGCTGCCCGGGCTGCTGCACGTGGCGCGGCACAACGTGGCGCGCGACCTCGAGGACCTGCGCCTGTTCGAGACCGGCCGCGTCTTCTACTCGAAGGGCCCGTACGAGCTGCCCGACGAGCGGCTGCACCTGGCGATCGCCCTGACGGGGGACTTCGCGCCCCGCACCTGGCGCCGGGAGCCCGCTCCCGCCGACTTCTACGTCGTGAAGGGGCTGCTGGTCGGCCTGCTCGACCTGCTGGGCGTGCGCTGGCGGCTGATCGACGGCGGGCCGCGGTTCCTCCATCCCGGGCGCGCGGCGGAGGTGGTCGTGGACGCTCGCGAGGCGGGATGCCTGGGCGAGCTGCACCCCGCGGTGGCCGCGGACTTCGGCCTCGGCGGCCTCGGCCATCCGCCCGTGGTCCTGGAGCTGGACCTCGACGTGGTGCTGCCGGTCGCCGCGCGCGAGCAGCGGCGTTACACCGATCTGATCAGCTATCCCGCCGTGTTCCAGGACCTCGCCGTGGTCGTCGACGAGCCCGTCGAGGCGCAGACGATCGTCGACAGCGTGCGGGCGGCCGCCGGCCCGGAGCTGCGCGACGTGCAGGTGTTCGACCTGTATCGCGGGGAGCAGGTGGGCGCCGGCCGGAAGTCGCTCGCCCTGCGCCTGGAGTTCCGCTCGGAGGAGCGCACGCTGACCGACGAGGAGGTCGCCGCGGCACGCGCCCGGATCAAGGAGCAGCTCGCCCACGACACCGGAGGGTCGCTGCGTGAGTAGGCCCCGGTCCACCACCGCCACGCGCCCGCAGCCGCTGGCCGGCGAGCCCCTGGCCCGGGCCTGCGTGGTGGGCGCCTCGGGCTTTGCCGGCGCGCTTGCGGCCGCCCTGCTGTGGGAGCACCCGCGCGTTTCGCTGGAGGCGATCACCGCGCGCACCGACGCGGGACGGCGGCTCGACGACCTGTACCCGCGCCACCGCGTGCCGCTGGAGCTGGAGTCGTTCGACGCCGACGGGCTGGGCGAGGTGGCCGGGGTCGCGTTCGTGTCCTACCCGCACGGCGCCGCGGCCCCTGCCGTCGCGCAGCTGCGCGCGCACGGGATGCGCATCGTGGACCTCTCCGCCGACTTCCGGCTGCACGACCCGGCCGCGCACGAGCGCTGGTACGGGGAGCACGGGGCGCCTGAGCTGCGCGCCGAGTCCGTGTTCGGCCTGACGGAGCTGCATCGCGACGAGATCGCGTCGGCCGCGCTGGTCGCGAACCCGGGCTGCTACTCGACGGCTGCGATCCTCGCGCTCGCGCCGCTCGTCCGCGAAGGGCTCGTCGCCGACGCCGTGGTCGATGCCAAGAGCGGCGTGTCGGGCGCGGGCCGCGAGGCCAGCGACCGCACGCACTTCGTGTCCGTCGACGAGAACGTCAGCGCATATGCGGTCGACGGCCACCGCCACGCACCCGAGATCGACCAGGAGCTCGGTGCGCTCGGCCTGGGGCGGCCCGTGACGTTCGTCCCGCACCTGCTGCCGCTCGACCAGGGGCTGCTGGCGAGCTGCTACGTGACGCCCACCCGGGAGCTGCGCGCCGACGAGGTCGCCGGCCTGTACGACGACGCCTACGGGGACGAGCGGTTCGTCGAGCTGGCCGGCGCGCCGCCGGGCGTGCGCGACGTGCGCGAGACGAACCTCTGCCGCATCCACGCCACGACCGCGCCCGACGGGCGCGTGCTCGTGTTCGCCGCGATCGACAACCTCTGGAAGGGTGCCGCCGGCCAGGCGGTGCAGAACCTGAACGCGATGCTGGGCCTCGACGAGGGGGAGGGACTGCGGTGAGCGGGCCCAACGGCACCTTCTTCCGCTCGCGCTGGGTCGATGCGCCGCGGGGCGTCCGGGAGCTGGACGCGGGCGCGCTGCCGGCCGGGTTCCGCGCCGCCGGCCTGGCGTGCGGCATCAAGCCCTCCCGGCGCCTCGACATCGGCGTGGTCGCATGCGACGACGACGCTGCGACCTCGGCTGCGCTCTTCACGCGCAACGCGCTGGTCGCCGCGGCGGTCGAGCTGTCGCGCGAGGCCGCCCTCGACCGGCTGCGCGCGGTGGTCGTGAACAGCGGCAACGCGAACGTGGCCACGGAAGAGCAGGGCCGCGAGGTCGCGCGCGCGATGATCGCCGCGGTGGCGGAGGAGCTGGGGATCGACGGCGCCCGCGTGGGCGTGGCGTCGACGGGCGTGATCGGCGTGCCGATGGACCTCGCCGTCGTGGCGGAGGGCGCCCGCCGCGCCGCCGCGGAGTTGTCGGAGTCGGGCGGCGAGGCCTTCTCCGAGGCGATCCTGACCAGCGACCGCTGGCCCAAGCGCGCCAGCCTGGAGGTGCAGCTCTCCGCCGGGCCGGTCCGCCTCAGCGCGCAGGCGAAGGGCGCCGGCATGATCTCGCCCAGCTTCGCGACCATGCTGTGCTTCGTGCAGACCGATGCGGCCGTCGACGCGACCACGCTGGACCGGCTGCTGCGCGCCGCGGTGGAGCGCTCGTTCGAGCGCGTCTCGGTGGACGGGCAGCTCTCCACGAACGACTCCGTGTTCGCGATCGCCGGCGGGCGCTCCGGCGTGAGTGTGGCCGCCGGCACCGAGGACGAGCGTGTCTTCGCCGCCGCGCTCGACGCGCTCCTGCGCCAGCTCGCCGTGGAGATGGTCGCCGACGGGGAGGGCGCGGAGCGGGTCGCGCGCCTCGTCGTGCGCGGGGCGGTGGAGGCAGTGGACCCGGTCGCCCGCGCCGTCGCCAACTCACCGCTCGTGAAGTGTGCGCTGCACGGCAAGGACCCGAACTGGGGCCGGATCCTGCAGGCCGCGGGCCAGGCGGTGCCGGACGCGGACCTCTCGCAACTGAGCCTCTTCATCGAGGGGATCCACGTCGCGAACGCGGGCGGCGCGATGCCGCTGCCCGACGAGGCATTGCGCCGGCTGGAGGCGGGAATGGCCGGGGACGAGGTCGAGATGCGCCTCGACCTCGCGGCCGCCGGCGAGGAGGCGGAGATCTTCTTCTGCGACCTCGGGCACGGTTACGTGTCGTTCAACTCGGAGTACACGACGTGACCGACGAGCGCCGCGACATGGCCCGCAGCAGCGGGCGAATCGAGATGCTGCTGGAGTCGCTCCCCTACATCCGGGAGTTCTTCGGCCGCACGATCGTGATCAAGTACGGCGGCGCGGCGATGGCGCAGGAGGAGCTGCGCGAGGCGTTCGCGCGCGACGTGGTGCTGCTCAAGTACGTCGGCATGAACCCGGTGATCGTGCACGGCGGCGGCCCGGAGATCACCGACTACATGAAGCGCCTGGGGCTGGAGGTGGAGTTCGTACAGGGACTGCGCGTGTCGGACGCGGAGACGGTCGAGGTCGCGAAGATGGTGCTCGTCGGCAAGCAGAACAAGGACATCGTCCTGCGCCTCAACCGGCACGGCCAGCCTGCGGTCGGGATCTGCGGCGACGACGGCTGCCTGTTCCGCGTGCGCAAGGCC
>Ga0075428_100010807_pt1 | contig 10146 bp, 5 predicted proteins | sample RhiMetdeltSRZDD2_FD_75291 | JGI IMG/M metagenome (GOLD analysis project Ga0075428, IMG submission 75291) | Populus rhizosphere microbial communities from Tennessee, USA - Rhizosphere MetaG P. deltoides SRZDD2 | ecosystem: Host-associated > Plants > Roots > Rhizosphere > Soil | place: USA...
TGCGGCTACCCGATGCTCTCGCGCACCCTCTTCGAGGGCGTCTCGTCGCTGCTGCCGGGGCACCTCCTGCTCTGCCGCTCCGGCGAGAGACCGCGCGTGGAGAGGTACTGGGACGTGCGCTACGACGCCCGCGCGCCCGATCCCGATCCGGCGGCGCGGCTGCACGAGCTGCTCTCCGCCTCGGTCCGACGCGAGCTCTTCTCCGACGCGCCGCTCGGCGCCTGCTTGAGCGGCGGCCTCGACTCGACCGTCGTCAGCGCGCTCGCGGCGCGCGACGCGAGCGCGCTCGAGACGTTCAACGTCGGCTACGCGCGCAACAGCGAGCTGTTCCAGGCGAATCCGCGCCGCATCGTCGGCGAGGTGGTGGGCGACGACGCGTACTACGCGCCGCGGGCGGCTTTGGCCCTCGGCACCCGGCACCACGCGTTCACGCTGCCTCTGGACTCGCTGCTCGAGGACATCGATCGGATGATCTGGCACCGCGAGAAGCCGCTCATCACGCTGTCGGAGTACGGGCACTTCCATCTCAGCCGCCAGGTCAGGCGCCACGTGAAGGTGCTGCTCTCGGGTCAGGGCTCGGACGAGCTCTTCGGCGGCTACTACTACTGGTGGCAGTTCAAGGACCCGGCCCGGACCACCTTCTTCCCCTGGGTGTGGCGCACCGACCCGGCCGGCGCCGACTACCCGGTCACTGCGATCGACGTCCTCGAGTCGCTGGCCTCGCCCGAGTTCCGCACGGCGACCCGTTACCGCGAAGAGCAGCAGGCGGTGTTCGACGGCATCTACGGCGCGGCTGCGACCGACGATTTCATGAACCGGATCTCCTACCTGCTGGTGAAGACGCACCTGCACGAGATGCTCGAGCTCGAGGACCGCCACAGCATGGCGGCGTCGCTCGAGATCCGCGTGCCGTACCTCGACCACCACATCGTCGAGTGGGCTCTCAACCTCCCGCGCGAGGCGAAGATGAGCGGCCGGACCGAGAAGGAGCTGCTGCGCACCATGGCGCGGGAACACCTCCCGGGATTTCCGGCCGAGGTGATCGCGCGCAAGAAGAGCCCGATGCCCCCGCCGTTCGAGATCGACGGACTAGTGGTGGGAATGGTCGAGCGGCTCCGCCGGCCGGGGCGCGCGCTCGATTCGATCCTGGACGCACGCCGGCTCGACGCGTTCCTGGCGTCGTTCGGCCGGGAGTCGGTCGGGCTCGTCCACCAGCGCCACTACGCGCTGTTCTCGCTCTATTTCCTGGAGCGCTGGCACCAGGTGTTCCACCAGGCATGAACCCGCTCCGCCAGGTCCTGGCCGAGGCTTTGGCCGAAGGGCCGCAGCGGACGGCGCTGGTGCACGAGGGACGCCGCTGGAGCTACGCCGAGCTGTCGGACCTGGCCGACGAGACCGGGCGGGCGTTGCGGACGCTCGGCGTCGGCGCCGGCTCTCGCGTCGGCGTCCGCCTCCCGAACTCGCCGGAGCTGGTCGCCGCCTACATGGCGACCTGGGGCCTCGACGCAGCGGTGGTCGAGGCGAGCCCGTCGCTCGGACCCGCCGAGCAGGAAGCGCTGTTCCGCCGCAGCGGCGCTGTGGCCACGATCGGGATCGGGCCGGGGGGCTCGCCCGCCGCGGCGACCGCAGCGGCCGATCGGACGCCGGGCCCGCATGCTGCGCCGGTGGCGTGCGTCAACCTGACCTCCGGCACGACTGGCGCCGCGAAGGGCGTGCTGCTGCCGCCGCGCAACCTGCTCCGCAACGCCGAGCTTTTCGCGAAGTACTTCGGCCTGGATCCTTCGGACCGCAGCTGCCTCGTGCTGCCGCTCTACTTCGGGATGAACAAGATCGCGCTCCTGGCCCACCTGCGGCTCGGCGCGACGGTGATCCTCGAGGCGGGCTTCGCGACGCCGAACACCGCGCTCGCCGCGATGAGCCGCGAGAATGCGACGGGACTGTGCGCGGTCCCCGCGGCCTGCCATGCCCTGCTGAGCCGAGGCGACCTGCAGCGCTACCCGCTGCCGCAGCTGCGCTACCTGCGAATGGGAGCCGGCCGCGTGTCGGCCGCGCTGATGCAGGGGCTGCGACGGGCGTTCCCCGCGACGGACATCTTCGTCACCTACGGGCTGACCGAGATCGGCCTGGTGAGCTGTCTGTCGGCCGACGAGCATGCCCGCCGGCCCGACTCGGTCGGCCGGCCGATCGACGAGGTGGAGCTGACGATCGACGGGGGTGGCGCAGGCCCGGGCGAGGTGGTGGTGCGCGGCGACCATGCCGCCCTCGGCTACGAGGGCGATCGCGACGCGACGGCGGCGGTATTCCGTGAGGACGGCATCCACACCGGCGACCTCGGCCGGCTGGACGAGGCCGGCTACCTGTTCCTGACCGGCCGGCTCAAGGAGCTGATCAAGAGCGGCGGGGAGAACCTCCACCCCGGCGAGATCGAGGCGGTGCTGCTGGCGCACCCGGCGGTCGCGGATTGCGCTGTGGTCGGGGCCCCCGACCCGTGGCTCGGAGAGACTGTGCTTGCCTACGTGGCGTTGCGCCGCGGGGCGACCGGCGACGGCCCGGCGCTGATGCGGCACTGCGTGCGGGCACTGCCGCCGATCCGGCGCCCGAAGCGGATCGTCATCATCGAGTCGATCCCGCGCAACGCCGTCGGCAAGCTGATCCGCGACCAGCTGCCTTGAGCGATGCTCGCCGCGTCGCTCAGGGCCCTGCCCGGGCGGACCGCACCGGGGTGTCGGGGATCCAGTTGAAGTAGCCGATCATCATCTCGTCGGTCAGTTGAACCCCGAACGAGACGGTACGGGTCGGGTCCGGGTTGGTGAGGTTGAAGGCGCTGTTGTCGAACCAGCCGGTGGCGACGAGCCGAGTCCCGGGAGCCACGCGGACCGGCCTCGCCAGCTCGTACCCGATCTGCCAGTTGAAACGGAAGCGGGGAATGTCGAGCAGCACCGTCCGCACGCCCTCCGGGCTCACCAGCTCGTAGCGGAACGCCTTGCCGCGCATGTGCATGTGCGGCGAGAACGACAGGACCTGGCCGTGGTCCTGGAACTCGTACTCCGCCGAGACCTCGTGGTTAGGGGCGCCCGGCGGGATGGCAAAATCGCGGTTGAAGGCGGACGTGGTGTGCAGCTCGTGGCGCGGCGGCTCCTTGGCGAACACTATGCCCAGCCGAGTCCGGTCGACCGCGGGGACGCCGGTCGTCACGTAGTGAATCTGGAACAGCAGGCGGGTATTCGCGGGCAGCCGCTTGGCGGTTGCGGGCGGGAAGACGCGGCCGCCCGCGCCGGGTCCGTAGTCCGCGAAGTTGGACTCGAACGCGCGCAGCGAGCCGGGCCGGGCGCCGAACGCCGACAGGCGGTCGCGCAGGACCTCGATCTGGCTCCGGCCTCGAGGCTCGAGGAACACCAGGACGTGGTGCACGTTGACCCGCGCGCCCGGCAGGACCTGCACCGCCTGAACCCACCGGTCTTCAGGAAAACGCACGTCGACCGCGACGTGACGGTACGGGAGGAAGCCCTCGGCAGGCACCTCCTGTGCTTCCGGCAGCTCCAGGATGAGGTCCGGCGTGCCGATCGTCCAGCCGCTCTCGAAGCGCCGAGGCAGGGGCGAGTCGGCGGGGTCGCCTGTCGCCGTCCCGGTGTCGAGCCAGCGGAGCAGCGTGCGGCGCTCCCAGACGCTCAGGCTTGGGTCGTTTGCCCACGGCCCGCTTCCCGGCGCCACGAACCAGGGAGGCATGAAGCCGTCCTGGATCGCCCTCCGGATCGTCGCCGCCCTCCCGGCCACTGCTTCGTAGCTGTCGAGGGGGAAAGGGCCGGTGCCGCCGTCGCGGTGGCATCTGAGACAATGCGCCTGAACGATTCGGCTCACCTGCCTGTGGTACGTGACCCGCTCGGCGCTGCCCCACGGAGCCGGTGGAAGTTCCAGCTCGCACCCGGGGGCCCGGGTCATGGGAGTGTGGATCCTTTGCCCCGAGAGCAGGTCGTCGAGGGCATTGGCCAGGAACGGATGTCCCACTTCCGGCCTGGTGAGGTCGATGCCGTACTGATCGTCGACGGCGCCGCGATAGACGAGCGTACGCTGGGTGTCCAGCACGAAAACCTCCGCCGTGCTGCGGGCCCCGAGCGCCTGCGCCAGGCGTCCCCGCGGGTCGCTGAGGTAGCGTCCCTGGAACCCGAACGTCCGGACCTCCTCGAGCATCTGCTCTCGCGTGTTGTGACGCGTGGGGTTGACGAACGCGAAGGACAGCCCCCGCCCCGCATACGTCGCCTCCAGCTTCGCCAGGCGCGGCCCGTAGCGCTTCGACACCGGGCAGTCGACGTCCCGCACCACGATGACGAGGCCAGCCCTGCCCATCAGATCGGTGAGCCGGGCGGCGCGGCCTTCGACGTCCTCGACCTCGACGTTCGGGATCATCTCATTGACCCGATCGCGATCGGGCCGCGCGTCCGCGGGTTCCACCGCCGGGGCGGGGCCGAGAAGCAGGGTCAGGTCGGACCAGGTGCTGTGCAGCGGACGTCCCGACAGACCGGCGCGAAACACCAGGTGCACGAAGGAGATGAACACGAACGTCGCGACCGTCGCGAGGACCCGGCGCACGATGCGGGACGCTCGCGAGCGGCCGCCAGGGGACGCTGGGTCTGCGCGGCGCCCGGCCGCGGCCACGACCCAGACTCCGAAGGCGTAGAGCGCCCCCGAGCCGAACAGCTGCACTGCCGAGTCGAAGTCCCACCTCGGCGAGATGCCGAGGTGCCACAGGCCGCTCGCCAGGAACGTCGTCTGGATCTTGAGCAGGATCTGGGAGTGACCCCACGAGGGGTAGAACACGTGGGTCATCAGCCAGCGGTAAGCGGAGATGTTCCAGGTCTTCCAGAACTGGAGCGGGTTCGTCGCGAGCAGCGGGTACTGGAAGTTCTCGTAGAGCTGGAACCCGAGCAGGCGTGAGACGCCGATGGCCATGTCGGTGAAGCCCGAGTAGCGGATGAAGGCGGCGACGAGCTGCAGGAGCAGGAAACCCCACATCAGGGCGCGTGGACTGATCCCGGGCGGACCGCCGCCCTCATAGGCCCACGAGTGCAGGTTCTCGACGGCGCGATGCACGACCGTCCCGAGCGCGTAGAACTTGAGCGCCCCCCAGAGGATCTTCAGGCCGTTGCGCACGAGCGCTGTGCGGGCCGCGAACGATCCCGGCAGGTAGGCCCGGTAGAAGTCGTTGAACATGACCACCGGGCCGGCGAAAAGGCAGGGAAGGAAGCTCACGAACAGCAGGAACTGGAAGATCCGGTGCGCGGGCCGCGCCGAAAGCTCGCGTCGCGGACGGCTGAGCACGAAGTCGATGGCGCGCAGCACGAAGAAGGCCCGGATCGCCCGCCCGAAGAACAGCACGAACGGCACGTTGGGGCGAGGCAGGATCCGCTCGAGCGCCAGGAACCCCACGACGAGCGCCAGGACGACCAGCACGCGGGAGCGCCGCCGCAGCCCCGAGACGCCTGTCGCATAGACTGCCGCGAGGACGAGCGCGTAGAGCGGCCAGGAGTACGGCGGCAGCGACCAGAGCAGCCCGGCGAGGCTCCCCACCAGAAAGACCCATTCGCGCGGTCCTGGCACGCCGTCCCAGGCCTTCGCCTCCTCGACGTCGGCGGTCGAGCCAGGTACGGCGTTCACGGATACTCCCGGTGCAGCAGCTCCAGGGTGACCAGGTACATCGACACCTTCCACACCGTGAGCATGCTGATCCCCTCGAACGCGCCGCGCCCCTCGAGGAACTCCCCCACCCTGGCCAGGTCGTAATAGCAGGCGGAGCGGGAGTCGGGTGACAGCAGCAGCTCGCGGGTGAGCGCCACCTGCGCGGCGATCGTGCGCGGGTCCCGGGGGATCGGCATCGGCGTCTTGCCGCGAGCGACGATCTCCGCCGGCAGGAGCTCCCGCACCCGCTGCTTGAAAAGGTACTTGGTCTGCCCGTCCCGGTACTTGTGGATCGACGGCATCGGCGACAGCAGCTCGACGTAGCGGCGGTCGATGAACGGCAGGCGCGCCTCGACCCCGAACGCGAGCGAGGTGCGGTCGTGGAGCTCGAGCAGCTCGAGCAGGAAGTACTTGGAGTAGAGGTAGAGGGCGTTGTTCAGCGGGTCGAGACTGTTCGCCCGTCGCAGGCTGTCCGCGAGGCGCTCCTGGAGCAGCTCCTTGGGCCGGACCCGCCGCTTGAAGTCGCCCGAGAACAGGCGGGCCATGTCCTCCCAGTACGCCGCCCACGGCAGCCGCGTGATCTGCCCGGTCTCCACGACCTCGTCGAGCCCCAGCCCGCGCGAGCCGACGTAGCCCGCGAACAGCTCGTCCGCACCCTCGCCCGTGATCACGACCGTGGCATGCTGCTGGATCTGTCGGTAGAGCATGTACATCGTGACGGCCCCCTTGTTGAAGGGGCGCTCGACGTGCCACGTCACCTCTCTCAGCAGGTCGTAGTAGTCGTCCGGTGCGATCAGGAACTCCCGGTGCCGCGTGCCGAGCCGGTCCGCCAGCAGGCGGGCGTAGTAAACGTCCATGTCCTTCCCTTTCCACGGGTTCGGGAAGTCGATGGTGAAGGTCTGGGGAGGGGTCGCGCTCATGCCGCGCGCCATGTGGACGAGCGTGCTGGAATCGGTTCCGCCGCTCAGCATGAGTCCCCAGGGCACCTCTTCGGGCACCCGGATGCGCAGCGCGTCCTCCAGGAGCGGCAACATCTGGTCCGCGTACTCGGCCTCGCTGCGGGGGGGATCCTCGCGCAGGGGAATGTCCCAGTACACCGCCTTGCGCACGCCGTTCGTGCCGACTGTCAGGCGCGTGCCCGGCTCGAGCGCCTGGACGCCGCGGAACATCGAACGGCCGGCGAACAGCGTGCCGCACAGGAGTGCCTCGGCGATCGCCTCGGGGTCGATGCGGGGTTCCAGCCCCGGATGGGCGAACAGCGCCTTCGCCTCCGAGGCGAACAGGAACAGGCCGTCGGCGACCGCGTAGTGGAGCGGCGAGATGCCGAGGTGATCGCGGGCCAGGAACAGCTCGCCCTCCCGCTCGTCCCAGACTGCGAAGGCGAACTGGCCGTTGAAGCGCTCCACGCACGCCTGGCCGTAGGCGTCGTAGGCGTGCAGGACGACCTCGGTGTCAGAGTGCGTGCGGAAGCGGTAGCCGCGGGCCTCGAGCTCGGTGCGCAGCTCGCGATAGTTGTAGACCTCGCCGTTGTACGTGATCCAGCGGGTCGCCTCCGGGTTCGGCATCGGCTGCCGGCCGAAGGCCCGATCCACGATCGCCAGGCGTCGGTTGCCCAGCCCGATCGGACCCCGCACGTGGACGCCCCCGTCGTCCGGACCGCGATAGCGCAGCGTCTCGTTCATCCGCGCGACGAGGTCGGCGCTGACGGGGGAAACCCCGTCGAGGCTGAAGGCGCCCACGATGCCACACATGAAGGCGTGCTCCTGGCTCGATAGGCCCGTCAGGGCGCGCGCTGCAGCTGGCGTTCGACGAGGTCGCAGATCGCCCGGATGCTCTGGAAGTTCTCCGGGTCGAACTCCGACGGCGGCACCTGGATCCCGAGCTGCTGCTCCAGGTAGACGATCAGATGGCTGAGAGTGAGCGAGTTCAGCACTCCCGTCTTGAGGAGATGGTCCTCGCGGCCGATCTTCGCGAGATCCTCCTCGCTCAAGACGTGCTCGGCCAGGAAGCCTCTCACCAGGCGTTCGGCGTCCATGGCCATCATCCCGTGAGGTTGAGCAGCGTCACGTCGTGGCGCTTCAGGATGCCCGTCGCCGCCAGCGAGCGCGCCGCCGCCACGGTGGTCGCGGCGTCGGTGCAGCACGATACTCCCTCGAGCTCCTTCACCTGCTGCTGCGCCTCGAGGATCTCGGACTCGGACACGCGGACCGCGACGCCATTCGTGTCGCGCAGCATCCGGTAGACGTAGGGGTAGCACCCCGACGGATTGCCCCGGAGGATCGCCTCCGCGATCCCGTGCGGCCGCTCGACGACGTGATGCGGCTGCATCGTCGGCGAGCCTTCCTCGAAGGCATTGACGATCGGGCTGCAGCTCGCCTGCTGCACGCAGACCATCCGCGGGATGCGCTGAATCCGGCCCAGCGCCAGCAGCTCGCGCGCACCCTTCGCCGTCCCGTTCACGCCCATCGCGCTGGAGCAGGCCTGGAAGTACCAGTCGATCTCGCCGGCAATCTGTTCGACCGCCTCGAAGTAGGCGAGCTTCAGGCCCTCGCGGCGAGCCGGGTTGAAGAAGCCCCCCTCGAACGGCAGGCCGCGGGCGTGCGCCAGGTCGCGGGCGTGATTGAAGGCCTCCGAGAAGTCCTTGCCGTCGAGGCTGTGAACCTCGATGCACGGCCCCTCGTAACGAAAGCGGGAGCGGAACGCCTCCCCCATGAACAGGTGCATGCGAAAGTGGGGATGCCGCCCGATCGCGTGCGCGAGCGCGTTCGAGCTGTTGCCGGTCGAGCAAGTGACGAACTCCCGGACGCCGATCTCGTGGAACAGCGAGAGCACGGTGACCGCCATGCGGTCCTTCGTCGTGCCGGTCGGGTTGCTCGACTCGATCTTCAGGTACAGGCGGTCGAGCCCGAGCGCCTCGCCGAGACGTGTGGCGTGACGGCAGCAGGTGTTCCCCTCGCCCACCGAGAGCAGGTGCTCCCGGTCGAGGATCGGCAGCAGGTCGAAGTAACGCTCCTGCGTCCGGTCGCTGTCCCGAATCGTCGCCTGCGCGAGGTCGTACTCGATCTCCACCATGCCGCGGCAGCGCGTGCAGCGCGGAGTGAAGCCGTGCGGGAACTCCGCACCGCAGTCGACGCAGTAGTGGCGGATCCGCTTGCTCGTCATCGCGCCCCCGTTCGCGTCACGTCGCCGCTTCGACGGCGGTGATGTTACCGTACGGCACGGCAAAGTGATCCGGCGCGGAGTCGCCGATGGCGCCGCAGAGCGCGCTCCACCCTTCAGGCAGCGTCGGCGCCGGGATGAGACCGAGCTGCTCGACCTGCGCGTGCGGGCAGTCGCTCACCAGCACGACGCGGATCCGCGCCAGCGTCCGGCGCAGCAGGTAGGTGTTGTGGCCGGTGAGGTCGTAGTGGTCGAGCACGCGCCGGGCGAGCGCCGGGAGCGTCAGACCGGGGTCCCAGCGCAGGAAGCCCGGGAGGATCCCCTCGGGGCAGCGGGCCAGCAGCAGCAGGCCGCCGCCGTCGGCCACGCACGGTGCCGCGTGGAAGATCGCCTTGAGCGCCTGCATGAACGAGCAGTCATACGGAGCCCCGCCGCAGCTCGCGATCGCCGCGGGCGCCCTGGTCTTCACCGTGAGGGTGTAGAGCTCGCGCACCACGCGGCAGCCGGCCTCGTGCGCGGCGACCGGATTGCCGCAGAACAGGTGGCTGATCTGGTGCTCGGTATCGACCACCGTGTTCACGAGGAACGTCGGGCGAAACAGGGCGGCGGCCTCGAGCATCTCCTCGTGGACCGGGTTGCCGTCCATGCAGCCGCTGCGCACGGCCGGATGACAGGCATCGTCGCCGGTGCCCGACAGCACCATGCGGTGGTTGCGCTGGATCGTCTCGAGGCCCGCGACGCCGGGCAGCACCGCCTTGCTCCCCGCGGTGAACCCGGCGAAGTAGTGGTGGGTGATCCGGCCGGTGAGGATCTTGACGTCCGCCTCGTAGGCCTCACGGCTCACCCAGATGTCGTTGCCGAAACGGCTGCGCCCCAGCCGCACCAGGCGTTCCGCAGCGCGACAGTCGTGCGGCACCACGCGGATCTCCGGCGGCAGGCCGGGCCCGAAGATCAGCTCCCGGTCAGCGGCGGAGAACGGAATGTGAGTGCCGGTGGCCATGAAGATGGTGATGGCCTTTGCCTCTACCCCCGCCTCGTGCAGCTGGCGCAGCAGGATCGGCACGAAGACGTCGGCGCGCGTGACCCGGTCCTTCCCGGATACCAGGATCGCGACCGTCTGTCCCGGGCGGACGAGCGACGCGAGCGGAGGCGAGCCCAGGGGCGCCGCGAGCGCCCTCTCCGCGACCTCGGCGGACGAGCCGCGCCGCGGGAAGGGGGCGGGCTCCAGGACGCCCGTGCAGGCACCGGGAAGGCCCGCAAGCGACAACCGCTCGGCACCGAAACGCAGGGTGCCCCGTTCTGTCATCGACACGG
>Ga0075428_100010810_pt1 | contig 10145 bp, 7 predicted proteins | sample RhiMetdeltSRZDD2_FD_75291 | JGI IMG/M metagenome (GOLD analysis project Ga0075428, IMG submission 75291) | Populus rhizosphere microbial communities from Tennessee, USA - Rhizosphere MetaG P. deltoides SRZDD2 | ecosystem: Host-associated > Plants > Roots > Rhizosphere > Soil | place: USA...
CTGCTCGGCGGCCCGCAGGCGGGGATCGTCGTCGGCAAGCGCGCCGTCATCTCGCGGTTGAAGAAGAACCCGTGGAACCGCGCGCTTCGGATCGACAAGTTCACGATCGCCGCGCTGGAGGCGACGCTGACCGCCTACGAAGCCGGCACCGCGCGCGAGGCGATTCCGACGCTCCGGCTGCTCACCGAGCCGCTCACGGCGGTGCGTGGGCGCGCCCGGCGTGTGCTGCGCGGACTGGGTGCCGACGTCGGCCGGCGACTCGCCGCCCGCGTGGACGAGAGCCGCGCGCAGGTCGGCGGCGGCGCGCTGCCGACGGTGGAGCTGCCGACGGCCGGTGTCGCGCTCGGCGCCACCGACGCCGCCGCGCGCGCGCTCGATTCGGCATTGCGGGGAGGCGACCCGCCGGTGCTCGGACGCCTCGTCGACGACCGTCTGTTCCTCGACTGTCGCACCGTGCTGCCCGCGCAGGTCGGAGCACTCGTGAAGGCGATCGTGGCCGCCGCGCGGCCATGACGCGGATCCGCACATGAGCGCCGGCACCAGCCGCCACGTCGTGGTCGGCACCGCCGGCCACATCGATCACGGCAAGACGTCGCTCGTCAAAGCGCTGACGGGGACGGACACCGACCGTCTGCCTGAAGAAAAAGCGCGTGGGATCACGATCGATCTCGGCTTCGCATTCCTGGAGGAGCCCGACGGGCTGACGATCGAGATCGTGGACGTGCCCGGCCACGAGCGGTTCGTGAAAAACATGCTCGCCGGCGTGGGCGGCATCGACCTCGCGATGCTCGTGATCGCAGCGGATGAAAGTGTCATGCCCCAGACGCGCGAGCACCTCGCGATTTGTTCGCTGCTGCACATTCGGACCGGTCTCGTCGTGCTGACCAAGATCGACACCGTGGAGTCTGATTGGGTCGACCTCGTCCGCGACGATGTCGCCACGCTGGTGCGCGGCACGTTCCTGGACGGCGCGCCGATCGTCCCCGTGTCGGCGAAGACCGGGGCGGGGCTCGACGAGCTCCGGGCGACGCTGCGCCGCCTGGCCGAGACGGTGCCGGCGCGTGGCACCGACCAGCTCGCGCGCCTGCCCATCGACCGGGTGTTCACGATCAAGGGCTTCGGAACCGTCGTCACGGGCACGCTCGCGGCCGGCGCGCTCGGCGCGGACGATCGCGTCGAGGTCTTTCCGCGCGGGCTCGTGGCCAAGGTCCGCGGTCTTCAAGCGCACAGCCACGCCGTCGAGCGCGCGGTCGCCGGACAGCGTACGGCGATCAATCTGCAGGGACTCGAACGCGCCGCGGTGGAGCGGGGCGACGTCGTCGGGCACGCCGGAACCCTGGCCGCAACCACGCTGGTGGATGTCGTGCTCGAGATGCTCGCGGACGCGCCGCGCGCGCTCGAGAGCCGCGACCGCGTACGGCTGCACGCGGGCACCAGCGAGATCATGGCGCGCGCCCTGCTCCTGGAGGGCTCCGAGCTGGGGCCCGGGCAGCGCGGCTTCGCGCGCTTACGCCTGGAGGCGCCGCTGGTGGCGCTCGCCGGCGACCGCTTCGTCATCCGCTCGTACTCGCCGATCGTCACGGTCGGCGGCGGAACGCTGCTCGATACCGATCCGCCGCGGCTCAAGCGTCCCGAGCGGCTGGCACACCTCAAGGTCTTGGAATCGGGGACGCCTGAGTCGGTCGTGGAGGAGCATGTGCGTGGCGCCGGCGTCGGCGGCATCCGGCTGCCCGCGCTCGTCGCGCGGGTGCCGTTCGGGCCTGGGCGAACCCGGCAACTCCTGGAGGCACTTGCCGCCGCCGGCCGCGTGAGCGCGGTGGATCGCGACTGGTCGTTGCACGCTGACGCGGTGGCGCGGCTGCGCCGCCTGGTCACGAGCGCGCTCGAGCAGTTTCACCGCGCTCAGCCGCTGCGCGCCGGCATGTCGCGCGAGGAGCTCCGCGTCCGCGCGGCCAACGCCGACGAGCGGGTGTTCGCCCACGTGCTCGGGGCCCTCGAAGCCGACGGCGCCGTCCGCGTCGATCGCGACAAGGTGCGCCTCGCCTCGCACGAGCTGCGGCTGAGCGCCACGCAGCAGACGGCGCTCGACCGCCTCGAGCGCGAGTTCAAAGACGCCGCGGCCGCGCCGCCGAGCGCGGAGGAGGCGCTCGCCCGCGCCGGGCTGAGTGGCGACGAGCAGCACGAGCTCTTTCAGCTGCTGCTCGAGTCCCGCAAGCTCGTTCGCGTCAAGGAGTCGCTCTTCTTCCACGCGGGTGCGCTCGAGGACATCCAGGACAAGCTGGTGACCCTGCTGCGAGAGCGCAAGGAGATCGGCCCCGGCGACATCAAGGACCTGCTCGGGATCTCCCGGAAATACGCGATTCCGCTCCTCGAACACTTCGATGCGCGCCGCGTGACCACGCGCGTCGGCGAGCGGCGGGTGCTGCGGGGCGCCTAGCAGCGCAGGCGGGAAAAGGGTGCTAAGGTAAGGCGGCGAAAGGAGCCTCTGCCATGTTTGGTCTGGGTTATCAAGAGCTGCTCATCATTCTCGTGATCGTGCTGGTTCTGTTCGGCGCGAATCGCCTGCCGGAGCTGGCGCGTTCGCTGGGATCGAGCGTGAAGGAATTCAAAAAGGGCGTGAACGAGGCCAAGACCGAGGACACCACGGCCCCTGCACGCAAGGAAGAAGAGAAGAAGGCCTAGCCTCCCCGCCCACCCGCTCCGCCCGTCGCGCGGGTATACTCCACAGCCGCCATGCGCGACCGCGCCGATCGCTGCGACTATGTGTTTGCCGCTGCCCTCGGCCTCCTGACCGTTCTCTCGCGCGTGCCCTATCGGGCGCGGATGCTCTACAACTGGGACGCCGTGCAGTTCGCGCTGGCGCTGCGCGAGTACGACGTCGTCAAACACCAGCCGCATCCGCCGGGCTACATCCTGTACGTCGGTCTCGGCCGCATCGTGAACGCCTGGCTGCACGATCCGACGGCCGCGTACGTATTCCTCGCGGTGGTCTTCAGCGGGCTCACCACGGTCGTCGTCTACCTGCTCGCGCGCGACGTCTACGATCGCGCGACCGCGCTCGCCGCGGCGAGCGTGCTCGTCGTCAGCCCGCTGTTCTGGTTCTACGGTTCGGTCGGGCTCACGTACGCGGGCGAGGCGCTGTTCGCGTCGAGCGTGGCGTACTTCGCGTTTCGCGCGCTGGACGGCAGTGAGGCCGACGCCTGGCTCGCCGCCGCCTACCTGGCGCTGGCCGCGGGCATGCGTCAGTCGCTGCTGGTCTTGCTCTTGCCGATGTGGCTCGTCGCCTGTGTGCTCGGCGTTCGCCGCGCCCGTACCGTCCTGGTCGGGTTGGCCATCCTGGGCGCGCTCACGCTCATCTGGTTCGTGCCGATGGTGGCGCTCACGGGCGGGCTCGGCCGCTACGTCGACGCCTCGCTCTATCTCGCCGATTCGGTCGTCCGGCCGACCTCGATCGTGGGCGGGCCGTTCGACGCGACGTTGAGGATGTCCCGCTACCTGCTCGAGTCGGTGCTGGTCGCGCTCGGCCCGCTCGCCGTCGCGGCGTTGCTCGTGCCCTGGTACGTTCGACGCCACGGCTGGGGCCGCCGCGAGTGGTTGCTGCTGGCGTGGATCGTGCCGCCGGTTCTCGTCTACACGCTCGTGCACTTCGGTCAAGCGGGCTACGTGCTCACGTTTCTGCCCGCGGTGGTCGTGCTCCTCGCACGCGTGCTGGTGACCGCCTTCGCAGAGGCGGCGATCCTGGCGCGACGCCGGGCGCTGGGGCCCGCGCTCACGGCCGCGGCGATCGTGCTGATCGTGGTCGCCAATGGCGCGTTCTTCGTCAACGCGCGCCCGCTGCCGCGGGACTTCGACCCGTCCAAGCCGGCGTGGAGGCTCACCGCCGAGCACGAGGCCTTCGATTGGATCTTCAGCCGCACGGCCGCCGCGCTGCGGGAGCACGAGGATGTCGTCCGCACGTTCGTCGGCTCGATCCGCGGACTCTATCCGCCAGAAGAGACCGTCGTCGTGACCGAGCTCGGCAACGCGCGCTCCTACCCGTGGCTGCGTCACGCGATGTTCTATCTGCCGGAGTACTCGATCTTCGAGCTTCGCGTCGGCGACGTGCCCCCGGGCTATTACGCGCCGCAGCTGGCGTCCGACATCCTGCCGTCGCGCGACAGTCACGTGCGGCTGCCGGCGCGCACGCGCCGGCTGGTGTGGTTCGTGGATCACTGGGCGCCGTCGGTGGCGCGCCCCGAGGGTCTCGTCGAGATCGAGCTGCCGTACGGGCGCTTCCTCTACACGCTGCCGGTGGACCGCGCGCCGATCGCGTACGCGGGCTATACGCTCATGCGTGACCGCTGACCGCCGCGACGACCTGCTCCTCGTCGCGGCCGCCGCCGTGCCGCTGGCGGTGCTGCTGCTGCGCGAGCGACTGATCGCAGGCGCCGCCGGCTTCCCGCTCGACGACTCGTGGATCCATCTGCACTTCGCCCGCAACCTCGCCGAGGGTGCGGGATTCGCCTACAACCCCGGCACGCCGGTCGCCGGCTCGACGGCGCCGCTGTGGACGCTGCTCCTCGCCGCGGGCGCGTGGATCGTCGGCGCATCGCTCGCGATGGCCAAGACGCTCGGCGTCGCGGCCGCCATCGCGGCAGCGCTGTTGCTTCGGCGCGCGGCGCTGGCGTGGGGCGCGGGCCGAGCCGCCGCGCTCGCCGCCGCCATCGCGCTCCTGTGGAGCGGACCGTTTGCCTGGGGCGCGCTGTCGGGTATGGAGGTGACGCTCGCGGCGCTGCTGGTCACTGCAGCCGTGTTTGCGCTCGCCCACGAGCGATTGGCGCTGACGGCGCTCGCGGGTGGGCTCGCGGCGCTGGCCCGTCCCGAGGCGGTCGTGCTCCTGCCGTTTCTCGCGCTCGCCGGGCGGCCCACGCCGCGACGGCGCGCGCTGTTCGCGCTGATCATCGTCGCGGTGCTCGTCCCGTTCGCGGTCTTCTGCTGGGCGACGACGGGCACGCCGGTTCCGTCGACGGCCGCCGCAAAGGTCGAGGGCGGCATCCTGGGCCGGCTGATCGGGATCCGCGAGCCGGCGCGCATGCTGTGGCTCGACCGACCGGCGGCGTTCGCGCACGAGTGGGTCGCATGGCTCCTCCGCATCCACCCGCTGTTGCCGCTGGCACTCCCGGCGATCGTGCTCGTGTGGCGGCGTCGCCGCGCGCTGGCCGTCGTCGGCCTCGTGCTCCTCGCGCACCCGATTGCGATGGCCGTCCTCGCGCCGTATCGCGGGCCCGGATTCCAGGAGGGGCGTTATTCCATCCATCTGCTTCCTGTTGCGCTGCTGCTCGTGGCGACGGCATGGACGGCGCCCACCAGCAGCGCGGCGCGCTGGGCGGTGCTGCTGTCGCCGCTGCGTCTGCTCTATCTCGCGATGGCGCTCGTTACGCTCGTGCCGGCATCCGAGCGCTACGCCTGGGGCGTGCAGAACATCAACGCGATGCAGGTCCACCTCGGCCACTGGGTGAACAACCATCTGCCGCGCGGAGCCACGCTCGCCGTGAACGACATCGGGGCCATCGCATACTTCTCGCGGCGGCCGGTGCTCGATCTCATGGGACTGGTGACCCCGGAGATCCGGCCGTACCGCCGGGAAGGCGAGCCCGGCGTGCTGCGCTTCATCGCGGAGCGATGCCCCGACGCCGTCATCGTCTTTCCGACATGGTTTCCGCAACTTGCCGCCCGCACGGACGTGTTCGTGCCCGTCTATCGGGTGCGTTTGGAGCGCAACGAGGTCTCAGGCGGGCCGGAAATGGTCGTATATCGGCTCGCGCGCTGTGCGGTATGATTTTTCAGTGACGCGCGCGAGCTACGCGGTCGCCACCATCCTCGCACTTGCGACGCTCGCGCCATCCCCAGCCGTCGCCGAGATCTATCGGTATACCGACGCCAAGGGCAACTCGCACTACGTCGACGGCTTCGAGAGCGTCCCGCACGAGTACCGCGCGCACGCAGTGCCGTTGGGGCTGCAGAACGCGGCTCCCGGAGCGGCCACCGCCGCGCCGGTACCCGCCGCTGGCGCGGCAGCTCGCGCGGGCGCACCGGGCACCGGACCCAAAGGCGGGACGACGATCCGCTACACCCCGGGGCGACCGATCATGGTCGACGTCAAGGTCAACGGAAACACGTCAGCGACGCTGTTGCTCGACACCGGGGCCGACAAGACGATGATCAACCCGCGTGTGCTGACGGCCGCGGGTGTGTCGCTCGCGCGTCCGATCGGCACCACAAAAGTCATCGGTGTGGCGGGCAGCGACCACGTCAACTTCGTCCAGATCGACTCGCTCGAGATCGGCGAGGCGCGCCTCGGACGCATGCAGGTCGCGTCCTACGACGTCAGCGGCGCCGGCGACGGCCTGCTCGGCCGCGACTTCCTCGACCACTTCACGATCAACATCGACTCGACGAACGGCGTCGTCACGCTCTCGCCGAAGTAATTCGAAGTAATTCGTTGTAGCGACGCCGCGCGACCGGGTTTTTTGTAGCGAGTGCCGCGAGGCCGGCTCAAGTCGTGGGCGGCCTGCCGTAGGTGCACGGGGTTCCAGTCTGCCCGTTCTACACGCCGTGCTACGATAGTCCACTAAATCGATGGATTACAAAGCCACGCTGAATCTGCCAAAAACCGACTTCCCCATGAAGGCGAATCTCGCGCAGGCGGAGCCACGCATGCTCGCCTGGTGGGATTCGATCGGCATCTACAAGCGGCTGCGCGAGGCCGCCGCCGATCGACCGCTGTGGATCCTGCACGACGGGCCGCCGTACGCGAACGGCAACATCCACATGGGCCACGTGCTGAACAAGGTCATGAAGGACCTCGTCGTGAAGTCGCGCGGGATGTTGGGCTTCAACGCCGTGTACGTGCCGGGCTGGGATTGCCACGGACTGCCGATCGAGCATCAGGTCGACAAGGAGCTCGGTCTGGACAAGGCGCCGATGGACGTCCGGCGCGCGATGGACCCGCTCGAGAAGATCGGCAAGTGCCGCGCGTACGCGAACAAGTACGTGCAGATCCAGCGCGAGGAGTTCAAGCGGCTGGGGGTGTTCGGCGACTGGGACAACCCTTACATCACGATGGCGCCCGCCTATCAGGCAGTCATCGCACGCGAGTTCGGCCGCTTCGTCGGTAAGGGGCTCGTGTACAAGGGCCTGAAGCCGGTGCACTGGTGCATGCACGACAAGACCGCGCTCGCGCAGGCGGAGGTCGAGTACGAAGAGGAGCGCACGCAGTCGGTCTACGTGAAGTTCCCGCTCGTCGCGCCGCTGCCCGATGCGCCAACGGCGCCGAAACCGTCGCTCGTCATCTGGACGACGACGCCGTGGACGCTGCCTGCCAACCTCGCCATCGCGGTGCATCCGGAAGAGGATTACGTCGTGCTCCAGGTCGGTGGCGAGAGCCTCGTCGTCGCCGCCAAGCTCGCCGATGCCTTCACGCAGGTGGCGCGTCTCGACTCGCCGCGGCGGCTGGCCACGATTCCCGGCCGGCGGCTCGAGGGCCTGGAGTATCGCCACGCGTGGATCGACCGCACGGGCAAGGTCGCGGCGGCGCCGTTCGTCGCGATGGACACCGGCACGGGCCTCGTCCACATCGCGCCCGGCCACGGCGAAGAAGACTACGACCTCGGCCGCGCGCTCGGTCTCAAGATTTACAACCCCGTGGACGACGACGGCCGGTTCATCGCCGAGGTCGAGCATTTCGCGGGCCTCACGGTGTGGGAGGCGAATCCGAAGATCGTCGCGCACCTCAAGCGTATCGGCGCTCTCGTGGCCGAGCAGACGCTGACGCACACGTATCCGCACTGCTGGCGCTGTAAGAACCCGACGCTGTTTCGCGCGACCGAGCAGTGGTTCATCGCGCTGGACAAGGACGGTCTGCGCGAGCGCGCGCTCCGCGCCATCCGCAACGACGTGCGGTGGATTCCGGAGTGGGGCGAGGAGCGGATCTTCAACATGGTCGCCCACCGGCCAGACTGGACGATCTCGCGCCAGCGCGTCTGGGGCGTGCCGATCGTCGCCTTCTATTGCGAGGCCTGCGACACGGTGCTGCTGGAAGAGCGCATCGTGGAGCACGTCGCCCGGATCTTCCGCGAAGGCCACGGCGCCGACGAGTGGCACGCCCGCGCCGCGAGCGACCTGCTGCCTGCGGGGACGCGCTGCGCAAAGTGCGGCGGCACGCAGTTCCGCAAAGAGACCGACATCCTCGACGTCTGGTTCGACTCCGGCTGCAGCCACGCGGCGGTACTGGAGACGCGTCCGGAATTGCGGTGGCCGGCCGAGCTCTATCTCGAGGGCTCCGACCAGCATCGCGGGTGGTTCCATTCCTCGCTGCTCGAAGCCATGGGCACGCGCAACGCGCCGCCGTACCGCGAAGTCCTCACGTGCGGCTTCGTCGTCGACGGCGAGGGCCGCAAGATGTCCAAGTCGCTCGGCAACGGTGTCGAGCCGGAAGAGCTGCTGCCGACGTACGGTGCGGAAGTGCTGCGCCTCTGGGTGGCGGCCGAGGACTACACGGAGGACATCCGCCTCTCGACCGAGATCCTGGACCGCCTCGCCGACGCCTATCGGCGCATGCGCAACACGTTCCGGTTCCTGCTCGGCAACCTGTACGACTTCGAGCCGTCGCGCGACCGGCAGCCGTATGCGAGCCTGGAAGAAGTCGACCGCTGGGTTCTCGACCGTCTGGCGCGGCTCATCGACCGCGTGCGACGCGCGTACGAGGAGTACCAGTTCCACACGGTCTTCCACTCCGTGCACAACTTCTGCGCGGTCGATCTCTCGGCGCTCTACCTCGACGTCATCAAGGACCGGCTCTACACGTCCGCGCCCGACGATGCCCGCCGCCGCGCGGCGCAGACGACCTGCTACGACGTGTTCAGCGGGCTGGCGCGGCTGATGGCGCCGATCCTGACCTTCACGACCGAAGAGGCGTGGCGCTATGCGCCCGGCGCGCGCGCCGAATCCGTGCATCTCGAGCGCTTCCCCGAGGTGCCGCTGGAGTGGCTCGACGATACGCTCAAGCGCGACTGGGACCGGCTCCTGGAGGTCCGCCGCGAGGTGGCCAAGGCGCTCGAGACGGCGCGCGCGAAAAAGCTCATCGGCAGCGGCCTGGAGGCGCGCGTGCGGGTGGAATCCGCGCCGGAGGATCTGCCGGGGTTGCTCGCGGCCAAGCGCGAGCTCCTGCCGACGCTGTTCATCGTCTCGCGTGTAGACCTCGAGCCCGGTCCCGGCCGCGCGAGCGTGCACTACGAGAGCCAGGACATCCCGGGGCTCGTCATCGGCGTAGACCGCGCGCCGGGTGATAAGTGCGAGCGGTGCTGGACGCGCAGCGAGGAGGTCGGCCGAGACCCTGCGCATCCGACGCTGTGCGGCCGTTGCGTGCGGGTCGTGACCCGCGCGCGATGACGCGCGTTCTGTTGCTGGCCGCGATCATCGTCGTGCTCGATCAGGCCACCAAGGCGGCGGCGCTCGCCCGTCTCGTCCCCGGCCACCCTCTCGTGGTGGCGGACGGCTGGCTGTCGCTGACCCTCGTGATGAACCCCGGCCTCGCATTCGGCCTGCTCGGCACGATCGAGCCCACGTGGCGCTGGATCGTCGCCGCGCTGTCGATCATCGCACTCGTCGTGCTGGCGCGCGTCGCGCTGCGTGTGCTGCCCACGGGCGGCGTGATCGGCGTCGTTGCCATCGGGCTGATCTTCGGCGGCGCGGTCGGCAATCTCATCGACCGCGCCCGGTTCGGCGCCGTCGTCGACTTCGTCGACGTGTACTGGCGGTCGTGGCACTGGCCGGCGTTCAACGTCGCGGATTCCGCGATCAGCGTCGGCGTCGCGCTGTTGGCGCTGCGCCTGCTCACCGAGCGCCACGCAAAGCTCCACTGATGTTCGAGCCATTTCACCGCTCGCCTCGTCCGTCGAACGGCCTCGGCTCGCACTGCCACGTCGCGGATTCCGCGATCAGCGTCGGCGTCGCGCTGTTGGCGCTGCGCCTGCTCACCGAGCGCCACGCAAAACTCCACTGATGTTCGAGCCATTTCACCGCTCGCCTCGTCCGTCGAACGGCCTCGGCTCGCACTGCCACGTCGCGGATTCCGCGATCAGCGTCGGCGTCGCGCTGTTGGCGCT
>Ga0075428_100010813_pt1 | contig 10143 bp, 9 predicted proteins | sample RhiMetdeltSRZDD2_FD_75291 | JGI IMG/M metagenome (GOLD analysis project Ga0075428, IMG submission 75291) | Populus rhizosphere microbial communities from Tennessee, USA - Rhizosphere MetaG P. deltoides SRZDD2 | ecosystem: Host-associated > Plants > Roots > Rhizosphere > Soil | place: USA...
TACCCCTTCTTCCAAGCTTCGTATTCTTTCAACACCTCGTCCCGCGAGCACCTCGGCCGATACACCAGCCGGCCCTTGAACCCGTAGTCCTCGTTCACCTCATACTTCGGCAGGATGAATTGGAAGTCCCAGGCGGGATTCGTCGTCTGGCGCTCGGCGTTGTTACCGCCGCCGCTGGGAGAGTGGGTGAGCCGAATTCCCTGCGTTCGATCGAACATGACGATCATCGTCATGTCGCGGAACAGCCCGTAGAAGAAGGGCAAATCGAACTTGAGCGGCGAGAAGTTCATGTACAGGCAGTCGCGGTGCTCGCGCGCGAACGTCATATCAAAGCTGTTGCTTTCGTGCAGCACCGTACTCAGGACATCGTGGGCTGGGGTGCAGTGTTGCAGCCAGCCGGACTTGCCGCGGAAATACATGCTCTTGTCGTCGGGGGCGTTGATGTAGCTGGCCCAGAACAGGCCGATGTAGCCACGCTTGAACGCGTGTTGCGTCGGCCGGCAGCGGAACGCGAAGTCCACGTAGTGCGGCTCAACCAGCTTGAACGTCATCCAGCTTTCGAGGAAGAAGGTGGGTGTTGGCGGCTGGTGCAGCTCCGCTTCGGTCGCGGAGATCTTCTTGAACTCCATGGGCGAGTTCCGCGGCTCGAAGAAGATCTTCGTTTCGCCCTTGGGGTCCAGGGTTTCGCCGTCAAAGATGTGCTCGAGGTTGAGCCCCGCGACGGTCGGGACGAAGAGGTTTGTCTTTTCGGCCTTATGGGTCAGGCTCCAGAGGCCGTTGTAGCCGGCGCGGTGGTTGTCCTGGGCGGCGTTATCGCCGATGACGGCCGTGATGTCGCCCGCCGAAAAAGTGTCGCTGGCCATGCGGATGCCCGGGTGGGGGTTGATACCCGGACATCATACCGCCAGTCCCGCTGACGTCAGTTCCTCATAGGTGCGCCATTCCCCGGTGCGGGCATAGTAGGATATCGCGGCCGCGAGGTGACCGCCGATGCCGGGCAGCCCTTTCAACTCGGACTGCTGCAACTCGGTGACCGGTCGTTCGAGGCCAAGGACGGTGTGCGCTGCCTGACGGTAGGCGCGGATGCGATACAGGCTGCCGCAATTCCTGGCCAGTTTGCGCGCCTGCTGCTGTAGTTGTCGCGCGATATCGGTGTTGGTCATGACAGGTGTATTCTTGCAGTCCAGATGGAACTGCAAAATGTCAGTTGGCGGTCTTCGTGGGCACGAAATTCCGATCTTGTGCGACTTCCGACAAGATTGAATCGTGTCGCCACGCGTCGGATCAATGCACTTCCGCGATCACTGCCTCCGGGCGGCGGTTGATCTCGTCGAAGATGCGCCAGAGGTATTCCCCGATCACACCGAGCATGCAGATGACCAGCCCAAGCAGGAACGCGATAATCGAGGCCAACGTTGCAAACCCCGGCACCTCGTACCGGCCCAGAAGGCCGTTGATCACAACGAAGCAGACGAACGCCAGGCTCAACGCGGAAACGACGAGCCCCGTCAGAGAGATGAGTCGAAGAGGGACAATGGAGAATCCCAGCAACGTGTCGAGGAAGAACTTCAGCTTCTTGCGAAAGGTCCAGCGCGACTTGCCGTGCACGCGCTTGCGCCGCTCGTAGGGGATCACTTCGGGCTGGAATCCGAGCCAGAAGGCGAACACGTTCGGGTTGATGTTCTTGCCGCTCGACTGCATGTGCGGGAGCATCACCCTGTCCATGAGGGCCAGGTCGTACCCCCCGTCCGGGTAATTCGGCACGACCATGGCGCGCAGGAGCCGGTAATAGATCCGGGCGAAGAGCGTGCTGGCCGCCGGGTCGCTGCGCGCTTCGCGCACGCAGATCACGAATTTCGCCCCGTCCTGCCAGCGGCGCACCATGTCGAGGATTAAGGTCGGCGGGTCTTGCAGGTCGGCCGCGAGCACGAGGAAGCAATCGCCGGTGACGAATTGGAGTCCGGTCTTCGACGCGTGCACCGCGCCGAAGTTCCGCGACAACTTGACCACTTTTGTGGCCGGGCGGCGCGACTTGATCTTGATCAGCTCGGTGAACGACGTGTCGCCGGACCCGTCGTCCACGAAGATGAGTTCCAACTCCACGCCGAGATCGAGCAGCCGGCGCTCGACCTCGCACAGTTCCTCGAACAGGACCGGCAGCGAGCCCTCGTTGTAGTAGACCGGGACGACGACGGAGAGCTTTTTCACCGAAGGGCCTCCGTCAGGACGCTCGGTCGGACCGCGGCCAGGTCAATCCGGTAGTGATCGTGAGCGACGGCCCGGGCCCCGAATCCCTCTTTCTGGTCGATGAGTCCGACGTTCATTGCCCGGCCGGCCTCCTCGTGTGAGGAGCCGAGGTCGAAATAGGCGATGTCTCGATAGACGCCGTTGAGCAGGTGATCGAACAGCAAGTCGAGGGCGGCAACCTCGCGGCCGGCCGCGGACGCGGCGATGTACTGGGCGTGGGCCACGCGCTCGGACTCGTACACGACGACGCCGGCAAGCAAATCGGCCGCAATCGACCGGGCGGTGAAGAGGCGAATGTTGGCCGGGAATCGATCCCGAAGCAGCCGAATTTCGTCCAACGAGTGAACGGGCTCTGCGGAGAAACGCTCCGCGAGCGTGGCGGCGAGCAACTCCCAATAGGCCGAGAAGTCGCCTTCCTCCTGCACGGTCACACCGGCCGCGTGCGCTTTTTTGACCCCACGCGTCCGTCGCGTCTGATAGGGAAGCCGGTCATCGCGAGGGATGACCGCCAGCAGGTCGCGGCGAGTGAGCGTGGCGCCGAGGAGGAAGAGTGCATAGCGATCTTCCTCGGCCGGCTGGCGATGGTAAATGTGCGGAATGGTCTTGTAATCCAGCGCCGCGAACCCGAGCCGCCGCAGTTCCAGCAGCAGCGCCTCGACGCACAGGAGCAGAAGGGGGGCTTTCATGCCCGGTGCCACGACCAGTCCTCCGAACGACAGGCCCGCGTGACTGCTTACCCGGTCGCCTGTCGCGTGCGCCGGCAAAAGCGCAACGACATGCCCCTCTGGGTCGCGGACGAGGAGCGAATGGTCCGCGAAGCGGTCGCGGTGGTAGTCCATGTACCCGCGGAGGAACTGGAACGTGCCGTTTCGGCTGGCGCGCACGAAGGCGTCCCAGGCCGGCGCGTCCGCGTCTCGGTATCGCTCGATGATCACCGTTCCAGCTCCGCGACGCCGAACCCGGTCGCGCCGTGCCGATTTCCGTTGTAAAACATGAGCCGCCGGCCGCTCACGTCGATGACCGCGGCGTAGCAGATCATCTCCGAGTCCCAGCCCGCGGTTGACGCCTCGATTCCCGCCCGGTGATCGAGCCGTTCCCAGGTCAACCCGTCGCCGGACTCCGCGTACCCGATGCGGTATGGCCGCGAATGCGAGCGGATCGAGTACCACATGCGGTAGCAATCCGCGTCGCGGACCACCCACGGGCGACCGATGCCGAACTCGTCGCCCTGCAGGTCGATGCAGAGCCGACCCCGGTCCGGCCAACGAAGTCCGTCTGCGGAGTCGACACACCGGACGACATACCGCGGGAACGGCTTGCCGTTGACCGTCGTCCACGCCGTCGCCGAGACATACCAGGCGCGGTACCCGGCCTCGGTCGCCAGGACAGAGGTCGCCGACCGCACGAACGGCTCCACGTCCGTCCGGTCGAGAACTGGCGTCTTGCCCATCCGCACGAACCGCCGAGTGTCGCGGGCCGCCGCCGCCCCGGCGAATAGGTGGTACGGAAGCCGGTGCGACCGCTGCCAGCCGATGTAGTACATCCGCCACTCGTGCCCGACCCGCAGGACGCAGGACGGGTTCACGCCGCAGTCGTCAAATTCCCCCGGTAGCCCGATTTGAAGCGCCGGGTCCCGCGATTCGGCCAGGACCCGCGTCGGGTCTTGAGCATCCACATCGACGAATCCGACCCGGCCGAACTTCTCCGCATCCAGGCCGGCAAAATAAACCCGGACGTAGCCAGGTTCGAGTACGACCGGGGTCGGAAGGTGAGCGTACTCGATTGCCCACGGCCGCTCCCCGGTCGGACAATAAACGAGTCCCAGCTTTCGCCAGCGCATCCTTGCCTTCCGTAGCCTGAGCTCGTGAGGTTAGGCCGCCGCCGGCACCTTGCTGTAGATCGTCGCCTGCATCGCCGACGCCTCGCTCTTCGAACCCTTCACGATCGTGTCAGCCGGCACGTCCTTCACCGCGACCGACCCGGCGCCAAGCAGGCAATCGGCGCCGATCGTCACGTTGTTTCCCAGCGTAGCGTTCACTCCGAGGAAGCAGCTCGGCCCGATGTCGCAGAACCCGGAAACGACCACGTGCGACGAAATGAAGCAATTATCCCCGATCTTCGAATGGTGCCCGATGTGATTACCGCTCCACAGGACGACGTTGTCCCCAATGGTCACGAATGGTTGAACGACGTTGTTCTCGAAAACGAAGCAATGCTCGCCGAGCTTCGCGTTGCGCCAGACGAACGCTCGCGGGCTGATGTACGAGGCAGGCTTGTACCCCAGGGTCTTCGCTCGGTGGTACATTCGCGTTCGCAGGCGGTTGAGCTGCGTGTAGACGATCGCGGCATAGAACCAGTGATCGGCGGGCGAGTATTTGGCCGTCAGCTCGTCGATCGCCAGGACCGGCCGGCCGAACATCTCCGGCCGCGTCCGGTATTCGCGATCGACGGCGAACGCGACGACCTCATACGGCGAATCGTGCGTGAAGTACTCGCACGCCACCTCGGCGAATGCGCTGTCCCCGAGGAGGATCAGCTTTCGGTCCTTCGGCATCCATGCCTCCTCACGGGCGGGTGATCAGAATGTCCTCGCGGCGGTTGGCCATCGGCAGGTCCGGTGCCTGCGGAAGCACAAAAGCGTCGAACCCGGCGGTGCGAGCCCGAGCGAGGATGGAAAACACAACCGAGTCGTCAATTCTGGCCGGTTCGGGGACATTGAACGAGACGGCCGGGACATCGTCGGTGCCGGTGAACTGTTGGTGATACCGGGCCCCGGCCGCGGACGCGAAGAAGCGCTTGCGCTTGCTCACATTCGGCACGTCCCCGATCAGAAGCTGCCCGCCGGGGGCCAGTAGGGTCAGGCAGGCATCGAGAAAGGCGAAGAGCGGCAGGTCCACGAAGACGTATTGCAGGACGCTGTACGTTAGGATCGCGTCCACCCGGCCGGCAAACTCGTTGAGAGCCTGTATCGCGTCGCGCGGAAAGCAGCCGGGTATTTTTCTGAGGAGCGGTTCGTCCGGCAGGTGGGCGAGCATTTCGTCGGAATCGCACAGGACGAGCGTGTGGCCTTGCCGGGCACACGCGTCAGCGAGCAAGAGGGGTAAGTCGCTGCAGCCGCAGCCAATGTCGAAAACCGTCTGGCCAGTGCGGCCGAGATTGGTCAGCTTGCGTTCGATGTCGCGGAAGATGCCTGCTTCATAGCCCTCGCGGTAACAGTCGGGGAAGCCGATCCGCTCGATGCGGCTCAGGCCGTCGGCGACGGCCAGTTCGCGGAAGCCGTCGAAGGTCAGGCTTAGGAAGCGGTCATGGTCCGTCCGAGTTGAATTCATCGCCTTGCCTCTCAGGCAGCAATCCGATTCCCGTTCTGTTGCGGGCGCGACCAGTACTGTTCCCGGTGCCTGCGGTAATAGTCCAGCGTCATCCGCAAACCTTCTTCGAGACTCGTGCTCGGCTCCCAGCCGACCACCGTGCGGATCTTGGTGATGTCGGAGTAGTAGTCCCCCGGCTCCTGCGCCGCCCGTTCCGGGGAAAATGGAGCGAAGTGCCACGTGCAGCCGTTGCAAAGTCGCTCCAGGGTCTGGGCGAGTTCGAGGAACGTCATCGGCCGGTCCCAGCCGACATTGAAGATTTCACCGACGGCGTCGTCACACGTTGCGGCGGCGAGGATCGCGTCCACGCAGTCGTCCACATAGACGAAGTCGCGCAGGATCTTCCCGGTCCCGAACACCCGGATCGGCTCGCCGTCGAGCGCCTGCCGCACGAACCAGTTCACTACGCCATACTGCGAGTGCCGCATCTGCGCCCGCGGGCCGTAGATGTTCGTCAGCCGCAGCATCACGGCCGGGATTCCGTGCGTCTGGTGGTAGACCTGGATGATCTTCTCGGCCGTGAGATTGGAAACTTCGTAGATCGCTCGCGGATTGGTCGGGGCGGTCTCGCTCACCGGCAGTTGCGACGCCGGGCCGTACTGCCCGCGAGTCCCGGTGAAAATCACTTTCGCCGTCGGGTTATGGTGCCGCACGGCTTCCATAACGACGGCCGTTCCCTTGATGTTGAACTGGATGTCCGCGAACGGGTCGATCATGCTCATCACGTGCGACACCTGGCCGGCCAGGTGAAACACGTAATCTTGACCCTTGACCAGCCAGTTCATCGCCAGCCGGTCGCACACGTCGCCGAAGTTGATCGCCACCCGGTCACGCACCGGCTCGATGTTAAACAGGTTCCCGCCGTATTCGGGAATCATGGCATCGACGAGCGTGACGCGTGCCCCGAGATTGGCGAGACGGATGGCCAGGTTGGACCCAATGAACCCGAGCCCGCCTGTGATGAGCACGCGGCGTCCGGCCCAGGGAGTCGGCGGCGTTCGCGGGGACAACGCTCTGGCCTCCATGCCAGCGACGGGGGTCAGCGGCTGACCAGGGCCGCCCATTCATCCGACTCGGCCAACGTCCGGACATGTTCTGTCACGGCGGCAGCGTTCGCCGCCGCGATGACCGCGTCCTGCTGTTCGCGAGTGAGTCCCGGGTACAGCGGCAGCGACACGACTTCGCGGGCCGCCCGCTCCGTCTCGGCGAGATCGCCGGGCCGGCCCCGCAGGTGCGCATAGGCCGGTTGCAAATGAACGGGTATCGGGTAGTGCACGAGAGTCTCCACGCCGCGACGGCGAAGCTCCTCGCGGAGCGCGTCGCGATTGGGATGACGGGCGACGAACAGGTGATAAACGTGATCCGTACGCGGCCGAGAGACCGGCAGGGCGGGCAGGCGCAGGCGCGACAGATACCGGTCCGCGAGACGTTGGCGTTCGGCGTTGTCGTCGTCGAGTTGCCGGAGTCCAACGCGCAATATCGCGGCCTGTAGCTCGTCCAGCCGGCTGTTGAAGCCGCCGGGTACCTCGGCGCGGAAGCGGCTGGCCTGACCGTAATTGCGGAGTCGGCGAACTCGGTCCGCAAGGGCTACGTCCCGCGTGAACACGGCCCCGCCGTCGCCGAACGCGCCGAGGTTCTTGGTCGGGTAGAAGCTGAACGCGGCCACGTGCCCGAAACTGCCGACCCGCCGGCCCGCGTACTTCGCCCCGTGCGCCTGGGCACAATCCTCAATGAGCACAAGTCGGTTGCACTCGGCAACGGCCTGCAGCTCCTTCAGCCGCGCCGGCTGGCCGTAGAGGTGCACCGCAACGATGGCCCGGCTGGAGGAAGTGACGGCGTCGGATACCAAATCCGGGTCGAGAGTGTAGTCGTCGCCGCGGATGTCCACAAACACGGGCCGCGCCCCGGACCGCTCGATCCCGCAAGTCGTGGCGACCGCCGTGTGGGCGACCGTGATGACTTCATCTCCAGGCCCGATTCCGGCGGCCCGGAGGGATAACTCAATGGCATCCGTCCCATTGGCGACGCCGACCGTGTGGCCGCCACCGAGGTAGTCGGCAAACTCAGCCTCGAAGGCCTCGACTTCGGGTCCGAGGATGTAGCGCGCTTTCGGAAGTACGCGCTCGATGGCGGCACGGTAGGCGTCCGGGTTGGCCGCGAATCGTGGGCGCAGGTCGTTAAAGGGGATTGCCAGCGAGGCCATCGGGTCATCCATGAACCCAGCGCGCAATGGGCCGGTATGGCATCGAGCCCAAGAGGGTACCACGTCGCGGGCCGGGGATACAAGAGGACTTCGGAGCGGGTTAGAAAGTGTACCCGTGAAGCCGCATTTCCTGGGTAAAAACCTGACGAACTCGCTCGGCCTGGGTCGCGGAGTATACGTCGCGGTACGGCCGGAGGTCGGTACGGTATTCGGACTTGGCATTCACACCAAGCGAACCGCCAAAAGGGATGTCAAGGTCCCGAAAAACACCGGTCAGGTCATCGATCAGTCGTTCATAACAGAGCACGCGATCGACGATGATCCGGCCGTCCCGCGGGTCGGTGTACTTCGGATGGTTGATTGGAAAGTCGCTCCCTGCGAGGAACTGCTCCAGAGTCAGCCCGCCTCCCTGTCGGACGTTCATCATGTGGTAGTAGGAGAGCGTCTTGTCCCACGGGTTCCGTTCGACGCAGAACTTGAAATAGCTCCGCCAGGCCGTCGGTTCGATGCGGTCGCGGATCTCCGCGGCGGGCATGTGGTTGTAATAGCCGTCGTGGTTGCGGGGAAGGTGCGGCTCGACGTGCGGGATAATCGGTGTGAGGACATCAAGCGGGCCACAATGTTGGGAAAGAAAGACCTCGATGCTGGTACCAGCGGTCTTGAGCGTCTTCACGAAGATGAAGCGATGCTTGTGCGAGATAATCACGGAGTCCGGCCCCCAATCTGTGGGACATGATTCCGATCCTGTCCGGACAGGATCGGAATCATGTCCCACGGTCTAATCCCGTTTCACCAGCTTCACCTCGGTGGCATCCCAGGCCACGAACATGCGCGCAAAACCCACTGGTTTGGGCTTCGCATCGAATCGGAGCGTGTGCTCACCCGGTGGAAGCTCGATGTCGAGCACGAACGGACGGCGCTCGGCCGGCGGGCCGAATTGCTGTTCGATCCGAAGCGACTGGGACGTCACGCGCACTGCCAACTCGTCCGGCCCGGATCGTTGCCATTGCATCGACAGCGTCACCCGCCGCGTTTCGCCGCCCGGGTTGACGAGCCGCATGGTCGCGGAATGCATCGCCCGCCGCGGGTCGTCGGCCATCGCGGCCGTCCAGCGGAAGAACCCGTCCTGGCATAGCACGCACGGCCGGTTCAGCAGCCGGGATTTCTCGCGATCCCACTCGGCGGGGTCCGAGTAGCGGCGCAGCCGTTCCGTCGCCGCGGTCAGCGAGAACAGCAGTTGATCCCCGGTGTCGGACACGGCGACTTCCGGGCCGAGGAGCGTCCTCAAGTCATTGATGAGGGCATCGCCGCCGTCCGAGTACCCGCGGCGATCGACGTACAACCCAGAAAACCCCGCCAGGCTAAGCGCTCGCACCATGTCGCTGGGCGGCAGGCCGGCCACGTGCTGGTGCCATTCATCCCAGCGACGGTTGCGGTTCGTCCCGTAACTCCACCGGAGGTTGTTCGAATAGGCGTGACATGCGAGGTGGGCATAGTCTGGCATCCGGTGGGTCGTCCCGACCTCCGGGTAGGACACGGCGGGGAGCTGAAACACCATCGCCCCGCCTGGCATCGCCTCTTCCATCCGGTGCACGAACCCGCACCAACTCGTATGGTTCTTCTGTAACTCGGCGTGCCGCGGCGCCTGCCGTTGCGTGGTCAGGTCCCAAATGCCGAACGCTAGCAGCCCTGCAGCCGCGAGCCAGGCGCGCCGCGAATGACCGCGCCCGGCCCAGCGGTCGATGAGCAGGCCGACCGCGAGCAGGCACCAGAAGGCAATGAATACCGAGACGCGGTTGTAGCAGCGGATTTGCGGGTAGACCAGGAAGTTAAATAGCCCGCCGAGTCCCCCGCTCGCTCCCAGGACGAGGGCCGCGACATTCAACACCGCGAGCCCCCCTAACAGCGTCGGCCCGCCGCGGGCCATTAAGAGACGGCCGAGCAGAATCAGGAACCCGGCGACGCCGACCATTCCGAGAACGCTGTCCCGGTTCTCGTTCACGTGGATGCCTTCGGTGTTGTAGACCTCAGTCACGTGGCCCAGTGCCCGGACGCGGTGGCCGCCGAACGGCAGGACCAATTCGGTGACCTTCAAGCAATAGACATCCGCCTCGTTCGCGTGCCGGCGCGCGACCGCCGGGTTCATTCCGTGTTCCCGCTCGGCCAAGACGAACGGCAAGGCGCACGCGAATCCAATCGCGGAGACGACCGCCGTGGTCGCGACGCCGGCCCCGAGCGGCCGCCACGAGCCCTCGCTCAAGCCTCGGTACATCCCGGCGACCGCGAGGAAGAAGCAGCCGAAGAATGCGTAATACGGCGAGGTGA
>Ga0075428_100010815_pt1 | contig 10143 bp, 7 predicted proteins | sample RhiMetdeltSRZDD2_FD_75291 | JGI IMG/M metagenome (GOLD analysis project Ga0075428, IMG submission 75291) | Populus rhizosphere microbial communities from Tennessee, USA - Rhizosphere MetaG P. deltoides SRZDD2 | ecosystem: Host-associated > Plants > Roots > Rhizosphere > Soil | place: USA...
ACATGGAAGTCGATGTCGGCCTGGCCGGCCACCCACGCGGCGAACTTGAGCATCAGCGCGTTGATGACGAGCAGGGCGAGACCCAGCGTCAGGATGATGAACGGAATCGACAGCAGCTTGATGATCGGCGCGATGAACGCGTTGATCACGCCGAGGATCGCGCCCACCACGAGGAGCGTCACGACCCGGTCGGTCGTCGTGTCTCCGCCGACGCTGATTCCGGGGAAGATCCAGGCCGCGATGGCCACGGCACCTGCGTTGAAGAGCACCACTGCGATTGCGCGAGCCATGTCGCCATGGTGGCACGTCGCCGAGTCGACCGCCGTGGATCGGTCCACTTTGACCGGATGACAATCCCGTTGCCCGAGCGGCCGCTGCTGTGGACGATGACGACATGCCCGCCCGTGATGATTTCGCCGAGTTGCTCGACGAGGGCCTGGCCGTCGACGTCGAGGCGCACTGGGGAGCCGGATTCCTCGACGGTCGGTACCTGCCAGATCAGCCGACATGGACCTGGGCCGAATTGACCCGGCCGTACCTCGACGGCGCCGAGCGGCTGCTCGACATGGGCACCGGCGACGGCTCGGAGCTTCGCGCCCTCGAGCCCTGGCCGGCCTGCACGATCGCGTACGAGGAGTGGTGGCCGACCGTGCCGACCGCTGCCATGGCACTCCTTCCGCATGGCGCGCACCTGGTCGTCTGCCTCGGCGCGGACGACAACACCGCGTCGGCGCGCACCAGGCCGGATCTGCCGTTCGCGACCGAGTCGTTCGACGTGATCGTCAATCGGCATGAGGCATTCGACCCGCATGAGGTGCGGCGGCTGCTGCGACCGGGCGGTGTCTTCGTCACGCAGCAGGTCGGTGGTGATGAGGAGACCGGCCTTCGCGCACTGCTCGGACTGGCGCCACAGGTGCATGCCGACTGGACGCTGGCAGCGGCGCAATCCCAGTTGGGCGGCGCCGGGATGTCGCTGGTCGACGGCGCCGAGGAGCGGGTGCCGACCCGGTTCACCGACATCGCGGCCTTCGTCGCGTACGTCCGGAGTGTGCCGTGGAGTGTGCCCGAGTTCGACCCAGTGGCGATGCGGGATCGGCTGGCGGCGCTGCACGAGCGATGTGCACGCGACGGTGGGATCGAGACCGTCTCGCATCGGTTCTGGGTCGCGGCACGGGTGGACTAGAGTCCGCCGCATGACAACGTCGTCGGATCCCTCTCTCCCGCAGATCCGGGCCGCGTTGGACGCGATCCCGAGCTACGTGGCGGGAAAGCCGCCGCCGTCGCGACCGGGGATCGCAACCTACAAGTTGTCGAGCAACGAGAACCCGTACCCGCCACTGCCCGGTGTGCTCGAGGCGGTGGCCCAGGCCACCACGCGGTTCAACCGCTATCCCGACATGGGCGCGAGCGCGCTGTACGCCGCGATCGCCAAGCGATTCGACGTGCCCGAGCACGACCTGGCGGCAGGCACCGGCTCGGTCGCCGCGCTCTATCACCTGCTGCAGGCGACCTGCGAGGCCGGCGACGAGGTCGTCTATGCCTGGCGGTCGTTCGAGGCCTACCCGATCGCGGTTCCCCTGACCGGCGCCACCAGCGTCCGGGTGCCGGTCACACCGGACGGTCGCCACGACCTGCCCGCAATGGCCGACGCGATCACCGACCGGACCCGGGTCGTGATCGTGTGTACGCCGAACAACCCGACCGGCCCGGTCGTGCATCGCGACGAACTGCTCGCGTTCATCGAGCGGGTGCCGTCGCGAGTGCTGATCGTGATCGACGAGGCGTACCGCGAGTTCATCCGCGACCCCGAAGTCATCGACCCGGTCGAGATCTACCGCGACCGCGACAACGTCGCCATCCTGCGGACGTTCTCCAAGGCGTACGGGCTCGCCGGTCTCCGGATCGGCTTCGCAATCGCCCCGCGACGCATCGCCGACGCGATCCGCAAGGCCTCGTTGCCGTTCGGGATCTCGCAGATCGCCCAGGACGCCGCTGTCGCGTCGCTCGCGGCGGAGGAGGCGCTGTTCGAGCGAGTCGAGGCGCTGGTCGTCGAGCGGACTCGCGTCTACCACGCGCTTCGGGACCAGGGCTGGGACGTGCCCGAGAGCCAGGCCAACTTCGTCTGGATGGCGCTGGGTGAGGAGACGATGGAATTCGCCGGCGCCTGTGCCGAGGCGGGCATCATGGTGCGGCCGTTCGCCGGCGACGGGGCTCGGGTCACGATCGGCGAGGTCGAGGCGAACGACGTGTTCCTCCGGATCGCCGAAGCGTGGCGCAAGCGTTGAACCGACCTGGCAGCATGGCCGGGTGACCCTCGACATTCGCGCTCTGCTTGAGCTTCGCACCTGGACGGTCTTCGACGTCGACGACGACGGACGGGTCTTGGCCGGCTACGACGGCTCCGGCTCGATGCAGTTGGTCGAGCTCGACGCGGCCGGCTCGCCGACCCCGCTGACGGCGTTGCCTGGGCCGTGTTCGGGGAGCTATCTGCGAGGCGAGCGAGCGGTTGTCGTCCAGCACGATGACGGCGGCAACGAGCGCGGTCAGCTCTCCATCCTGCGGCTCGACCCGCTGCCCTCGGAACCGGTCGGCCTCGACGATCTCGAGCCACTCGTCCACGACGAGCGCTACATGCATTCCCTGGTCGACGTGCGGCCGGGCGAGGTGGCGTACACGACGAACCGGCGCAACGAGGTCGACTTCGACGTCGTCGTACGCCGTCTTGAGGACGGGGCCGAGACGGTGCTCTACGAGGCCGGCGGCTTCGTCATGGACGTCACGCTGGCCGCAGACGGTCCGCGCGCGCTGGTCACCCTCGCCTCGCTGCAGCCGGCCTCGACTCAGGTACGTCTGGCCGAGCCGGGGTCGCTGCACGACATCACCGACGCCGACGACCACGCCGCGCACGGGGGCGCGCAACTGCTGCCGGACGGGAGTCTGGTGATGGCGTCCAACCACGGCCGCGAGTTCGAGGCGGTGGTCCGCGTCGACGAGTCCGGCGACTGGCGGTGGCTGGTCGAGGCTGACGACCACGACATCGGCGTCACGCCCTCCCCCGACGGCCGGACCCTCCTGGTGTCCCATCACGTCGACGGCGGCTCCACGCTGGCCATCCACGACGGCGACGGCACCCACCGCTACGACGTCGACCTGCCGGTGTACGGCGTCGCCTGGGGCGTCTGGTCGGCCGACGGCCGCTACGTCGCGATCGGACTGGTCGCGCCGACCCTGCCGGGTGCCGTGCTCCGGCTCGACGTCGAGTCCGGCGAGGTCCAGCCCCTGGTCTCGGCCGCCGACGACCTCTCGCCGGACATCCGGTCCGCTCTCGTCGAGCCGACCAGCCATCGGGTCCCCACCCGCGACGGCGAGCAGATCCCGTGCTTCGTCTACGCCCCACGCGACGCCGCCGGCGGATCGGTCGTGATCAACATCCACGGCGGGCCGGAGGGACAGGCGCAGCGGATCTTCAACCCGGTCGTCCAGGGCCTGGTCGCGGCAGGCCACATCGTCCTGGTGCCCAACGTTCGCGGGTCGACCGGCTACGGCAAGCGCTGGTACTCCATGGACGACGTCAAGCTCCGCCTCGAGTCGGTCGCCGACCTCGCCGACCTGCGCTCCTGGGTCTCGGCGGTCGGCGGCGATCCGGATCGGGTCGCGCTCTATGGCGGCAGCTACGGCGGCTACATGGTGCTCGCGGGCCTGTCGATGCAGCCGGACCTGTGGGCCGTCGGAGTCGAGGTCGTCGGCATCTCGTCACTCGTCACGTTCCTCGAGAACACCTCCGACTACCGCCGGGCGATCCGGGAGCGCGAGTACGGCCGGCTCGACTCCGATCGTGAGTTCCTGATCGAGGCGTCGCCACTGACCCACCTCGATGCGATGCGTACGCCGTTGTTCGTGATCCATGGCGCCAACGACCCCCGCGTACCCCTGTCGGAGTCGGAGCAGATCAAGGCCGCCCTCGACGCGAAGGGCGTGCCGTGCGAGCTGCTCGTGTTCGCCGACGAGGGACACGGCCTCGCGAAGCGGGTGAACCGGCTCGACGCTTACCCGGCCGCGCTCGCCTTCCTCGCCGAGCATCTGGGCGGCTGACGCGCGATCAGCTGCGGCGCAGGTGTCGGACCTGGCCGATGATGACGGCGATCACGATGCACACACTGGACACGAAGTAGGCCACCTCATATCGGGAATCCCCGGTGTAATTCTGCAGCCGGGTGGCTTGGAGCAGCAGCAGATAGGACGCGCTGCCGATCCCCAGGGTGAGCATGGCGCGGGCTTGGGTCGGGTTGCCGCGGATCACCGCACCAGGCAAGGCGGCAATGATCGGGACCAGGAGGTTCTGCCAGAAGGTCGGTCGGTCGACGGCGGCCTGGTCGTTCCCTCCGATCGTGGCCGCCGCGAAGGATCCCACGACGACGGCCACTGTAACGAGGCCGACGGCCGTGATCAGGGCTCCGGGACGATTGACGCCTGCCGGTTCGCGGATTGTCGGGGTGGCGATCACGGCGGCGATGCTGGCCGCCGCGAGTACCGCGAGCAGTGCCAGGTGCACTGCCTGTCCCTCGTCGGCGAGCTGCCAGGCGAACAGCGTCGACAGGCCGATCAGCAGGCCTGCCAGCACCACACACCCCACCGCAAGGCCGGACACCACCCTCGAGACCGACAGGACCGCAGCCGCGATGATCACCGGTACGGCAGGGAGCAACCACACCACAGTCAGCCAGGCGTCGCTGTCCGGCTGCAACGGTCTCATCTGCCGGAGGGTGTCGAGCATGCTGGACGTGCTCGCGATCAGGATCAGCACGGCGACGACAAGCAGTCCCACGGCGATCCAACGGGACGTCGCTGATCGATCGTCGGTGCGCGTCGCCTGGCGGGCAGGGGCTGCCTCGGCTTCGCGCCGGGCGCGCTCATGCTCGTCCGCCGCTCGGCGAGCCTGTTCTTCGGCCGCCACTCGGCGGAAGTGCTCTTCCGCTGCGGCTCGGCGAGCTTCTTGCTCGGCTGCTGCTTGGCGGGCCTGCTCTTCCTCCGCGGCGGCTCGGCGCGCTTGTTCCTCGGCTGCTGCTTGGCGGGCCTGCTCTTCCTCGGCAAATCGGCGTGCCTGTGCGTCAGCGGCTGCCCGGTGGGCCGCCTCGGCCTCGGCCTCACGCCGAGCCTGCTCTTCCGCTTCGCGGCGGCGGGCTGCTTCCGCGGCTTCGCGGCGGGCGCGTTCGGCTTCTTCGGCCTCGCGTCGGGCCTGTTCTTCAGCTTCGCGCCGGGCCTGTTCTTCAGCTTCGCGGCGGGCGCGTTCGGCTTCTTCGGCCTCGCGTCGGGCCTGTTCTTCAGCTTCGCGTCGGGCCTGTTCTTCAGCTTCGCGGCGGGCGCGTTCGGCTTCTTCGGCCTCGCGTCGGGCCCGCTCCGCTTCGGCCTCCTGTCGGGCCCGCTCCTTCGCACCCTCCGGGTCGAGGAGGTCGAGCAACGTCATCGCCGCCGCGGACACCTTCCGGCTGTCGTCGTCGACCAGGCCGCTGGTCAGCCTGACGACCTCGGCCTGTACCCGCTCGTTGCCGACCTCGTGCAGGTGCCGTAGTCCCGGCAGGGCGGCCAGCCGCTGCTCCATGAAGGGACTCTCGACCGAATGACGTAAGTGTTCGGGAAGCGTCCAATGGACGTTCTGCGCGATCACGATGCGGCCCTCGACGTCCTCGAGGATCTTCGGCTTCTGCCGAGGCTCCGCGGCAATGACATGGTCGTGGACGTAGGAGTACAGCTCGTCGAGGGCGATGTTTCCGTCGCCGTCCAGATCCGCCTCGCCCGACGTCAGTCCCTCGACGAGGAACCGCGTGAAGACCGAGCGGGATCCGTCGCCGCTGACCTTGCTCCCCTCGAAGGAGTACTGGATGGCGTCCGATGCGGTCAGGACGGCCCGGCCACGACCCTCGAACCGCTGGAGGGAGTGGACCTGGGCGTCACCCTTCGGCGTCGAGCCGGCCGGAAACGCGCCGCTGTAGCAGCAGTCGAGGATGAGCAGGTTCTGGCGCGAGGCGGACGACTCCATGGCCTCGTTGACCTGGCTCGCCGACAGGCCGGTGAAGAGCAGTTGGTCATGCCGGGTGTCGGTCATCGCCATGTACAGCCGGCCCTGGTCGTCCTTGAGTCCATGGCCGGTGAAGTACAGCAGCGTCAGGTCGTCACGTCGGCGCTGGTGGTAGAACTCACCGATCGCCTGGCCGACGACATGGTGCGGCTCGTTGAGCTTGACGGTGACGTCGAAGCCGGCGATCTCCGGATCGCCGAGCACTTCGGCGAGCTCCTCGGCGTCCTGCCCCGGAGCGGTCAGCTGCTGGAGTTCCTCGTCCTGGTAGCGGTAGGTCGCCACCAGCAAGGCCAGCCGCCGCGGCACGGGACTACTCCACTTCGTGACGACGGATGTAGGCCTCGATCAACGCGCCCCGCTCTTTCTTCGAGGTCTTCTCCAGGACGAGCGTGTCGCCGTCGATCGTCACGGAGATCTTGTCGGCTGCGGCCTGCCGGCCGAGCCAGTCGCGCGCGGTCTCGATCAGGAGACTGAAGACCCCGCCGGCGGCGCTGAGCGTGACCAGCAGGGCTCCGATGCTGTACGGGTCGGCGCCCTTCGCACCCTCGGGAACGGCCTCGGCCCCGATCGGCTCGACGTCCTCGACATCGACGTGCTCGAGCTCGGCACGCAGCTGACGGACCAGGCGGTCGACCTCCACCGGGTCGGCGTCCGCGTCCGACTCGACCACCAGCGTCAGTCGTCGCAGGGGATCGGACTCAGGATCGGCGCCAAGCCCAGCCATCGTGAATCTCCTTCATACCTGTACGAGGCAGGCGGAATGGGCTTTGATACGACGTTACGCTGCGGCGACGTGCTCAGGATGGGTTGAAGGTCCCGCTATGCCGCCTCGGCCGACCACGGCGGCGATCCGCATCGTGGACATCGATTCCGACCTGCGACCCACCGCCACCGCCGATGGGTATAGCGTCTGGGCGGCTCTCGGACCGCACGATTGAGCACACTTGGGGATTTCTCGATGTATGTCGACCAGATGCCGCTGCACGATCGCATCTCCGCTCTGAACCTTCCTACCGGCTCCTACGCACTCGCCGGCGACGCCGGACTGGCGGCGTACGGACTTCTGGAGGCCGGCCGAATCGACCTGATCGTCACTCCTGAGGTGTTTCGCGGTCTCCCGGAACAGGGATGGAACGCCCTGCCCGGAACCGACGGCAAGGTGCTGGCCATCGGCGACGTCACAGCCCGAACCCGCCTCCACAATCTGAGCCATCTGTCCACCATCGACTTCGTCAGCGATGTCGACCAGGTGGCCGGACTGCCCGTGCTCAGGCTGCCCGTCCTCCGCCAGTCGGTGGCGGCCTCGGGTGCGACAGATGCCGTCCTGTGGCGATTGGGCCTGATCGATCAGCTGCTGGCGGCGGCGCCGTACGCGCAGCAACAAGCTGCCGTGCCGTACGCGCAGCCGACCCGACTGCGGTCCCGCACGAGCTGGGCGTATCTGCGTGGCGTCATTACTGCACCGGGCCATACCTTCGTCGCCGATCGCGGTGCCAGCATGTGGGGAACTGCGTTCGCGCTGTGGTGCGGGGTCTTCATCCTCGGCAGGCTCGCTGAAGGCGGCAGCGCCGGTCCGAGCCTGGTGGGGCTCATCCTCGGAACTCCGCTCGCGGCCGGCTTCGCTCTGCTGATTCGACGTGGTGTCACCGGGATCGCTCGACGCTTCTGCGGTGGCGATCCGGACCTCGGCAGCGCAACGGCCAGCCAGGCGGCGGTCGTGGTGAGCCTGACCACGGTTCCGGTGGTGGTCGCGGAGCATCTGCCGTTGCCGGTGGCCTGGACATCCCTGGCGACGGTCGTGGTCGTCGGGTTCGCCCTGTTCATCGGGTTCTGGCTGATCGGGATGCTCTACAGCGCGGCGTTCGACTGCTCGGTCGGCCGCGGCGTGCTCGGGGAGGTCGTCGGTACGGTCTCGATCGTCCTCGTGTTCGTCGCCGTCAGCTTGGCCTTCGTGGGCCTGCCCGGCGGCTGATTCGTCCCAGTCGCACCGGCCGAAAACTGGTTGGCTCTGTCAGAGGTGCGGCATAGGTTGGTCCTTACCGCACGCCGACCGCCAAGGGGGTCCCGCCACCAGATGCCGCCTGCCTCGGTCACCCGACCTCGTGACCCCGATGCCCGCCGCCGCAGTGTGACCTCGCTGTGGCGGCTCCGTGGCTATCTCCGCCCCTACATCCGGTCCCTGGTCATCATGGCGTCGGCCGCGACCATCGGCGTCTTCGTGTCGATCGCGATCCCGCTGGTGACGAAGGCGGTGATCGACGGCCCCATCACCGACGGCAACGAAAGCGGCATCCTTCCGCTCGGCCTGCTGGCCTTGGCCCTGGGCATCGTCGAGGCCGCCCTCATCCTGATCCGACGCTGGGTCCAGGCTGCCGCGGTGCTCGGCGTGGAGACCGCGATCCGCGACGATCTCTACCACCAGCTCGACCGGCTTCCGATGGCCTTCCACTCCCGGTGGCAGTCCGGCCAACTGCTGTCGCGGGTCACCATCGACCTGTCCGCGATCCGGCGGTTCAGCGGCTTCGGCATGTTGTTCCTCTGCATCAACATCCTGCAGTTGCTCGTCGTCACTGCACTGCTGCTGCATCTGTACTGGCCGCTCGGCCTGATCGTGCTGTGCTCCGCGGTCCCGATCATCTGGCTGTCGATGTCGTTCGAGCGGCGCTACGTCAAGGTCTCGCGCCGGGTTCAGGATCAGCAGGGCGACGTCGCGACCCAGATCGAGGAGTCCACGCTCGGCATCCGGGTGATCAAGTCGTTCGGCCGGTCGGGTTACGCCTACGACAAGTTCGACACCCAGGCGTCCCAGCTCTACGAGTCGCAGCTGGACAAGGTCCGCCTGTCGGCGCGGTTCTGGACGTTCCTCGAGGTGCTGCCCAACCTGGCTCTCGTGGTCGTGCTGCTGCTCGGCGCGATGGCAGTCGGCAACGGTTCTCTGAGCCTCGGCACCCTGGTCGCCTTCGTGACGCTGATGCTGCAGTTGGTCTGGCCGATGGCATCGCTCGGCGTCATCCTCGCGATGGCGCAGGAAGCCATGACGGCCGCCGACCGGGTCCTGGAGATCTTCGACACCGAGCCGACCATCGTCGGCGGCGATCGGGTGCTGAGTCATCCGGCCGGACACCTGCGGTTCGAAGGCGTCGGGTTCCGGTTCGACGAGTCCGAGAGCGATGTGCTGCACGACGTCGAGCTGGAGGTGCGACCCGGCGAGACGGTCGCGATCGTCGGTGCCACCGGGTCCGGCAAGACCGTGCTCACCTCGCTGGTCCCGCGGCTCTACGACCCGACCGCCGGCCGCGTCACGATCGACGGCGTCGACGTACGCGATCTGACCCTGCCGTGCCTGCGGCAGACCGTCGCGACCGCGTTCGAGGAGCCGACCCTGTTCAGCATGAGCGCGCGGGAGAATCTCACGCTCGGCCGACCCGAGGCGACCGACGACGACATCGCCGAGGCATTGCGGATCGCGCAGGCGGAGTACGTCTACGACCTGCCGTGGGGGCTCGACACCCGGATCGGCGAGCAGGGCATGGCACTGTCCGGCGGCCAGCGACAGCGGCTCGCCCTGGCCAGGGCGGTGCTCGCCAAGCCGCGGATCCTGGTCCTCGACGACACCCTGTCGGCGCTCGACGTCCACACCGAAGCCCTGGTGGAGAAGGCGTTGCGCGCCGTGCTGGCCGACGCAACCGGCATCGTCGTCGCCCACCGCGCTTCGACCGTGCTGCTCGCCGACAAGGTCGCCCTGCTCCAAGGGGGCACGATCACCCATGTCGGCGCGCATCGCGAGCTGCTTACGACGGTCCCCGCCTACCGCAACCTGCTCGCGGCCGAAGCGGACGACGACCTGGAGCTGACCGGTGCCGATCGGCATGACTCGGCGGAGGTCCGGGCATGACGACCACGACCGACGCCGCCCAGGAGCAGCAGCAGCTCGACGCCGAAGAGCCGGCCGACTGGCGCGGTGTAGCCGCCGAGGATCGTGACGACCTCACCGAACAGGTTGGCCTGCTGCTTCGCGACCGGTCCCGTCGCCTGTTGGGCTCGCTGCTGCGACCGCACCGGAAGGC
>Ga0075428_100010818_pt1 | contig 10142 bp, 13 predicted proteins | sample RhiMetdeltSRZDD2_FD_75291 | JGI IMG/M metagenome (GOLD analysis project Ga0075428, IMG submission 75291) | Populus rhizosphere microbial communities from Tennessee, USA - Rhizosphere MetaG P. deltoides SRZDD2 | ecosystem: Host-associated > Plants > Roots > Rhizosphere > Soil | place: USA...
TGCCCTGCTGTTTCCCGAAATCCGCCGCCGGCGCGAGGCATTGCAAGACTGACATACGGCCAAACTCTGGTGCCTCACCGCAACAGGTGGCAACCTTTCGTGCCGCTGTCATGATCCCAGGCACCTCGCGCTGCTACCGCCTCCACAGGTGCATTGTGGAGACTGCCGATGACATCGAATGTGCGGGGCAAGCTGCGGCTTTTGACCAGCGCAGCAGCTGGCGTTGCCGCCTACATCGGCCTGCTGGCTGATGCGCGCCCATCCCTGGCGGAGACGCAGATCAGCGTCTACGGCGGCGCCAACAGCAACTTCAGCAGTCGCGGCACACTCGTGTCCGGCGCCACCGTCGACAGCCGCGACTTCGACTGGGAGGGCAAGCCGTTCCAGATGCCGCCGTACTGGGGCGCGACGATCACGCATTGGTGGAACCGCGGCGCCAGCTGGGGCCTGGCGATCGACTACGAGCACACCAAGGCCTACGCCGACGTCGATTTCGCCAGCGATCCGGTCTATCGCCATCTTGAGTTCACGGACGGCAACAACCTGCTGTTCCTCAACCTGATGTACCGATTCAATCCCGTGCTCGACGGCAAGCTGACGCCGTTCGTGGGCATCGGCGCCGGCATCGCCATTCCGCACGTCGAGGTGAAGCTCAAGAACGGTGCTCCAGACACCTGGGAGTACCAGTTCGCCGGCGGCGCCGGGCAGGTGCTGGCGGGCCTAGAATACAATCTGAACGAGTCCTGGTCGGTGTTTGCCGCGGGCAAGCTCAGCTATTCGCATCTGGCAACCGAGCTGGAAGGCGGCGGGCACTTCAAGACCCACCTGTGGTCGCCGCAAATCGCTATCGGCCTCAGCTACCGCTTCGGCAACTGATGTGACCTCTGCCGGCCTGAGCGCAGCTCAGAACCGGGACCCAGTCTAGAAATCTGCGTCCTCCTCGCCGGTAAGGCGCTTCTGGTGGCGAAGGTGCTGCCAGATCGCGAGCGCAATCGACAGCGCCGCGGCGGCCAGCAGGCCGCCGGAAATCGGCCGGGTAACGAACAGCCAGAGATTGCTGTCTGTCATGATCGAGCGGATCAGGTTGAGCTCGATCTGGTCGCCCAGGATCAGCCCAAGGATCAAGGGCGCCAGCGGGAAGCCCGCCTTTACCAGCACATAGCCGAATACGCCGAACATCAGCAGTACGTACACGCTCTGCATGGTGTTGTTCAGCGCATAGGCGCCGATCACGCACAGCACTAGCACAATCGGCGCCAGCACCGACAGACGCACACTGGTGACGCGCAGCATCAGTGGCATGAAGGCGATGCAGATCAGCAGCATCAGCGGATGCGCCAGGATGTAGGCCGCGTAGATGCCGTAGGACAGGCTGGGGTTCTGCGAGATGAACAGGGGCCCTGACTGGATACCGTGGATGGTCATGGCGCCCAGCATGACGGCCGTCACCGCGTCGCCTGGGATGCCGAACGCCATGATGGTCATCAGCGAGCCCGACACGTTGGCGTTGTTGGAGGCTTCCGACGCGATAATGCCCTCGGGATGTCCCTTGCCGAACTTGTCAGGCGTCTTGGAGAACTTCTTGGCCTGATCGTAGGCCATCACACTCGAAGCACTCCCGCCGATTGCCGGCAGAATACCGATAATCAGACCGACGATGGTGGCCCACGCTAGCAGGAAAGGCTGGCGGATGATCTCCCAGTTGACCTTGAGATGCGAGAAGCGCTCGAACTGCACGCGCCCGACAGACAGGCCGGCCCGGTTGGGATCGCGCATCCTTTCGATGTCGGTCATGATCTGGGCAAAGGCGAAAATGCCGATCAGCACCGGCAGGAAGGGAAAGCCGCCGCCGATGAACTCGGAGCCGAACGTGAAGCGCGGCACGCTGGCGATCGGGTCGGTGCCGACCACCGTGACGAACAGCCCGATCGCCGTTGACATCAGGCCTTTCACAAGCGAGGCCTCGGTCAGCCCTGCCACCATGGCCATAGCCAGCACGAACAGCGAGAAGTACTCCCACGGCCCGAACTCGAGCGCGATGGCCGCCAACGGTCCGGTCAGGAACACGAGACATAAGGCACCCAGCAGGCCGCCCCACACCGATGCCCACACGCCAAGCCAGATGGCGCGTCCGGGCTCACCGTTGCGCGCCATCGGAAAGCCGTCGAAGGTGGTGGCAATGGACGCCGGGGAGCCGGGAATGCCAAGCAGGCAGCAAGTGATCAGTCCGCCGGTCGAGCCGCCCACGTAGACGCCGGTCATAGCGGCGAGACCCGCCAGGGGATCCAGCCCGTAGGTGAAGGGCAGGATGACGATCACCGTCATGGTAATGGTCACGCCGGGCAGCGATCCGCCGATCACACCGGCGAACGTGCCGGCCATCAGCGGCACCATGTACTTCCAATGCAGGATCGCGACGATGGCGTTGGCGAGTAGCTCCAGCATGCTCACCATCCCGTCCAGACGCCGCGTGGCAGCAGGACCAGCAGGTAGTTGTTGAACACCACATAGGTTACCGCCGAGGTGCCGACCGCAATCGCCGCCATCTGCAGCCAGGCCCGAAGCGTGCGCGGCAATTCCAGGATCACCTGGAAGGCCGTCACAAACAGCACTGTGGCGATGCGAAAGCCGATCAACGGCAACAACGCGATGTAAATCGCCACGGCCGCGAACGCGGCCGCCACCAATCCGTAGGCACGAGGCACAGCCGGCGTCGCATCAGCGACGGGGGCCGCTGCAGGCTGGCGTTGTGCGCGGATGTCCTGCAGAAGCAGCAGGCCGCTCGTCAGCGCCATGAACACCAGTACGATGGTTGGATAGAAGCCGGGCCCCACGGGCACGATCGGCAGTTTCGGCAGGCCCAGCGCGTGCGGCAGCAGCAACAGGCTGACCGCGAGGCCGATCAGCCCCGCGATCCCGTCCCGTCCCAACCTCATTTCTTGATCAGCCCGAGGTCGGTCATGATCGCCTTGTTCTCGGCGTCAATCTTGTCGAGGAAGGCCGCATAGCCCTTTTCGTCCAAGAAGGCGACCCGGGTGCCCTGCTTCTTCATGGCGTCTTGGAATTCGGCTTCCGAGGTTGCCTTCTGGCAGGCTTCGGCCAGCTTGGCGCGCACCGGCGCCGGCGTACCCTTCGGCACCATCAGGCCGCGCACCACCTCGTAGACGATATTCATGCCGAGCTCCTTCAGCGTCGGCACGCTCGGCATGTCCGGATTGCGCTGCTCGCTCGCGATGGCGATGAACTTGAGCTGCCCGGCTTCCACCTTGCCCTTCTGCGTCAGGTTCGAGTCGGTCAGATCGACATGGCCGCCGAGGATGGCATTCATGCGCGGGGCCAGGCCGTCATAGGAGACGTACTTGAACTTGATGCCAGCTGCCTTCTCGACCGAGGCGGGGAAGATATGGCTGGTCGAGCCCAAGGTTGCACCGACAGAGATTTCGCCCGGCCGTTTCTTGGCATCTTCCACCAAGCCCTTCCAATCGGCCCACGGCGTCTTGGGGCTGGCCGTGAGCACCGAGGGGGTCGCCGCCACCAGGCAGATGGGCTCAAAGTCCTTGTAGGTGATGTCGGTCAGCCCGGCGTAATGCACGAGGTGGATGTAGTCGTGCACGGCATAGACGGTGTAGCCGTCCGGCGGCGAACTCTTGGCCTCGCGCGCACCTACCGTACCAGAGGCGCCGCCGACGTTGGCGATCACGATGGTCTGTCCAAGATGCTTCTGCAGCACGGGCGCCAGCGGACGAAAAATATTGTCCGTGTCGCCGCCGGCTGCCCACGGCACGATCATCTTGATCGGCCGGTCCGGGTACTGGGCGTGCGCCGGAGCGGCGACGCCCGCCGCGCAAATGGCAGCCACCAAAGCTGCGATGAGCTTCTTCACGATAACTCCTCCCTTGGCTTGCGTGCCGATTTGATCGTTGGTTGGACGCGACACTATCGCACCGCCTTTCCCAATGGCAATCGGCCTCGAACCTTGCGGCGGCATACCGACGTTGCGAGGGCACAGGCAGCAAGCATAAACTCCGGATCGAGCGTTTTGGAGCAATGGCGTGCCCACAACCGACCTGCATGGACTTACGCTTTCGACGGCCTCACCCGTTGCGGCGCAGGCGCTGAACCATGCCTTGCTCGGTTACCTGCAATATCGCGCGGACGGCCCGCGCCGACTTGCACCCTTGCTCGCGGCCGATCCCGACTTCGGCCTCGCCCACGTTCTCAAGGGCTACTTCCAGATGCTGGGCTTCAACGCCGCGAACCTGCCCGGCGCGCGCGACGCCCTGGACACCGCACGGCGCCTGTCCGCCAACGCAACTTGGCGCGAGCGCGCGCACATCAATGCACTCGAGCGCTGGGTCGCCGGCGACATCGATGGCTCGCTGCGGGTCTGGGAAGACATCCTCGACCAGCATCCGCTCGATGTGCTCGCGTTCCGCTTGCACCACTTCCAGGCCTTCTGGCATGGCCGCCCCGATCTGATGGGCGCGCAGGCCGATGCGGCCCACCGGCGTTGGAGCCCGCAGCTGCCGGGCTGGCCAACGCTGCTCGCCTGCCGCTGCTTTGCCCACGAGGAGCTTGGCCACTACGCCATCGCCGAGGCTGCCGGGCGCGAGGCGATCGCGCTGGCACCGGGTGACCTGTGGGCCGCACACGGCGTTGCCCACGTCATGGAAATGCAGGGGCGCCACGACGAAGGCATCGCCTGGCTGACCGGCCTGGAATCCAACTGGGAGGGCGGCAACAATCTGGTGCACCACCTCTGGTGGCACCGCGGCCTGTATCATTTTGAGCGCCGCGAACTAGCTGAGGTGCTGGCGCTGTACGACCGCCGCTTCCGCGATCTCAAATCCCAGCTCACCCAGGCCAACCCGGACCTCTACATCGACGTGCAGAACGCCGCCTCCATGCTATTCCGCCTGGAGCGCCAGGGCGTCGATGTCGGTGACCGCTGGATCGAGCTGGCCGACAAGGCGGAAGCGCGCATCGGCGATTTCCAGTCGGCCTTCACCGTGCCCCACTGGATGATGGCACTCGCCGCCGCCAAGCGTCGGGAGGCTGCCGGCCGCGCCATCCAGTCCATGCGCGATCATGTCGAGCGCGGCGATGGCGCCAACGTGGCCTTCGTGCGCGACTGCGTTCTGCCGATCAGCGAGGCCATCCTCGCACGTGCCGAAGGCCAGCCGGATCGCGCCTGTGACCTGATGCGGCCGGCCCTTAATGGCATGCACCGTCTCGGCGGAAGCCACGCCCAGCAGGATGTCCTGGCGCAGCTGTTCCTCGACTGCGCCATGGCCGCAGGACGCAAGGATGACGTACGCCTCATCCTCGATCGCGCCGCGGCCACATATGGGGCCCCGCCGCAGACGCGGGTGAGCTACGCTGGCGCCGCACAATGGATGGCATGAATGGATGGCATGAAATGAGCACACGACACGCCGAAATCAAATTGGGCATCGGCGGCCTCGGCGCCATCGGCCTCGCCGTTGCAAAACGCATCGACGCCGGCGCGGTGCCTGGCATCTCGCTGGCGGCTGTGGCGGTGCGCGACGCGGACAAGGCGCGCACGACGCTGGCCAGCTTCCGCTCCAACCCGCGCCTGACCACTCTGGCCGGGCTCGCCGGCACGGCCGATGTCGTCCTCGAGTGCCTGCCCTCCGCACAGTTCGCCGCAATCGCCGAGCCCGCCGTCCGCAGCGGCCGCATCTTCATGCCGCTGTCGGTCGGCGCCCTGCTCAATCACATTGGGCTGATCGACCTGGCACGCGAGACGGGGGCCAAGATCATAGTGCCGACTGGCGCGCTGCTCGGCCTCGATGCGGTGCGCGCCGCCGCCGAGGGCAAGATCACATCGGCCCGGATCGTCACCCGCAAGCCGCCAAACGGACTGGCCGGCGCACCTTTGCTGGTGGAGCGCGGCATCAACGTCGATGACATCAAGGAGCCAGTGCGCGTGTTCGAAGGCACGGCTCGGGATGCGATTGCGGGCTTCCCGGCCAACGTCAACGTGGCGGTGGCGCTGTCGCTCGCCGGCATCGGACCGGACCAGACGCGCATCGAAATCTGGGCCGACCCCGGTGTTACTCGCAACACTCACACGGTGATCGTCAAGTCCGACAGCTCGGACCTCGCTATGACCGTCGAGAACATTCCCTCCGCAGAGAACCCCCGCACGGGCCGCATCACCGGGCTCAGCGTTTTGGCCGCGCTGCGCCGGCTCACCGCCCCGCTCGTGATCGGGAGCTGAGCTTGGCGCCGGAAGCCTTGCCAACATCAAGATCCGGCGCGGCGAGCTTGGCCTCTTCGATCAGCCAGTCAACGAATGCCTGCACCTGCGGTCGCGTGCCGGTCGCTGCCGAGCGGACAATGTAGTAGCCGTGCCGGCCTGCCGTCGCCTCGCCCAGCGGCGCCAGCAACTGGCCCGACTGGAGCAGGTGACCGATCAGCCTGCCGATGCCCATGGCAACGCCCTGCCCGCTCACGGCCGCGCCGATGACTTGCTCGTAGGTGCCAAAGTGCAGCGCCGCCCCAGGCTTCAGGTCGGGATGGCCGTGCGCCGCCAGCCACGTGCCCCATTCCAGCCAGGTGCCGACTGCGCCGATCTCGTCCATGTAAAGCAGCGTGTGGTGATGCAGATCCTCGATGCGACCCAACGGCCGCTTCGGCATGTCCAACAGGGCCGGGCTGCATACGGGCAACAGGTCTTCACCGAACAGGCGCACAGCACCGGGCGGCGCCTTGTCGTCGTGACAGTAGCGGATGGCCACGTCGACCAGGCTGCGCTCCAGGTTAAGCATCTCATAGGTCGCCGAGATGCGCACGTCGACGGACGCATGCTGCGACGTAAAGGACCGCAGGCGCGGGATCAGCCACAGCGAGGCAAAACCGTTGGTGGTGGTCACCGTCAGCTGTGGAGCCGAGCGTTCCGCCTTCAGACCGTCGGTGACCTGCTGCAAGCGCTCGAGCAGCTCGGCCGCAGCCCTGTGCAGGGTGCGCCCATGCTCGGTCAGCACCAGCGTGCGCGGGCGGCGTTCAAACAAGGCGACCCCCAGATGCTCTTCCAGCGCGCGGATCTGGCGGCTGACGGCCGACTGCGTGACCAGCAGTTCGTCGGCAGCCTTGGTGAAGGACAAGTTGCGGGCCGCCGCCTCGAAGCCTTGGATCAGGTCGAGCGGAGGCAGGTTGAAGCGTCGCTTATGCATTACCATTGCTCATGCATCGACTGAGAAATGATCGTTTGTGCCCCGCACAAATCGTTTCTATCCAAGACGGTACCGTCAATCTGACGATGAATCGCCGTCTTTTCAATGCGCACGGCGCATGCATAGGAGATAGCCATGCAGCAACCCTGGGATTTACGGCCGATCCCCCTCAAGGCTCGGGGTGTACATCGCATCGAAAACGGCCAGGGCCTCAGTGTCACGGCCCTCAAGGGCAGCGTGTGGATTACCCAGGATCGCGACCTGCGCGACATCATCCTGAGCGCCGGCCAGTCCTTTGTCCTCGATCGCAACGGCGTGACCCTCGTCTTTGCCTTCCGCGATGCGCTGATCATGGTTGGCCAGCCGGGCCGCCGGGTGACGCATGCGGGACACGCAGCTGTTTCCAGGTATAGCGCCGCGTAATCCCGGGGCGGGTGCCATGGTCTATCAGATCCACCATTATCCGGCCGATCTGATCGACGTCGTGCAATTGCCCGATGCCGGCCGCGTGGTCATCCGCCCGGTGCTGCCGCAGGACGAGGCATTGACCGACGCCTACTTCCGCGACCTGCGCGCCGCATCGCGCTACGACCGCTTTCTCGGGCCGATGCGCGCCCTGCCGCCGGGCCTTGCCGCACACCTGACCCAGGTCGACTATTGCAGCCACCTGGCCCTGGTCGCGGCCGTGGTGGCGGCTGGCCGCGAGACCGTGATTGCCGAAGCTCGGTATGCGCGCAGCGCCGACCAGACCTCGGCCGAGTTCGCCGTGTCGGTGGCCGATGCCTGGCAAGGCCGCGGACTGGCCCGGCTTCTGCTCGGCAAGATCGCCCGACACGCCGCTGCCGCCGGCGTCACCCGCTTCTACGGTGAGACGCTGGCCGGCAACGACCGCCTGCTGCGGCTTGCCCGCAAGGCCGGCTTCACGGTGCGACCCAGCCCCGAAGTGGCTGGCTTGCTGCATTTGGAGAAGCTGCTGTCCGTTACGGGCAAACCGGGCACCAGCACCGCACAATCCACCGGCCTGCCGGCGGCTTGAGGTTTTACCGGCCCGCCCGACGATCCCGCCAGGCGCCGAGCGCGCGCGCCAACCAGATCATGACGGCGCTCAGCAGACCGAGCGCGACGGCCAGCAGCGCGAAGAACACCAGCACCGGCGCGAAGGCCCATACGGCCAGCGCCGTGATGAGGATGGCACTCAGGATCAGCCAGGCGCGCAGCAGCGTCATAGTCCGCGTCGTGCCCACCAATAGCCGATCGTCGCCCACACCAGCCCCAACAGGAACTGCGCCACGACCACGCCGGCGGATGCGCGCCGCACGTCGATCGCCGGACCCCAGCCGACCCTCACGGCCACGTATAACGCTATCCAGCCTGCTAACGCTGCCGCAAACGCGGCTACCGGCACCTTTTGCCACTGGTTGGCGCTGCTGCCCATCCACAAAGCGACCAGCGCCACTGCCGGGTTCAGCACTGCCGCCAGCAGCACGGTCTTGAGAGCGACGGGCTCGATAGGAATGGTCGACCTCTTCGCCGGCGTGTGCAGGAAATCAGCGCGACTTGTCTTCCAACTCGCCGCGCAGCTTCTCTTCCTCGTACTGGATGAACCAGCCGATCATCTGCCGCCATAGCGCCTCGCACAGGTCGGGCGGCACCCCCCTGTCGACGGCGCGGGCCCGCACCTTGTCGATCACCTGCTGGTTGCGCCAGGGCACGCTGGCCTCCTGCTTGAGGCCAAGCTTAATCTGCCAGGCGCGCTCCACGTAGCCGAAGCGCTCGGCAATCAGGTCGACGAGATCATTGTCGATGCGATCGATCTCGATCCGGACCTGCGACAGGTCGGCACAATCCTGGGCTTTACGTACGGGCATGGGCTGAACCGGGCCTTTTTTCATAGGGCGGCCCGAATTACGCCCTCACTTCACCCTTGGCAATACCCTTGGGATTGGGCGGCCGCACCGGGGCAGTGCAGATAGATGGCAGGTTCTGGATCTTACCCTCGGCCTGCAGTTTCTTCATCTCGGCACACTTGGCGGCGATCTGCTCGGCCGTCGGCGGCACGATCTTTGGCACGATCATCAGCCGCGTCTTCATCTGCGCATAAAGCGCCGGCCGCTGCTGCTTGAAGTTCTCGAGCTCCGACACCGGCCAGTCGGTGGCTACGACGCCGACCAGGACCACCCGCGCGAGCCCGGCCTGCGTCGCCCCAAGGGGAACCAGCCGCAAAAGCCCGACATTGATGACCTCGCCCGTCTGCACGGCGAAGGACGCGTAGCTCTTCTTGAATCGGTCGCCGCCCATCGGCTCGCTCAGTGCCAGATGGGCGCCGTTCGGCCGCGTGCAGAGATAGCTGACCACGTGATACTCGCCAGGCTCCAGCGCCACCTCGGCGACGGTCGCCTCGCCGCTCTTCTGCACGATGCGGGCGACATCAACGAGCTTGAAGGCATCATTGTCACGCACGCCGATGCCAGCCACCAGTGTCGTGCACGCCGGATCGGCCGCGCCCAGCTTGATCAGGGCCACCGCTTTCTTGTCCTGCGCGAGTGCCGAGGTCGACATCAACTCGTCGCTTACGCGTGAGGTGCCGGTGGCAGCGCAACCGGCGGCCAGAAGCGCCAAGCACACTATCGCCGCAGCACGGACTATTGCCACCAGCATCGCGGGCATCCCTGACAGCCGTCGAAGCGGCCGCGCACCCAGTCGAACACCCCCACAGGCAACAGCACTCTGCCACGGACTTACAACAGTCAAATGTGGCGCGGATCAGCTTTTCTTCGTGCGTGGCTTCTTGGCGTCACTCGCTTTCTTGGCAGCCTTCGGCTCAGGGCTGGCCGCAGACAACTTGACACCTCCCGTTGAGGGATAAAAAGGATCCGTACATATTACGATCGCGACACTCACGTTACGATCGCGACACTGACGTTCAAAATGCTGCTCAAAGGC
>Ga0075428_100010819_pt1 | contig 10141 bp, 9 predicted proteins | sample RhiMetdeltSRZDD2_FD_75291 | JGI IMG/M metagenome (GOLD analysis project Ga0075428, IMG submission 75291) | Populus rhizosphere microbial communities from Tennessee, USA - Rhizosphere MetaG P. deltoides SRZDD2 | ecosystem: Host-associated > Plants > Roots > Rhizosphere > Soil | place: USA...
GTGGCGGGCACCGTGACCAGGATGATGGTCCAGGCGTCGACCGTCTCCATGATCTCGAACTTCTCGTAGTGCAGGACGTCCCGCACGTAGAACGGGAAGGAGTAGAAGATCTGCCAGAACATGATCCAGAAGCCGGAGAAGATCACGAGGAAGGCCATGAAGCGGCCGTTCGTGAAGACGAGGGCCATGTCGGCGAGCACCCGGCCCATGGAGCGGGGTGGGGGCGCGTCTTTCGGCTGCGGAGGCTCCTTGAAGAAGATGGTGGTCGCGATCAGCATGGCCAGCGAGGTGAGCGACGACATGACCAGCACGTAGGCGATGCCCACGTTCTCGCGCACCTGCAGGGCCAGGATCGGGCCCACCGCGCCCCCGAAGTTCACGAGCGTGTAGTAGATCGAGTAGCCGAGCGACTTGGTCCGCTCGTCGGTCGTGCGCGCCACCGTGCCCACGATCGAGGGCTTGATGAGCGAGCCGCCGATGGCCGTGATGACGAGGGCCACGATCATGTAGAGGCGGCTGCCCATCGCCTGCACCAGCCCCTGGCCGGCGGGCAGGCCGCCGAGGCCGATGAGGAAGTAGCCGATGCAGAAGATGGCGAAGCAGATCTGCAGGCTGCGCTTGAAGCCGTAGCGGTCGACGACGGTGCCGGCCAGGATGGGCAGGAAGTAGAGGAGCGTGTTGAAGACGCTGCCCACCAGCCAGCCCGCCGCCTCCGGCCCGAGGCCCACCTGCTCGGCCACGTACACGGCGAGGATCGCCTTGCTGCCGTAGTAGGCGAACCGCTCGAACAGCTCGATGACGTTGGCCACCCAGAACGTGCGGCTGAAGCCGGTGCGTATCGCGGTGAGCCGGGCCGATAGATCCACTGATCCTCCCGCGCTGAAGACGACCTTCCTGTCTGGCCTGTGGGAATACAATATCAGTAGCTCCCACGCCAGGCGACACCCCGTTCATATCAGCCGAGGGAGCGGGGGTGTCGTATGCAGCGCGCATGCGTCGTCGCCGTGCTCGGGCTTATGACGAGCCCAACCCGCAGACAAGCCCGCAGCAGGCGTTCTGTGGCGATCCGGAGCGGGACGGCGTCGGGACGGACGTCGTCCTTTCCTTCTTCGAAGGAGCCTTCAGAAAAGCAGCCGATCCCGCACGAGATAGTCGGGCTCGCTCGACACGGACGCCGACGTCCACGGCCTCTGATCGAGCCCTTCGCGCGCGGGGGCTGGGACATCATGCGCGCGGTCGACGCCTACCCCCAAGGGACCTTGGACGCCATTTCAAGCCGCGGCGCTAGCTGCCAAATATGCTACATTTGTCTTGTCGTAACGCGCCGTCGTTGATAGAACGCTCTGCCGCTCGGTCCCAAAGGGCCCGGCGTATGGAGGGCCCCATTGACGAAGCCGTTCCCCTAACGGAGACCCACGAAACGATGAAGAGAGACATCCCTCTGCCCATGGTCCGTTGCCGTCTCGACAACAGCCTTGACAGCACCCATCTTCGCTATGTCCCAGCCGCCGAGTTCGATTTGTGGCGGCATCTCATGATGACGCAGCACAACCGCCCGGTCGTGGTCGATGAGGTTTCGGTGTGGGTGCCCGACACTCCGAAAGTCTGGGCCGCCGACGTCGATGTGGAGCGGCTGGAGCCGGTGCTGCGCCTCCGGTTCGAGAGGTCAACGCCTGAGAGCCCGCACACGCTCGTCCCCGTGGTCCGCTTCATGGCCATCGAGACCTATCCAGCCGCAAAAGAAGCTCTCCTTGCTCATTTCGAGGCTGGATGTCAGAAATCACTTGAAGAAACGCCCGGCTACTTTGTCACGATGAGTCCCACGAGCGCCGCCGAGGCCGCTTAGGTCTTAGCGCCGCCGACTCAGGTTCTCTTCATCAGACAGTCTCGTGACGAACGTAAGAATTCTCTGACACACACGAAATTGTCTTGACACCTCTTTCGGCGGGTTCGTAGTATCGGGCTTTCGCCTTCGGGGCGGTTTTCAGACGAAGCACCAGGGAATTCACTGCCAGAGCCTCCCGGAATACTGTGAACGTCGTTGTTCTAGGGAGCGCCATGAACCGAGCCGCCGTCCTTTTCACGACCCTCGCCCTGATCGCTGCCCCGGCTCTCGCGTCGAGCGCCACGGTGGCCGCCGGCGGCAGTCACACCGTCGTCATAAAGACCACCGACGGGACCGTCTGGGCGTGGGGCGCCAACGAGAGCGGCCAGCTCGGTGACGGCAACACCGTCGAAGGCGGCACACCGATCCAGGTCGGTGGGCTGAGCGGCATCGCCGCCGTCGCCGCCGGCGCGCGTCACACGCTGGCCCTGAAGTCGGACGGGACGGTCTGGGCCTGGGGTGACAACGAGTACGGCCAGCTCGGGGATGGCGCTTCGGGAGCGGACGCCGACCGGGCCACGCCGGCCCAGGTGGCCGGCGCCGGCTTCACGAACATCGTCGCCATCGCAGCGGGCGAAAACCACTCCGTGGCCCTCAAGAACGACGGGACGGTCTGGACCTGGGGCCGCAACGACCACGGCCAGCTGGCCATCGGCGGTACGACCGACCGCACAACGCCAAGCGCAGTGGTGGGCTTCTGCTGTGCGAACCAATTGATGCGTCGCCGAGCCTAGTCGAAACCTCCTAGCCCCCCATCCTTCCTTCCGAGGGACGTTGTTTTCGGAAGGGGGAACAAGTGAAGCCAAGTGAGAGGACGAAGTCGGGCGCAGGGATGCGTCCGGGGCGAGGTGTGTGGCCGCCGGAAGTGCGGGTGAAGATGGCGGAATTGGTGGTGGAGCATCGCCTGACGGCGGCGGTGGTGTCGCAGAGTTACGGGATTCCGGTGACGACGGTGATGGACTGGGCGAAGCGGTATAGGAAGGGAGGTCCGGACGCGCTATGCAGCCCGGGCATGCGCCCGGGGCCGGCAGGGAAGACGTCGGCGGCGCGAGGCAGCGACGTGCGGCGTCAGGCGGTCCTGCACAGCAAGCGGCAGCACCCGGAACAGGGGACCCGGAAGATACGCGACGTCCTGGCTCGTTTTGAGGGGCTGGGCGTCTCGGAATCGACCGTGCGCCGAGTCTTGCACGAAGAGGGTCTCTTGGAGGTCCGGTCCGAGAAGATTGGCAAACCACGGCCGGCGGAACACCGATTCGAACGGGCGGAGCCGAACCAGCTCTGGCAGTCGGACATCTTCACGTTTCTACTGCGCCGCCACGAACGCCTCTACGTCGCGGCGTTCATGGATGATTACTCGCGTTATCTCGTCTCGCTGGTGGTGGCCCACCATCAGAAGTCGTCGCTCGTCATGGAGGCGCTACAGAGAGGGATCGCCGATTACGGCGCCCCGAGGGAAATCCTCACCGACCAGGGCCGGCAGTACACAGCCTGGCGGGGCAGCACGGAATTCGAGGAGGAACTCAGGCGGCAGGGCATACGGCACATCAAGAGCCGTCCCCACCACCCGCAAACGTGCGGAAAGATCGAGCGCTTCTGGAAGACCCTCTGGGACGAGTTTCTCTCGCGCACGGTCTTTGCGGACTTTGCGGACTGCGAGCGGCGGGTCGCGCTCTTCGTGCAGGCCTATAACTTCAAGCGGCCGCATCAGGGAATATCCGGCGGGGTGCCGGCGGACCGTTTCTTCCGGGCCGCGCCCCAGGTGCGCCAAGCCGTGGAAGGGCAGGTGGCGCAGAACGCCATGGCCCTGGCTCACGAGAGGCCACGCCGGCCGCCCTTCTACCTGGTGGGCCGCCTGGGAGATCTCGACCTGTCGATCGCGCTGTCGGGATGCGGCCTCCTGGTCCGGCTGGGCGAAAGAGAGCAGGTCATAGCGCTTGGGAAGGAGGAAGGGGATGAAACGGCGGCGGCGCGGCGGGTCACGGAGGAGACGGGCGCGGGTGGTGCCGAAATGGCTCTTGAAGGGGGAGCTGGACCAAGTGGCCAGGGAGAGGTGCCTCTTGATCCTGAGCGTGCTCTCGGGGGAGAAGCCGGTGACCTCGGCGATCGAGGAAGCGAAGATTTCGCGGGGGAGGTACTACCAGCTGGAGACGCGGGCTTTGAGCGCGATGCTGCGCTCTTTGGAGCCGGCGAGTGCGCCGGAGCCGCAGGAGGAGGCGAGCCCGAAGAAGCGGATCAGGGTCCTGGAGGCCAAGGTCAAGGATCTGGAGCAGGCCAGGAGGAGAGCGGAGAGGCTGCTGCTCATGACACGCAGAGTGATGAAGGGCAAGGAGCGGAAAACTCCCTGGATCCGCATTGGCAGCGGTCCTTCGCCGAGCTTGAGGAAGAGGACGGCCCAGCCGTCGCCGCCTTTGAGAACGGAGGAGACTGGCGCGGGCGGGCCTTGACCTGGGAGCGTAAGCTCGCGGGCGAGGAAGGACTAAGCGATGGCCAAGAGCTACAAGCGCCTGCCGCAGATCCCACCGGAGATGCAGGAGCGCTATCGGGTGATGGTGGAGGTCCTGTCGGGGGCGGTCACGGTGAAGGAGGGCGCCCGGCGGCTGGGCCTCTCCCGGAACCAGTTTCAGAGCCTGCTGCACCGGGGCCTGGAGGGACTCGTGAATGGAATCACGAGCCACCCTGGAGGCCGGCCGCCGGTCCCGGACAAGGAGAGGCGCCTCCAGGAAGAGCGGGCGGACCTGCAACGGGAGAACGACCGGCTCCGCAGACAAGTGGAGACGACGGACCGTCTGCTGGGCATCGCGAGCGGCCTCTTGCGGGGCCGGACGGAGCCGCGGACGGCGAAGACGAAATCGGAGGATGAGTGAGCTTCGTCGGGAACGACTAGGGCTCGCCCTGCAGGTGCTGGACCTCGGCATGTCCCCCCTCCTCGCCGCATGCGCGGCGGGGGCCCATGTGAGCACACTGGCCCGGTGGCGGCGGCGCCAGCGGCTGGAGATGGACCTCGTCTTCCGGCGTGGGCGGAGCCGAACGACCGCCAGCGAAGTCATGATCCAGCAGGCCAGCAGCCTCGTGCGGGAGCTTCATGGTCTCGTGGGAGCGGAATCCTTGCGGAGGAGTGTCCCCGGTCTTACCCGCCGCGCGGCCGCCGCCATCAAGCAGACAACGTGCACCGACGTGGAGCGGGAGCGGCGCAGGATGGCGGAGCGCGTAAAGGTCACGCTTCCCGGCGTCGTCCGCGGCTTTGACAGCATGGATGTGCGCCGGCCGGGACAGCCCGCACTCTTGCTGGTGGCGGCCGATGGCAGTGTGCCCTTCCGCACGAGCTGGGCGGTCGCTCCCCGTTATGACGGAGAGGCGGTGGCCCGCCTCTTCACCCGCGATTTCGAGCGACACGGAGCGCCTCTGGTGATGCGTCTCGATCGGGCCCGGCAGCATTCCGCCAATTCTGTCAAATCGGTGTTTGACCGCTTCGGCGTCCTGGCTCTCCACGGCCCGGCGCACCGGCCGCAGTACTACGGGCAGCTCGAGCGGCAGAACCGTGAGCACCGCGCATGGCTCGGGCGGCCGCCCCTCATGACGGACGCCAGCGAACAGACAATCGCGGCCATGATGTCGTCGCTCAACGGACGCTGGCAACGCAGTACACTGGGCTGGAAGACCGCGGCCGACGCGTGGCGGGAACGGCAGGACATCCACTTCAACCGCCGCGCTTTCCGTCGGCAAGTGATCGATCGTGCCTGTCATATCGGATCGTCGTCCGGAGTATCGAAGGATCTGGCATGGCGTCTAGCCATCGAGCAGATCCTTGCACAATGGGGTCTACTCAGGATCACGAAGGAAGGCTGGAGCTAGGTGGTTTCGACAGCCTCGATCAAGGCATCAACGTGGCGCTGCACATATCATGAAGACCAAGGATGCCAAGGCCCAGGACGTGCAGTACAGCTACTTCCTGGACGACAGGACCCAGCAGTTAAGCTATCCCACAGCGCAGATCACGACGCCGTCGGTAGGCTATACATACGACACGAGCTACGGTCGCCTGGCCACGATGGTCGACGGCACGGGAACGACCAGCTACAGCTACCATCCGGTCGCAGGGCTGGGCGCGAACCAACTGGCGAGCGTGGATGGCCCCCTGACGAACGATACGATCAGCTACGGTTATGACGAGCTGGGGCGCATCACCAGCCGGACGCTGAACGGCACGACCTCCAATTGGTCCTATGATGCCTTGGGACGCCTGACGACGCTCGGCGATCCCCTCGGCAACTTTACCCATACCTACGTGGGAGTCACGGGGAGGCTTAGCTCACTCACCTACCCGAACGGCCAGACGACGAACTACGCGTACTTGTCCAACTCCAACGACAAGAGGCTGCAGGAGATCCATCACAGTACGAGCTCGGGCGGAGCGACCCTCTCGAAGTTCACCTACGGCTACGACGCCGCCGGCAGTATCACCGTCTGGACACAGCAGTACGGGACGGCGGCGGCCAACGCCTATGACCTGAGTTACGACGCGGCCGAGCAGTTGACGGCCGGAATCTACCGGACCACCGATCCCACGCCCGTCGTTCTCAAGCGTTATAACTACGCCTACGATTCCGCGGGGAACCGGACGACCGCCCAGATCGATGACGCGCCGATGCAATCGACGTTCGACAACCGGAACCGGCTCGCCTCCGAGCAACCGGGCGGAGCCCTGCTCCTGAAGGGGAGCGTGAACGAGCCAGCCACGATAACGGTCGGCGGTACGCCCGCGACGGCGGATCCCGCGAACAAATTCCAAGGTACCGCTCCCATGAGCTCAGGCACCAGCAACGTGGCCGTCACAGCCTCGGATGCGAACGCCAACCTCCGGACGAACACGTACCAAGTCACGATCTCCGGCAGCACAAACAGCTTCAGCTACGACGCCAACGGCAGCTTGACAGGCGTGGGTACGAAAACCTACGAGTGGGATGGGGCGAACCGGCTGGTGCGGGTCCTGGACGGCGGCAACGAAATCGCGCGCTTCGTCTACGACGGTCAGGGCCGCAGGAGCCAGAAGATCGCGGCGGGTGTGACTCGCACGTACGTCTACGACGGCGAGGACATTATTGAGGAACGGCCCAGCACCGGGGCGACGATGCGGTATGTGCACGGGTCAGGCATAGACCAACCACTAGCCAGGGTCGAGTCGGGAACCACAAGCTACTACCTCGCCGATCACCTTGGCAGCATTGTCCAGACGACCGATGCCACGGCGACAGTGACCCTGACGCGGCAATACGACGCCTGGGGGAACCTGCTTCAGGGATCTGGAACCGCGGGATATGCGTTCACTGGCAGGGAATGGGATCCCGAGACGGGGCTTTACTACTACAGAGCCCGATACTACGATCCCAAGGCAGGACGGTTTCTTAGCGAGGACCCCATTGGCGGGATGAGTCTCTTCAGTTACGTTGATAATCGGCCGGTGAACAGTGTCGATCCCGAAGGGTTGATGGGTAAGAAGTACGACTGGAACCGCGTCAGTTACCGTCCGTGCACCCCCGACGAGTATCTCGAATGCGAGGCGCGGTGCAAGGACCGCGGCGGCGTTCGAAAGTGTGATGTCACACAGATCTCGAAACTGAAGCGGCAGGTGACCAATGGATTCGGACCCGGTCGCTCAACTGGCGTATGGGTCAAAGTCGACGGTCCCGGTATTAACTGTGCGTGCAACGACGACGACTCCTCACCCATATGCGGCGAGAAGTGCGTGAAAGTACTCATCTGGATCCCTGTGCTCTTCCGTTTGGCCTACCGAATTGCCTGGATGTGCGCGACCAGACAGCCAGCGCCAGCGAACTAGCGGAGATGGTGTGATGCTATTCGAGGCTCGCGAGATCCAACCATATGCCCAGCCCGTCGATCCGTCTGATCTCAGACAAGGTCAGGCCTATTTCATTCTCAACTACGATGACGCCGACCTTTGCTTGCCGAGAATGCTTCCCGTCATCTACATCGGCCATAACCTGGAGTCTGGCGATATTGCGCAGTATTACTTTCAGGATGCTTCATCGTACCTGGCAGGTGTGCGACGCAGCGCCGAGGGACCAGACGCACACGGGGAGTTCATAGCGCAGACAGTCGTGAAGGATGTCTTTGAGTTTGAGCGGGCGCTCGAAGTATTGATGTGTTGCTCACTCCGTAGGCGGTCGAAAGCCTCTCTCTAATGCTGGTCTTAGGTCGGCGGGCGATGTCTCGGCTGCAGAACGTGGGCGCATACTGCCAGGGCACCGAGCCCTGGGCCGAATCGGCGCGGCGGATCCGCCCGCGCCAAGCGCCATCATAGAGGGGTCATTCCGCGGGGCCCGTGGTGTGCTCTGCACACGTTAGCGCGTCTTTGAGCCCAGCAGAGAAGCCACGTAGCAGTCTTAGTGACCTGCCCCCCATCTAGCAGTCGTCGTATCTTGCCGCAGCGATCAGTCACCCTCTCGGAGATCGGCAAAACACGGCAGGGCAGGTCGAGTTGAGGACGCTGAGTGATGGCACGCAATTGAGAGTACCTGGTATCGTGGGGGACGACGGTCCGCCAATCACGGCGAACGTCACCTACGTTACTGACATCCCGCTCGCCGAGCACAAGCGTCTGCAGGACGAAGTCCGACGGCTGTGGACGGAGTCGTTCAGGAGGGACGCTCAGACTGCCGGCGCAGTGAAGGCATATATTCTTGCGCAGGAATCGAAGCCTGGGCCTGGCATGAGAGTGCCGGAGCGAGCCACGGCTTTCGTCTATGAGCGGAACGCAAGCGGGAATTGGGTGGAGGCTGGAGGTGTTTCAAGGCCTTCGGCCGACGCGACGCCGTTGCCGCGTCCCTGAGATGTCAAGCCAACGCGGGCGGACCGCGCCCGTGGGTGCTGGCTACCGCAGGGCGCGGTCCCGGGCGGCCTGGGGCAATCGGACAAGTCGGCCGGGACGAAAGTGGTTCTTTAACCCCCAGGCGAGTCCGGGCTGGAACCCGGGCGCCTGCCTGAGCAGTGTCCGGCTTGCTGCGATGTTCTGGCAACTCAGAAACAGCGATGACAAGAGAGATAGGGTGTATCACTGCCTGGCGATGTGTTACATCAACAAGTCTTGCGGCCCGATAGGCGGCCCTGTGATTACGACCGTCGCTGGCCCTGGCAAAGAGGGCTTCGATTTGGCACGTGGAATCACCGCGTCGATGACCTGTGGCTGGCGCGGTCCAGGGCTTCGCGGCTTTCCTCCCTCTAACTGCCCGGGTTGGTTGCAGCCGACGAATACGTGGTCTTCGAACGACATCAGGGCAGGAAATATCGGGGCATCATGCCCTTCATCTCAAAGCTGTTGGAACCGCTGCAAGGACATCGAGAGTCAGCTTCCGCCGGAATGATGTGCCCGCGCATGATTGCCAGGGTGGGGGCATGCTTGCACGGCAACGCCGGCATCTTTCGGGTCGTATCGCTCGGCATTGTCTTAGGCGGACTCCCAGCCTGCGACATGGTGAGGAAGTATGAGGGAGCCTGGAAAGACTATAACTCAATCGCGTTGACAGATGGATACGTGGACTATCAGGGAGAGATGAATCTATCGGACGACGAGGTGATCATCTTCAGTTATGGTAATCGCCCTGGCAGCAAGCCGCTGTTGGAGCTACGAGAGCGGATTACGACGCAGTATCCTTGTTACGAGGTTACCGAGGAAACAGAGACTCGCCTTGTTCTTCGCTGTCGCGATCGGAGCCGGGGCCATCGTCAGGGCACGGAGTTGTTTGGCTTCCTTTGGGACAAAACGAAAGAGCGAGTATTTGTCTTGGTGATGGGGCAAGTGCCGCGATCAGAGGCGCGGTACCAGCAGTTCGCGGCACTGCTGGAGTCGGTGCGGCGGACTCACAAACCGCGCGCCCCCAAAAAACCGTGACGGATCTAGACCACCCGGGGAACAGCAAACGCGGAGTCGTTTCTGGAGGATGTCCCCAGCTGTGTTGAAGTCCGAGCGTAGCGGCGGCGGTTCACGTCCTTTCTACGCAGCGGTCTCAGCGCGTCAAGCGGGCGTGCTCTCTCTGAGCGTCGGCGAGCACACCCAGAGCACGGTAGCCCGTGATGCGCCGGAACGCGGCCGTCGAAACGCTGCTCTACGAACCAGTTGATGCGTCTGTGAGGGCCTCGGAAATCCCTTAGCGCTTGTCCTGCCTTTCGCGGCGCGAGCGCAAGGAGACAGACAGTCTCGATACCCGCGAGTGAGGGTTATCGAGTCTGACAATGTCAGGA
>Ga0075428_100010826_pt1 | contig 10138 bp, 5 predicted proteins | sample RhiMetdeltSRZDD2_FD_75291 | JGI IMG/M metagenome (GOLD analysis project Ga0075428, IMG submission 75291) | Populus rhizosphere microbial communities from Tennessee, USA - Rhizosphere MetaG P. deltoides SRZDD2 | ecosystem: Host-associated > Plants > Roots > Rhizosphere > Soil | place: USA...
TCGCTCTGCCCGACGCCCACGACGAGCGGGCTGCCGGCGCGCGCGCCCACCACCTTGCCGGGATTCTTCTTCGACACGACGGCGATCGCATAGGCGCCCTTCAGCTTTCGGGCCGCTTGCCGAACCGCATCGACGAGGTCGCCGCAGTCGAAGCTATGGATGAGGTGCGCGATCACCTCGGTGTCGGTCTGACTCTCGAAGCGGTACCCCTTGGCCTGGAGCTCGGCGCGCAGCTCGTCGTGGTTCTCGATGATGCCGTTGTGCACCACGGCGATCTCGCCGCGCGAGACGAGCGGGTGCGCGTTCTCGGTGGCCGGCGCGCCGTGGGTCGCCCAGCGGGTATGCGCAATTCCGGTGATGCCCCGCCTTTCCTTCGCGCGCGACGCAAGGTCGTTCACCCGGGAAACGGTGCGCACTAGATCGAGGTTTTCCTCGTGGACCAGCGCGAGGCCGCACGAGTCGTAGCCGCGGTATTCGAGGCGACGCAGTCCCTCGATGAGGACCGGGACGATATCGCGCCGCGCCGCGGCGCCAACGATTCCGCACATGATCAGCCTTTCTTTTTCACCGGCGGCTTCCAGCTCGGAATGGAAACCTGTCGCGCGCGCGCAATGGTGAGCTGGCCCGGCGGCGTGTCTTCGTTGATCGTCGAGCCCGCGCCGATATAGGAGCCGCGCGCAATGCGCACCGGCGCCACGAGCGTGGCGTCCGAGCCGATGAAGCAGTCGTCCTCGATCACCGTGCGATGCTTCGCCGCGCCGTCGTAGTTGCACGTGATGGTGCCGGCGCCGACGTTCACGCGCGCACCCACGTCGGTGTCGCCCAGATACGTGAGATGGTTCGCTTTCGCGCCCGCGCCGAGACGGCTCGCTTTGACCTCGACGAAGTTTCCGATGTGCACGTCTTCGGCGAGCTCTGCGCCCGGGCGCAGGCGCGCGTAGGGGCCGAGTCGGCAGCGCTCGCCGATCGCCGAGTCCTCGAGATGGCAGAAAGGCAGCACCTCGGTACCCGCGGCGACTTTCACGTTCCTGAGGATGCAGTTGGCCCCCACCCGCACGTCGTCGCCGAGCTCCACACGCCCCACAAATACGCAATTCACGTCGATCGACACATCGGCGCCGCAAACCAGCTCGCCTCGTACATCGATACGCGCGGGGTCGGCGAGCGTCACTCCACTTTCTAACAATTTTTCGGCGACGAGCTTTTGATAATGCCTTTCGAGCTGCGCAAGCTCGCTCTTTGAGTTCACGCCTGCGACCTCGCTGGGCGCCTCGGCTTTGACCGCGGTGACCGGCGTGCCTTCGCCGACAGCAAGGCCGACCAGATCGGTGAGGTAGTACTCCTTCTGGGCGTTGCGGTTGTCAATTCTCTTCAGCCAGGCGGCGAGCCGCCTGGCGCTGAGCGCGTAGAAGCCGGCGTTGATCTCGCGGATCGTGCGTTCCTCCGGCGTCGCGTCGCGCGTCTCGACGACGCGCTTCACATGGCCTGCGCCGTCGCGCACCACGCGCCCATAAGCCGCCGGATCATCCAGGTCGGCGGTGAGCAGCGCGAGCCCGTCGCCGGCCGCTTGGAGCAGGCGCTTGAGCGTCGCCACGCGTACGAGCGGCACGTCGCCGTAGAGAAGCAGTACGTCGGCGTCGGCGCTCACGCGCGGCATCGCCTGCATGACAGCGTGCGCGGTGCCGAGCTGCTCGGCCTGCAGCACCCATTCGATGTTCTCGCTCCGGAACGCCTCGCGCACCTGCTCGGCGCCGTGGCCGTGCACGACGAAGATCTTCACCGGCCCGAGCGCGCGCGCCGTCTCGATCACGTGCGCGAGCAGCGGCCGCCCGCCGAGGGGGTGCAGCACCTTGGGCAGCCGCGAGCGCATGCGCTTGCCTTGCCCGGCCGCGAGGATGAGGATTTCTAGAGCCATCTGACTGATTCTCGGCGGATTCTAGCGTTTTCACCTAGACTCAGACCATGACGCAGGAGTACCTCGAGATGGTGTTCCGCATCGTCGCGGCGCTCGCCGCGGGCGGTCTCATCGGCCTGGAGCGCAGCCATCGCGGCCGGCCGGCCGGCTTCCGTACCCACGCGCTCGTCTGCCTGGCCTCAAGCCTACTCATGCTGGTCACCGTATACGAGTCGCATTGGTTTCCGCGCGACTCCGCCGCTCGAGTGATGGTGGACCCGACTCGGATGGCGCAGGGCATCATGACCGGCATCGGCTTCGTCGGCGCGGGGGCGATCATCAAGGAAGGCTTTACGGTGCGCGGCCTCACCACCGCCGCGTCCATCTGGATCACCGCTGCGATCGGCATCCTCACCGGCATCGGCTTCTACTTTGCCGCGCTCATCGGCACGGTGCTCGTCCTCGGTACGCTGTCCGCGTTCCGCTGGATCGAGGCGCGCATGCCGAGCGAGACCTACGCCCTCTTCATGGTGCGCTTTAGCCGCGACGCCGTGATTCCAGAATCGGGGTTGCGTGGGCTGGTCGAGTCGACCGGCTTTTCGTTGCATAACCTGAGCTATCGACTGCACGGCGACGTCGGCCAGTTCGAGTACCGCATGGTGCTACGTACGCTCGACGCCGCGAACGCGCGGGCGCTTTCGGACAAGTTGCGGCTCGATCCTTCGGTCCTCGAATTCCGCATCGCACCTACAGGTGACTGAAGAGCAGGCCCGCGCGTTCGCCGCTGTCGCTTTGGCGAACGTAAGGCGCGAGTACCCTCGTCACGTGTCCCACCTGCTTACGCGGACAGGGGAAGAACTGCACCCGCGCAAGCTCCATCCCGCGTTTTACGGCAGCTACGACTGGCATTCCGCCGTGCACATGCACTGGCTGCTCGCGCGCGTGCATCGCCTATATCCCGACGCGCGCATTGCGTGCCTATTGGACGAACACCTCGATGCTTCGGCGATACGGACGGAGCTTGCCTACTTCGAGGGGCATGCCACGTTCGAGCGGCCCTACGGTTGGGCGTGGCTACTGGAGCTCCAGGGCGAGCTGCTGCGCCTGGGCGAGCCGCGCTGGTCGGATGCCGTGCGTCCGCTCGCTGCGCAGCTCGCCGCGCGGCTGGGGCGTTTCGTCGCGGTCGCTCCCTATCCGATCCGGGCTGGCAGCCACGGCAACACCGCGTTCGCCAGCCTGCTCGGCCTCGATTACGCGCGAACCGCGGGTGACATGGAGCTGCAGAAGCAGATTGCAAGCGCGGCGCGCCGCTGGTACGGCGATGATCGTGACGCGCCGCTTGCCTACGAGCCCTCGCTGGACGACTTTCTTTCGCCCTCGCTCGTGGAGGCGGCGCTCATGAAAGAGGTGCTCGGAACTGAGTACGACGCGTGGTCGCACCGGTTTTTCACCGCAAGCCCGGAAACGCTCGCCCCGCCGCTGGTCGCGGATCGCGCGGATCCGAAACAGGCGCATCTCGACGGCCTGGCGCTTTCGCGAGCGTGGTGCCTGACGAAGCTCGGCTATGCCGAAGCGGCTCGGCGCCATTTGGAGGCTGGGATGCCGCACGTGGTGGGCGGTGATTACGTTGGCGAGCACTGGCTCGCCTCGTTCGCTGCGCTGGCGCTTACCGAGGGAGGTCGGAAAAGCCAATAAGGTACTCGTCGACCGCGCGTGCGCACTGGCGGCCTTCGCGGATCGCCCAGACGACGAGTGACTGCCCGCGGCGCATGTCGCCTGCCGCAAAAACCTTGGGCACGGAGGTCGCGTAGGCGCCAGCGCCGTCAGTCGCGGCCTTCGCGTTGCCGCGCGCGTCGCGCTCGACGCCGAATTCTTCCAAGAGCGACTGGAGCGGCGAGACGAATCCCATGGCGAGGAGCACGAGCTCGGCGGGTATCTCGAACGCCGAGCCCGGAATCTCGCTCGGCTTTGCATCCTTCCATTCCAGGCGCACGGCCTTGAGCGCGCGCACCTTGCCGTTCTCGCCCAGGAACGCCTTCGTCGCAACCGACCAGTCGCGGCTCGCGCCCTCTTCGTGCGAAGACGAGGTGCGAAGCCGCGTCGGCCAATAAGGCCACACCGGGTTGCGCTCGACGTCGGGCGGCATGGGGAGAACCTCGAATTGCGTCACCGATTTCGCGCCGTGGCGGTTCGATGTCCCCACGCAGTCGGAGCCGGTATCCCCGCCGCCGATGATGACCACGTTCTTGCCGCTCGCCCAGAGATCGGCGATGCCGCGGTCGCCCGCGACGCGCTTGTTCTGCAGCGGCAGAAACTCCATTGCGAAATGGACGCCGTCGAGCTCGCGGCCCGGGATCGGCAGGTCGCGCGGCTGCTCGGCGCCGCCGGCGAGCACCACGGCGTCGAACTCGGCGAGCAGCTTCTGCGGCGTGATGTTGCGGTCGGCATCGTTGATGACGCCTTTGCCGGGACGCTGGGTACCGACGAAGGTGCTCGTCCTGAACTGCACGCCCTCCGCGCGCATCTGCTCCAGGCGCCGGTCGATGACGGCCTTCTCCAGCTTGAAGTCCGGGATGCCGTAGCGCAGCAGGCCGCCGATGCGGTCGGCCTTCTCGAACACTGTGATGTCGTGGCCAGCGCGCGCCAGCTGCTGCGCGCACGCCAACCCGGCGCCGCCCGACCCGACGATCGCCACCTTCTTGCCGGTCTTGTGCGCGGCGGGCTGCGGCTTGACCCAGCCTTCTTCCCAGGCTTTGTCGATGATCGCGTGCTCGATCGACTTGATGCCCACGGGATCATCGTTGATCCGCAGCACGCACGCTTCCTCGCACGGCGCGGGACAGATCCGGCCGGTGAACTCGGGGAAGTTGTTCGTCGAATGCAGCACATCGATCGCCGCTTTCCAGTTCTGCCGGTAAACGAGATCGTTCCAGTCGGGGATGATGTTGTTGACCGGGCAGCCCGACATGCAGAAGGGGATGCCGCAGTCCATGCAGCGCGCACCTTGCAAGCCCGCGGCGTCGTCGGCGAGCCGCAGGTAGAACTCGCGATAGTGCTTCTTGCGCGCCTCGACCGGCTCATGCGGCTCCTCGAGCCGCTCGTGCTCGAGAAATCCGGTGATCTTGCCCATTACGCGGCTTTCTTCTTCGTACCGGCGAGCTCGCCGAGCGCGCGGCGATACTCCTTCGGAAATACCTTGACGAAGCGCGCACGGTAGTCGTTCCACTTGGCCAGGACCTCGGCGCCGCGCTTAGAGCCGGTATGGCGAACGTGGTTCTCGACCAACTGCTTGACGATCGTGTCGTCAGCCTGGCCATGGTGCCAGAGATGCTGCGGCAGCTCGGCGCCAAGCATCTCCAGGTCCACCATCGCCGGGTTGCAGCGCTTGGCGAATTCGCCGTCGAGGTCCAGAACGTACGCGATACCGCCCGACATCCCGGCAGCGAAGTTTCTACCGGTTGCTCCAAGGACGACGACGGTTCCTCCGGTCATGTATTCGCAGCCGTGGTCGCCGACGCCTTCCACCACCGCGCGCGCCCCGGAATTGCGCACTGCGAAGCGCTCGCCCGCGACGCCGCGGAAGTAGGCCTCGCCGGCGATCGCGCCGTAGAGCACGACGTTCCCGGTGATGATGTTCTCGGTGGGCTCGCCGCGGAACTTCGGCGAAGGCTGCACCGAGATGCGCCCGCCGGAGAGGCCCTTGCCGCAGTAGTCGTTGGTATCCCCGACGAGGTCGAGCGTCACGCCCTTCGCGAGGAACGCGCCGAAGCTCTGGCCGGCTGAGCCGGCGAGCCGGATGCGAATCGTGTCGTCCGGCAGCCCCTCGTGCCCATAACGCTTAGCGATCTCATGAGAGAGCATAGTGCCAACGGTGCGGTTGATATTGCGGATCGGCGTCTCGATCGCCACCTTCTCGCCGCGCTCGAGCGCTGGCCCGGCTAGCTCGATCAGCCGGTTGTCGAGCGCCTTGTCCAGGCCATGCGTCTGCTTCTCATTGTGGAAGCGCGCCACGTCCGCCGGCATTGGCGGCGTGGCGAAAATACGCGAGAAGTCGAGGCCCTTCGCCTTCCAATGCTCGATGCCCTTGCGCGTGTCGAGCAGCTCGGTTCTGCCGATGAGCTCGTTCAGGGTCCTTACGCCGAGCTGCGCCATCAACTCGCGCGCCTCCTCGGCGACGTGGAAGAAGTAGTTCACCACGTGCTCGGGCTTGCCTTCGAACTTGCGGCGCAGCACGGGGTCCTGCGTCGCCACACCGACGGGGCAGGTGTTCAGGTGGCACTTGCGCATCATGATGCAGCCCTCGACCACGAGCGGCGCCGTGGCAAAGCCGAACTCGTCCGCGCCGAGGATCGCGCCGATGACGACATCGCGGCCGGTCTTCATCTGCCCGTCGACCTGCACCACGATGCGGCCTCTCAGGCGATTCAGAACAAGCGTCTGCTGCGTCTCGGCCAGGCCGAGCTCCCAGGGCGTGCCTGCATGCTTGATCGAGGACCACGGCGAGGCGCCGGTGCCGCCGTCGTGCCCGGCGATTGTGACGTGGTCGGCCTTGCCCTTCGATACGCCGGCGGCGATCGTGCCGACGCCCACCTCGGAGACGAGCTTCACCGAGACCGCGGCGTGTGGATTGGAATTTTTCAGATCGTGGATGAGCTGCGCCAGGTCCTCGATCGAATAGATGTCATGGTGTGGCGGCGGCGAGATGAGCTCGACGCCCGGCGTCGAATAGCGCAGCTCGGCGATGTACTCGGACACCTTGCGACCGGGCAGCTGTCCGCCTTCGCCCGGTTTCGCGCCTTGCGCGATCTTGATCTGCAGCATCTCCGCGCTCGCCAGGTACTCGGCGGTAACGCCGAAGCGGCCGGAGGCGACCTGCTTGATCTTCGACTTGAGCGAGTCGCCTTCGCGCAGAGGGATATCGACTTCAACGCGCCCTGCACCGAGCCGCGACATCAGGCTCTCGCCGGCTTTGACCGGCGCATAACGACGCCGGTCCTCGCCGCCCTCCCCGGTGTTGGAACGACCGCCGATGCGATTCATGGCGATCGCGAGCGTGGTGTGCGCTTCGGTCGAGATCGAGCCGAGCGACATCGCGCCGGTGGAGAAGCGCTTCACGATTTCCGCGGCCGGTTCGACCTCTTCGATCGGAATCGGAGCACCGAAGCGGAACTCGAACAGCCCGCGGAAGGTCATGTGGCGCCGCGACTGGTCGTTGATGATCGCGGCGTATTCCTTGTAGGTGGGATAAGAGTTGGCGCGCGAAGCGTGCTGTAGCTTGGCAATGGCGTCGGGGGTCCAGGTGTGGTCCTCGCCGCGCACGCGCCAGGCATACTCGCCGCCGGCGTCCAGCATGTGCGCGAGCACCGGGTCGCGCTCGCCGAACGCGGCGCGATGAATGCAGATTGCCTCTTCGGCCACCTCGAAGAGATCAATACCCTGGACATTCGATGCGGTACCGCTGAAGTACTTGTCGACGAGAGACTTGGCGAGCCCGACTGCCTCGAATTGCTGCGAGCCCGTGTACGACATGTATGTGGAGATGCCCATCTTGGACATCACCTTCTTCAATCCCTTGCCGATCGCCTTGACGTAGTTTCTGACCGCCTTGCTCTTATCCTGCGCGGCGGCTAGCACGGTCTCGAGCGCAAGATAAGGATGCACTGCCTCGGCGCCGTACCCGCCGAGCAACGCGAAGTGATGCACTTCGCGCGCGCTGCCGGTCTCGACAACCAGGCCGGTCGAGGTGCGCAGGCCCTTGCCGACGAGATGCTGGTGGATCGCCGAGAGCGCGAGCAAAGCCGGGATCGCCACGCGTTCCTTATCGACCGGGCGGTCGGAGATGATGATGATCGAGTAGCCCGAGCGCACTGCGTCCTCGGCCTGCGCGCACAGCGAGGCGAGCCGGGCCTCGACCGCTTCCTTGCCCCACGCCACGGGATAGGTGAGGTCGAGCTCGAAGGCGCGGAATTTGCCGCTGGTGTAGCGCTCGATGTGCCGGATTTTCTCCATCTCGTAGAAGTCGAGCACGGGCTGCGACACCTCGAGGCGCAACGGCGGGTTCAGCTCGTCAATGCCGAGCAGGTTGGGCTTCGGCCCGATGAACGAGACGAGCGACATGACCAGCTCTTCGCGGATCGGATCGATCGCCGGGTTCGTGACCTGCGCGAAGAGCTGCTTGAAGTACTGATAGAGCGTCTTATTTTTGTTCGAAAGCACCGCGAGCGGCGAGTCGTTGCCCATGGAGCCGACCGGCTCCTCGCCCGAGGCGCTCATCGGCTCGAGGATGAACTTGAGATCCTCCTGCGTGTAGCCGAACGCCTGCTGGCGGTCGAGCAGCGCCACCTGGGAGCGCAGCGGCGGCGTCTTCTCGCTCTCCACGTCGTCCAGCTTCACGCGAATGCGCTCGATCCACTCGGCGTACGGCTTCGCGCTCGCGAGCGTGTCCTTCAATTCCTTGTCATCGACGATGCGGCCCTTCTCCAGGTCGACGAGGAACATCTTGCCCGGCTGCAAGCGCCACTTCTTGACGATCCTTTCCTCGGGGATCGGCAGGCAGCCGCACTCCGAGCCCATGATCACCAGGTCGTCGTCGGTCACGATATAGCGCGAGGGGCGTAGGCCGTTGCGGTCAAGCGTCGCGCCGATTTGCCGACCGTCGGTAAATGCGATCGAAGCCGGGCCGTCCCAGGGTTCCATCATCGCGGCGTGGTATTCATAGAAAGCCCGCCGCGCGGGATCCATTAGCGTATGGTTCTCCCACGCCTCGGGGATCATCATCATCATCGCGTGCGCGACCGAGTAGCCGCCCATCACCAGGAGCTCGAGCGCATTGTCGAACGACGCGGAGTCCGACTGCCCGTCATAGATGAGCGGCCAGATCTTGTCGAGGTCGCGCCCGAGGATCGGCGAGGAAATGGCGCCTTGCCGCGCGCGGATCCAGTTCACATTGCCGCGCAGGGTGTTGATCTCGCCGTTGTGGCAAATCATGCGGAACGGGTGCGCGAGGTCCCACGACGGGAAGGTGTTGGTCGAGAACCGCTGGTGCACGAGCGCAAGGGCCGACTCGACGCGTGCGTCCTTCAGATCGAGGTAGTACTCGCCGACCTGATAGGCGAGCAACATTCCTTTGTAGCAGACGGTGCGCGCCGACATCGACGGCACGTAGAACTCCTTGCCGTGCTTAAGCCTCAGCGCCTGGATGGCGTGACCCGAGCTTTTGCGGATGATGTAGAGCTTGCGCTCGAGCGCGTCCGTGACGGTGACGCGCCGGCCGCGACCGATGAACACCTGCCGGATGACGGGCTCGATTTTCTTTGCCGGCTCGGCGAGGTCGGCGTTGTCGACCGGTACGTCGCGCCAGCCAAGCAGCACCTGCCCTTCATCCTTGATCGCACGCTCGATCTCGTACTCGCAGGCGATGCGCGACGCCGGATCGCGCGGCAGGAATACCATGCCGACGCCGTACTGGCCCGCGGGCGGCAGCTTCACGCCGAGCTTCGCCATCTCCTCGCGATAGAAGCGATCGGGGATCTGGATCAGGATGCCGGCGCCGTCGGAAAGCTTGGGATCCCAGCCCACCGCGCCGCGGTGGCTCAGGTTTTTCAGCACGCCGAGGCCCTGCTCGACGATCGCGTGGGACTTCCTGCCCTTGATGTGCGCGACGAAGCCGACGCCGCAGGCGTCGTGTTCATGAGCGGGGTGGTAAAGCAACTCCATGACCGGGCTAGCCAATATACATTTACTGCGCTGCAGCGACAACGGCTCGGCGCACCTGCGCGTCGTCGATGTCGGCGGCGAGGCGCGCGCGCCCGATCGTTTCGAGCACGACGAAGCGCGTTCTCCCCCGCGCGGCTTTCTTGTCGAGCGCCATGAGCTCGAGCAGGCGCTCCGGCGCGAGCGCGGGGCCAGTCACCGGCAGTCCGGCGCGCTTCACGACCTCGCGCACGCGCTCGACATCAGTTTTTTTCAAGTACCCCATTAGCTGGGAGAGCTCGCAAGCCATGACCATCCCGGCGGCTACCGCCTCGCCGTGCAGCCAGGCGCCGTAGCCCGTCGCCGCCTCGATCGCGTGGCCGAAGGTATGGCCGAAGTTAAGGAGCGCGCGCGCGCCCGACTCGCGCTCGTCCTCGGCCACGATGGCGGCTTTGAGCTCGCAGCTGCGGCGCACCGCGTGCATCAGCGCGTTGCGGTCCTTGCGCACCAGCTTGTCGACGTTGGCCTCGAGCCAATCGAAGAACGGCGCGT
>Ga0075428_100010827_pt1 | contig 10138 bp, 9 predicted proteins | sample RhiMetdeltSRZDD2_FD_75291 | JGI IMG/M metagenome (GOLD analysis project Ga0075428, IMG submission 75291) | Populus rhizosphere microbial communities from Tennessee, USA - Rhizosphere MetaG P. deltoides SRZDD2 | ecosystem: Host-associated > Plants > Roots > Rhizosphere > Soil | place: USA...
GCCGGTTACGGTCCCGGCTTCAAGTATTTCAGCCATCGTCTTGGTCACGGCATGGGCATGGACGGCCATGAGTGGCCATATCTGGTACGGAACAACATGTTCGGCTGGAAGACAGCGCTCACCGCGCAGCCAGGCATGGTCTTCAGCGACGAGCCGGGGATCTATATCCGCGGAGAGTTCGGCGTCAGGCTCGAGGATGATCTGTACATCACCCCCGATGGCGCGAAGTTGTTTACGCCGCAGTCGGGTTCACTTGAAGATCCCTTTTGATTGGGAATCATGAACCGCAATCGCTAACCGCTAACCGCGATTCACCCTTACTTGATGACCGTCACTAGCGACCAAATCTTCGGAAAGTTCACCTTCTCGATCGACTGCGGCTGCATCTCCGCCTGAGTCAGGAACGCAGGCAGATCGAGGTCCGCTTTGAAGCCGATGTGAATCGTGAACGGCGAGATGAGCCGTTCGATCCGCGACAGAAACAGGTTCGGGCTCAGGAAGTGGTTCAGCAGAATCACCCGGCCGCCAGGCCGGCAGACGCGCCGCATTTCGTGTGCGACGCGCACGGGATCGGGTACGACGCTGATGAGGTACGGCGCGTACACAATGTCGAAGGCATTGTCGGCGAATTTCAGATCCGCCGCATCCATCTGCACCAGCCGGACATTCCGGATGTCTTTCCGCTCCGCACGCTCGCGCGCGATCTCGAGCATCGACTCGCTGAAATCGATGCCGGTCACCGAACAGTTCTTCGGATAGAGCGACAGATTGATGCCGGTGCCGACACCCACCTCGAGCACGCGTTCCCCTGGCTGGATATCCATGCGCTCGATTGCGCGCAGCCGCCCTGGGTGAAGCGTAGGCCCAAAGATGATGTCGTAGACCTTTGCCAGCTTGTCGTACACTCCAGCGACGAAATCGTTCTCAACCGCCGTCACCGAAAGCGCTCGCGTCGCCGCGTCCGAGCCCGACACCAACTCTTCTGACGGATTCACTTTTCGATCGAATAAGGGCATTAGAACCCCGTCTTAGTGTGCAAGGTAAATGCCGCCTGTATTGCCGTTATGGCAAACGTGTGGACTATATCCCGATAGAACGGACGGGGCAAGTGCGCGCCGCAGGTCATCTAGGCGACGACCGCTTCCATAATGCCGAGCGCGCTCTCGATCGAATCACCGGCCGGTGAGATCTGAATCCCTTGCACGAGCGGCCGGATCTCAGCGGCGATCTCTCGCGCGATGGTCAGTCCTTCGCTCGCCGCGCGTCCCGCCGCTTCCGCGCGGCGCATGCGATCCACGATCGCGCTGGGCACGCTCACACCGGGAAGTTCGTTGGCGAGAAACTCTGCGTGACGCAAACTCTCGAGCGGAGCAATCGCCGCGAGGACGGGAATACGAAAGCGCTCGATCGTCCGCAGGAACCCCGCGAGCTGTTCCGGATCGAACACGAGTTGCGTAATCGCGAACTCCGCACCCGCCTTCACCTTGTGTTCGAAACGCCGCAGCTCTTCATCCGGATCGAGCGCCGCGGGATTGAGGGCGACGCCGATGTGAAACGCCGTCGGCGCACCGATGGTCTGGTCGCCGATATCGGCGCCATCGTTCAATCGCTTGACCATGTTGGTCAAGCCGATCGAGTCAACATCCATCACCTCGGTGGCGTCGGGATAATCGCCAATCTGCGGCGGGTCGCCGGTAATGAGAAGCAGGTTGCGGACACCCATCGAGTGCGCGCCGAGCAGGTCCGACTGCAGGCCAAGAAGATTACGATCCCGGCATGTGCAGTGCAGAATTGTTTCGACCCCCGCCTGCTGCTGGACGAGAACCGCTGCCGACAGCGCGCTCATTCTCGCGCCGGCGCGCGGTCCATCAGGCACGTTGACAAGATCGACACCGTGTATCCGCAGCTGCCGCGCGCGTTCGATCAACGCGTCGACACGGAAGCCTCGTGGCGGCAGAAGTTCGACCGACACGGTGAACGCTCCACGCGAAAGACCGTTGGCCATCCGCGATTTCTCAGCACGCGGCACAGGCTCCACGAGCGGGGTTGCCACAGCGACACGTCCGCCGCTGCGGCGCGCGGTGCTCGTTCCTGCCTGCGCTCCCAACTCATGCACGGCGGTCTTGATATGACGAATGTGTTCCGGTGTCGTGCCGCAGCAGCCGCCGACAAGGCGCACGCCGTTGTGAATGAACCGCTTGGCGTACGAGGCCATGTACTCCGGCGACGAGAGATAGATGTTTCGCCCCTCGATCTCTCGAGGACGGCCGGCATTGGGCTGGGCTGAAAGCTTCACCGTCGCGACGTGTGACATCCGCTCGATCGTTTCGAGCATCGCCGCAGGTCCGACGCTGCAATTCAGTCCGACAACCTGCGCGCCAAGGTATTCGAGTGCCGGAACGAACGATTCAGGCGGAGCGCCATCCAGGCTGTTGCCATCCTCTTCGGTGGTCACCTGCGCGACGATTGGTCGATCGCACACGCTCCGGACGGCCCGGATCGCGGCGCCGATTTCGTTGACGTCGCGGAACGTTTCCAGCACGAACAGATCGACGCCCCCTTCGAGCAGCGCCCGTGCCTGTTCGCGGAAGAACTCTTCCGCTTCGTCCACACCCGTCTTGCCCCATGGCTCGATGCGAATACCCAGTGGTCCGATCGCGCCGGCGACATACACGTGCTCGCGCGCGGCGTGTCGCGCGAGGCGCGCGCCCTGCAGATTGATCGCGTGTACCTGATCGGCCAGGCCGAACGTGCCAAGCTTGATCCGATTCGCACCGAACGTGTTCGTTTCGATGACATCCGCGCCCGCTCGGACATACGCCTGATGCACCTCGGTGACGAGCTCCGGATCTTTGACGTTCAGTTCATCGAACGAACGATTCAGGAAAATCCCTTTCGCGTACAGCATCGTCCCCATCGCGCCGTCACACACGAGCACGCGTTGGTCGATGGCTTCGAGAAAGGCCGGTTTTGCCATTGTTACGACCTTATATGGTACCGCAACGTTGCCACCTCGACTAAAAGATACGAGTTACCAACGAGATCGAGGCATACGGATGTGACGCCTTGAAACTCAGCCTCGACGAGCCGGTGGTGATGGCCGAAAAGGTGAAGACGCGGCTTCATCGCGGCAAGCGTCTCGTTGATCGGCGTCTTGCCGGCATCGTTTCCCTTCACGCGAAACGGCCGCGGCGCTTCGTGCGTGAGCAGAATGTCGACTTCTTTCATCCGCTTGCACGCGTCAACTTCCTCGCGAACGAAATGCCGCCGTCGATCCGCGAGCTCCGTCGCCTTGGCGGTGCTCTTTTTCGGGTGCGGCAGTTCCGCCGCTCGCACGTCGTACAACGTTGGCGCATGCGTGCCGCCGAGCCCGGCGATGCGGAGGCCCTCAATCACCTGCAGGGTGCCGTTCGGAATGTAATGCAAATTCGCAGGTAGATCGCCGGCCGCAATCTGATCGAAGTTTTCGTTGTTGCCTTTGATCCAGTAGAGGGGGGCCTCGAACGCTTCGTAGTGGCCGCCGGCATCCGCGACGTCGCCGACGCACAACCATGCACGAATGCCGGGATGCTGGCGCATGATCCGGTGCACGCTCGCGAAATCCCCGTGGATGTCGCCGAGGGCTCCGATCTGCGTCACTTGCTCGCGTCGCCTGGCACGAGCAGATCAGCCTTATCCCAGATGAAGTCCTTGTTGCTGTAGACCGCGAGTTCGTAGTCCTTGCCCATGAAGATGGCGGATACAGGACAAGCTTCCTCGCAGTAGCCACAGAAGATGCAGCGCGTCTTATGAATCTGGTAGACCTTGGCGTAGCGCGGACCCGCCTGGACCGTGCCGTCGTTCTCCGCCGCCTCGAGATAGATCGCATCGGCGGGGCACGCAACGGCGCACAGCCCGCACGCGACGCATTTCTCCAGTCCGTTCTCGTCGCGCATCAACACTTGTTTGCCCCGGTACTTCGGGAACACCGGCACCTTCTGGTCCGGATAGTTGACCGTGATGGGCTTCTTGAAGATGTGCTTAAGAGTGGTCGCGAAACCGACGATAAACGGACGAATCATCCGTTGATCATATCAAGGGACAAGGAAAAGCGCCTGCGGCCCGAGCGAGGCGCGTAGCCGCCGAGCGAGAGCGACCGGGGGTGGGGCCCCGCGAGCAGTGAGTAAAGCAGACAGGCCTTTCGCCTCGAAGGCGAGCAGCGGCACGCTATAATTACCCCAATAAATGCCACAGGCCACGAAAGCGCTGACGGCCGGGCAGTTCCTCCTGACGACCCTGGTCGTCAAGGTCGCAATTGTCGCCGTGCTGTCGACGATGCTGGTGCGGTTTCCGTGGTTTCGGCGCATTCTCCTCACCGAAAAGCGGGATTGGCCTGAACGCCTCATCTTTGCGGCCAGCCTTGGCGTTCCCCTGACGGCAGGAGTGGTCGCGCGGCTGCTCATCAACTACGACGCCGCAGACCTGACCCTCGCGGGATCCTTCCTGGCGGGACTGCTTGCCGGCCCTTACGCCGGTGCGATCGTCGGATCAGTTGTCGGAATCCCGCCGCTCATCGCCGGTGAATGGATCGCGTTGCCGTTTGCAATCGGCTGCGGCTTCGCGGGCGGTGGTCTGCGCGAAATTTGCCCAAAGGAAGCCATCTGGCATTTCTCGCCGCTGTTCTTCGCAGATCTGCATCGTCATGTCTGGAAACTGGTTCGCCGGTTTCAGATTGACTGGGTGGTGATTCTGCTTGCCGCACCGGTCGGTCTCGAGATCATCCGTCAGGTGCTCGGGCGCAATTTTGGCGAACGGCGCATCTTCTATCTGACGCCGGCCGACCATAATCCGTTGTTCTATACGCTCGTCGTGCTGGCGACGGTGCTCTGCGTCGCGATCCCGATCAAGATCTGGAACAGCGCGCGCATCGAACATCGGCTCCAGGAACAGGAAAAGCTGCTGATGGCCGCGCGCGTCGAAGCGCTCGCGAGCCAGATCAATCCGCACTTTTTGTTCAACACGCTGACCTCGATTTCGTCGCTGATTCGATCCCAGCCTGAAACGGCGAGAACGCTCATCGTGAAGCTATCGGGCTTGCTTCGTCGTCTGCTTCGCAGCCAGGAACATTTCGTGACCCTGCGGGAAGAGCTCGAGGCCATCGACGAGTATCTCGATATCGAGAGCATCCGGTTCGGTCCGAAGCTGCACATTGAAAAATTCATCGCCCCCGACAGCCTCGATGTTGTGGTGCCGAGCATGCTGCTGCAGCCCCTCGTCGAGAATTCGATCAAGCATGGACTGTCACCAAAGATCGGTGAAGGGCGGATTACGATCCGCAGCTTTCGTGAGAATGGCCATGCGGTCATCGATGTCATCGACAACGGCGTCGGCGTTGCACCCGATCACGCGAACCGGGTCAATGCCGGTGGAATCGGACTTCGCAACGTCAACGAACGCCTGCGCGTGATCTACGGGGCCAACTACCAGCTCCAGCTTGACAGCGTGCCCGGCGAGGGGACCTGCGCGCGAATTGTCATCCCTGAGCTCGTTGTGCCTGCGAGGATTACCGCGTGAGTTCCGAGTCCCAGTCGCTCCGCGCGATCGTTGTCGACGACGAGCAGCTGGCGCGGGAGGAGTTGTGTTTCCTGCTCGGCCAACTCGACGGTATCGAGGTGGTGGGCCAGGCGAGCAATGGTATCGAAGCGCTGCGCGCGGTCGATGAACAGTCGCCTGACCTCGTCCTGCTCGATGTCCAGATGCCCGGCCTTACGGGATTCGAGGTCGCGCGCCGGCTCCTCCGAGCGGGTATCGACGCGCATTTCGTCTTCGTCACCGCGTACGATCAGCATGCAATCGAGGCATTCGAAGTCAACGCGGTGGACTACCTGCTGAAGCCGGTTGAAGCGGAGCGACTGACGACGGCGATCGACCGGGCACGGACGCGGATTCAGTCGGCCCGGCACGCGTCCAAGCCGCCGTCAACGGAGGACATGGAACGCCTTCTGCAACTCATGTCTGAACGCCAGGGGCGCCGGGAGCAGCTGGCACTCAAGGTGGCCGACCGGTTCCTGCTGGTACAATCAGACGAGGTCGTCCATGCGTCGGTCCAGGACGATGTGATCACGGTTGTAACGAACAGCTTGTCTGGAACGTCCAACTATCGGACACTGGATGAATTGCAAGCGCGTCTCGACCCCGCCGTTTTCTGGCGGGTGCATCGATCGCATCTTGTTAACATTAATAAAATAAAGGAAATCGTCCCCTGGTTCAGCCGCAACTACATCCTGAAAATGAAGGACGGCAAGGGGACCGAGATCCCAGTGAGCCGATCGCAGACCAAACGGCTTCGTGAGTACCTAAGGTTATGAGCAACCAGTACGATCCGTACGCGCCTCCTCCGCCGCTTCCGATTCCGGAGACTTACACCACGCCAGAACCGGCGGCGGATGCTTTGACCGCTCCTGAGCCGCTCGTTGCGACCGAACCCGTGCCGGCGCTGGCCGACGGCATCGGTGCCCAGCGCGATGCCCGCCTGACCATGGACGGCGGGTCACTCAAGATGGAGCGCGTCGTCGAAGAACTCGTCGCCTGGCTGAAGACGCTCGCGTCGGCGGCGGTATACGCGACGCTCATCGTTACGTTCGGCTTCCAGGTCGCCAGAGTCGAGGGCCACAGCATGGCCCCCACGCTCGAGGACCAGGATCGGCTCATCGTCAACAAGGCGGCGTATCGTTTCTTCGGCGAACCGCATCTCGGCGACATCGTCATGCTCTATTACCCGAACGATCCGAGTAAATCGTTCGTGAAGCGCGTCATCGCTGAAGAAGGCGATCAACTTCGGATCGTCGACGGTAAGGTGTATCGCAACGATGTGCTGCTCGACGATTCGTTCGTGCCGCCCGAGTATCGCAGCCACGACGACTGGGGGCCCGAGGTGATTCCCGAGGGCTATTACTTCGTCATGGGCGATCATCGGAACAACAGCTCGGACAGCCGGCACTGGCGATACGTGCCGAAGAAATACATCATCGGCAAGGTCCAGCTTCGCTGGTGGCCGCTTCGACACGCCCGGATGTTTTAGGTTCTGGCACGCTATAACGCGGTCAGCCGCGTTCTCCTCCGCGTTTTGATTCTCAACCTGGCGGTCGCCGGGGCGAAGCTGGTGTTCGGCTACGCTACCGGCGCCGTCAGCATCATTTCCGACGGCTTCCACTCCCTCACCGATTCCGCGTCGAACATCGTCGGTCTCGTCGGCCTGCGTGCCTCACGAAAACCGCCGGACGAAGATCATCCGTACGGTCATCGTAAGTACGAGACGCTCGCGGCTGCCGGTATCTTCATCTTTCTCTTGCTGGTCGTCGTCGAAGTCAGCCGCGCAGCGCTCCATCGGCTCGCCGACGGGGCCGCACCGCAGGTCAACATTCTGAGCTTCGCGGTGATGATCACCACCCTCATCATCAATCTGTTTGTCGTCCGCTACGAGCGAGGCGAAGCGCGGCGATTGTCGAGCGAGCTGCTCCACGCCGACGCGACGCACACACAGAGCGACGTCCTGACGTCCTGTGCCGTCCTCGTTTCGTTGGCGGCGGTCTGGCTCGGCGTCCCGATCCTGGATCCGATTGGCGGGATGGTGGTCGCGGTGTTCATCGCGAGGACCGGGTGGAACATCGCGCGCGATACATCGAGCGTGCTGTCCGACAAGGTGGTTCTGAACGAAGACGATATCCGTCGAGTCGTGATGAGCACGCCGCGCGTGGTCGGCTGTCACCAGATTCGTTCACGCGGGTCGGCGGATCACACGTTTCTGGATCTTCACGTCTGGTATCCGGCGACGATGCCGCTGCATGAAGCGCATCGGCTCTCACACATCGTCAAGGACCGGCTGATGTCGACGTATCCGCAGATAGCGGATGCGATCATTCATATCGAGCCGCCGCCCACTGAACTATGAAATTGCTGATTGCTGAATTCTGATTGCTGCTTGAAATCACAGCGAGGAGCGAGCAGCCAGAAGCAAGCAGCTATTCACGGTACAGCGACTCTATTTGCTCCTTCCACTTCTCCTCAACTACCTTGCGTTTCACCTTCAGCGTCGGCGTCAGCTCTCCCGATTCCACGGTGAACTCGCGTGGCAGGAGCGCGATTCGCTTGATTCGCTCGTACTGCGACAATTCGCGATTGAGCGCGTCGATGATCTCCTGATAGAGAGCGATCACATCGTCGCGCACGATCAATTCCTCGCGAGCACCGGGAGGACGGCCGAGGTCCTTGAGTCGACGTTCGAGCGCCTTGAATTCCGGCACAATGAGCGAGGCCGCGTACTTGCGGCGGTCGCCGAGCAGGACAGCTTCGGCGATGAGCGGGCTGCGTTTGAGGACAGCTTCGATCGGCTGAGGGGCGATCTTCTTTCCACCAGATGTGACCAGCAGATCTTTCTTGCGATCGGTAATGGTCAGATAGCCTTCGGCATCGATCTGTCCGATGTCTCCGGTATGAAACCATCCACCCTCGAGCGCAGCCGCGGTGGCCTCCGGCTTGTTCAAATAGCCGGTCATGATATTGGGCCCACGCGCCAGGATCTCGCCGTCATCGGCGATACGCAGCTCGACGCCAGGGATCGCCCGCCCTACCGTGCCAACCCGCAGCGCGTTCAGCGGATTGAAGGTGAGGATCGGTGCGGTCTCGGTCAATCCGTACCCTTCAATGATCGAAATGCCAATCGCGTGGAAAAATTCCATGACGTTCGACGCGAGCGGTGCGCTTCCTGATGCAACGAATCGCAGCCGCCCGCCGAGCTTTTCGCGAATCGCGGAGAACACGACGCGGTCGCCGACCGCGGCCGCCATCGACGTCAGCGGACCCGCGGGTTTCCCCCGCAATACCGCCTTCGCGCGCGCCAGGCCCGCCGTTAGTGCCCAGCGGAATAATTTGGCCTTCGCTCCGCCGGCGTTGTTGGCCGCTTCGAGAATCCGCGTGTGCAGTTTTTCGTAGACGCGAGGCACACCGGTGAGCACTGTCGGGCGGACTCGCGCCATGTCGCGAGCGACTGTGTCAAACGATTCCGCGAAGATGATCGTGACGCCGCAAAACATGTACACGTAAGACACCATGCGCTCGAACCCATGACTCAACGGCAAAAACGACAGCGCGACATCGTCCTGCGAGATATTCAGCGCATCGGCCGCGGCGCGCATGTTCGACGCGAGGTTGCGATGGGTCAACATGACGCCTTTGGGTTCGCCGGTCGTCCCTGAGGTGTAGATGATCGTGGCGAGATCCTCGGGGGCAATCGTACGAGCATCGTCGCGAAACCCACGCCCTGCGCCCCACTCACCGGTCATTCGCGCATGACCGCGACGTTCGACTTCCTCGAGAGAGAGTACCGACGGCGACCCGGGCGGTGGCACATCAGCAGGAGCGTCCATCAACACGACGGCTCCGAGCGTTGGAAGCAGATGCCGGACCTCCTGAATCTTCTCCAGCTGCAACTTCGTGGAGACAATCGCGAGGCGCGCGCCGGAATCGTGAAGGATGTATTTCGCCTGAGCAGCCGACAGCGTGGGATAGATCGGAACCGTTACCGCACCGCCGGTCAAGACCGCGAGGTCGCAGAGTAACCACTCCGGGCGGCTTTCCGCGATGAGTGCGACTCGATCGCCACGCTCGATACCGAGCGCACGAAACCCGAGCGACAGATCGCGGATGCGCTCGAACACTTCCTTGCTCGACAGTTCGATGAGTTCCTCTCCGCGGCAGCGTCCCAGAGTGACCGGCTTGGGGAAGCGGCCCATCATGTGGAACGGCAGATCGGCGATCGTTTTGACGTCGGCGTCGATTTCAACGTCGGCAGCGGCGGCGGAGTCGGTCATTTGACGGCAGGGTAGCACGGGTGCCTTGGGTGCCAGGGGTGCCTTGGGTGCCAGGGGTGCCCGGGGTGCCTTGGGTGCCAGGGGGTGCTTGCAGAATCTGAAATGCGACGGCGGACTCCGCGCTGTTGGATCTGCGTCAACCTGCAACGTGACGTCTGCAACTTGTTCATAGGCATAAAACCGCGAGTTGGCCTTATGTGTGCTCACAGCCGCTAGATGGCTGGAGCGAAAAGGTTTCAAGAACTGATTGCCTGGCAACGATGCAGAGAGCTGTCCGACATCATTTTCGA
>Ga0075428_100010828_pt1 | contig 10137 bp, 7 predicted proteins | sample RhiMetdeltSRZDD2_FD_75291 | JGI IMG/M metagenome (GOLD analysis project Ga0075428, IMG submission 75291) | Populus rhizosphere microbial communities from Tennessee, USA - Rhizosphere MetaG P. deltoides SRZDD2 | ecosystem: Host-associated > Plants > Roots > Rhizosphere > Soil | place: USA...
GTACCCGACGCGCAGGTCGTTGACCTTGTTGGATCCGAAGGTCCGGGTATTCGCGACCACAATCTGGTGGACGTCGGTGTCGGTGTTGATCCCCATGTTCGGGATCGCGAACGGATCGTAGCCGAGCTCGTGCGACGTGCTGTGACGGAAAAACCACCGCGAATTGTCGTTCTCGATGAAGTCGAATCGATAGGTGAACTGATCGGCATTGACCGTTCGGGCTTCATCGTTGACGTAGTTGGCGCCCGTCTGCTCTTGTAGCGGCAGCGGATAGTACGCGAGCAGTTTCTGCGAAACGGGGTCGATACGATTCGCGGGGATGCGATTGCCCTCAAACGCCGTCGGCGCCTGGATAACGTTGCCGGCCGCGTCGAAAACACGCGTCGCCGGATCGTAGATCGGGATCAGGTTACCGCTGGCGTCGCGCAGCTGTGAAAAGTCGCCGCTTCGCCAGGCTGAGAGCGGAACCGAGGGCGTGGAAGTGAGTGACTTGTGCTCGCGCAAGCCTTCCCAGTTGAAGAGAAAGAACAACTTGTTCCTTCCGTCGACGAGCTTTGGCACCACCACTGGTCCATCGACGGTCAGTCCGTACTGATTACGCCTGAACGGTGGAATCGGACGATCGTCGCGGTCGAAGTAGTTCTTGGCATCGAGCGCGGAGTTGCGCACGAACTCGAACACCGTGGCGTGAAACTGGTTCGATCCCGACCTGGTCGACGCGTTGATCTGCGCGATCGCGCGCCCGTACTCGGCGTCGAACAAGCCGGCCTCGACTTTGAACTCCTGCAACGCGTCGACCGACGGCAGCAGCATGTAGCTGTTGAAGTTCAAGTCGGTGTTTTCGATGCCATCGAGCGAGTAGTGGTTGTAGTGAATCCGTTGACCGGCGACGTTGAGGGCGAAGCTATTGCGCTGCCCTCCCATTCGCTGTCGTCCCTGACTCGAGGACGGGCCGTTGGTCGTGGCGCCCGGAATCAAGGACGCCAGCTGCAGGTAATTGCGCCCGTTGAGCGGCAGCTCAACAATGCTGCGGTTTTCGATCACCGTCCCAATCGAGGCGTTGCTGCTTTGGATCAGCGGCGCGCCTCCCCGAATTTCAACCGTCTCGCTGAGGTCGCCGAGTTCGAGCGTAATCGGAATGCGGTTGGAGCTGCCGACCTGGACGTCGATGTCCCGGCGTTCGATCGGACGGAAACCTGAGATTTGGGCCTTCAGCGTGTACCGTCCGGGCGGGATCGCCGCAATGACGTACAGCCCTGCGGTGTTTGTCTGCACTTCGCGGACAGCGTTGGTGGCCGCGCTGGTGAGCGTAATCGTCACACCCGGCACTGCAGATCCGCTCGGGTCTACGACGACGCCACTAATGTCACCCGTAGGTGTTTGCGCGCGAGCCGGAACCACAAGAGCGAGAGCGACAACGCTGACAATGCCGAAGAGGGACCGTTGACCCGCTGACCGCAGCAACATAGCCACCTCCTGTTCGCGAGGTGCCTTATATCACGCATGGTGGTGCTGAGGGGATTTCAGTGGTGCTGGCCCGAGGCCTCGGTTCTGATCGGCATACGCACCGCAGCCCTGACGCTTGCCCGCCGCTGCTTCGGGCGGTACACTCCCGCTCCGTTATCGCCCAACTCCCATGAGCGTCTCCCTCTCCCGCCGCTTCGGCCTGCTGCAGGCCACCGCGCTCAACATGTCGAACATGATTGGGATCGGTCCCTTCATCACGATCCCGATCCTGATGTCAGCGTTGGGGGGGCCGCAGGCCATGCTCGGCTGGGTCGTCGCGATCCTCGTCATCATTCCCGACGGCCTCGTGTGGAGCGAGCTCGGCGCGGCGATGCCTGGGTCGGGCGGCAGCTACGTCTACCTGCGCGAGGCCTACGGGCGCGAACGGTTCGGACGACTCGTCGCCTTCCTGTTCATCTGGCAGTTCATCCTCAGCGGGCCGCTGGAGATCGCCTCCGGCTACATCGGGTTCTCGAGATACGCGCGCTACATCTGGCCGGATCTCACGACCGGCGCTGTGTTTGCGCTCGCAGCTGGCGTCGGGGTACTCAACGTCGTTCTTCTCTATCGCCGGATCGAAGCAATCGGGACGCTCACCGTCAGCCTGTGGATTGGCACGCTCCTGACGACCGGCGCCGTCGTCGTCAGTGGTGCGCTGCACTTCGATGCGTCGCGCGCGTTCGACTTTCCACCGGGCGCATTCGACTTCTCGCTCGGGTTTCTGCTTGGTCTTGGCGCGGCGTCGCGGGTCGGGATCTATGACTACCTCGGGTATTACGACATCTGCTACATCGGCGACGAGGTCAAAGATCCCGGACGTGTCATTCCGCGTTCAATCCTTATCAGCATCGTCGCCGTGGCGGCGCTCTACGTCGCGATCAACCTGTCGATCATCGGCGTCGTTCCATGGCGCGAATTCGTCCCCGCTGATGCGCATCCTGAATCCGAGTTCATCGTGTCGACGTTCATGGAGCGGTTGTACGGCCCAGGCGTTGCGACGGTGTTCACGTTCCTCGTCTTGTGGACGGCGTTCGGCTCGGTGTTCGCGCTCCTGCTCGGCTACTCGCGGATCCCGTATGCGGCGGCGCGTGACGGCTACTTCTTCCAGGTGTTCAGCCGGCTGCATCCGACTGGGCGATTCCCGCACGTATCCCTGCTCCTCCTGGGGGGCATCTCGATCGCCTGCAGCTTCCTGCCACTCGGCCTCGTCATCGATGCCTTGATCACCACCAGGATTCTGGTGCAGTTCATCGGCCAGGTATTTGCGGTCATGCTCCTGCGCACGACGCGACCTGACATGCCGAGACCGTTTCGCATGTGGCTCTATCCGATTCCAGCTCTCGTGGCGCTGGCCGGGTGGATCTTCCTTCTTCTCACATCGGGATGGCTCGTGATCGCGTTCGGGCTCGGCACACTGGTGCTGGGCATCCTGTGCTTCTTCGTGTGGTCGTGGCGCGTGCGCCGCTGGCCGTTTTTCGATCCACATCCAGTGCAGACGGAGGTGCCATGAAGAAACTCGCCACCTACGCGACCGTTTTGTCGGCCGGCCTCTACATGGCGGCGACGCTCTTCGCGCAACAACCGTCACCGCAACGAACGATCGCGCCCTCGACCGACGGCAAGCTCAATATCATCGCGTTCGGCGCGCATCCCGACGACTGCGATCAGCGCGCCGGCGGCACGGCCGCGAAGTACGCCGCACTCGGCCATCGGGTGCGATTCGTCGCGGTCACCAACGGCGATGCCGGGCACCAGACGGAGGGAGGTGGGGCGCTCGCTGCCAGACGCCGTGCGGAGGCGCAGGAAGCCGGACGTCGCATTGGCATCGAGTACGTCGTGCTGGACAATCACGACGGCGAGCTCGTGCCGTCAGTCGACGTCCGCACTCAGATCATTCGGCAGATTCGGCAGTGGAACGCCGACCTCGTGCTCGCGCCGCGGCCGAACGACTATCATCCCGACCATCGCTACACAGGCGTCCTCGTTCAGGATGCCGCCTACATGGTCGTGGTCCCCAACATCGCACCCGATACGCCGGCGCTGCGCAAGAACCCGGTGTTCATGTACTTCCAGGACGGATTTCAGCGACCGAACCCATTCACACCGGACGTGGCGATCTCGATCGACGATGTGATCGAGAAGAAGGTGGACATGATGGACGCGCACGTCTCGCAGTTCTACGAGTGGCTGCCGTGGGTCGCTGGCACTTTGGAAAAACTGCCGAAGGGCGCGGCGGAGCGAAAACAGTGGCTGCGGCAACAGCGCGCCGGTCAGCCGACGCAGGCCGTCAGGGCAGCATTGATCAAATGGTACGGGGCGGAGAAGGGGAAGGAGATCCGCCACGCCGAAGCGTTCGAGATTTGCGAGTACGGCACACGGCCCGATGAGGCGTTGCTGCGAACGCTGTTTCCGTTTTTGCCGAAACCGGAATAGCTCGCCCGCAGCCGGGGCGATAACCTTACGTCCCGGTGCGCTCCAGCCGTACCTCGGCTTCAAGGCTCGCTCGATCGCGGCCGATGGTCGCGACCGCCAGGGTCTTTCCGCCGCGACGGTACTCGACCGAGCAGTCGAGCGCCTCGAGCGACCCGTCGATCGACACTTCGTCCCAGCGCTCGGCATGGCCGACGTAGTTAATCGTGGCGTCGTAGTGGCGGCTCCAGAAGAAGGGGACTGCGTCGAATCGTTCGCGCGCGCCGAGCATGTTGCGAGCAGCCGTTTGCCCCTGGCGCTCGGCGACCACCCAGTGTTCCACGCGAATGCGTTCGCCCGTGTGTGGGTCGGGCCACCGCGCGACGTCGCCGGCGGCGAAGACACCCGGCGCGTTCGTCTCCAGATACTCGCTCACAGAAATGCCGCGATCCATGGCGAGCCCGGCCTGTTCCGCAAGCGCCAGAGACGGCTTGACGCCGACGCCCATGACCAGGAAATCGCTGTCGATACTGGCACCGCCGCTGAGCGTCACCGTCCGTCCGTCGATCCGCGCCACCGTCTGGCCCATGTGAAATGTGACACCTTGTTTTTCGTGGAGCGATCGCACGAGCCGACCCACTTCAACGCCCATGACCCGCTCGAGCGGCGTGCTCTCCGGCGCGACGACATCGATGGCGATGCCACGGGCGCGTAGCGACGCGGCGACTTCCAGACCGATGAAGCTGGCGCCAGCCACGACCACGTGTTTGGCCGTTGCCGCCCGTTCGACAATGGCGCGGCTGTCGGCGAACGACCGGAGATACCGCACGCGATCGTCCTCGGCGCCAGGGATTGGCAGCCGCACCGGATCCGCGCCGGTCGCGAGGAGCAACGCGCCATACGGCCGGTCCGATCCATCGTCGAGCCGCACACTCCGTTTCGCGAGGTCGATCGACGACACACGGCGCCCGAGAAGTAGTTCGATGCGATGCTCCTCGTAGAAGTCAGTCGGCCAGAGCGGGATCCAGTCGTCCTGCGCCTCGCCTGCGAGGAAGTCCTTCGACAGGTTCGGCCGATCGACGGGCGGATCGGTATCAGCACTGATCAATGTGAGGGGACCGTCGTAACCCCGGCGCCTCACCATCTCCGCGGCTGCCACGCCTGCCGCTCCTCCGCCAACGATCACGATCGATGACGGCAGCTGGCTGTTGGACGCCAACCGGGGCATGGATTGCGCTGGCAACTTCTCACGAACGAAGATTCGATCGCCCTCCCGATCCACGCGCCAGCATGCAATCGGATCGAGCGCCGGCGCGCGGAGCGGCTCACCGGTGCGGAGGCTGAAACAGGCGTGATGCCATGGACAGCGCACTGTGTCGCCGACGAGAAGGCCCTCAACAAGCGGGCCACGGTAATGCGAACACTGTGCGCGAACGGCGAACAGCTCATCACCCGACCGTGCCAGGACCACGTCCTCGTCACCGACGCGTCCGAGAATCATGCTGCCGTCGTTCAATGTCGAAGCGGCGATTCCTTTGGACAGGTCGAGGTTTGATTTGTCCTTCGTTTCGCTCATGGCTGTACACCGATCCGATTGTCCGCTATTTGCGCAGGGATCTGAAGCCGGTGCGCATCTCGTCGGAGAGATACTTCGGCTGCTCCCAGGCAGCGAAGTGTCCGCCCTTCGGTAGCTTGTTGTAGTGGATGAGATTCGGATACGCCTGCTCCGCCCAACTCCTCGGCGCCTGATAAAGCTCGTCCGGGAAGGCGCTCGCACTCACGGGAATCTTGACGCCCTTCGGCGTGAAGAAGGGAAGCGAGGCGGGTTTCTCCCAGTACAGACGGGCCGCGGACACCGGAGTATTCGTCAGCCAGAACAGCGTGATGTTGTCGAGCACGTCGTCGCGCGTGAGACCTTCGGCAACGCCATCGAAGGAACGCGCGATGAGCTCGAGGCTGCGCCTGTCGTGGTCGATCATGAACGTGGCCAACCCGATGGGCGAATCCGCCAGCGCGGTCAGGGTCTGCGGACGCGTGCCCATGAAGAACGCGTAGTAGACATCCTTGTAGAAGGAGGTCAACTGCTCGTAGGCATGTTTTTCCTCAGCGGAGAGCCCATCGGGCACTGGCGCGCCGGTAAACGCGGCAACGTCAATGTTGGGCGGCACCACATTGGGCATGTTGGTGTGCACGCCGAGCAATCCTTGCGGCGCCTGCGCGCCCATCAGCTCGACGATGACCGCGCCCCAGTCGCCGCCTTGCGCCACATAGTTTGTGTAACCAAGGCGCTTCATCAGGACATCCCAGGCACGCGCGATGTGCTCGGGACCCCAGCCCGTGGAGGTTGGCTTGCCCGAGAAGCCGTACCCCGGCATTGACGGAATCACCACGTGGAACGCGTCGTTTGCCGTCCCCCCGTGCGCCGTGGGATTGGTCAGCGGCTCAATGAGCTTGAGCTGCTCGACGATCGAGCCCGGCCAGCCGTGCGACACGATGAGCGGCAACGCGTTCTCGTGCTTCGAACGCACGTGAATGAAGTGAATGTCCAGCCCGTCGATCTCGGTGATGAAGTTGGGCACGGCATTGAGTCGCGCCTCCACCTTGCGCCAGTCGTATTCCGTAGCCCAGTACTTCGCGAGCTTCTGAACGGTGGCGAGCGGTACGCCCTGCGAAAAGTCTCCGACGGTTTCTTTCTCGGGCAACCTCGCCGCGGTGATGCGCCGGCGCAGCTCCGTGAGTTCCGCGTCCGGAACCTCGACACGAAACGGGCGGATCGGGGCTTTGTCGGGAGCAGTAGCAGTGCCTGGTGTCATGGTGACCTCCTTCGGCGCATGAAACCAGACGCGCGACTTCCGAATCTATCAGACGAAGGTGTCATCGGCGGACACACCGGTTCCGGAATCGGGCAATACGGGCCCCTATTCAACGTCAGGGATCAGCAAAACGCTGGCGATTCTTCGTGGCACCGGCGTTGCTGACGCGGCCTTATCAAAAGGAGCGGAACAGATGAAGCTCGCACGAGTAGGAGTGATGGCCGCTGCGATCGTTGCGGTGGCAACAATGGCGTGGGCGCAGAAGCCGGACTTCTCTGGGACGTGGACACTGGATCCAGCCAGCACGCCGGCTGCCGGCGAGGGTGGCCGCGGCGGTGGAGGCGGCGCGTTAGGTAACGGCCCGGCGACGGTCAAGCAGACTGCCGATGCGCTGACGATCGAGCGCACGATGGGCGAAGCCAACGTCACCCTGACCTACAAACTCGACGGCACGGAAAGCCGAAACATGCTGACGGGCCGCGGTGGTCAGCAGGCTGATACGGTATCGACTGCCAAATGGGACGGTCCCAAGCTCAGGATCGTCACCAAGCAAGAGATGGACGGCCAGCTGTCGGAGTCCACGCAGGTCTGGGCGCTCGAGCGCAACACGCTGACGGTGGAAACCACCAACGCGCGCGGTACGCAGAAGCGGGTTTACAAGAAGTCGATCTGATCGGGGTTCGGGATTCGGGTTCGAAAAGCCTATCGAGCGGCCGCCAGGCATTCGCGGACGCCGTCCGAATACGACGTCTTGCGTATCGAGCCGAGGAGCTCCTGCAAAGCGCTGTCATCCATCAACACGGGATCCGTGTTGAGATAATGCATCTCCACCATCTCGCGCATGAGCGGGTTGAAGAGGCCGATCAGACGCAGCATCGTTTTCCCGGCAACCCGCACGCGCAGCCGCTTCCCGATCTGACGCTCGATTTCGTCGATGATCGCCCGCTGGGTCGTCACGCCCGCTCCAGCCAGATGCCACACGCGTCCGTACGCGCCCGGTGTGGATGCCAGCCGCGCTACGACGGGGCCGACGTCCGGCACGAACACGAACTCGTGAGGCGTGTCGAGAGGACCAACCATATTGGCCACACCACCGGTCACCGCGGCTGTGAATGCGGAGTGTAGGAAGCTTTTGTCGACGCCGGGACCGTAGAAATCTGGCAAGCGGAGAACGGTTGCCTGAATCTTCCCCGCAGCATCCGCGGCCAGCAGCAGATCTTCCTGCGCCTTGCGCATGCGGCCTTTGAACGTGTGCGGCTCGCGCGGATGGTCTTCGCGAATAGGCCGTGTTCGCGGGCGGCCGTATGGATAGACAGTGCCGATGAGAACGAGGCGTTTCACTCCAGCGGCAATCGCGCCATCGAGCGTCTGTTGCATCAGACGCGGATGCAGCTCGAATTGCCAGTAGTTCACGCCAACGAGGTAGACAATCGTATCGATTCCGGCCGCGGCTGATTTCACAGACGCCGGATCGTCAGGATTCCAGGTGACGATCTCGGCGAGTGAATCGGCACCGAAAGCGGCAGCGAGCGCATCTCGTGACCGCCCGACCACTCGGTACGGCGCAGCCTGGGCGCCGACTGCCTTGCCGATGCTTTGGCCGATTGCGCCGGCGGCGCCAAAGAGCGCTATCTTGCTCATCGGCTCTGCCTCTCGGCCAGATTACCAGGTCTACTCGAGATTTCCGCGGACACCCTGAAAGCCGTGCCGCGCCTGCCTGAGGAGCCACCGGATTACGCGGCCATCGTTGTAGCACCAGCCGACGATGTGGTTGAGCGTCGAGTAGCAGTTCGGCTCGCAGGTGGCCTTCATGGTCTTCAGTTGATCGGCGTCGAACTTGGGTGCGCCGACGACGCCCCAGTCGCGCGTGGCCGAGTACATCGGAAAGCACGGCGCGAGCGTGCCGTCGACGCGGATGATGAGCGTGTTCATCCCCGCGCGGCAGTTCCACGGTTCGTTGTGCGCGCCCTTGACGAACTGCTTCATCTCGGTGAGACGCTGCACCGAGTTGAGCATGCCGTAGCCGGACCGCTGCTTCTCGGTCAGCCAGTCGATCAGCTGCGCCACCTTGGGCTGATCGTCCGCATGGAAGTACGTTGGATTGTCGTCGTTCAAGTGCTTGAAGTGCGGCTGATCGAGCAGCGGCGACTCGTTGATGTGATAGTCGGTCGAGATCTTGTACTCGTGCGCGATTTCGGTCAGCTGATAGACGTCGTCGATATTGTTGCGGCAGATGTTGATGTTGAAGAAAACGGTGTAGCCGTAGCGGTACTGCTTCCTCACCAGGTATTCGAACTGCTCGCGGATCGGATTGAGCGCCTTCGGCAGCCCGGGCTTCTCATCCACGGCGTCGACGGCGAGATTGAACGTCGACACACCCGCGTCAGCGAGCCGATCGATGACACGCGGCTTCAGCAGCCGGCCGTTGGTCGGGATGTAGATGAAGAAGCCCTTCTTCGCCGCGTAATACACGACCTTGTGCACGAAGGCCGGCCGCAGGATCACTTCGCCGCCCATCAACGCCAGCACGCGGCACGTCGTCGAGTACAGCCAGTCGATCGACGCCCGCGCCACTTCTTCCGTCATGCCTTTCACGCGGTTGTCGTACGAATAGCAGTAGTGACAGTCGAGATTGCACTTGTACTCGGTGAACAGATACGCCACGATTGGATGAAAGTCGCCCGGCAGCAGCCGAGATTTGACGAAGGGCACGGCCCACCCGTGCATCGCGTGCCAGATCCGTCCTTTCGACCAGCGTCGCTCGCCGTCACCGGGCCACGCCTCCTGCGTCAGATACTCCGGATGCATCGGGAACTCCGGTTCTGGCAGCTTGTCGCCGGTGACGACCGGTCCCGTGGGTAAAGGCGCCTTTGACTCGATCCCCAGGTCGTTGTTCAGACGGAGTTCAACAGGGAAGGACGGCATAACACCCTCTCAGCTAGGCGGTGGCCTCCAGGTCGATGTCACGGTCGTTCGCACGCACCATCGGCAGCAAACGTCTGCTCTTCGCGCGGGTGCGCTGGTCGGCGGCGAGCGCGGCAAGCTCGTGGTCGCGTAGCAGCTCCTCGCGCAGCTTGCGCTCGTACTCCGCAATCTGTCGCTCGACTTCCTCGTTGTGGGCCGGCTCGTTCATCCGTTCGACGTAGCGCTTGAGGAAGTAGTGGATCGTCTCGACGCGGATCTTGATCGACCCGCTCGGCTTGTTCTCGTCGATGTCCTTGAACGAGAAGTATGGCGTCCCCGATCGCTCGATGATGCCTTCGATGGTGGTGTAGATCGGCGCGTCGTGGCCGCACTTGAAGCTTGACAGCTCGAGCGCGACGAGATTTGGATGCCGCGCCGTGAACTTCGCCGCCCAGACCTTGTGATTGGTGCTCGCCGAGTAGCTGTTCTTCCAGACGTCCTGGAT
>Ga0075428_100010829_pt1 | contig 10137 bp, 11 predicted proteins | sample RhiMetdeltSRZDD2_FD_75291 | JGI IMG/M metagenome (GOLD analysis project Ga0075428, IMG submission 75291) | Populus rhizosphere microbial communities from Tennessee, USA - Rhizosphere MetaG P. deltoides SRZDD2 | ecosystem: Host-associated > Plants > Roots > Rhizosphere > Soil | place: USA...
AGGCGCTCGGAAGAGACCTAGGATCGAGCCCGAGGAACCGGATGACGGCCGGAATCTTCCTGAGGTCGGGTTCGGTGTGTGCGTTCTCCCACGCTCGGATCGTGCTGGCACACGCCCCGACGGCCGCGGCCACATCTCTCTGCCGGAGTCCCAGGTCAATCCGGCGTTTGCGGAGGTGTTGACCAAAGGACTGCGGATCAACAGGGTAACCTACTGGCAGAAGGTCAGTTCGCCCGCCCAGGAGCGTCGGGTGGCAGAAAGCCAACGCAGGGGTGCCCGTGCGGTCAGCTCGGGCGGGAGGACCGCCCCTGCCGATGCACGCCGGCCCAGGTGTCGCAGTACCGCTCCCGCGTCTCGGGCCCGCTTCTGGACCGCTTCGACCTCCAGGTCGAGATGCAGGCCCTGCCGCCGGAGGATCTGCGCGAGGGGGGAGCGAGCGAGCGATCGGCCCTCGTGGCGGCGCGCGTCCTCGACGCCCGGAGAAGGAGGTCGTCGCGACAGGATCCCGAGATCAGCCGGGCCGCGATGCGGCTGCTACGACGGGCCGTGGCGCGCCTCGGGTTGTCGGCGCGAGCCTACGACGCCACCATGAGGGTGGCGCGGACGATCGCCACACTCGAAGAGGCGGCCGAGGTCGGTGAGCCCCACATCGCGGAGGCCATCCAGTACCGCGGAATCGACCTGCGCCGCGACGTCGGCCCGTGACGACGATCTCAGGTGTTGTCATCGCCGGCGCGGCGTGTCCTGCGGGAGGTGCTGCGGCAGATTTCCACAGCGGAACTGATTGGCCCCATGTCACTTGTCAGCAAGGAGCAAAGGCCGGCTCTTGACGGGCCGGCGTCAGGGGGTATATAACCCGCCCGCTGGCTCGACTTCGCATCCCGTATCCCGGTTGGACCAAGGTTGGGCGATCCGACATCCCGTGTTCCGGGTCGGTCTTCTGAGGAGGGGGAATCGATGAGAGCTCTCTCGTGGCTGAAGCGTCGCGGTCCCTGCCAGATCAGAACGCATTCCCTAGGCGACTGGAAGGTGGTGGAGGTCCGAGGCCGTTTCCTGGCCGGGGACCCCGAGGCCATGTTCCAGCGGGAAGTCGACGCGGTGCTCGACTCGGGCGCCAAGCGCGTCATCGTCGATCTGACCCGATCCCATCTGGCCGACGACAGCGTCGCCACGGCCGCGCCCGTCGCCTATCACAAGGCCCTCAAGGCGGGAGCCGACATCCGTTTCATCGTGATGCCCGGGGAAGCGGGGGGCTACTATCACATGGCCGGCCTCGAGCTGGCCATCCCGACCTACACCCGGCTGGGCGGCGCCATCGAGTTCTGAGTCACTCTGCTCCATTTCCGGGGCACGCGCCCCCTGCAGGAGCGGGTGTGTCCCCCTGCCGCGTTGAGCGTTGGGCCAATTGACACCCCGAAGACGTTTTGGCTACGATGGCGGTTCAACGCTCCTGATCCGACACGCGGCCAGCTGATGACGGGCGAACGGGCCCGCCTTCGGTTATCCGGCCGCCCGGAGATCGCGGTTGGCGGATACCGTCAAGCTGCAGCTTCACAGCCGCATCGCCTACGTCGATCTGGTACACGCGATGACCGAGGAGTTGGCCCGGCGGGCGCAGTTCGCCAAGGCCGAGGCCCTCGACATCGCCTTGGCCGTCCGCGAGGCCTTCATCAACGCGGTCAAGCACGGCAACGGCATGGACGACGCGAAGCTGGTCGAGGTCGAGTTCGAGCGCAACGCATCGCGGTTCCGCGTCTGGGTGCGCGACCAGGGGCCTGGTTTCGACTGGGAGAAGACGGCGGACCCGCGGGACGAGCTGAACCTGGTGAGGACCAGCGGCCGGGGGATATTCTTCATGAAGAGCTTCGTGGATTCGGTCACCTTTGAAAACCTGCCAGGCAAAGGGACGCAGGTCCTGCTGGAGAAGAAACTGGAAGCGTCCGCCCGAGGGCAGGCGCAGTCGGGGAGGCACCGATGAAGGCGAGCGTCCGGCACCACGGGAAGGTCACCGTCGTCGATCTGTCCGGGAAGATCACCATCGGCGACGGCGACATCAAGCTGCGGGAGACGGTAAATGCCTTGCTGGACGAGGGCCGCAGGGCCGTGATCCTGAACCTCAACGGAGTCTCCTACATGGACAGCGCCGGGATCGGCGAGCTCGTGGCCTGCTACAAGAGGGCCGCGGAGAAGGGCGCCAAGCTCAAGCTGCTGAACCCCGGGGGCAAGGTGCAGGACCTCCTCGTTCTGACCCGCCTGCAGGAGATCTTCGAGATCTATCGTGACGAGCGCGAGGCGCTGACGAGCTTCTGAGAGCCTGCTCCCGTCCTCGAACGGGCGCTCAGCCTTCGTCCCTCGACGTTCCCGCCAGTCGGCCCTGGAGGCGCGCCAGGAGGTTGAGGGCCTCGAGCGGCGACATCCGATCGAGGGGTGCTGACCTCAGGGCCAGCAGGACGGGGTCCTCGTCGGGCGCGAACAGCCCGAGCTGGGCCGGGGGCGTCGGGGGCGCGCCGGGAGCCGGCTCGGCCCCCGAGAGGTGCCGGGCCAGCTTCGGGCGCCCGTCGCGCGACAGCTCCTCCCGCTCCAGGTTCGCGAGCACCTCCCGGGCCCTCTCCAGCACGACCTGTGGCAGCCCCGCGAGGCGCGCCACCTGGATGCCGTAGGATCGATCGGCCGATCCCTCCACTACCTGGCGCAGGAAGACGATCGAGTCGTTCCACTCGCGCACCAGCATCTTCAGTGTGCGGACCCGCGGTTTCGTGAGCGCCAGCTCGGTCAGCTCGTGGTAGTGGGTGGCGAACAGAGTGCGCGCCGCGACCGCGGGGGTGTCGTGCAGGTATTCGGCCGTCGACCAGGCGATCGACAGCCCGTCGAAGGTCGCCGTCCCGCGCCCGACCTCGTCCAACAGGATGAGGGACCGGGGCGTGGCGTTGTTCAGGATGTTGGCGGTCTCCACCATCTCCACGAGGAAGGTGCTCTGGCCGCGCGCCAGGTCGTCGGAGGCCCCGACGCGGCTGAAAATGCGATCGACGAGGCCGACCTCCGCGTCCGCCGCCGGGACGAAGGAGCCGGCCTGCGCCAGCAGGACGATCAGCGCCACCTGCCGCAGGTAGGTCGACTTGCCTCCCATGTTAGGACCGGTCAGGATCAGGATCTGCCGCTCCTCCGTGTCGACGAGGCAGTCGTTGGGGACGAAGCGCTCGCCCGAGAGAAGCCTCTCCACCACGGGATGGCGCCCGTCCCGAATCAGGAGACGGGTGCCGTCCGTAACGCGCGGCCTCGTGTAGTCGTTGGAGGCGGCTGTCTCCGAGAGCGACAGGAGCGCGTCGAGAGCCGCAACCGCCTGGGAGGTGGCTCGCAACCGCGGCGCCGCGTCGACCACCTCCCCGCGCAGGCCGGCGAACGCCTCGTACTCCAGCGCGGCGATGCGCTCGGCCGCCGTCAGGACGCGGCTCTCGTGCTCCTTGAGCTCGGGGATGATGAAGCGCTCCGCCCCCACAAGCGTCTGCTTCCGCTGGTAGTCGTCGGGAACGAGCCCGCGATTGGCGTTGCTGACCTCGATGTAGTAGCCGAAGACCTTGTTGTATCGCACCTTGAGGGAGGCGATGCCGGTGCGCTCCCGCTCGCGCCGCTCGATGGCCGCCAGGAGGCCGTGGCTGTCACGTCGGATGGCGCGCAACTCATCGACATCAGGGTTGAATCCGTCCCTCAGGAGGCCACCCTCCCTGACGGTGGCGGGTGGGTCGTCGGCGATCGCCGCCTGGAGACGCGCGTGCAGCTCGGGCAGGGCGTCGAGGCTGGCTGTGAGACGGGTCAAAAGCGGGGCCTCCAGACCGACGGCCCGGGACGCGAGCAGCGGTATCGCCTGGAGAGACTCGCGCAGCGCCACGAGATCGCGCGCGTTGGCGGTCCCGAGCGAGCAGCGGGCCAGGAGCCGCTCGAGATCGCGCACGCCCGACAGCGCCGCGCGCACGGCGCTCCGCTCGTACGGTCGCGCGGCCAGGAGGCCGACCGCGTCGAGTCGCTCCTCGATCGGCGCGACCTGGACGAGGGGCCTCAGGATCCACTCGCGCAGGAGGCGCGCGCCCATGGCCGTCTCGGTGCGGTCGATCACGTCGAGGAGGGTGCCGCCGCGGCCGCCGTCGCGGGCGTTCTCGACCAGCTCGAGCGTGCGGCGGGTGGCGGCGTCCAGCAGCATCGCCTCGTCGCTCCGCAGCCAGGCGAGGCGGGTCACGTGTCGCAGATCCGCCTTCTGGGTCTCCTGCAGGTGGCCCAGGAGCGCCCCGGCGGCCGCCAGCGCCAGGTCGCGCCCGTCGCCGCCGAAGCCATCGAGCGAGACGACGCCGAGAGTCCGCAGCAGCGTCTGGCGGGCCGTGTCGCGGGCGAAGCGCCAGGACGGGATCGCGGTCACCAGGATCCCCGCGGGGCGCTCCGCCGCGTCAGGGGCCGGGCGCGCGGCGCCTTCCCGCACCACCAGCTCCCGCGGCGCGAACGTGGCGATCTGCTCCCGGAGGGCGGCGCGCGCCCCGGGGCCGGCGTGCTCGGCCAGCCGGAGGTCGCCGGTCGACAGATCGAGGAAGGCGCAGCCAAAGCCGCCCGCCCCCGTCGCCGCGTCCTCCTCCTCGTCGCTCAGGACGGCGGCGATGAAGTTCGGCTCATGCGCCAGCAGGTGCACGGGGTCGGTGAGGGTGCCGGGGGAGAGGACACGCGTCACCGCCCGTTTCACGATCCCCTTCGCCTGCCGTGGGTCCTCGATCTGGTCGCACACCGCGACCCGGAATCCCTGGCCCACCAGCCGGGCGATGTAGCCGTCCGCCGCGTGGAACGGCACGCCGCACATCGGCGCCTCGGCGCTGGTGCCGCGACCGCGCGCCGTCAGGGTGAGTGCCAAGGCCTTGCTGGCCACGACGGCGTCGTCGTAGAACATCTCGTAGAAGTCGCCGAGGCGGAACATGAGGATGGCGTTCGGATGCTGCGCCTTCACCTCCTGGTACTGGCGCAGCATCGGCGTGGCGACGTCCATGGCGCTCCTTGACAAGGTGACGGGCGGCCATTATAAATCGCCCGACCCGGCGCCCGCGCGCCGCGACCCTAGCATGATGAGCGATTCGCTGACCTCCGACGAGAGCCCGATTGCCGCCGAGGAGCTCGACGAGGAGGACAAGGTCATGCTCGTCTTCTCCTATCTCTGGGTCCTGGCCCTGGTGCCGTTCATGGTGACGCGGAGGGATTACGTGCGCTGGCACGCCAAGCAGGGGCTGATCCTGTGCGGCGTGGCCTGCGTCGCCTTCCTGGGCGTGATCTTCGTCGGCGCGATCCTCGCCACGCTGACGAAGGTGTTCGCCTGGCTCTTCGCCTTCGTGCTCCTGAACCTCGTCCTGCTCTACATGGCCCTGGCGATCGTCTGCATGATCAAGGCGATGCGCGGCGAGCGCTGGGCGATCCCGTTCCTCGGCGATCTGGTCGAGCGGATCTGACGCTCCGCCGCCTGCCGTCGTGATCGAGGCGATCCATCAGACCCTGCTGGCGCATGCCTGGGCGGGGCTCTTGCTCGTGGCGCTTCTGGCCTGGCTCGAGTACGTCTTCCCGCCGGTCCCGGGGGACTCGACGATGCTGCTGGCCTGCTTCCTGGCCGGGACCGGCGTGCTGCCGCTGGCGGCCACGGTGTTCGCCTGCTTCGCCGGCAGCACGATCGGGGCCCTGACCTCCTACGCCGTCGGGGCGCGCCTCGGCCGCTCGTACTTCTTCCTGCGCTCGGCGTGGGCCCAGGAGGAGCTCCAGCGCTTCGAGCGGGGGCTGCAGCGCTTCGGCCCCGGGCTCCTCGCCGTGAACCGGTTCCTGCCGGGGATCCGCGCGGTGTTCCTCTACGGAGCCGGCATCGGGAGACTCCCTCTGCGCCCGGTCCTGGTGTACTCCACGATCAGCAACGCGCTCTGGGTGGCCTTCATCGCCTGGGCGGGCAGCGGGCTCGGCTCCTCGTGGGAGGAGGTGCAGGTCGTGTTCCGGCGATACGTTTACGCCATTGCCGTCGGGACGTCGGTGTACGTCGTGTGGGGCGTGGTGCGCGCCCGCAGGAGGCGCCGGCTCCGCTGAGGGACCGGGCGGGTTCCTAGCCCTTGGTGCGCAGCTTCGCTTCGAGCTGCTTGAGTGTCGCGGCGCGCTCGGGCTGCTGGGGCCGCTGCTGCAGCGAGCGCCGCAGCGCGGCCACCGCCTTGGCGGTCTCTCCCTTCTGCTCGTAGGCCTGCGCCAGGGCGTTCAGCAGGCCCACCGTGGGAGGGGCGGCCTTCTCGGCCTTCTCGAAGTTCTCGATCGCGTGGTCGAGGTCCCCCTGCAGGGCGTAGGTGACCCCCAGGTTGTAGAGCGCGAGCGGCTGGTCCGGCCGGAGCTTGAGCGCCTCTTCGTACTCGGTCCTGGCGTCCTTCAGGCGGTTCTGCTGGGCCCTGAGGCTCCCCAGGCTGATCCGGTACTCAGGCGTCTTGGGGGCGAGGCCGATGGCGGCCTGGAACGACTGCTCCGCCTTGTCGAGCTGCCCCGACCGCATGTAGACCTGACCGAGCCAGTCATGATGGACCGCCGAGTCCTGCTTCTTCTGGAGGCTGGCGATCAGGAGCCGCCTGAGGCGCCCCGGCGCCTCGGGATCCCGGCTCGTCTGATAGAGCACGAAGAGCCGGCTCATCGGCTCCACCGCGGTCGGGTCGAGGTAGATCGCTTCGAGGTAGCGCTGCTCCGCCTCGGCCGGCTTCCCCTCGGCCTCGAGGACCATCCCCATGGCGGCCTGATACAGCGCCTGGGTCGGGTCCGACTGCAAGGAGGCTTCGGCGAGTCTCCGCGCCGAGGCGGGGAACTTCCGATTCAGATGATCGACGACGGCGGTGAAGATGACCCGGGGGCCCGGACTTCCGACCTCAAGCCCGTCGTCCGAGATACCGTGCGCGATCAGGTCGGCTGACACCTGCTGCGACAGTCGGGAACCGGCGCCGGGAGCCAGGATCTGATCCGAGTTCATGGTCTTGGCGGCGTCGCGGATGGCGTTGCGGACGGTTTCGGAGAGGTAGGTCTCCGTGTCCCGGCCGCTGCGGCCGCGGTGGAAGGTCAGCAGGTCGCCGGGCGACACGCGCGCCGCGATCGTGCAGGGGAGCTTGAAGGTGGCGTTGTCCCGGGTGACGATGGGGACCGGCTCGTCGAGCTTGACGCCGTCCGTGTCGTAGCGGTAGACGCGATGATACAGTGGCACGCGGGCGTGCAGCCCGGGGGTCAGGATCACCGCTTCCCCGCCGAGGGTCTCGCGCACGGCGAGGTCGCTCGACCCCACGCAGGTGACGAGGAGCAGCGCGAGGGCCAGAAGGATGCCGGCCAGGATCAGGATGCGTTGCATGCTGGGGAGGTCTCCTGCGCCCATGACGCGAGCGACGGAGCGTGACGCGCCATCGCGCGCGGCGCGGGAGTGTAGCCCAGCACCCCCCGGGTGTCAACGAACGCCGGCCGCCGTGATCGCATGCTTCGGGGCGCTCCTTCTTGCGCCATTTGCCGGCGCGGCCGCGCCGCCGACGGCGAGGGCGGCGCCCGGGGCGAAACCAGCGGCGACGGCGCCGCAGGCGCCGGATGCGGTGGCCGCGGCGCGGGCCCTCGAGGCGCGGCTCAACGGCGTGCGCGGCCTCAGCGCGCGCTTCACGCAGAGGCTCGAGTCGGCCGCCCTGCCTTCGGCGCAGGTCGAGGCAGGGACCGTTTATCTCCAGCGCCCCGGCCGGATGCGTTGGGAGTACGAGGAGCCTCGAGGCAAGCTGGCGGTCGCCGACGGGGTGCGATCCTGGCTCTTCCTGCCCGAGGATCGTCAGGTGCTCGTGACGCCGCTCCCGGATGTCCGCCACGATCAGGGGATCGGCCTGCTGCTGAGGGAGCGGCTCGATCTGCTGGCCGAGTTCTCTCCCGCCTGGGGGCCGCCGTTCGAGCCGGACGGGTCTCCGGCGCTCCTCCTGCGCCCGCGATCGGCGCAGGCCTCGTTCGACCGGCTGGCCGTCGAGGTCGATCCGACCTCTTTCCCTGTGCGGATCGCCGTCTTCGATCCTCTCGGAGGGAGCGTCACGTATGGTTTCTCTGGACTGCGCTTCGTCGACAGGCTCGACGAGAGCCTGTTCCGCTTCACGCCCCCGCCGGGGATGAGCGTGCAGGAACTGGCGCCGTGAGGAGAGGGCGCGTCGCGTGACGAGCGCCGCGCCCATGACCCGTGGCGCGCCGCGGTTGCAAAGGCTCGAAGCGCAGTGCTAGGATCGCCCGCCTTTCCGCCCCGGCCGGAGGTCGCGGTGGCAGCCGAGAGTTCCTTTGACATCGTCTCCAAGGTCGATTTCCAGGAGGTGGACAACGCCGTCAACCAGGCGCTCAAGGAGATCGGTCAGCGCTATGACTTCAAAGGGAGCAAGGTCGAGATCCGCCGCGAGGTCGCGTCGTTGCACCTGCACGCCGAAAACGACTACAAGCTCCGCGCCGTGACCGAGATCCTCTCGCAGCGGCTGGCCGGGCGGCGCGTGCCGCTCAAGGCCCTCGTGTTCAAGGAGCCGATTCCGTCCCTGGGCGGGAGCCTGCGGCAGGAGATCCAGCTGCAGCAGGGGATTCCCCAGGACAAGGCGAAGGAGATCGTGCGCATCCTCAAGGGCAGCGGGCTCAAAGTGCAGGCGGCCATCCAGGGGGATCAGGTGCGCGTCCGTGGCAAGAGCCGGGACGATCTCCAGGGCGCCATCCAGACCCTGAAAAGCAGCGAGCTCGACTTCGACATGCAGTTCACCAATTACCGCTGAGGCGGAGCGATGCGGACTTCCCGCGAGAGGCGACAGCCGGTGTGGCGCGGCATCGCGATAGCCGCAGGGCTGCTGGCGGTTGCCGTGTTCCAGAGCCCGGGAGTGTTGGCCGCACGCCCCGAGACGATCGTCACGGTGCGCGGTGTCGTGACCGACGCCACGGGAGCCGCCGTCGCGGGGCACACGGTCCGCCTCATCAAGACGCGCACCATCTACAAGCTCAAGGCGCCGCGCTCGCAGGATCAGGGGGTGGAGGAGAAGCGGACCATGACCGACGGCGAGGGCCGCTTCGAGCTCGAATTCTCCCTCGATCCGAGCTTCCACGCCTACTTCGTCCGCTTCTTCGAGCCGGCGCTGTTCGACGGGGTCAAGTACCTGGTCCCGAGCGACCTGGAGATCACGCGCCAGTCGGAAAAGGGAGGGGTGGTCGAGGCGCACGCGGTTCTGCGGCTCCATCCGGACTGGCCCCAGGTGAAGGCCCTGATCGCGGAGTACGGCGCGGCGAGCCCGCGCGGACAGATCCTGCGATCCCTCGGCCTCCCGAAGCACAAGGAGGATCTCGGTGAAGGTCGGGAGCTGTGGGTCTTCGAGGCCGCCGGAGTCTCCTACGTGATCGAAGGAGAGAAGGTTGTCGAGACGCGGAAGACCGGCGGCGGCGCGCAACCCGAGGCCGCGACGCCTGCGGCCTCACCCGAGCAGCCGGATCCGGAGGAGCGCGTGAACGACCGATGAGCGACCTCGCTTCGGGCCTCCGATCGCGAGTCGCCAGGAGCGGGGAAGGTCTGCGAGCGTACCCGCCCGAGCTGCCGGGGATCGTGGCCCTGGTGGCGGACAAGCTGCGCCGTGTCGATGAAGAGTGCCGGCGCAACCTGCGCTCCGAGCTGGGCGCCATCGACGAGTTGGGGCTCTACCTCGCCGACGGCGGCGGCAAGAGGGTCCGGCCGATCCTCCTGCTCCTCTCCTCCCAGATGTGCGGCTATCGCGGCGACCGTGACGTCCTGTTCGCCACCGTCTTCGAGTTCATCCACACGGCGACGCTGGTGCACGACGACGTCATCGATCAGGCGGACCTGCGGCGCGGGCGCGGGACCATGAACGCCCGCTGGGGCAACGGCCTCACGGTCCTGCTGGGCGACTACCTCTACATCAAGTCGATGAACATGGCGCTCGAGGCCCGGGACATCCGGATCATCGACATCCTGGCGCAGATCACCCTGAAGATGATCGAGGGGGAAATCGTCGCCGATCGCCGGAGGGCGGACATCGAGATGACCGAGCAGGAGCACCTCGAGATCATCCGTCGCAAGACCGCCCATCTCTTTGCGGGCTGCAGCCGCGTCGCGGGCGT
>Ga0075428_100010830_pt1 | contig 10137 bp, 6 predicted proteins | sample RhiMetdeltSRZDD2_FD_75291 | JGI IMG/M metagenome (GOLD analysis project Ga0075428, IMG submission 75291) | Populus rhizosphere microbial communities from Tennessee, USA - Rhizosphere MetaG P. deltoides SRZDD2 | ecosystem: Host-associated > Plants > Roots > Rhizosphere > Soil | place: USA...
CTTATTCGCACAAAGAATAACGGTCTGCATAAGCGAATGGGTAAGCTCTCGTATGTACTGGTACCCTTAATTCTATTCACAACATTGGATCTGCTGCACTACCAACTTGGTAAAAGAAGTCAGCTGGGTGCGATGGATTACCATTTCGTCGTGCTCGTGGTTAATGCATTAATCGCCTTTATAATTTTTTACGGCCTTGCGATCTACAATCGAAAAAGATCGGGACTTCATGCCCGTTATATGGTAAGCACTGTGTTTCCATTCATTACTCCTGCCACCGACCGAATCATACATATTTATTTTCCTTCCATCGTCCCACATTTCTATGCAATTGAAGGCACTCCGATGGTTCCTATCGCGGGCTTTCTGATGGCCGATCTCATTCTCGTGGGCCTTATCATCTGGGACTGGTATTCTCATAAGCGCCTGAACGTGTTTCCATTCGTCTTATTGATCATGCTCACATACCACTATTCGGCTCTGAACTTTCATAAGTTTCAGTTCTGGAGATCTTTTAGCGAATGGTTCGTTGGGCAGTGAGCAGTGAGCAATGAGGAATGCATCCAGAGCGAGAATGGACGCGCATCACGGTGATTATTCCTATGGGATAATACCTGAGCAAGCAAATTAAAAAGTGAAAACCGGCGTGGACATTGGACCAGAGTTTATTACATTACTGTCTAACCAGAAAGATGAAAAGTTTCTCAACGCTCGTTGTCTTAACCAAGGAAATCAGGCTTCGTTTCGATCAGAACGCAATCTCACTGAATTTCAGTGCCGCGGACCTTCGGAATTCCGGCCGCAATAATTTATTTTACAAACCGGTGGACTACAGGCCCGGCTTGCATCAGCAAAATCAGGAGACAGATTTTCAAGTGCATCCAGGGTTGGGAACATCATTTACTACTATTTTACCCGCTTAAAACCATTATGAAAATTTTAGTTGTTGACGACGAGCACGATATCCAGACACTTTTCGAACAGCGGTTCCGAAAAGAAATCAGAACCGGTGAAATGAATTTTGTTTTTGCTTTCTCAGGGGAGGAAGCATTACAATATATGGATGCTAACGAGCATGAAGCGGTCCTTATACTATCCGATATCAACATGCCTGGGATGAATGGACTGGAGCTGTTACGCCGCATTAAAGGTAAGTACGCCGCACCACCACCTATCGTTATGATGATCACAGCCAACGGCGATGATGACAATTATCAGGCTGCAATGAAGCTTGGCGCTGATGATTTCCTAACCAAACCGGTAGACTTTTCTTATCTTAAAGAAAAGCTAAAAAGCATTAAAGTATGACCAAGATCTTAGTTGCAGACGACGAACCAGATCTGGAAACACTGATACGCCAAAAGTTCAGGCAAAAGATCCGTGACCGGAAGTATGAATTTGTCTTTGCAGCAAATGGCCACGATGCTATTAGAAAAATGGAAGAGCATCCCGATGTATCCATTGTGTTGAGTGACATCAACATGCCGGAAATGGATGGCCTTACATTGTTGTCGAAACTTAATGAGTTGTCCCCATTATCAAAGACTGTAATGGTTTCGGCGTATGGCGATATGGATAACATTCGCACAGCTATGAATCGCGGAGCTTTTGATTTTGTCACCAAGCCCGTAAACTTTGAAGACCTTGAAGTCACCATCGAAAAAACCATCCGTCAAGTAACGCAGATGCGCGAGACGGTGATGGCTATCAAGGAAAATAATATACTGAAGATGTACGTCGACCAGGCTGTGCTCAATTTTATGAACAGCCGCGAGTTTGAATCGTCCCTTACCGCGAACGAAACGGTTGACGCATCGATCGCATTCATAGACATTTGCAGCTTCACGACGATCAGCGAAAAAGAGTCGCCGGATACCGTAGTGAGACTTCTGAATGATTACTTCGATCTGATGGTAAAAGAAATCATCGAACAAAAGGGCTACATTGACAAGTTCATCGGCGACGCGATCATGGCTGTCTTCCGTGGCGAATATCATTTGGATCGCGCGGTCGATGCTTGCCTGGCAGTCCGCAAGAAGATCAACGGTCTGAAAGATTTTCATGGTTATGCTCCAGCCGTTTCGATTGGTATAAACAGTGGGGAAATGATTTCAGGTAACATTGGCTCAGCAGCCCTTCGTCGTCTGGATTATACTGTTATTGGAGATGTGGTCAACACAGCACAACGACTTCAGTCTGCTGCCCAGCCCTCTCAAATTATAATTAGCGAAGGAGCCTTCGAAAAAATCAAAGAATCGTTTAAGTGTGTTAGGGTTGGCGAAGTTAAGTTAAAGAACAAGGAAAGGCCTGTGGTTATATTCGACGTGGTTGAATAGCAAAGCCGCCTACTACTTGCGACGCTTCGCTAGCTTGCGCGCTGCTTTTTTCGGCTTCCTAATTGCACGACTCGCGCGATAATAATTACAAACATTTTTCATCAAACACTCAGGACATTTCGGATTAGACGGCCGGCAGATCTCCCGTCCTAAGAATGATATCGCCATTCCAGCTTCGCCCCATTGTTCTTGCGGAAGTACCTCCATCATTTGTTTTTCGATTTTCTTAGGATCTGTTCCGGTCGCAATTCCAATTCGAGGGGCCACCCTTACCACATGCAAATCCACGATGATGCCTTCAGCGGTAACATGCGCCTCCCTCATGATCACATTCGCCGATTTTCTGCCAATGCCAGGAAGCCTTGTCAATTCCTCAAGTGTCGTTGGAATTTTTGTATTGTCTTTAATTTGTCCTGATAGCCCGAGTAGCCATTTTGTTTTATTTCGAAAGTTGCGCACTTTTTGAACAAAGGGATACAACGAATCATCACTTGCATTTGATAACGACGCCATGTCGGGAAATGCGTTGAAAAGCTCGGGCGCTAACTTGTTGATATTTCGGTCCGAATCCTGCGCCGACAAAACGACCATGACCAAAAGCTGATAGGTATCATGATACTCCAATGGATGTTGTTTCCCTCTGTACTTGTCAATCAAGGGTGTCATTTTTTTCGGCCACGTATTCGCAGGCATAATCTTTTGTTTCCTTAAATGTAAAAATTTAATCCGCGGTTTCTGTAGCCAGAATATTAAATACAGGATGCAATTTTGAAACATGAACTCAAATAACATCGTCCACAATTTATTATCTTTAGGAAGTGGCCTCCCTGATCCCCGAATTCGAATACGACATCTTTATCAGCTACCGTCAGAAAGACAACAAATACGACGGCTGGGTTACTGATTTTGTATCACACCTGAAATCTGAACTGGAAGCGACCTTCAAGGACGAAGTATCGGTCTACTTTGATGAGAACCAACACGATGGCCTGCTCGAAACTCACAATGTAGACAAGAGTCTGGAAGGTAAATTGAAATGCCTGGTCTTCATACCCATTATTTCACAAACCTATTGCGATCCCAAAAGCTTTGCCTGGAAACAAGAGTTTCTCGCGTTTAACAACCTCGCAAGATCAGACCGGTTTGGTTTGGATATAAAACTGTTCAATGGAAATGTTGGAAGTCGTATCCTTCCGGTGCGGATTCATGAAATCGGTCCTGAGGACAAATCGATGTTTGAGAAGGAAACAGGCAATGCGTTGAGATGTGTAGATTTTATTTATAAGTCACCGGGTGTTAACAGGCCACTGAGATCAAGCGAAGACAACCCATCAAGCAATCAAAACAAAACGTTCTATCGCGATCAAATTAATAAGGTTGCCAACTCCATAAAAGACATAGTCGATGGAATGAATGGGAGGACAACGAATGAAGGGCGGGTCGTTGCCCGGCGAGAGGTAACCACATCTGGATCACACAAGAAATCAAAGGTCGCACTTTATTTGTTCCTGGTTGCGTTGCTAACAGCTGGCACTTATTACTTCTTTTCAACATACGGCGTTGCTCGCGGGAAAAAGGATATGCGCAATGGATCGATCGCTATTCTTCCGTTCGAAAATCAAACAGGGAAACCCGAATTGAATTCGGTCGGACAGGTTGCCGCCGATTTTATCTCCACACAACTGATTCAACACAAATTCTTCAAGGTCATACCTGCACAAGACATATTTCGCGAGACTGTTTACTCCGGAGTGGTAACGAATCCGGCGGCGGAGAAAATAATTGCAGACCAGGGTCGGGCAGACTATATTGTAATTGGTCACTACAACGTTATCGCTGACAGTATTCTACTGGTGGTTTCCGTCAATGATGTCGCTGAAAAAAGTGTGCTGTATACTACGCCTGTAATTAAGAGCTCGGTAACAGACCCTATGAATGCAGTTAACAATGCCCAACAGTTAATATTAGGTTATCTGTTGTTTTCATCTTCCGAAAAAAGTGCAACTGGTCATCCGCCGAACTATAACGCCTACCTCGAGTATATGAAAGGAATGGAGTTCTGGGCAAAGTATCAAGTTGGTCCGGGTAACATCACAGGTGAGGGCATTCCAATCATGGAGACTCATTTCAAGAGCTCCATCAGCCAGGATGAAAATTTTCTTCCACCATACTTTAAACTGCTGGAGTTATATGGCCTTAGCCGTAGGTTCGCAAAACAGGACTCGGTTTTGCAAGTCCTTGGGACCAAGGAACGATTATTCAACGAGATGGAAGGACTGAACTATGAGATCCAGCGTCTAACCATCGCCAGAAATTGGGAAGCCCTTGAGCAACTTCTTTTGAGCAAAACTGAATTGAGTTCAGGAGAATTTAGACCTTATTTCCTGTTGGGAAGTCTCGCACTTGTCAAACAGAACAAGCCGCGCAAAGCTCTTGAATACCTAAATCAATGTGACCTATCCCAGTTTGATTTCGTCAATAAACCTTCGGATCAGCAATATTACACGTTAAAGGCTGAAGCACATTTTAGACTTGGAGAACTCGACGAAATAATAGATTTAACAAACAACCTGACGCTCAAACCGTTTGGGCCTCTGCTAATTGAGCGTTGGTTAGCCATGTATTATACGAAAAAGACTGACCAACTTTCCAACGAGGTTAACGTCTATCTTCGCCAGGCCAAGGCCAACGAGTACATCATGATGGGATTGTTCCGTGCCGCCCAACGCAAAGGGGACACCACTTCGATGAAAGATTTTTACCATACCTATCAACAATTTGTGAAACAATGGGACGATCAGCCACTTGCGCACGCCCAAGTGGAATTTGTCTATGCCGTAATGATGTATCGCGTCCGGGATAACGTCGCAGAGGCCGAGCGTATGTTAAGCAGCAGCGACCTCCCAATCGTGAACCGTCAGCGTCGAATTCATCAGCTTGCGTTACTTTACGCGTCCACAGGAAGGGAGGCAAAAGCCCGTGAAGTTTTGGCTGATCTGCTTGCACACGAAAACAAGTATGACTTTGGACTTACCCGATATTACTGCGCAAAAGTGGAAGCCCAGCTTGGCAACAAAGATAAGGCGGTTGCCTATCTCAAAGAGTCCATCGACAAAGGAAAGGAATACGGTGTTGACGAATTTGAATATGATGCAGATTTGAGCTCCCTTCTCGATTACCCTCCTTTTATCGAATTGGTCAGGCCAAAGGACTAGACTGCAAAGAGTCACGGGTGTGAGGCGCCCTAATCGGTGATTATTATTTCAAAAGCTTTTAATCCCAGTTTCCAGGAGTGATTAATTGCCTCTGATATTTTCTAGATGCATTCTGTTATATTTAGCTATGCCCTCGATCATTCCAGGTTTCGAATACGACATTTTTATTAGCTACCGTCAGAAAGACAACAAATACGACGGTTGGGTTAGTGCCTTCGTTGCCAACTTAAAGAGAGAACTTGAGGCGACCTTCAAAGAAGAGATCTCCGTTTACTTCGACGAAAACCCCCATGATGGACTCCTTGAAACACACAATGTCGACAAAAGCCTGGAGGGCAAACTTAAATGTCTCGTTTTCATTCCGATCATTTCTCAAACCTACTGTGATCCGAAGAGTTTTGCGTGGCAGAATGAATTCGTGGCATTCAATAAGATTGCAAAGTCGGATGAGTTCGGTAAGGATATTAAACTGAACAACGGCAATGTAGCAAGCCGCGTCCTCCCAGTACGAATACATGACCTGAATGTTGAGGACAAAGCGTTATTCGAAAAGGAATTAGCCAGTGTCCTCCGTCCTGTGGATTTTATCTTTAAGTCGCCTGGCGTCTGCAGGCCGCTTCGCAGCAACGAAGACAGTCCATCCAGTAATCTGAACAAGACATTTTACCGCGACCAGATCAACAAGGTTGCCAATTTCATTCGAGAAATTATCAATGGAATGCTGCACCAGCAACATCCGGAAACGACTTTGCATCGATCTTCATATGCTAATATTCCTACCCTACAAAAGAAGACCCGGAAATGGAAACTCAACGCCATCATTGCGGTTTTAGCATTGATCGGTTTCGCTGCAATCGCGTGGTTTACGACCCGAACAGGTCAAAAGGTTAGGAGGGAACTTCGCGACGCGACAATAGCGATTTTGCCATTTGAAAACCAAACCAATAACCTTGACCTGAACCCTATTGGACAGATTGCTGCGGATTTCATTTCCACAAAACTTATTCAAAACCAGTTCCTCCAAGTAGTTCCGGTTCAGGATGTTTTTAGGCGAACAATTTACTCAGGCTTTGTTTCCAACCCACAAGCCGAGAAAAAAATGATCAGCGATGGAGGAGTCGATATCATCGTTATGGGTCATTACAATCCCATTCCCGGCGATAGTCTTATGCTGGTAGCTTCTGTCAATGATGTGGCTGCACAAAAGGTGCTTTTTACTTCGCCCATCATAAAGTGTTCTGCTCAAAATCCCATGAAGGCGATCACCGATATTCAGCAGTTTGTGGTCGGTTTCTTTATGTTTTCACAAAATGAATCCAATGCTGCAACTACACGTCCGCCGCGGTACGACGCTTATGAAGAATATTTAAAGGGTATGGAAGTTTGGGTAAAAAATGATCTAGCCCCTGGCAATATTAGCATCAGGTATGGTTCCGAAGTCGAAAAACATTTCAAGCATGCAATTGCCATCGACCAGGACTTCATGCCACCGTATTTTAAATTAATGGAGTTGTTTCTCATTGACCGGAAAGGCGCGCAGCTCGATTCCCTTTTGAAGATCCTCGATGGAAAGACTTCACTTTTCCTCGAAGGTGATCTACTCAATTACACGATTCTAAAGTTCATGGTGAGCAAGGATTGGTTAGGACTGGAAAAATTTCTCCTTTCAAAAACGAATGTGAAATTGCCTGGCTTCAGACCTTACTATCAACTTGCGGTTAATTCTGTGTTCCGTTTAAACAAACCGCAAGCCGCCCTGGATTACCTCGCCCGTTGCGATACAACTGATTTTGATTTTGACAATAAACCTTCCGACCAGCTTTTTTATTCAGTCAAGACTTCAGCATTGCTCAAGCTAAGGCGCCACGAAGAAGTTGTGCAATTAACATCAAGCCTGCCCTTTAAAATAATTGCTTCAATCCGTGTGAACCGATGGAGGTCACTTTACTTTTTGAATAGAAATGAAACTGCTGACAAAGAGGTCGCCGACTTTTTTCTCGATAACAGGCATACTTCAGCTCCCCATATGGCACTTTTTCGTGCGGCGCTGATTAAGAATGACACGGCAGCTGCCACACTTAATTATCATCGGTTTATGAGCTATGAAAAACAGCTCAAGCAAACCAACGTGCAGCTTTTTGTCCGGGCCGTTATGATGTTCCGAATGAATGACAATATTTCGGAGGCTGAAAAAATATTAAGCCAAGACCTGCTAATCGGGAACCGAAATCGCCGCATTCATCAGCTGGGAATTCTTTATGCAGTTAGCGGTCGGCCCGAGAAAGCAAAAGAAGTAATCGACGATATGCTGGCTCACGAAAATCTCCATGATAACGGCTTTACCCGTTACTACATCGCTAAGATCGAACTTGCCCTGGGAAACAAAGACAAAAGCATGGAGTATTTGCAGCAATCCCTGAAAAAAGGAATGGAATTTGGCGAAGACCTTTTTGAGTACGACAGCGACCTAAAAGATTTGTTCGATTATTCGCCGTTTATAGAATTAGTGAAACCTAAGGGCTGATTTTCTGAAGAATTTTCGCTAGTAATCCAACCTCACCTTTGTATCGTACACCTTTACACCTTCACAACGTTGTAGTATATTTAGCTATGTCCTCCTTAGTCCCAGGTTTCGAATACGATATTTTTATAAGCTACCGCCATAAGGACAACAAATATGACGGCTGGGTAAGCGATTTTGTGGCCAATCTTAAGAGAGAACTTGGCGCAACTTTCAAGGAAGAAGTATCTGTTTACTTTGACGAAAATCCTACTGATGGGCTACTGGAAACGCACAACGTGGACAAAAGCCTTCAACAAAAATTGAAGTGCCTTATTTTCATTCCAATAGTTTCACAAACTTACTGCGATACAAAAAGCTTCGCGTGGCAATATGAATTTTGTGCCTTTAATAAATGGGCTAAGGAAGATGGAATTGGTCGCGACATAAAATTAAGAAACGGCAATTTTGTGAGCAGGATATTGTCAATCAAGATCCACAGCCTTGACCCAAGAGACAAAACATGTATTGAAACGGAGCTTGGAGAATCCTTGCGATCAATTGACTTCATATTTAGATCGGCGGGAGTAAATCGGCCGCTTCGATCCAACGAGGACCATCCCCAGGACAATATTAACAGGACATTCTATCGCGACCAGCTCAATAAAGTCGCAAATGCAATAAAGGAAATCATCAGTAGTGTAAGGGGTGAGGAAGTGGAGGAAACAGGCGTGACAATGGCTACAAGTGCAGCTGCGGTTAAATCTGCGAATAAAAAGAAAACCAATCCTGCCATTGTTTGGTTAATGGCGGTGATGGTATTAGGAGTCGCTTGGTTTGTCGAAAAAAATATTCAACAGAAAGTAACCACGCCGGAAGTCCAGGACAAATCAATTGCCGTATTGCCATTTGCGAATATGAGCAGTGATCCTGAACAGGAGTACTTCAGCAATGGTCTTACGGAAGACATCATCACTCAGCTGGCAAAGATCAATGATCTTAAAGTTATTTCGAGGACGTCAGTGATGCATTACAAGGAATTTCCTAAACCAGTAAGAATAGTGGGTCGCGAAATGGGAGTTGCGTACGTTTTGGTGGGAAGCGTACAGCGGTCGGGTGATAAGGTAAGGATCTCCGCACAACTGATTCATGCATCAACTGATAAAAACATTTGGGCTGATTCTTATGACAGGCCCATAAAGGATATTTTTTCTATTCAAAGAGAGGTGGCTACTGCCATCGCTTCGGTGCTGAAGGGTGCACTCACTTCGAATGAAACTGACCAACTAAACCGGCCGAAAACTGACAATATTCAGGCGTATGACTCTTATTTACACGGAAAGTACGCGATGGAGGAGCGCTCTAAAGCCGACATGTACAAAGCTAAATCCTATTTTGAACAGGCGATAAAGTTGGATTCCGGATTTGCGCTTGCTTATTCGGGACTTGCCGAGGTAAATCTGCTTCTTTGCAACAGGGGGCACGTGGAACCGAAATCAGTTTTACTCGATACGAAGAAGTATATAGACCGGGCGTTAGAACTGGATCCTCTCTCGGCGGAAATTCAAACTTCCTCTGGATACTGGTATTATCAGAATTTTAATTTCAGGGAGGCGGAGGCGAGATACAGAAAGTCACTTGAAATGAATCCTAACCAGGACAATGTTTACAACTGGCTGGGTCAGCTCCTGGAACAAACGGCGAGAGAAAAGGAAGCACTCGAAATCTATCAAAGAGGGATTAAAGTAAATCCTTCATTTCACTTGTTAAAAGGGAATATGTTAAACCTGCTGGCCTCCATCAATTCGGCGGAAGCGATACGTAAAACAACCGCCTTGATCGATTCTACGTTCGGAGATCCGGATCAAAAATTTTTTTTCCTTCTTTCACTCTCGAAATATTACCGGTACGCAGGACAAGCTGAAAAGGCTGCATCGGTCGCGGAGCAAGCAGGTATCCCGGCATTGTCAAGTTTCTATAAAACCGGCGACAATTCTGAGCTGATTGCAGACGTCAACGAGGCTTATCTAGACATGCAAAATCGCGGAGAATATATATCACACTTCCGGGTGGGAATGGATTATGC
>Ga0075428_100010835_pt1 | contig 10136 bp, 9 predicted proteins | sample RhiMetdeltSRZDD2_FD_75291 | JGI IMG/M metagenome (GOLD analysis project Ga0075428, IMG submission 75291) | Populus rhizosphere microbial communities from Tennessee, USA - Rhizosphere MetaG P. deltoides SRZDD2 | ecosystem: Host-associated > Plants > Roots > Rhizosphere > Soil | place: USA...
CGGCGGTAGCTGTCGAGCGTGTTGCGCGCGAGCCCGTCTTCCAGCCAGAGGGCGTCGCAGAATTCGTCAATGAGCCCGGGGTTCTTTTCAGCCGCCATCGGAAAATGATAAAGCGTGAGTCGTGAATCGTGAGTCGTGATGCGACTCCATCATCCTTTCGCCCCGATCCTCTGCTGCATCCCTTCGCTCTTTTTTTCTACTTCTCCTCCCTTGGTCGAAGCCCGCGATGATCGGACGAGACGTTTCGCGGGCACGGGAGCGGCCGCTATGGACTTGGTATAGGCGCGCACATACTCGATGAAGCGCTGGACAACCGGGCTCAATGTTCGATTTTTCAGCGTCACGATCGCGACCGGCCATGGCCGCACAGGCAAGTCCACGGGCAATACCTTCAGTGAGAACCGATCAGCGTAAAGGCGCAACACCGAACACGGGAATGCCGTGATGAAGCGTCCGGCGGCGAGCAGGTTAGTACGAAGGTGAACGGAATAGGTCACCACACTTATGCTCGGCATTTTCAGACCCCTGGCCCGGAACGCCTCCGCCACTATCGTGGTGTTCCACATATTCGGTGGGGTCAGGATCCAAGGTTCGTCAACCAGGTCAGCAAGATCGATATGGCGCCGTCGGGCCCAGCGACTTTGCGTTCCTGCGGCCACGACAAGGCGATCGTTGAAGAGAATCTCTACATTCAAATCATCTGCAAAGACATCTTCAGCAACTGGCCTGACCATACGGGTCAGGACGAGATCGAGGCTTCTCGCGCGAAGCAGCGGTAATTCTAGAGTGGGAGTATTCAACTCTCCCACATGCAGGACCACGCGCGGATATTGTTGGATGAACTGCTGGATGATCGGCGGCAGTATCGAAGCGGCAACGGATTCTGGGCATCCAATCCGAAGTTCCCCGACGGACGGATCGGCCAACCCATCAATTTCCCTTACGCCTTGCTTCAGCTCGTCGAACGCGGCTACGCCTCGCTTGAGCAGCGCGCGGCCGTATATCGTCAGCTCGACACCCTGCGAGCTTCGATCGAACAGCCGTACACGCAGTGCGTGCTCGAGGGCCGCGATCACCTCCGAGACGGCGGGCTGTGATACGCCGAGTCGAGCCGCCGCCTTGGCCATGCTGCCCGACTGGACGACCACGAGGAACACATGCAAGTCGCGCAACCTGAGGCGGCGTCCGATGAAGCCCTCGGTATCGCTGAGTTTCGGCATAGGGATTAGCTTATATAACTATAGCGAAATAGGGAATTCCGTTTATATCTGGTCTCTATACTATGACGAACCATCGGCATGGACACATTCGACGTTCCGCTTAAGCGCTTGCAACGAGCGGGTTCTCGATCCGGAGAAGGAGTCATGAAACGAATTCCAGGCATCATGTTTTCTATGCTGGCATCGCTGGCGGCTGGCCATGCGGCTGCACAACCGGGTTACCCGACGAAACCGGTACGCATCATCGTCAACTTCGCCACCGGCGGCCCGTCGGACATCGTGGCGCGGATGATGTCCGCGAAGCTCTCCGAGCTGTGGGGCAAGCCGGTGGTGGTCGAAAACGTGGCAGGATTCTCGGGCAACATCGGCGCCGAGCGAGCCGCGAAGGCCACGCCTGATGGTTATACAATTTTGATATCGGGCAGCTCACCGATCGTCATCAGTCCCAGCCTGTATGAAAAACTGCCTTATGACCCCGTGCGTGACCTCGTGCCGGTGACGCAGATCTGCACGATTCCTACCCTCCTCGTGATTCACCCCGCCGTGCCGGCGGAGAGCGTCCAGGAGCTGGTGGCACTGGCCAAGGCGCGGCCCGGCCAGTTCACCTTCGCTTCGTCTGGCAGCGGTAGCTCGAGTCACATGGCCGGGGAATTGTTCAAGGCCAGGGCGGGCCTGGACATTCGGCACGTTCCTTACAAGGGTACCGGAGCGACCATTCCGGACCTGCTCGGCGGTCGGATCACGATGACAGTTGCCCCCATGGCGACGCTCTTGCCACTGGTGCGCGAAGGCAAGCTGCGCGCGCTCGGGGTGGCGTCGGCGAAACGCTCGTCAGCTACCCCGGATTTGCCGACCATTGCAGAGGGTGGTTATCCGGGCTTCGATGCTTCGGGGTGGCAAGGCGCACTGGCACCGGTCCAGATACCTGCAAGTATCCTCCGCAAGCTGTACCTCGACATCGTCAAAGTGATTGCGCTGCCGGACGTGCGCGCGAGATTCGCCGAGCTTGGCATGGAGCCCATCGGCAATTCGCCTCAGGAGTTCGCGCTCGTCATCAAGTCCGACGTGCCGAAGTGGGCCAAGGTGATACGGGAATCGGGCGCGAGGCCCGAATGACGGGCAACATCAAGACCTGGAGGATTCACCATGAGCAGTAGCGCAATTCAGATCAAAAGAAGTGCGCGGTCAGTGCGGGACCGCGTGAGCAAGGCGGAATGGCAACTCCGCTGCGAGCTGGCCGCAGCGCACCGCCTGATCGCCCATTTCGTGTTCGTGGACATGACCTACAGTCACATCTCGGTGCGCGTGCCGGGCGAGCCAGGCCATTTCCTGGTCAAGGCCGACAACGTGTTCATGGAGCAGGTCACTGCCTCCAACCTGGTCAAGTACGACGTTGGCGGCAACCAGGTGATGACCTCCGAATACAAGTCCAGCCCGGCCGCTTACAACCTTCACGCCGCTGTGCTCAAAGCGCGGCCGGATATCCTCGCCGCCGTGCATACCCACTCCCCGGCCAACCTCGCCGTGTCCGCCCAGAAGCGCGGTCTGCTGCCGCTCTCGCAACAGGCGATGCGCTTCTACAACCGCATCGCCTACTACCCGAACGAAGTGGACGACACCACGCGCGAGGGCGCGGACGGCCTCGCGCGGGCGCTGGGTGACAAGTGGGTGATGATCCTCGAGAACCACGGCGTGCTTATCTGCGGCACCACGCTGCCCGAGGCCTACATCTACCACCACTTCTTCGAGCTCGCCTGCCGCGCACAAGCCGGAGCGGGCAGTGCCGAGCTGATCGTGCCTGACCCGAAGGCGTGTGAGGAGCGCGTGAAGAAATTCGGGCGCACCGGCGTCTACGATTCTAAGAGCCGCGACTGGGTGGCGAGCATGGTGCTCGTGGAGAAGCTCTTTCCAGACTACAAGGTATAAGAGTGTGACCAGTAACCAGCCGCTGGTGACTGGTCACGAGACACGGATCATGCCTTCACGCCCGCGCAAGTGAAGGTGTCAGGAACCCTAAGGGTTCCTGACACCGTTTCCCGCGACCGGCATCAACCTCAGTCCAGCGCCCGGTAGAACCGTTCGTCGAACAGAGCGCCGCTCAAGGGTCCCAGCTTGTCGCGGAACTGCTTCGTGTGGTCGGCCGCCGAGTGCGCCGTGACCGCCTTCTGGTCCTTCCACATTTCCACGAGCGTCATGTGATTGGGCCGGCTCGTCTGCGTCAGCGAATCGAACCGCAGCGCATTCGGCTCCTTGCGGCTTGCAGTGCTCAACTGCTTCACGGCTTCGGTTCCTTCGTCCTTGCCCTTCGGAATGACATCGACGTGGGTAACGGCATAGATCGCGCCCTTTGCTCCCTTGCCGCCCTTCGCGCCCGCCGCGTCCGCGGTTCCGACCGAAAGCGGGATATGCGGGCGCTCGTCGTACGGCGCACGCAGCAACGGCTTCACCTTCTCGCGAAACAACTGCACGTGGGCCGCCCCGCCATGCGCTTCCTGCGCCTTGACGTTGTCCCATACCTCCAGCACCGCAAACTGGTCCGGGTAACCGATCCTCTGCAGCACCTCGAAGCGAATGCTGCCCGCTTCCCTGCGGCTCAGGTTCGCCAGACGCCGGAGCATGTCGGCTGCCTGGTCCTTGGCCGCCGGCGCGGCTTCGATGTAGCTCACGACGTAGGCATAGTCGGCGGCGTGCCCCGTCTCGATGAGTCCGAATGACAGGCACGTGCAGCCCAGCAGAAAGCGGACGATCTTCATGTTTTTCTCCCCCCAGAGATGCGCCCGGTCGGCGCCGTCCGGAGTATGGGCGGCATCACGCCCGCCGGTCAACCCGGAACCAGGACCCGAAGCCTGAACCACGTCCTCCGCTAAGTCGTCGCCAACTACGCCCATCGGTGTCGGCCACTCTGCGCGCCACCGGGGGTCGCATCGGGGCCCCGCTCCGCCCCTCGGCGCGCTACCTGTAGAGCTCGGGATACTTGGCGCGCACGCTGGCCGCCAACTCGGCCGAGCTCTGGCACACCTTGGGGAAGGTCTCGATTCTCTCGTACGGCCGGCAAGCGTCGATCACCATGCGCGTGTTGTAGGGCAGCGCCTTGTCGGTAACCAGCGTATCGAGCCGCGACGACCAGCAGTGGTCGAGCACCGTGGTGCGCGATTTCGGATCGCAGCGCGTGCCCATCGCCCAGATCACGTCGTGGATGTCGGTGGGGTCCACGTCGTCGTCCACCACCACGATCCAGCGGCTGATGTAGCCGACGGAGGCGACCTGTGAAGCGACCAGGCCGACCTGTGTCGAATGGCCGAAGTAACGCTGCTTGATCGAGACCACGCAGAACGTGCGCCCGCCCCCGGCCTGGTGCAGCCAGGCGCCGCGCACGTCCGGTATGCCCGCGGCCTCCAGCGCATCGAGCAGCCCCGCCGAGCGCAGGAAGCAGCGCTCGAAGAGATGCGAGTGCGGCGGCTTCTGGCTCGCGGCGCAGGTGAGGATGGGATTGTTGCGGTGGTAGATGCGCTTCACGTGTATGACCGGCTCCTGCTGCGCGTCCCCGGCGTAGTAGCCGTGCCATTCGCCGAACGGGCCTTCGAGCGTCGTTTCCGTGGCCGAAATCTCGCCTTCCATGACGATCTCCGAGCGCGCGGGAAAGGGCAGGCCGGTCAGCTCGCCGTCGATCAGCTCCATCGGGCGGTCCATGAGCCCACCGGCCCACTCGTACTCCGGCATCGAGTCCGGCATCGTGAACCCGGCGGCGAGGTAGGTGACCGGGTCGGCGCCGATGATGATGACGACCGGGCAGGGCTTGCCGGCCTTGAGGTACTTGTCGCGGTGGATGCGGCCCTGCTTGCCGTTGGAGATGTACGATGCGCAGGTGGCTGGACCCTTGACCTGCACGCGATACGTGCCGACGTTGATGCGGCCGGTGTCCGGGTCGCGCGTCACCACGCCGCACGCGGTGCCGATGTAGCGGCCGCCGTCGTCCTCGTGGTGTATCGGCGCCGGCAGCTTCAGCATGTCGACCTCGCCGTCGCGCATGATGTTCTCGAGGACCGGCCCGCTCTGCACCGTCCTGGGCGGTATCCGCTTGAAGCCCTTCTTGATGTGCTTGCGAAAGTGATCGAGCATTTCCTTGCGATTGTCGGAAAGGGACGGCTCCATCCCGAGCACGAGCGAGAGCCGGTAGGGCGAGCCGAACATGCCGTAGGCGCAGCGGTGGCCCCTGGGATAGTCGGGAATCTCGTCGAACAGGAGCATCGGGGACTTCTCGACCTTCTGGCGGTACAGGACCTCGGTCACCGCGCCCAGCTCGCGATCCCAGTGCGCGTTCCTGACGTGCGCCAGCTCGCCGCGTCCCTCGACGGCCGTGATGAACTCGCGCAGATCGTTCTGTATCGTTGCTCCGTCGGCGCTCATGTCTGTCTCCTCCTGTTGGCTCCGGCAAATTATACCGAGCGCGTTAAACTAGTCCCGTGAATCGGCGATCCTGGACGGAGTCAGGCGCGCGCTGCATGGCGCTGGCCGTGCTGGCTGCGGCCTGCGTGTCGCCGGCTGGCGCGCAAAGCTGGCCGGTCAAGCCGGTGCGCGTCATCGTGCCCTTCGTGCCCGGCGGCACGGCGGACACGCTCGGCCGCCTCACCGCCGCGAGGTTGACCGAGAGCCTCGGCCAGACTTTCGTCGTCGACAACCGCGCCGGAGCGGGCGGCGTCATCGGCGCGGAGGTGCTGGCGCGAAGCGTGCCCGACGGGTACACGCTGGGCGTGTCGGGCTTCGGGCCGCACGTCGTGGCGACGGCGCTTATGAAGAAGCCGGTGTACGACCCGGTCCGCGATTTCACGCACATCGCGCTCTTCGGCGGCTCCCCGTCCGTGCTGGCGATACACCCATCGGTGCCGGCAAAGGATTTGAAGTCGCTGATCGCGCTGGCGAAGAAACGGCCCGCGGCGTTGAACTACGGTTCTGCCGGCAACGGCAGCACCGGCCAGCTCGTCGCCGAGCTCCTCAAGCGGGCCGCGGGATTCGAGATGGCGCACGTGCCCTACCGCGGCGCAGCCGCCGCGCTCGCCGACCTGGTGCCGGGCCACATCCAGGCCATCTCAACCACGCTCATCACCGTCGGGCCGCAGATGCGCGCCGGCCGCGCCCGCGCGCTTGCGCTGAGCGCCGCGGCGCGATTGCCCGACTATGCCGAGGTGCCGACCTATCGCGAGCTGGGCTACCCGGACCTCGTCGCCAGCACGTGGTTTTCGCTGTCCGGTCCGGCGGGATTGCCGGCCGACATCGCTGGACGCCTGAACGCCGAGGTGCGGCGGATACTGCAGCTCCCCGAAGTCCGCGAGCGCCTGCGCCCGGAAGGTATAGAGCAGAACGCGCTCGACGCGGGCGCGTTCACGGAATTCATGGCAACGGAAGTGAAGCGGTGGCAGCCGATCGTGCGCGCTTCCGGTGCGCGCGCGGAGTAACAACTGCGGTCAAGTACGGGCCGTCACGCCTTCGTGCCCGAGCAGCCAGCGCTTCACCTCCAGCGGGAAGCCGCCGCGCGCGTTCATGAATCCGCCGATGCCGCCGGATCCCAGCACGCGGTGACAGGGGATGACGAGCGGGATGCGGTTGGCGCCGCAGGCGCCGCCGACCGGGCGCGGCGCGGTGCGGAGGTGCTTCGCAATGCCCGAGTAGGTCAGCGTGCGCCCGCTCGGTATGGACGAGATCGCGCGCCACACCTTGCACTGAAACGGCGTGCCGCGGTACTCGAAGGGGAGATCGAACCGGTACTCCGGATCGTCGAGATAGCGCTCGACCTGGCGGCACACGCGCTCGGCGAAGCGCGTCGTGGGCGGAAGCGTGGCGACGCCTTTCTCCAGGTACTGGATGCCGGTGAGACACTCGCCGAGCGTCCCGATGCCAAGCACGGCGAAAGGCGTGGCGATCCTTGCGGTGCAGCTAGGCAGTGGATAGTTCATTACTCTGGTTTGATGCCGGACTCCTTGACTACCTTCGTCCAGCGCTCGTAATCCTTGCGGATGCGATCATCGAAGTGCTGCGGCGTGCCGCCGCTTGCAATCATGCCGTCTTGTCCGAGGATCTTTTTCACCGCCGCGTCACCCAGCGCCTTGTTGATGGCCGCGTTGAGCCTCTCCACGACCGGCTGCGGCGTGCCACGCGGCGCCATCGTCCCGAACCAGAGCACCACCTCGTAACCTGGAACCGTCTCCGCTACGGTAGGCAGGTCGGGCACCGTGTGCCAGCGCTTGGCGGTGGTCACCGCGAGGCCCCTCAGCTTGCCGGTAGAAAGATGCGGCGTGACGGGCAGCAGGCTGCCTACGATGACCGGCACCTGGCCCGAGAGCAGATCGGCCATCGCTGCGCCAGTGCTCTTGTACTGAATGGCCACCATCTTGATCTTCGCCATAGTCGAGAAAAGCTCGGTGGCGAGGTGCGTGGCGCCGCCGGTCCCGGTCCCGGCATAGCTCAGTCCGCCTTTCGTTGTGCGCGCGAGCGCGATCAGCTCCTTGGTCGTCTTCGCCGGCAGCGAGGGGTGTATGGTCAACACGAAAGGCGTGTAGCCGAATTCGGCCACGGCCACGATGCTGTTGATCGGATCGAACGCGGGCTTCTGCACGGCGGATGTCGCGGAGAAGCTGGCGGACATCATCATGATGGTGTAGCCGTCGGCCGGCGCCCTGGAGGTCAGCTCCATGCCGATCAGGCCGGCCGCTCCGCCGCGGTTGTCCACGATGAACTGCTGGCCCAGATATTCAGACAGCTTGCTCGAAAACACGCGCGCGGTGATGTCGCTGCCGCCGCCGGGAGCGAACGGCACGATCACGCGTACTACCTTGGTCGGATATTGCTGAGCCTCGACCGGACCTGCCACGGCGAGCGCGAGCGCCGTGCAGGCCGACGGCAGCAAGGCGGCCGTCGTATTGCGAATGAACGAACTCACGGAACTTCCTCCTGGTTATCGTATGCCTGCAGAGGCGGCATTATTGCATACCGTCACGACGGGAATCGCCGGCGCAATTCCTCGCACTGCTCGACGGACAGCGCGCGCATGCGGCTTCCCCTCAACAGCAGGTACAACCGGGCGGTCGCCTCCAGTTCCTCGACCGCGTCGCTCGCCGCGGCCAGATCCGCTCCGGCAACGACGGGACCGTGGTTGGCGAGGAGCACCGCGTGGTACTTGCCGGCGTAGCCTCGCACCGCCTCCGCGAGCTGCATGTCTCCCGGCGCGAAATACGGAACGAGCGGCAGCGTGCCGATGCGCATCACGTAATAGGCCGTGATCGGCGGCAGCACATCCTTCGGGTCGAGTTCTTCCAGGACCGACACCGCCACGGAGTGGGTCGAATGCAGGTGTATGACCGCCTGGTTGCGCGCGCGTTCCTGGTACATGGCAAGGTGCAGAAAACTTTCCTTCGAAGGCGGATCCCCCGCGAGCAGACGGCCCGCCCAGTCGAGCTTGGAAAGATGCGCGGGATCGAGGCGGCCCAGACTGGAACCCGTCGGGGTCAGGAGCCACCCGTCCGCGCAACGGGCGCTGATGTTGCCCGTACTGCCGTGCGTCAGCCCGCGATCGAAGATCGATTTCGCGACGTCGCAGATCTGCTCGCGTAACGCGTTTTCGTTCATCGGCTACCTCAACTCCTCAAAGGCCCGCGTAAAGAAATCCACGCCGCCGAAGTTGCCCGATTTCAGCGCAAGCAACACCGGCGCCGGGCCGTCCGTCAGGGTCCACGGAACGCCCGGATCGATCTGCCGGCCGATGCGCAGCGTGCGCACGTCGAGAGCCTGTACCACGGCGCCTGAAGTCTCCCCGCCGGCCACGATCAGCTGGCGAACGCCGGCGGCGACCAGGCCGCGCGCGATCTCGGCCAGCGCCCGCTCGACGAGCGCGCCGGCGTCGTTGACGCCCAGGCGCTGCTGGACCGCCTTGACCGCTTCCGGCGTGGCCGTCGAGTACACCAGGACCGGCCCCCGCGGCAGCAGCGGACGTGCCCAATCGAGCGCGCGCGCGGTTTCCCCTTCGCCCGTCGCGAGCGCGAGCGGGTCGATTGCGCGAGCCGGGCCGCCCGAGCGCAGAAAGTGCGCGACCTGCGCGTTCGTCGCGTCGGAGCAGCTTCCCGACACGATCGCGCGCGGACCCGGGACTCGCGGCAACGCCGACGCGGCGCCCGCGGCCCGTAGCAGTCCGGCCTCGGCAAGATGCTGCGACAAGCCAATGGCGACGCCGGAGCCCGCGGTCACGAGTGGCAGGTCAGCCACCGCGCGGCCCAGCGTCATGAGGTCGGCGTCCGAAATGGCGTCGACGATGGCGATCCCGGCTCCCGCCGCCGCGAGTTGCGCGAAGCGCGCGCGCACGGCATCCGGTCCACGCGCCACGTCCCCGTGGCCCACGTGACCGACCTTGCGCCGCGTCTGCGCCTGCAGCACGCGCACGAGATTGGCGTCGGTCATGGGTGTCAGCGGGTGATTGCGCATGCCCGACTCGCTCAACAGGACATCGCCCACGAAGAGATAGCTCTTGAACACGGTGCGGCCGTTCTCGGGGAACGCCGGACAGGAAATCGTGAAGTCGCACCCGAGCGCGTCCATCAACGCCTCGGTCACGGACCCGATGTTGCCGGCGGGAGTCGAATCGAACGTGGAAGCGTACTTGAAGTAGAACCGCCGGCAGCCCTGGCCTTTGAGCCACGCAAGCGCCTCGAGCGACTGCGCGACGGCGTCGGCCGCGGGTATCGTGCGCGTTTTGAGCGCAACGACTACCGCATCGACGTCCTCCGCGGGCGGCGCGGCGGGCACGCCTATCGTCTGCACGGTGCGCATCCCGCCCCGCACGAGATTGTTCGCGAGGTCGGTAGCGCCGGTGAAATCGTCAGCGATGCAGCCGAGGAGCATGCTTTCAAGTGTAAGGCTTTTTTTTGCCAC
>Ga0075428_100010838_pt1 | contig 10134 bp, 9 predicted proteins | sample RhiMetdeltSRZDD2_FD_75291 | JGI IMG/M metagenome (GOLD analysis project Ga0075428, IMG submission 75291) | Populus rhizosphere microbial communities from Tennessee, USA - Rhizosphere MetaG P. deltoides SRZDD2 | ecosystem: Host-associated > Plants > Roots > Rhizosphere > Soil | place: USA...
GATTTGACTCCGCTCGCCTTCGGCTCGCTGCGCGCCTTCGCTTGCTTTGCGCGAGGCTACGAGCGGGACGGCTGATGGGCGGCGGTCGATCGCGCTGGAGGCCGTTCTTCGGGACGCGGGGGGGCGCGCTCAGCCCCAGGGCGGGAAGGGGAGCCGGATCGCGAGGCTGCGCTCGACGAGCCAGGCGGCCGCGAGCGCGGCGATCGCCGCCGAGCCGGTGGGGAAGGCCCAGCGCCGGTAGCCGACCGTGTCGCGCAGCGCGAACGCGATCGGCACGAGCGCGGCCACGATCGCGAGCTGGCCGAGCTCGACGCCGAGATTGAAGCCGAGCAGCGCGGGGACCAGCGAGCCGCGCGGCAGGCCGAGGTCCGCGAGCACGCTCGCGAAGCCCATGCCGTGCACGAGCCCGAAGCCGAAGGCGAACGCGGTGCGGCGGGCGGGAAGGATCGGGTGCAGGTTGTCGAGCGCGGCCAGCACCACCGAGGCCGCGATCCCCGACTCGACGAGACGCGACGGCAGGGCGATCCACCCGAGCGCGGCGAGGCAGAGCGCAATCGAATGCGCCGCCGTGAAGGCGCTGACCAGGCACAGCACCTCGACCAGGGCGTCGCGCAGCCGCGGCACCGGCTGCCAGCGGCCTCCCTCGCGCCGCAGCACCGCCGGGAGCAGCAGGCAGAGCAGGAAGAGCACGTGGTCGGAGCCCAGCCAGATGTGCCAGACGCCCTCGCGCGCATAGCGGCGGAGCGTGCTCGCGACGGGCTCCCTCCCGAGCGCGAGGCGCTGCCGGCCCGAGTCGACGCCGAAGATCGCGGTCGAGGTCGCGCCGGCGGCCTCGATCCGCAGCAGCCCGCGGTGCAGCGGGTCGAGGTCGAAGAGGAGCGCGTACTCGACGTCGAGCGCGCGCGGGGCCTCCGCGCAGCTGGCCGCGAAGCGCAGCACCGCATAGCCGCCGTCGGTGTGGTGGTCGGTGAGCAGCGCCTCGAAGCGGAGGGGACACGCCCGGCCGCCGGACGCGATCGCGAGCCGGCTCCCCGCGTAGGCCTCGACCTGCCCGCTCCGGCCGCGGAGCTCGCCCCAGGTGATGCGGCCGTCCCCATCTCCGTCGAGGCCGACCGCGAGCTCGAGGTCGCGCAGGGCGATGTCCCACTGGCCGTCGATCGCGGCGCCCTCGAGCCGGAGCGAGAGGTAGCTGTCGCTCGGCTTGTGTGCGGAGGCCGCGCCGGGGAGGAGCAGCAGCAGGGCCGCGAGCGCGCCGCGAAGCCGCCTCATCGTCGGAGCGCCTCGATTCGCGCGGCGAGGCGCGCGAGCCGCGCGTCCTCGAGCGAGGTCTCGCGCAGGAGCGCGAGCGCGGGCTCCGCCGCGGGGGCGCTCCCCGCCGCAAGGGCCGCCTCGAGCAGCGCGCGCGCGTCCCGCGGCTCGCGCTGCTGCGCGAAGTTCGCCTGCGCGAGGCGCAGCGCCTCGTCGGCGTCGCCGAGCAGCGCGAGCGCGAAGCGCGACTCCTCGCCGAGGTGCAGCGTGTCGCCGCGCAGCCGGGTCGCCGCGAAGCGGGCGCGGAGCTCCTCCCGGTGGCCGTCGAGGGCGGGGTCGCGCAGCCGTGCCTCCGCGAGCGCGACGCGCAGCAGGAGGCCGTCGATCCGCGTCGCATCTCCGAGCAGCGCGAGCACGTCGCGCGGCCTGCCGCGATCGAGCAGCAGGTCCGCGCGCGCGGCCAGGAGGTAGGCGTCGCGGGGCGCGAGGGCGAGCGCCTCGGAGAGCAGGCGCAGGGCCTCGTCGCTCCGATCCAGCCGGGTGCAGATCTCCGCGAGGCTCGTCAGCGCGAAGACGCGCTCGGGCGTCGCGGCCCGCGGCGTGGACTCGAGCGCCCGGCGGAGGGTCGTGGCGGCGGCCTCGGCGCGGCCCGCGAGGCTCTCGGCGTTCGCGAGGCAGCTCACCGCCATGAGACCGCTCGCGAGGCGGAGCAGCGGCATGCAGCTGCGCCGCGCGCTCGCGGGATCGCCGCGCACCTGGAGGATCAACGCGCGCGTGAGCCAGGCCTGCGCGGAGCGCGGGTCGCGCGCGAGCAGGGCGTCGAGATCGGCGAGCGCCTCCGCGAAGGCGTGGCGGCTCTGGCGCAGCGTCGCGCGCAGCAGCAGCACCTCGAGCGGCGGGTCCTCGCTTCGCTCCCAGGGTGTCAGGCAGCCCTCGGCCCACCCGAAGTAGCGGGGGTCGCTCTCGGCCCGGCCGAGCTCGAGATAGCGGCGCGCGAGCCGCACCGCGAGCGCCGCGTTGCGCGGGTCGCGCGCGAGCGCGGCGCGCAGGTCGCGCAGCTCGCGCGCCGCCCCCGCGGCCGGCGCCGGGAGCTCCTCGAGCACGACGTCGTCGCGCTCGGGCAGCGCCGGCGCGGCCTCGGCGGAGGGGACGGCCAGCGCCGCGCCGACGGCCGTGAGGAGCGCGCGGCGGAGCGACGAGCGGAGCGAGGCGGGAGGCTTCGGCATCGCGGGGTCGCCTTCGGCGGCCCGCGGACGAGCGAGCTCTCGTCCGCGGGCCGGCAGGCGGGCGCTCACTCGCCCGGGTCGATGTGGCGGCGGTTGCGGCCGTCGAAGGGCGTCGGCAGGAAGGGGAAGGTGTCGGTCACGCCCTTCTCGCCGACCCCGACTCCGTCGCCGACGAAGGCGGCGACGAAGTTGGGACCGCCGGCCGCGCGCACGACGATGTCGGTCACGTCGTCGTTCGGGCGGCGGCCGTTCGGGAAGCCGGCGGGGTCGGGCGTCGGGTTGCCGAGCGCGTCGTGCGCGAAGATCCCGAGGCGCCGGATCTGGCCGGGCGGCGTCGGCGCCACCCCGAGGTCGAGGCGCAGCAGGTCGGAGAGGACGCCGCGGGGCTCGCCCTGGTACTGGAGCAGCAGCGACGCGATGTCGTCGCGCGGCGGCGGCGGCACCGGCACGCCGGAGACGAGCTGGAGCGCCGCGGCGACGTCGAGGTTCCGGTAGGCGTCGAGGAAGCGGGATTCGTCCTCGGGGAGCGTCGCGTTCCAGAGGTCCTTGCTGCCGAAGCGGATGATCAGCTCGTTCACGAGCGGGTTCGCCATGCGCGAGACCTGGACCCACTTGCCCCTGCCCTCGAGCAGCGCCTTGCCCTTGCCGAGCCGGGGCTCGCCGCGGCGCAGCGTCGTCTCCTGCCGCAGCGTCCTCGCCCACACGCCGATCGTTCCATTCTTCGCGCCCGCGGGCATGCCGTCCGCGGTGAGGTGGCGGATCGGGACCTCGATCGCGATCGTGTTCACGTTGAAGCCGCTGAAGTCGTTGATGCCGAAGGCATTGGTGTCGTCGACGGCGTCCTCCGCGGCGGTGTGCACCGGGAGCGGCGGCCGACCCGGCGCGCCGGGCGGCGTCTCGACGCGCAGGTTCAGCGTGTCGAAGACCGCGCCGAGGTCGATCGCGAAGGTCTCCGCGCGCTGCCCGGCGAAGATGCGGATCCCCGTAGCGGGGTCCTCGAAGACGCCCTTCGCGGCGAGCGCATCGTAGTTCGGCGTCGTGCGCGGACCGATGTTGGACGGAACCGTCGGCAGCGCCCGGCCGTCGAAGAGCTCCGTGCGCTGGCAGCGCTTGAGCCCCGCCGAGGAGCGCCGGCAGTCGCGCAGCTCGGTCACGCGGTAGCGCTGGATGCTCGCGAGCGCGGCGGCGCCCGGGCCCTCGAGCTCGCCGAGCGGCGGGACGGCGACGGGGCGGATGAACTGCTGCGGCTTCGTCACCTCGGTCTCGAAGCGCACCTCGTAGACCAGATCGTCGAGGCCGCCGCCGCTGCGGTCGTTGTCGACGACGATCTGGTAGCGGACGTTGTCGTCGAAGCTGTAGTAGTTCGGTCCGGATCCCGGCTCCTCCCCGGGGATCACGTTCATGATCAGCGTGGCCTTCCGGTCGGCGGGATTGCGGGCGAGGTTCGCGGCGTCGTAGCTGACGAAGGCGTAGACGTCGGTGATGTCGGCCGCCGGGTCGAGCGCCATCAGCGGCGCCTCGCGGTGGCTCGCCGCGAAGCTCGTGGCCGTCGAGAACAGCGACGCGCCGAGCGCCGCTGCGAACGCGATGGAACGCATGTCGCCTCCTGCATCGGGCCGCGACGCCCGGCACGCTGCCGGGTCGGGATCGGCCGCTTCGGGATCTGCTTGCTGATACGCGCGACCGCGGCGATCGGTTCGGCGTCGCCCGGAGGTCGAGATCGCAGCTGGGCTCGAACGCGATCGGGAGCCCGGGCAGCGCGCGCGGCGCGCGGACGCACGCAGGCGTCGACGAGCGGCAGGGGGCGCCCCCGCAGGAGCTGCAGAGGCGAGTGCCGGACGATGCGCGCGGCTAGCCGTCGCTCGTGAAGCGGATCCCGCCGTAGAGGACGACGGCGAAGACGAAGGGCTCGTCGCCGATCGAGCGGTAGGAGTGCGAGGTCCCGGCGGAGCTGTGGACGAGGTCGCCGGGGCGCCAGAGGCGTCCAGTGTCCTCCTGGGCGAGGCCCTGGAGCGCGAACGACCACTCGTCGCCGCCGTGCCGGTGATCCGGGTAGACGAGACCGGGCGCGACGTGCACGAGGCCGCAGTCGGCGCCCGCGACGCGCGGCCCGCCGGCGAAGTGCAGCAGGCGCACGCCCGCCACGCGGTCGTCCACCCAGGCCGAGCCCGAAGGCTGCGGGATCTGCGCCAGGAGCTCGCGCGCGCGCGCGACGTCGAGGTCGAGGAACGCGCCGAGGCGATCGGCGAAGCCCTCGAAGCGCGTGCGCGGGTCGGCGGAGCGCAGGATGCGCTCGCGGAGCTCGGTGCTCGGCCGCAGCGGAAGCTCGACGCGGCCGAGCTCGGCGAGCGAGCGCTCGAGCGCCGCGAGCTCCGCGCGCGCCTCCGGCGAGGCGAGCAGCTCGCGCTCGAGCTCGCGCCGCTCGGCCTCGTCGAGCAGGCCGAGGGCGTATTCCGTCAGCCGGTCGTCGTCTCGCGCCGTCATCGACCACCGCCCGCGTCGAACGCCGCCCGCAGGCCCTTCATCGCGGCGAAGAGCCGCGACTTGACCGTGCCGATCGGGATTCCGAGCCGCTCGGCCACGTCGCGGCCCGAGCAGCCCTCGAAGTAGCAGAGCTCGACCACGCGGCGCTGCGCCTCGGGCAGGGCCTCCAGGGCCGCGCGCGCGCGCTCGCGGTCGCCGCCGAGCCCCGGCTCGGGCTCCGCGCGGGTGTCGCTGCCGGCGGCGGTCTCGACCATCGCGAAGCGCCGCGCCGAGGCGAGCGCGCGAGCGCGGTCGATCGCGCGGCTGCGCACGCGCAGCAGGAGCCAGGCGCGCACGCTGCCGCGCGCGGGGTCGTAGGACCGCGCGCGCTGCCAGGCCTCGAGGAAGACGTCGTGCACGAGGTCCTCGCCGTCGCGCCGGTTGCCGAGGATCCGCGTCGCGAGCCCCAGCATCTGCGCGGCGAACCGGTCGTAGAGCTCGCCGAGGGCGCCGCGGTCGCCGTCGGCGAGTGCGGCGACCAGGCGGGCGTCGCGGGCGGAGTCCTCGATCACGCGCAGGCCCGCGATTCGGAGCGCGGCCGCTGCATGCCCGCGAGCATCGCATCCGCGCGGGCCGCAGGCCAGCCGTGGCGCCGCCCGGGCCGGGCATCCCGCGACGCGGGGCCCGCGCGGCTCGGCCTGCGCAGAGGCGTCCACACTCCACCATACGCAGTGCGAGCCGCCCGGGTTCGACCGCGTCCGCGCTGTGCGAAGCTTGCTGCCCGGACCCTGCTGTGGTACCCAGGCCTCGATGAAGCTCGTCGTGAAGCCCGTCGCCGCGCCCGCCGCCGACCCCGTCGGCGGGGACCGGCGTCCCGGCGCGGCGCGCCATTGGTTGCGTCCGATCATGACGTGAGCGGAGCCCCAGAGGGCCTGCCACGGAGGCCGCGGACGCGAGAGCGTTCGCGGCCTCTGTCGTTCTGGATCCCGGAGCTTCGCATGGCGATCTCGACCCGAATCCCGCTGGCCCGAGCGCACCCGGAGACGGGGAACGTGCGCGAGGTGGCCCGGCTCGCCACTCCGATCGTGCTCTCGCAGCTCTCGCAGACGGCAATGCACGTGGTCGACTCGATCTTCGTCGGGCGCCTCGGCGCCGCCGAGCTCGGGGCGCTCGGCTTCGGCGCGATCTGGCTCTGGACCGTCGGCAGCATCTTCACCGGCACCGCGACCGCCGTGCAGACCTTCGTCTCGCAGGCGCACGGCGCGGGCGACGAGCGCGCCTGCGGCGGCTGGGCCTGGCAGGGGCTCTGGGCCGTCGTGCCGGCCGCCGCGCTCGCCTTCTGCGCCTTCGCCGCGCTGGCCGACCCGATCTGGAGCCTCGTCGGGAGCTCGTCGGAGATCCGCGAACACGCGCTCGCCTACGCGCGGCTGCGCCCGATCGGGCTCGTCGGCCAGGTCGCCTGGGTCGTGCTCGCCTCCTTCTTCCGCGGCCTCGGCGACACGCGCACGCCGCTCGCGGCGACGCTGGTCTCGAACGCCGCGAACGCCCTGCTCGCCTACGGCCTCGTGCTCGGCCGCCTCGGCCTCCCCGCCTGGGGCATCGCTGGCGCCGCCGCCGCGACCTCGCTCGCCGAGTGGGTGGGCGCCGGGATCCTGCTCGCCGCCTTCCTGCGCCGCCGCGTGCGCGAGCGCCACCACACGCTGCCGGTGCGCCCGCAGGGCGACGCGATCCGCCGCTTCCTGCGCACCGGGGCCCCGATCGGCGGGCAGTGGCTCCTCGACATGAGCGCCTTCGCGATCTTCACGACGCTCGTCGCGCGCATGGGCACCGCCTCGATGGCGGCGACGCAGGCGATGCTCTCGCTGCTCTCGATGTCCTACATGCAGGCGATCGGGATCGGCCTCGCCGGGACGACGCTGGTCGGGCGCTACAAGGGCGCCGGCGACCTCGCCGCGGCGCTGCGCAGCTACGGCTCGGCGATGCGCCTCGCGCTCGGCCTCGCGATCGCGATCGCGGCGCTCTTCCTGCTCGCCCCGGGCGCGCTGATGGGCCTCTACACGCGCGACCCCGAGGTGCTGCGCCTGGGCCCGCCGCTGCTCGCGCTCGCGGCGGCCTTCCAGCTCTTCGACGCGGTGCAGATCGTCGCCGGGGGCGCGCTGCGCGGCGCCGGCGACACGCGCTGGCCGCTGCTCGTGCAGACGCTGCTCGCCTGGGGCCTGCGCCTCCCGCTGGTCTGGCTCTTCGCCTTCGCGCTCGGCGGCGGCGTCGTCGGCGCCTGGTACGCCGAGTTCGCGTTCATCGTGGCGTTGGCGGCGGCGTTGGTCTGGCGCTTCCGGGGGGGAGCGTGGAGGACGGTGAGGATCTGAGGGGCGTGAGTCTCCGCTCGGCTTCGCCTCGCGTCGCCCGTGGCCCCGAGGCTTCGTTGAAACCGTCCCCTTATTTACTCCGCACGGCTTCGCCGTGCTGCGCGCTCCGCGCTTCGCGCTCCGCTTGCAAAGAAGCCTCGTCCAAGGAGCTCCGGGGCTTGCGGGGTCCGTTCTTCGATAGCGCGGACAGGTGACCTGCCTCGCAGGTCACCCGGCACCGTCACCGAAGGGCGGGCGGCGCACGTCTCGGGGGAACTGCTCGGAACGTCTTGGCAAGCGGAGCGCGGAAGCGCTCCGCGCGCAGCGAGCCAACGGCGAGCGGAGTAAATAAGGTGGACGCTCCCAACGAAGCCTCGGGGCCTCGAGCGTAGCGAGCCGCAGGCGAGCGAAGGTCACCCCTGAGACAATCTCCGCGCCCGCACCTCCAACAACTCCGCGAACTTCTCCGGGCGCGCGGCGACGAAGATCCCCTCGGCCTCGGCGCAGAGCGTCTCGCCGGCGAAGACGCGGCCCGAGGCGAACGTCTTGCGCCCCTCGACGCGGTCGATGCGGCCCTCGAAGCGCAGGTCGGTGTGCAGCGGCGTCGGCACGCGGTAGCGCACGACGAGCGTGCCGGTGAAGCCGGGGTTCCCGCCGAGCGACTGCGCGAAGCCGAGCACCTCGTCGAAGGCCGCGGCGACGAAGCCGCCGTGCACGCAGCCCGGCGGGCCCTCGTAGGCGGAGCCGAAGCGCACGCGGCCCTCGGCCGTGCGCTCGCCGGTCTTCGCGAGGCGCAGCGGCGGCGCGAGCGGGTTCGCGAGCCCGATCAGCGGGCTCTGGTCGAAGAAGGCGCCGACGTCGCCCGCGTTCGCCGACTCGGCGTAGCCCTCGAAGCGGCGCATGCGCGGGTGCGTGCGCAGGTGCTCGGCGTAGCGCTCGAGCTCGCTCGCGGCGCGGGCGAGCTCGGCCTCGGGCGCGTCGCTCGCGACCAGGCGCTCGATCACGAGGCGCATCGCGGCGGCGAGGCGCCGCTTCTCCTGCCGGGCGCCGGCCGGCAGCACCTCCGGCGCCTCCCAGTGGCTGCGTGCCGCCGTGGGCCGGCCCTCGCCGCGGTCGCCTTCGCTCATCCCACCCCCCGTGCGGGGCGCCCGCGCGCCGCTAGAGCAGCGTCCCCGAGAGCACCACCGTCGCGACGCTGAAGTAGATCACGAGCCCGGTCACGTCGACCAGCGTCGCGACGAAGGGCGCCGAGGCGCTCGCCGGGTCGAAGCCGAGCCGGCGCAGCAGGAAGGGCAGCATCGAGCCCGCCAGGGAGCCCCAGAGCACGACGCCCAGCACCGAGATCGACACGGTCACGCCGATCCGCACGAAGTGGTCGCCGTAGAGCGTGTGGCGGGCGGGCCAGAGGATCACGCGCAGCAGGCCGATCGCACCGAGGATCGCTCCGAGCGAGCAGCCGATGAGCAGCTCGCGCCGGAAGACGCGCCACCAGTCGCGCAGGCGCACCTCGCCCACCGCCATGGCGCGGATCACGAGGGTCGTCGCCTGCGAGCCGGCGTTGCCGCCGCTCGAGATGATGAGCGGGATGAAGAGCACGAGCACGAGCGCGCGCGCGATGCGGTCCTCGTAGAACGCCATCGCCGAGGCGGTGAGCAGCTCGCCGACGAAGAGCACGACCAGCCAGGCGGCGCGCTTGCGCACCATCTCGGACAGGCCGACCTGGAGGTAGGGAGCGTCGAGGGCCTGGGTGCCACCGATCTTCTGGATGTCCTCGGTCGCCTCCTCGCGCACGACGTCGACGATGTCGTCGACGGTGACGATGCCCTGGATGCGGCCCTGCTCGTCGAGTACCGGCACCGCCATCAGCTTGGAGTCGGCGATCACGTTGGCGACGGCCTCCTGGTCGAGGTCCGAGCGCACCGAGATCACCTCGCGGTGCATCACGTCGCGGACGCGGTGCTCCGGACGCGCCGAGAAGAGCTCGCGGAAGGAGACCACGCCGACGAGGCAGTGCACGGCGTCGACGACGTAGATGTAGTAGATCGTCTCGACGCGCTCGCGCGCCGCGCGGCGCAGGTAGGCGATCGCCTCGTCCACGCTCATGTCCGGGCGCAGCCGCACGTAGCGCGGGCTCATGAGGCCGCCGGCCTCGTCCTCGGCGTAGGCGAGCAGCGCCGCGACCTCGGCGCGGGTCGGGGCGTCGAGCACGCGCAGCAGCGCCTCGCGCTCCTCGGCCGGCCCCTCCTGGATCAGGTCGGCCGCGTCGTCCGGCGCCAGCTGGCGCAGCCAGAGCTGGCGCTCGGGATCGCGCATGCGCAGCACGAGCTCGGCCTGCTCGCGGGCGGGGAGCGAGTGGAAGAGGTCCTCGGCCTCCGAGGCATCGAGCAGCCGGAAGCCCTCGACGCGCTCCTGCGCGTCGAGCGTGGCCCAGGCGTCGCGGAGGTCCTCGGCGAGGAGTCCGGCTCCGCGCTCCGGCTGTGCGGCCGTCATCGCCTGCCCCCAGCTCCCGCGCGCGCCGGTCGCCCCGGACGCGCGCGCCGGCGACACCCTATTTCATGTGACCGCGGCTTTCAACCGCAGCACGCAGCCATCCCCGCGTCCGAGCTGGCGGAACCGGGGTCCCGCGAGGGCGTCCGCTCCCGGACTCGCGCTGCGCGTACGGCGAGCCTAACAAAGCCGACCGCGAGGCCGGCCGCGCGATCGCCCGGCGGGGCGCGCTCCGCCGGGCGAGAGCCACGAGGGTGGGCTCCTACTCTTCGTCCTCGGTCTCGAAGCCCGTCACCGCGAACCACTTCTCCTCGGAACCGGCCAGCACGAAGACGGCAGGGGCAATGCACGGGTCGGGCAGCAGG
>Ga0075428_100010841_pt1 | contig 10132 bp, 7 predicted proteins | sample RhiMetdeltSRZDD2_FD_75291 | JGI IMG/M metagenome (GOLD analysis project Ga0075428, IMG submission 75291) | Populus rhizosphere microbial communities from Tennessee, USA - Rhizosphere MetaG P. deltoides SRZDD2 | ecosystem: Host-associated > Plants > Roots > Rhizosphere > Soil | place: USA...
CGCGCAGCGCGGACTCAAACTGCCGCGCGGATTCCAGAACGTTTCGCTGATTCGCAACTGGAGCGATCGGGATGATCGGGTGCCGGAAACGGTAAACTAGCTTCGGCGTGGATACGAAACGCAGCGAAGCGCGAGACCGTCTGCTCGCTCGCGTTGCGTTCGAGGCCGTCTGGGAGAGAGATCTTCAAAGCGACGCCGTGAGCTGGGACGGGAACCTGGAGTCCATGTTCGGCTACGTCCGCAATGAGGTGGTGAATCACGTCAGCTGGTGGCGGGAGCGCGTTCATCCCGACGATCTCGAGCGCGTCGATCGGGTCGCATTCGAGGCGATCCAGGGCAACGCCCCCGGGTGGTCGAGCGAATACCGGTTTCGCCGCAAGGACGGCTCCTGGGCATGGGTGGCCTCGCGCGGTGCCATCGAGCGCGATGACGATGGGCGAGCCCTACGCGCGATCGGCGCGATGATCGACATCAGCCGGTTGAAGGACACCGAGTCGCGGCTGCGACTTTTTACCGAACAGATTCCCGCACGCGCTTGCGCCACGGACCGCGACTTCCGCGTCGTGTGGGACACCGGCGCAGCGTTTCCGGACAACCCTTCCGTCGTCGGCAAGACCGTGCCGGAGCTGTTCGTACAATCTCCCGACCGCGAGCGTGTTCTCGAAGGATGCCGCCGCGCGCTCGCAGGCGAATCGAGCAAACTGGAGATCGATGATGGGACGTCCGCCGCAGAGCTCCAGCTCGTGCCGTTTCGCGATCCGGCGGGGAACGTGATCGGCGTGGTCGGCATCGCGTTCGACATCACCGATCGCGTGCGCAGCGAGGAGCAAGTGCGAGCCGGCCAGCGGCTGCTGCGAGACGTTCTCGAGATTCTGCCGGTGGGCGTGATCGCGACGGATCGGGCGGGAGACATCTTCCTGCACAACGCGGCCTCGAGACGCATCTGGGGTGCGACGATCGTCGCCGGCACCGAGCGCTGGCAGAAGAGCAAGGGCTTCTGGCATGACTCGGGGCAGGAGATCGATGCAGGCCAGTGGGCGTCGCGGCGCGCGCTGCGAGAAGGACAGATCTCGCGCGACGAATTGATCGACATCATCACCTTCGATGGTGCGCGCAAGACCATCGAGAACTTCGCGGCACCGCTTCGCGACGAAGATGGCGTCATCACCGGCGCGGTCGTGGTCAATCACGACGTGACCGAGCGCATTTGCGCGGAAGAAGCGCTTCGTAAAACCGAGCGGTTGCTGGTGGACGCCGAGGCGTTGGGACTCACCGGAAGTTGGGAGCAGGATCTCGTCGGTGGGCAGATCTTCAACACGCAAGCGAACCGGCGCCTCTTTTTCGCTGACGACGAGAGCAAAGGCACGCGGATCGAGGACTACTTCGAAGCCGTCCATCCGGATGACCGCGAGAGGGTCAAGGTCAGCCGCGAAGAACTGCACGCGGGCACGGGCTCCGGTGACATCGAGTTCCGGATCATCTGGCCTAACGGAAGCGTGCGCTGGATCTTCGGCCGCGCCACGATCGTCCGCGATCCGGCCGGACGGCCGCTGCGTGCGTACGGAACCAACGCCGACATCACGGAACGAAAGCTCGCCGAGGAGGAGCTGGCGCGGCGCGCGCAGCAGCTCCAGGCACTTTCCGGCCGCCTGTTGCAGTCGCAGGATGAAGAGCGGCGCCGCATTGCCCGCGAGCTTCACGACACGACGGCGCAGAACCTCGGCGCGCTGCGCATCCAATTGTCGATGCTGAAACGCCTGGCCGCGGTGTCCGTCCCGCCCGCGAGCGAGGCCATCGACGAGAGCATCGGCCTCGCCGACCGCGCCATCGCCGAGGTCCGGACGTTGTCGTACGTGCTCCATCCGCCGATGATCGAAGAGGCGGGACTGCTGGCGAGCCTGCGCTGGTACGTGCGAGGGTTTCAGGAACGCAGCGGGATCGCCATCACCCTCGACCTTCCCGCCGAGCTCGAGCGGCTGCCGATCGATACCGAGACGGCGGTGTTCCGCATCATTCAAGAGGCTCTGACGAACATCATGCGGCACTCGGGAAGCGGCCATGCAACGATCCGGATCGAGAGAGAACCGGGGATATTGAAGCTCCGTATTCGCGACGAGGGCCGTGGCGTGCCACACGCGCTGCGCGGTGATGAGAGCTTGCTTGCCGCTGCTGGTGTGGGCATCGCGAGCATGCGCGAGCGCGCGCGGGAGCTCGGAGGCAGTATGAGAGTTCAGTCGGACGACCGCGGCACCGCGATCGAAGTCCGCCTGCCCATCGTGGGAACCCCGAGTTAAGGCACCGGCCGTCGCCTGTGGCAGCGGTCGTGACACCGTCATCCTGAGCGTCAGCTCAGGATCTCAAAATACGACGACCTCTCGTCTTCGCGGCTTCAGGGTGACGGTGGTCAGTGTGAGGTCTCAATCATGGTCTGGGCGATGAATCCATAGATGCTCGTCCAGGCGAGCTTCACGTCGACGTTGAAGTCTTCGCCGAGCATGGTCGCGATCGTGTGGAGCAGGCACTCTTCGACCGGCGCGTAGTGCTCGATGCGCACGCCGTACGCGGCGTGCCGCCGTCCGAGCTCCTGCAGTTGCGGTGTGAGCTGCTCGAGTCGACGTGTTGATTGTAGGGTCAGAGCTTCGCTTTTCGCTTTCTCCACGCGACGTGGAAAAAAAGGCGGAAATTTCTAACGCGGGTGGGATGCAGCGTGAAAATCACCATGAATGGTGTTTTTTCTCTACTCAGCGTGCAGAAAGCGAAAAGCGAAGCTCTGACCCTACAATGACGCCGCATGCAGCTCGCTGCCGGTACGCGCGTCGGTGCTTACGAGATCGTCGCCGCCCTCGGCGCCGGAGGGATGGGCGAGGTTTATCGCGCGCGCGATCCGCGCATCGGACGCGAGGTCGCGGTGAAAGTGCTGCCTTCCGCGTTCGCGTCGAGTGAAGAGCGCCTGCGCCGGTTCGAGCAGGAGGCCCGCGCGGCGGGTGTGCTGAGCCATCCGAATCTGCTCACGGTGTTCGATGTCGGCACGCACGAGCAGATGCCGTTCATCGTCTCGGAGCTGCTCGAAGGCGAGACGCTGCGCGAGCGTCTGTTGCACGGCACGCTCTCGATGCGCAAGGCCATCGAGCTCGGCGTGCAGATCGCGGCGGGTCTCGCGGCCGCGCACGAGAAATCGATCATCCATCGCGACCTGAAGCCGGAGAACATCTTCATCACCAACGACGAGCGCATCAAGCTGCTCGACTTCGGACTGGCGAAGTGTCTCGCTGCGAACGGCGACGAGAGTCCCGAGGCGACGACGGTGGAGATCGTCACCGACGCGGGCACCGTGTTAGGGACGCTCGGCTACATGTCGCCGGAACAGCTGCACGCGGATGAGCTGGATGCGCGAACGGACATCTTCTCGTTCGGCATCGTGCTGCTGGAGATGATCACCGGACAGTCGCCGTTCCGCCGCGAGTCGCGCATCGCGACCATGAACGCGACGCTCAACGACGACCCGCCATTGCCGCCGGGATTTCCTCCCGCGCTCGAGCGCGTGATCCGTCATGCGCTGGAGAAGAAAACGTCGCAGCGATTTCAGTCGATGCGCGATGTCGCGTTCGCGCTCGAGACGTTCAGCGCGACCAGCGACTCGACTCCCGCGGCGCAGAAGCGCTCGCGAGAAAAACGCGCGGCACCGCCGAAGCTGCCGGCGTTTCAGAAGCTGACGTTCCATCGCGGCTTCATCATGACCGCGCGGTTCCTGCGCGATGGATCGATCGCGTATGGCGGCGCGTGGGAAGACAAGCCGATGGAGATCATGGCCTGCACGCCCGGCGATCCGCATTCGCGATCGCTGGGATTGCCGTCCGCCGATGTGCTCTCCGTTTCTCCGGTGACGGGCGAGCTCGCGATCGGCATCGACCGGCGCTTCACCGCGGGATGGATGAGCGTCTGCACGCTCGCGCGCGTTCCCGCGGGCGGCGGCTCGCCGCGCGAGGTCTCCGAAAACGTGCAGGAGGCGGACTGGGGTCCGGACGGCAAGAGCTTCATCGTCGTGCGCCTCGCGACGGACACGTTCGCGATCGAATATCCGATCGGCAACCGCATCTACGAGTCCGCGCATTGGATCAGTCACGCGCGCTTGTCGCCGAAAGGCGATCGCATCGCGTTCATCGATCATCCGATCTGGGGCGACGACTCGGGACAGGTCGTGGTGATCGACTTCGAAGGCAACGTGCGTTTGCGCAGCCGGTTCTGGGGAAGCGTCGCGGGACTGGCGTGGACGCCGAAAGGCGACGAGGTGTTCGTCGCGGGAGGATTGGGCGACGGTACGCGGCCGCTCTTCGGCGTCTCGCTCAACGGCAAGGAGCGCGTCGTGTTGCCGGTGCCGGGACATCTCACGATCTACGACATCGCGCGCAACGGCGAGGTCCTGATCTCGTACGACCACGCCATGCGCGAAGTGATCGGCGGAAAGCGAAACGGCGAGAGCCGCAATTTGTCGTGGTTCGACTGGTCGTTCCTCACCGGCATCTCGAATGACGGATCGCGCATCGTCTTCGAAGAGCAGCAGACGATGCGCGGCCAGCATCCGGCGGTCTTCGTGCGAAACCTCGATGGCAGTCCGGCGTTTCAGATCGGCGAGGGACGCGCGCACGGATTCTCGCCCGACGGGCGGTGGGTGCTCATTCGTCCCGCGCGCGGAAACTTCGAGCTCGTGCCGGTCGGCGCGGGCGCGCCGCGTCCGGTCGCGTGCAATGGTCTCGAGGATGTGCTGTGGTGGCAGTGGTTCCCCGACGGCAAGCGCGTGCTTCTGTGGGCCAACAAGCCCGGCGAGGGAAATCATATGTACGAGCTGATGCTCGACGGCGACGGCACGCCGCGCCCCCTCGGCAAGTTCTATCACTTCGACTGGCTGCAGGCGATCTCGCCCGACGGCACGCATGTCGCGGCGACGAGCGCCACGCATCAGACGCTGCTCATCCACTCGCTCGAGACCGACGACGCGCCGGTGCCGGTCCGCGGATCGCTCCCCGGAGACAATCCGATTCTGTGGACCGCGGATGGAGGTCTGTACGTGCATCAGATCGGACGGCTCGCCGCTGCAGTCGATCGCATCGACCTAACAACGGGCGAGCGCACGCCGTGGCACGAACTGCGTCCCACCGATCCCGCCGGCGTGACGATCGTGCAGCCGGTGTTCCTCGCGCCCGATCTCGAGACGTACGCGTTCAGCTACCGGCGGTTGTTGTCGGAGCTGTTCATCGCGAGGAATTTGATCTAACCCGGACCCAACCCGTCATCCTGCGTCGCGTAGACGACGCAGGATCTCTCCGACGACGGCCGCAGGATGACGTGATTTCGCGTTCGGAGTCACAACCATTTCTCGAACCATTCCGTGATCGCGAGCGCGGCGCGCACGCGATTCGGTGTCTTGCGCCAGCCGTGGCCTTCGTCGGGAAAGAGAATGTACTCGGACGGCGTGCGATTCTTGCGGAGCGCGGTGATCGCTTCGTTCGACTGCGACGGCCCGGTGATGCCGTCGAGCGCGCCCTGAAGAACGAGGGTCGGTGTGCGCAGCGCGTCGCCATCGATCGAGAAGCGCGCCAGGGTCGCGTCGTCGCCGTACTCCGCGCGGAACATCGGCGCGATCTCCGGGATGGCTTGATCGATCATCTTCTTCAGGTCGAACGTGCCGTACTGATCGACGGCGGCGGCGAAGAGGTCGGGATGCCGCGTCGTGACCGCGAGCGTGAGCCATCCGCCGTACGACTCGCCCATCACTCCGATCCTTCCACGCGCAGCGACACCGCGCGCGATCAGCAACTCCGCCGCCGATCTCACATCGGCGATTGCGTTCTCGCGCTGCTCTCCGTCATCGAGACGGAGGAAGCGTCGTCCGAATCCGAGCGATCCGCGGACGTTCGGCGCGAACACCGAAATGCCTGCGGCGACGAGGGCGTGGTACGTCGGATTCATCGCTGCGGTTTCCTGCAGCGAAGGACCGCCGTGGAGGCTGATCACGGCGCGTCCGGGTTGCGCCGCGCGATAGAGCCAGCCCGCGAGCTCGAGCCCATCGGCGCCGCGGAAGCGCACGAGCTCGGGCACGACGAGCGTGGTCAGGTCCACGCCTGCGTGTGCGCTGCGCGTGAGTTGGCGAACGGATCGCGTCGGAATGTTCAGCAGCCAGATGTTCGATGGCTCCTTCGCGTTGCTGCCGCTGAAGACGAGCCGCGTTCCGTCGTTCGAGAACGACAGCGCGCCGAGGATGTCCACCGGCAGCGGCACGATCTCGCGGGCACCGGTGCGCAGGTCGAGGAGTCCGAGCTCTTCGCGGCCGGCGAGATTCCACACCAGTGCGACGCGCGTGCGATCACGGGTCATGACGGCGTTCATCAGCTCCGCGTCGTTGCGCGACCAGAGCACGTCGATGGCCTGGCCGCGAATCTTCACGAATGCAGATCGATCGCGTCCGTGATTCGTAATCGCGACTAGCTCGTTCGAACAGACCGCCGCGAACCATGCCGTGGTTTGTTCATCTTCGTCGTGCGAGAAGAGCTCGCGCTCTGCGTGAGCCGAGGCGACGAATGTTGCGCGTCGCGATCCACTGCGGCGGAGCAGGATGGCGCGGTTGCAGTCGATGTCGGTGGCCACGCCGAATTCGGGATGCGTGGCGATGATGCGCGACGTTCCCGTCGCGGGATCGTAGAGCGACGACTCCATGCCGTGCACGATCGCGCGCGCGACGTTCACCGGAAGCAGACCATCGTCCGTCCACGATGTCATCACGTTGCGGCCATTGCCGTTCGTCACCTGTCGCAAGTCGCGCCCGTCGGGACGCACGACGTAGATCTGCGAGCGCATCACGCCGGACGCGAATGCGATCCACTGGCCGTCGGGCGACCACTGCGCGGCGTTGACGCCTTCGCCCATCGACGCGACGAGCTCCGGGAATCCGCCATCGACGTCCATCCGCCAGAGCTGCGGTTGTCCGGAGAGATCGCTCACGAACGCGACGCGTTTTCCGTCCGGCGAGAGCGACGGTGACGAAGCGCTGCCGATCTGCGCGAGCGCCGTGACGTACGCGCGTCGCGCGTCGCCGTCCGGATCGCGCTGCGGCCGCGCGACCTCGCGCGCCGCCCGCTCGAGAAACGCCATCGTGTTCGTACGCGTGCGATGGCGTGCCAGGAGCTCGTGCCGCGTGGCGTCGGCGTTCGTGACCACGATCGCCGGCAGGCGCCCGACCTGGAACTGCGATTCGAGACCGGCCGTGAACGGCGAATTGCGCCGCCCGCTGTTCGAGACGTCGACGATGCGGACGCCGACGAAGTTGCGATCGATGCGCGCGCCGCTTTCGGCGTCGGCGAACAGATCGCGCTCGAAGCGCGCCGATTCGACGTCGCGCTCTTTCACGAACGAGAAGAGAATCGGCCGCTTCGTGGCGATCGCGATCCGCCGCGCTTCTTCCGGGTTGCGCCACTCGACGTAGTGACGCGGCGCGATCGGCTTCTTGTGCTCGAAGACCGCGGCGGCCGCGCAGCAGGCGAGGAGCAGCGCACCCGCGATCAGTGCTGCGATCGGGTCGCGCCGCGCGGAATCATTCACTCGCATACGAGAGCTCCTTCCGATTCATGACGAAGATCGCGATCGCCGCCGCCAGCGTGATCGTCCCCGCATACCCACTCACCTCGGACCACGGCAGGCGTGAAGAGACGAGCACGCGATCGAGGTCGAGCATCGGAGCGGCGATGCGCTGCAGCAATCGCGAGGCGTCGTGAAACGATCCCATCGGCACCGCGCCTAACGAAAGCGCCACGGTCTGAATCGATCCCCAGATCAGGAGATCGCCGAGGCTCGAGGCGAAGGTCGAGAAACAGACCATCATCGAGACGGTGCCGGTCACGACGAAGAAGCGATCGGCGAGCGCGAGCGCGATTGCGATCGGCGACACCTCGACATGGCGGGCCATGAGGATCGCAACCTCGCCGGTCAGGCCGATCAGCATCATCGCCAGCGAGATCGTGGCCGCGGCGCTCCAGCGGGATGCGAGGTACTTCGCGCGCGTGAGCGGGCGTGTGAAGAAAAGCGCGACCGAGCCGGTCGTGATCTCCAGTCCGATGATGCCTGCCGACGCGATGACGGCGATGCACGTCGCGAACATCGTCGTGGCGACGTGTGGATCGGGATCGACGACGAGTTGCAGCAGGGGAAGGATCGTCGCGCCGATGAGCGCGCCGATGCGAACCGGCTGCGACAGGAGTTGGCGCAGCGTCGAGACGTACACGGGAATGTTCATGCGACGGCTCCTTCGAGCTTGAGGAAGATATCTTCGAGGCGCTCCTCGCCGCGGACGCACTCGATCGCTTCGATGCGTCCCGCGCGCAGGAATGCGACGCGATCGCAGATGCGCTCCATCTGGTCGAGCTGATGCGAGTTGACGACGATGGTCACGCCGCCGGCTTTGAGCTCGTGAACGATCTCCCGGAATCGAATCGCGCCCGCGGGATCGATGCCCGAGGTCGGCTCGTCGAGGAAGAGCACGTCGGGCGAACCGATGAGCGCCTGTGCCAGCGCGGTGCGCTGCAGCATGCCGCGCGAGTACTTGCGCAGCGGGCGATCCCACGCCGCGCGATCGAGACCGACGCGGTCGAGCATCGACTCCACCGCGTGCCGGTCGCGGACTTCGCAGATGCGCGCGTGCAGCGTCACGAGCTGGCGGCCGCTCATCCAACGACTGAAGCCGATCCGCTCGGGCACGTAGCCGGTGCGGCGTTTCGTCGTCAGCGAATGCGGCGAACACCCGTCGATGAGAACCGTGCCTTCCGACGGATCGATCAGCCCGAGAAGGGCGGCCATGAGGGTCGTTTTCCCGGCGCCGTTCGGGCCGATGATGCCGATGGCCTCGCCGCGGCCGACGGTGAGGTCGACGCCGCGCAGGGCCAGGGTCCGGCCGTAACGTTTGGTGAGATGGTCGATGACGATCATTGCCTGGTGCCTCACTGTATTAGATACATAATACACTGAGGCAATGCGGAGCGCAAGTACACTCGTCGCCCAATGTTAACCATCGTCCCGGACGAAGCCGCGTACGTCGTCGAGAGACTGGGCCGCTACCACCGTACGCTCCGCGCGGGCGTGCACTTTCTGGCGCCGCTTCTCGATCGCGTCGCGTTCCGCTATTCGCTCCTGCCGAAAGATCAGGACGTCGCGGACACCTGCGTGACGCGCGACAACGTCACCGTTGCCGTCGCGTCGCGATTCCGATGGCAGATCGCCGATCCCGAACGCGCGGCCTACGCGTCCGCGAGCGAGACCGACTTCATCGTCACGCTCCTTCGCACTCTGGTCAGGCAATGGATCGGCGCGCGCGTCTGGGATGACATCCGCGAGACCACGCGCGAGCTTGAAGCCGGCGTCCTGCGCGAGGCCGCGTTCTCCGCGGAGCAGGCGGGCGTGAAGGTCGTTGCGTTCGACGTGCAGAGGATCGAGCGCCGTCCGACGCCAAACGGTCTATCATCCTGACGCGTCCCATGCCCACCGGCGAATCCTTCGACAGCGACCGTTTCCAAGTGCGGAGACGCATCGGCTCCGGCGCATTCGGCGTGGTGTACGAGGCGTATGACCTCGTTCGCCATCAGGTCGTCGCCGTCAAGGCACTGCGCCACGCTACGCCGGACGCGCTCTATCGATTCAAGCGCGAGTTCCGCTCCCTCACGAACATCGCCCATCGCAATCTCGTCCGGCTCTACGAACTGATCGCAGAGGACGACCAGTGGCTCGTATCGATGGAGCTCATTCGCGGCACGACCTTCGTCGAGCACGTCCGGAGAGAAGCGCTGTTTCCGGAGGAGGCGCTGCCTCCGATGCGCGCGGACATCGGCAGACTGCGAGTCGCGCTCGCGCAGCTGGCCGCCGGGATCGCCGCCCTTCACAATGCCGGCAAGCTCCATCGCGACATCAAGCCGTCGAACGTCCTCGTCGCGGATGACCGGCGCGTGGTCCTTCTCGACTTCGGCCTGGTCATGGACACCGACGGTCGCGCGAGCGCGGAGAGCACCAGCACCTCGGGCACTCCGGCCTACATGTCGCCGGAGCAAGGCGGCGGCGAGATGCTCGGCCCGGCCAGCGACTGGTACAGCGTCGG
>Ga0075428_100010842_pt1 | contig 10130 bp, 10 predicted proteins | sample RhiMetdeltSRZDD2_FD_75291 | JGI IMG/M metagenome (GOLD analysis project Ga0075428, IMG submission 75291) | Populus rhizosphere microbial communities from Tennessee, USA - Rhizosphere MetaG P. deltoides SRZDD2 | ecosystem: Host-associated > Plants > Roots > Rhizosphere > Soil | place: USA...
TTCGTCGGCCAGGGCTGGTCGGTCGCGATCGGTTATCTCGTGATACTTGCGCCGTCGTTTGTCATTTCGCCCGGTCTGCTTCAAAAGTTGTTCGGAGCGCGCGACAAGAAGGCGGTGCGAGTCGGCGTCGGATTAAATGCGGCGGCCCTGTTTGCTTACGCCATAGTGCCGGTGTTGATCGGGATCATCGCGCGATCCAGGTTCCCCGCTTTGACAAATCACGAACTTGCGCTTCCAACGTTGCTGACCCAGGCCTTGCCGTTGTGGCTTGGGGTATTGCTTTTGGGCGCAATCTTTTCAGCCGAGCTCAGCGCAGCCGATGCCGCGTTGTTTATGTTGAGCACCTCGTTGAGCAAAGACCTCTACAAGGCTTTTATAAATCCGACGGCGACAGACGAGCGGCTGATGCGAATCGCGAAGATCTCGGCGATTGCGTGCGGAGTGGCGGGCGCGGTGTTGGGAAGTTTTCTTCCGACGGTGATTTCGGCGCTGAGGATCTTCTATACTCTTCTTGCGGCGGCGCTGACGCTGCCCCTCATCGCGGGGTTGTACACTCGAAGAGTCAAAGCACGCGCCGCGATCCTATCGATGCTCGCGTCTGTTTTTGTGACCTTCGCGCTGGAGCTGATCACTGAAGGAAGAGGTGTTCGCGGTGTTCCGTCGTTGATCGTCGGCATCGCCGCCGGCGCGGTGGTGATGTTGCTCGTCAATTCTGTTGAGAAGCGCGCGAGTCGTTATTCGACATGATTAGCCCGCTCGTACCTTGATTCTCAATGAGGCCGATGAATGGACTATAAGAACCTGTTTAACCTGGACGGCCGCGTGTCGGTAGTCATAGGAGCGGGATCGGGGATCGGACAATCCGCGGCAAGAGGGCTCGCCGCTCACGGTGCATTCGCTGTCTGCGCCGATTTGCAAAGAGAACTCGCCGTCCAAACCGCTGCTGAAATCGGAAGCCATGCGACGGCGATGTCCGTTGACATCACCCAAACCGAAAGCGTCGTCGAGCTCCTACGGTCTGTCATCGATCAGCATAAGCGGCTGGACATCGTCGTCACTACGCCGGGCGCTAATGTCCGCAAACAAATCTCTGACTATCAGGACATAGACTTCGATCGGGTGATCGAGCTGAACTTGAAAGGAACGTTTCGGGTCTTGCGCGAAGCGGGTCGAATCATGTCCGACCGCTGCGGCGGCAGCATCATAGCTTTCTCGTCGATTCGTTCACAGGTGGTCGAGCCTGGGCAGGGTGTTTATGCCGCGACAAAGGCGGGAATCGTTCAAGTTGTTCGCGCGCTTGCAGCGGAGCTTGGGCCGAAAGGAGTTCGAGTGAATGCGATAGCCCCGGGAGTTGTCGAAACACCGCTGACACAGCCCATCAAAGACCATCCAGATTGGTACGCCGCTTATGCCGCGAAAAGCGTATTCGGTCGGTGGGCAAGCGCCGACGAGATGGCAGGACCGGTAATTTATCTTGCGTCCGATGCATCGAGCTATGTCACCGGTTCGCTGCTGTTCGTGGATGGCGGATGGACGGCGGCGGACGGACGGTTCGATCCTCCGTTGTAGATTTGGTTTCTGGTTTCTGGTTTCTGGTTTATGGTTTCTCGGTTCTGGTCCTACACTCGACCGCGTCCGAACTAGAAACTACGAACCAGCAACTAGAAACCAAGCTTTAAGCGATCCGCCCATCCACGATATTGATTATCCGATGCGCCAGCGCGGAGTTCTCAGGATTGTGAGTCACCATAAACACCGTCTGTCCCTGCTCGTTAAGTTTCAAAAACACTTCCATAACTTCGTGGCCCGTCTTTGTATCGAGCGAGCCGGTCGGTTCATCGGCTAGAATCAGCGGCGGCTCGTTTACTATCGCTCGGGCGATCGCCAGCCGGCCTTGCTCGCCGCCTGAAAGCTGATTGGGGAGCCTCGGCCCCTTATCCGCGAGCCCGACTTTTTCCAATACATTCATCGCGCGGTCGCGCTTCTCTCTCGCGCTCGCGTGGGTCGTCGCCAGCGGCAGCATCGCGTTCTCGAGCGTGCTGAGATAAGGCATCAGGTGATGTTGTTGAAAAACGAACCCGAGATACTCCCGGCGAAAATCGGCTCGGCGCTCATCCTCCAGACCGTACACGTCGATTTCATCTACGAGCACCCGCCCTTCGGTTGGATGGTTCATGGCTCCAACGATTGTGAGAAGGGTGCTTTTGCCCGAGCCTGAGGGTCCCATCAAGCAGACGAACTCGCCTTCAGCGAGTTCGGCGTTGACATCCGAAAGCACGCGAACAGCCGGCGACTCGCCGTTCGCTTCATAAACCTTTGTGACGTTTTCTATCGAAAGGAAGGGCATCGGTCAGTTACGCGAGCGGTAGAGGCATAGTCAGGTTACGGTAGTTATTTGGTTGACTGACCAAGCAGCGGAGCTGCCAAATCAAGGTACCATCTCAATACTCTTTCTTGATGGCCTGTCTGATAGGCATAAGGTTATCAGGTATGCTGGGGCTAGATTCCAGACAATACCGGCAGATATTCTTGCGATCCATTGCCAAACGGTGCTCGGACCGGACTCAGTACCGATCATCATCTCCGGTAGCATCGCAATGTAGAAAACGAAGGTAAAGATGAAGTTGAAGAACTCACTTCTGATCGGACTTACTATCAAAAGCAATACGTACTTTGTCGCCTCAAGTCCCATCGCTATCAAACCCAGCCGCTTGAAGTCATTCCTTTGCGCGGCTAACGCTAAGATCGGCAAAGCGACACAGATTGTGATTAAGAGTGCCACCATTCCGCTTCTCCGCTGCTTGGTCAGCCAACTATATGATTACTCAAGTTACACATATCGGACTGCTTCCGAGGGGTCCAGCCTCGACGCGCGAACGATCGGATAAAAGCTGCTGATGGTGCCGATCACCAATCCGGCCACAACTGACGCTACTGCCAGCGCCGGTTGAAACTCGAAGACCACTCTGGTCTCCGCGAAATAAGGCAGCGCAAGCCAGGCTGCGAGCTGTCCCGTTCCCCATCCCAACAAACCGCCAATCAGGCTAATTACCGCGACCTCGATCATCAGCCCCTTGATGATGTGAGTTCGTCGAAACCCTATCGCTCGAAGGACTCCGATCTCTTTTGTCCGTTCGATAACCGAGCCCATCATCGTTGTGAAGATCATCAACGCTCCGATTGCCAGAACCACCGCCGCGACGACCGCGGAAAAACGAGTCAGCCGCTCGACGGTTTCCGAACGGGCGCGAACCGACTGCTGAATCGCGGAGACCTTCGCGTGGGGAATTCGTTCGCTGATCTGCGCGACGATGTCTTCGATAGGACAATCCTTACACAGGGCGCTCACCTCGATCAGGCTCAATTGTCCGGTCTTGTTTAACAGCGTCTGAACGTGGGGCAATGAGCCGAAGATCATTCGATCCTCGGGTCCGCTGGTCTGGGAGATCACCCCGGCGACGTGGTGGTCTTGGTCGGCGATCTTCACCCGATCGCGGACGATCCTGAATTGAAATTGGTCCTCGCTGCTATCGTGCGAACCACCGTGCGAGACCTGCTGGTCGGCGGGGACGGGCGTCGTACCCTCGATCAATGACAGCGCGCGGGCGACCTCATAGCCAACCAGAAGTTCCTGCTCTCCCTCCGGATTGCGCCCGGCGATATGCCACCAGCGCTTGAGGGTCAACTCGCTGTCGAAATCAACGCCGGCCAAAAGGATCTCACGACCCTCGACCTCAACAGCGCCGAGCAGCTTCGGCGAAACATTGCTGATGCGATTGCGAAATGGAATGTCCAACACAGCGTTTGCGTCTTCGTTCTTGAGCTGCTTTACGTCAAACGAGACACTCGAGACGGAGAGCCCGCCGTAATCCAGGGAGAGGCTATTTGACTGAGGCACGACGACAATGTTCGCGCCGAAGCGATCGAGTTGCGAACCGATCTCTTCTTTGATCGAACTGCTCAAGCTAAGCAGGGCGACTGCCGTTCCGATGCCGATGGCGATACCCAGAGTAAGAAAGATGGCCTTGCCTTTTCGTCGCTTGAGATTTGCAAATGCAATCGTCGAGATGCGCATTGATTTAGAAGTAGCCTCCGCGGCTTTCAAGCTCGCTCGCTTTAATCACAAGCTGATTCCCCTCGATGGTTCGTGGAAGACCAATCGGATTGCAGCCGCCGTGCACCTCGTTGATCTTGGCTGAATGAAAGTGCAACCCGCAGTTGTTGCAAATCATGTCATCGCCTTCCTGATGATAACCTTTCTTCGCGTGATAGCAGGTATCGCAGGCGTCAAGCGCAGCTCGATAGACGCCATCCGAACTCTTCAGCACGAAGAAGCGAACCGGTCTGTTATCGGACAACTTATAGTCAAAGAACTTCGCCGTGCTGCTGAGGTCCGAAAGCGAGATTCTTATGTCGCGAGACTCCGGAGCAGTCGAAGCAGTCGAAGCCGGACCGGTCGAAACGGCAGTCGCGGTTGGGTTGTCTTTTGAAGCGCCGATCACCAAGTATATGGCTACGCCGACCAAAACCACCGCAACCGCCGCAAGGATGAGCGTCGACTTCCCCTTGCGTTCGGGCGGTTCGGAAAACTCTGCCTTCTTTCTCTCTCTTGCCTCTGACTTAGTGTTCATTTGGAATATACCTCCGACCGCTTCATCGAAACTGGGTCATTATACCAACTCAGAAACACGAGCACTATTACAGCGGCGTAGCGTAGACTGTCCAGTCTGCGCTCAGTCTTCAGCGCCGACGCAGCACGGAATGTAAGCGTAGACTGTCCAGTCTGCGCTCAGTCTTCAGCGCCGACGCAGCACGCGTGTAGCGCAGACTGGACAGTCTACGCTACATTCTAGCAACAGTGAGCGAACAAGCTCTTATAGATCAACTCAGAACAATGCTTGCCGCCAGCAGACGTGCAGTCGTCTTTACCGGAGCAGGCATCAGCACCGAGTCAGGCATCCCCGATTTCCGCAGCCCGGGCGGTCTCTGGACAAAGTATCAGCCGATCGACTTTCGCGAGTTCCTGTCTTCTGAAGAAGCACGCCGAGAAACCTGGCGAAGAAAGATCGCCGTTGACGAGGCAGTCGCTAAAGCCGAGCCGAACCGCGGCCATCTGGCGATCGCACGGCTCGTCGCCCAGGGAAAAGTCTCGAGCGTCATCACTCAAAACATCGACGGTCTGCATCAGCGATCCGGAGTTCCCCACGAACAAGTAATCGAGTTGCACGGCAATGGAACCTATGCGGCATGCCTCGATTGCGCGAAGCGTTACGAGCTGGTCGATGTGTTCGCGGCATTCAAAGAAAACGAGGAGCCGCCGGTTTGTGACTGCGGAGGGTTCATCAAGAGCGCGACGATTTCATTCGGGCAACCGATGCCCTTTGAACCGATGCGCCGCTCTCAAGCCGAGGCCAAGAGCTGTGATCTGTTCCTGGCCATCGGGTCTTCGCTTGTGGTTTATCCCGCTGCTTCTTTCCCCGCGGTCGCTAAGCAAAACGGCTCACGTTTGGTGATATTGAATCGAGAGCCGACGGACCTCGACTATTTAGCCGACCTGGTGTTGAATTTGGAGATCGGGCCGACGCTGGAGGCCGCGACCGCCATTACTGAATAGGTGTACCGTCAGCTAGAACTATGAAGACTCTTCGTCTATCTCTCGCATCGTTCCTTTTTTTGACCCTGATTCTGTTTGGACTTGAAGTCGCTTCGGCGGGACAGCAGAAGAAGCGTGATACACAACCGAGTCCACCGGATGCCGCGGTATCAGCCGAAGAGGCTGCGCAACTTGAAGCTGTCGTGACTACCGATCTTGGAGTCATCCGCTTCGAATTCTTTCCTAACAAGGCTCTCAAGCACTCACAGCAATTCGTAAAGCTTGCGCGAGCGGGTTTCTACGACGGGTCGGCGTTTCATCGAGTGATCCAACGAGGACTCATTCAGGGCGGCGACCCGCTGCTTAAAGATCCGCAAACGCCTCGCGAGCGCTGGGGAACAGGCGCCCTAAAGCAGATCGCGGATGAATTCAGCGATGTCAAACACGTTCGGGGCACGGTCTCGGCGGTGCGGATTCCGGGTCAGCCAAACAGCGGGGGCGCGCAGTTCTTCATATGCGCGTCGCCTCAGCCGCAGCTCGACGGCCAATTCTCGGCTTTTGGCCAGGTCACCGAAGGGATCGAGGTCGTCGAACGAATCTCGCTCGCACCAACCGACAGCAACGGGTTAACCGTTAACCCAATAAAGATCGTCAGCATCAAGATCGAACCCAGGAAACTTGAACCATTCAAAGACGCCACTGTCGATCAGATGCGGAGAGACGTTCTGTTGCACACGAGTCTCGGCGACATAACGCTTGAGATGGATCCGGAATTGGCTCCCGAACACGTGCGCAACTTTTTGAAGCTTGTGGAAAGCGGCTGGTACGATCACACCGCGTTTCACCGCGTCATACCGGGATTTGTGATTCAAGGCGGAGTCGGCTCTACTCGCGCGGACAACAATCCGCATCCGGCGGACAAATGGGTTCACAAGCTAAAGGGCGAATTCAGCCGCACCGCGCTTCACATACGCGGCGCCCTGTCTATGGCTCGTACCAGCGACCCCGATTCGGCGGACACATCGTTCTTTATCGTGCTGGGACCGGCGACGCATCTGGATGGCAAGTACACGATCTTCGGAAAGGTAGTCGATGGCTTTGACACGATGGAGCTGATCGAGAAGGCGCCCCGTCAGGGTGAAACTCCGGTTCAACGTATCGAGCTGATTGAAGCGACGATAAAAAAGTAAACTCGAAATGCGGCTTACAAAGCTGCCTATCAATCTTTTATCTCGTTGGAGGACGTCGCGCTGAATGAAACACGTCGATCACTTCGACGCGATTTCGCCGGACTCGGTAGATAATTCGATAAGGTGGTTCAATCAGTTCGTGAATATTTGGACGGCGTGAATGAGGAAGAATACGGCCCGAAAGTGGGAACGCCGAGAGCTGATCACCCCTCTTTAGAATGCGATCGATAACCCGATGGGCGTTTGTCTCTGAGTCAACGGCGATGTGTGCGTGGATCGCGGCTAAAGACCTTAGAGCCCGGTCCGACCAGACAACTTTCATTGAGACATTCCAAGCTTTTCACGGATCTCGTCGCTACTCCAAACACGACCTGCTTCGATGTCAGCTAGTCCTTCCTCAATCAACTGTCGTTCGAGCATCAGACGCGTTAGGTCTTCCCAAGTGGCGTCGTCGGGTAGAGATTCTATAAGCTTAAGCGCTTCCTCTTTGATGTGTGTGGTTTCCTGCATTGCGATTCCTCCGCGCGGACATTCTACCACAGGCTACGCATTAGGTTTGACCATCCATTATTCTTCTTCGCCGAGTGATTTTAACCTTTATTACTAAAATGTATACTTCCCGCTATTACTAAAATGTATACTTCCCGCTCGACCCCTTTTAACCGGGAAACAAAACCAGGTTTTGGGGCGTATAAAAAACTCGATTCAAAATGCTATCACTGGCGAAGAGCAGCTACGCAAACAGTAGTCGAGTTGTACGCATGGTGACCCAGTTTGGGGACGCCCGACGCAGTCGGTGCTCGACCGGATTCCGGTTCTCGAAAAGGAAATCGCCGACGCAAACTCAGCATTCGAATCGATCATCGGGAAAGAGCTCGCAGTGGTGAATGCGAAGCTTGCAGCCAAGAAATTCGATCCCATAAAGGTTATGACCAGGGAAGAGTACGACAAGAAGCAGGAAACCAGGTAATCCGTTGATTGAAGATCGCGCGATCAAAGGAAAGCTGGTACTCTACATGCCGTTCGGTCGAGACGTATTGTTCGTTCCGCTCTAACAAAAACATTAGGAGGCAGATATGCGACTCAAGAATCGAGCTGTGTTGTTCGTTTTGGTGCTTGCGCTCTCCGGCGCGTCGAGCCTTCCATTCAAAGCATCCGCTCAGACCCAACAAGCGGCAACAGCCCAACGCCCAATCGAACTGGCCGATAGTCTGGCCTGGAAGCGCGTCGCATCGCCGAGCATCTCCAACGACGGGCAATGGTTCGCGCACAAGCTGACGCCGAACGAAGGAGACAGCGAGCTCGTCTTGCGCCGCATTGGCGACGGCAAGGAGTGGCGTTTCCCGGTCGGCGAAGCCCAGGACGGCGGCGGCGGCCCGGCCTTTTTCGGCGGCGCCCGAGCGGCGGAGATCGCATTCTCGGATGATTCAAAATGGTTCGCCTTCACAATCTCGCCGACCTTCAAGGATGGCAAACGGCTGAAAAAAGAGCGGAAGCCACTGCAGAACAAAGTTGCGGTCATCAATCTGTCGACCGAAAAAAAGGTTGAATTCGAAAAGGTTAAACGATTCGCTTTCTCAGGTGAGAACGCGTCCTGGATTGCCCTTCACAAGTACGGGGCTGAATCGCAGGGGCCGCCACCCGGCGCGCCGCCTGCATCAGCCTCGGGCGCTTCGACACCCGCGCCGGACAGGGCTACCGGCTCCGATCTGATACTGCGCGAGCTCGCCAGCGGTAATGAACTGAACGTAGGAAATGTTGCCGACTATTCGTTTAACAAAAAAGGCGATTGGCTGGCCTGGACGATCGACGCCAACGAAAAGAGCGGCAACGGCGTGCAGGCGCGCAATATGGATTCGGGCGCGGTGCTCCCGCTCGACAGCGGCAAGGCCATCTACAGGGGTTTGAATTGGACCGAAAAGGGCGACGGTTTGGCGGCGGTCAAAGGCGTCGAAGATCGGGGCTACGAAGACAAGCTCTACGGCGTCGTGGCATTCAATGGTTTTGGCAATGCCGGCGGCCCAACAAAAGTTATCTACGATCCTCAAAAGGGCGAAGACAAATCGTTCCCGTCAGGCATGACTGTTAGCCCTAATCGACCGCCGACGTGGACGGACGATTTCAGCGCTGTGCTCTTCGGCATTCACGAAGTTAAAAAGAAGAAGCCCGGGGCGCAGAGAGAAGCCCCCAAAGACGACGAGGCCAAACCTGACGTTGCCCAGATGAAGAAGCCGGAAGACGAGCCGGAGAAGCCGGATCTGGTCTTGTGGCATTGGCAGGACAAACGTCTGCAATCGCAGCAGCAGGTCGAAGAGAGCCGCGACAAGAACTTCAGTTACCTGTCCATCTACCGCGTGGCCGACAAGAAATTCATTCGTCTGGCCGATGAAGACCTGCGAAACGTAACTGCCGCGCCGAAACAGAAATTTGCCATCGGCTCCGACAACCGCGATTACGAGCCTTTGGGCAATCTGGACGGGCGGCGTTATCAGGACATCTACGTCGTTGACTTGAAGACTGGCGCGCGCAAGCTGGCGGTCAAAAAGAATCGCTGGAGCTCCGGCGCCTCGCCCGACGGAACGCACTTTGTGTATTACGACGAGGGCCACTTCTTCACCTACGACATGGCCACGGGCAAATCCTACAACGTGACCGAGAAAGTTCCCTCGGTCTTCTGGGATCAGGAAGACGACCACAACGTCGTTAAGCCGCCGACAAATGTTGTCGGCTGGACAAAAGACGGCGTGTCGGTGCTGCTGTCGGACAACTGGGACATCTGGAACGTCCCAGTTCATGGCGGCCAGGCGGTGAACCTGACCGTCAACGGCAAAAAGGATCGTATCCGTTATCAGAACCGCTTCCGCATTGATCCTGATGAGAAGGGGATTGATCTCGGCTCGCCGGTCTATGTTCGGGTTTACGGCGAATGGACTAAGAAGATGGGCATCGCGCGCATTGACGGCGGCAAGCCGGGCGCGAAGATGCTGCAATGGGACGACGCCGGATTCGGCGGCGTGATGAAAGCCCGTAAGGCGGATGTCTGGCTCTACTCACGCGAGACCTATCAGGACGCTCCGAGCTACTATGTGGCAGATGCCGCGCTCGCCAACGGGAAAAAGATTACGGATGCCAACCCGCAGCAGAAAGATTTCCTCTGGTCATCCGGTTCCAAACTGATCGAATACACCTCGGCCAAAGGCGATAAGCTGCAAGGCGCGCTCTTTCTTCCCGCAAACTATCAACCGGGCAGGAGCTATCCGACCATTGTCTACATCTATGAAAAACTCTCTCAGGGCTTGAACAGTTACGCCATTCCGACGACCAACGGCTTTAACAAATCCGTGTAT
>Ga0075428_100010845_pt1 | contig 10129 bp, 4 predicted proteins | sample RhiMetdeltSRZDD2_FD_75291 | JGI IMG/M metagenome (GOLD analysis project Ga0075428, IMG submission 75291) | Populus rhizosphere microbial communities from Tennessee, USA - Rhizosphere MetaG P. deltoides SRZDD2 | ecosystem: Host-associated > Plants > Roots > Rhizosphere > Soil | place: USA...
CTGATCGACCAGGATCACCGTATTGCGCATAATCATGCCGGCGAGCGCGATCAAGCCGAGCAGGGCCACAAAGCCGAACGGCCGGTTGGCAATGAGGAGCGCGCCGGTCGCACCGATCAGCCCGAGCGGAGCGGTCACGAATACAAGGGCTAGGCGCGAGAAGCTCTGCAGCTGGATCATCAGGAATGTCAGCATGACGATCGCCATGACCGGAAACACCGCGACCAGCGCGCCATTGGCCTTGACGCTTTCCTCGATCGATCCGCCAGTCTCGATGCGATAGCCGTAGGGCAGGGCGTCTTCGATACCCTTGAGCTTCGCCGCCACCTCCTTGCTGACATCCGGCGCCTGCACGCGGTCGACAATGTCGCTGCGCGCCGTCAGCACCAGGTCGCGATTGCGACGCCACAGGATCGGCTCCTCATACTCGTAATTGAGGCGCGCGATCTGCGACAGCGGAACCGCGACGCCGTTTCTCGTGGCGATGGTCAACGCCGGCAGGCGATTGAGTGCGAGCCGCTCGGTCGCGACCGCGCGGGCGACCACGTCGATGTGCTCGATGCCTTCGCGGTATTGGGTCACGGTATAGCCCGACACCAGCGTCTGCAGCGTCTGAGCGACGTCCTGGGGCGTCAATCCCAAGGCGCGGGCACGGTCCTGGTCGACTTCGAGCCGGATCGATTTGACCTGCTCGCTCCAGTCGAGATGCGGGTCGACGATTTTGGGGTTGGCAGCCATCACTCGGCGCACGTCCTCGGCGATCGCGCGCACCTTCATCGCATCCGGACCGATGATGCGGAACTGTACAGGGAAGCCCACCGGCGGCCCGAACACAAACCGGTCCACGCGCACGCGCGCCTGGGGCAGCGCGCCGCCGGCAATTGCCCGCTCGAGCCGGTGCTTGACGCGCTCGCGCGCGGCGAGGTCTCCGGTGACGATGACGATCTGGGCGAAGTTGGGGTTCGGCAGTACCGGATTGAGACCCAGCCAGAATCGCGGCGAGCCCTGCCCGACATAGGTCGTGTAGGTCACGATGTCCGGATCGCCGGCAAGCAATCGCTCGCCCTCTTTGGCCGTCGCGTCAGTCACACCGATGGCGGTACCTTCCGGCAGCCGCATCTCGAAAAACAGTTCGGAACGGGTCGAGGTCGGAAAGAATTGCTGCTGGACGAGGCCGAAACCCGCCAACGCCGCTATGAACATCAGAACCGTGGCGGCAACGACGGTCTTGCGCCAGCGCAGGCACTGGGCAATCACGCGGCGCAGTGCTCGATAGATGCGGGTATCGTAGATCGCCTCCGGATTCGCCTGGGCGCCGTGCGCATTTCGCCCGCCCAATGACGACTTCACTTGCCGCAGAAGACGCGTGAAACCCCAAGACGCTGAAGTCGAGGTGGGTTCGGCCGCTGCGGATCGTTTTTGGCCGAGTTCTGGCAGCAACTTCAAACCGAGATAGGGCGTGAACAAAACCGCGACGATCCAAGAAGCGATCAGCGCAAGCCCGACGATCCAGAAAATGCCGCCGGCATATTCGCCGGCGCTCGATTTCGCGAAGCCCACCGGCAGGAAGCCGGCGGCCGTCACCAGCGTACCGGTCAGCATAGGGAACGCAGTCGAGGTCCAGGCATAGGTCGCGGCGCGCGCCCGGTCCCAGCCCTGTTCCATCTTCACCACCATCATTTCGATGGCGATAATGGCATCATCGACCAGCAGCCCGAGCGCGATGATGAGAGCGCCAAGCGTGATGCGGTGGAGGTCGATCCCCGCGGCGTACATGACCAGCAGGACGATCGCCAGGACCAACGGTACCGACAGCGCCACCACGATACCCGTGCGCCAGCCGAGCGAGAGAAAGCTTACGACCAGCACGATGATCAGCGCTTCGGCAAAGGTCTTGACGAATTCCGAGACCGACTCCTCGACGATGTGAGGTTGGTCGGCGATCTGCGTCACTTCGATCCCCACCGGAAGCTCCGCGACGATGGCGCTCATGGCGCGCTTGAGATTCTCCCCGAGCGTGATGATATTGGCGCCGTCCTGCATGGAAACGCCGAGACCGAGTGCGGGTTTGCCGCCCTCGCGGACAAGAAAGCTCGGCGGGTCTTCATACCCGCGCTTGACCGTGGCGATGTCGCCGAGCCGAAAGCTGCCCCCTTCAGCCTGAACCGGCACCGCAGCAATCGCGGCGACTCCGGAGAACGCGCCGGTCACGCGCAGATTGATGCGGTCCGCCGAGGTTTCGACCGATCCGCCGGACACGATGGCATTCTGCTTGGCGACGCTGTCGAAAATCTGCTGCGGGGTGACGCCGAGCGTGGCCAGCTTGGCGTGACTGAATTCGATGAAGATTTTCTCCGGCCGCTCGCCGATGATGTCGACCTTGTTGACGCCGGCGACCCGCAACAGGCGCTGGCGGATGTCCTCGGCCCGCGTCTTGAGCTCGGCGAGCCCCAGTCCGTCAGCACTAAGCATGTAGAGCGCCGAATACACATCGCCGTATTCATCATTGAAGTTCGGGCCCGTGATCCCCGCGGGAAGATCGCCTCTGATATCGCTCACCTTCTTACGGACCTGATACCAAAGCTCCTTCACCTGGCTGGGCGGTGTCTTGTCGATCAGCGTGACGCGGATGAAGGACACGCCGGGCTGCGAATAGCTCTCGATGCGGTCGAGATAGGGCAGCTGTTGAAGCTTCTTCTCGATCTTGTCGGCGACCTGCGTCTGCATGTCCGCCGCGGTTGCACCCGCCCAGGCGACCTGCACGACCATGGTCTTGATGGTGAAGGAAGGATCTTCGGCGCGGCCGAGGTTGAGGTACGAATAGATGCCGGCCGCGCCAAGCAGCAGGATCATGAACAGCACGAGCGCCCGGTGCGTGATCGCCCATTCCGACAGGTTGAAGCGTTTCATGGCGCCACCCCACGATCGACTTAGCGGATTTCGACAGTGCGAACCTTGAGACCGACCTCGAGCTTGTGGACCCCGAGCGTGACGACCTTGTCGCCTTCATCGACGCCGGACGTGATGATTGCCGCATCCTCGCCGAACGAAGCGACCGTTACCGGCCGCACTGCAAGCGCACCTGTCGGATCGACGACATAGACCGATGGTCCGGTGCCGCGGTTGAGAATCGCCGAAAGCGGCACCTTCGCGCCCTTCGCGTCCGCGGCGCGCGTGAGCGTCACGGTAGCGGTCATGCCGAATGCGACGGCGTCGTCCGCCTGCGTGATGGTGAAGCGCGCAGCGTAGGTGCGGGTCGCGGGATCGGCCTGCGGTGAAAGTTCGCGCAGCCGTGCGTCGAAGGCACGCTCTCGGTCAGACCACAACCGCACGGTCGCCCTGGACTTGCGCGCTTCCGCGAGCCAAGTCTCGGGCAAGGCCACCAGGGCTTCCTTTTCGCCATGATGAGCAAGCCGTGCAACAGCCTGGCCTACGGCCACGACTTGGCCGGGCTCGGCCAGCGTTGCGGTGATGACGCCGTCGGCATCCGCCCTGAGGTCGGCATAGCCGTGTTGATTGCGCGCCAGATCGAGGGAGCGTTGGGCGCGCTCGAGCCGCCCTTCGGCCTCGTCATTGGCCGCCCTCTTGCGCTCGAAGTCCGCGACCGACGCATAGCCGCGCCCGCGTAAGGTGGTGTAACGCTCGAGATCCGCTGCCGCCTGTGCGAGATTCGAGGTCGCCGCCGCGAGTTCGGCCTCGGCGCTTTCGACCTGCAGTTTCAGGTCCTGCGGATCGAGCCGCGCCACAACATCGCCGGCACGCACGCGATCCCCGACATTGACGATGCGTGTGACGATCTTGCCGGCTACACGAAAACCGAGATCGTTCTCGTAACGCGCCCTGACTACGCCCACGAAGTCGCGTGCGCTGTCCTCGTTCTCGAACGTGATGCGCTGCACCCCGACCGGACGCTCGGTCTTGGCGGCTGGCGCGGTGTTGGCTTCGCAGCCGGCGAGCAGGAGCAACGCGGCAAGGGCGAGCAGAGGTTGGAAACGCGGCCGCGAGAGGGACATGGGGTCACTCCTTGGATCGCCGGAATGTGATAAGTGACGAAAATGCTACATCGTCACAATTTGGGCAGGCCGATAGGCTGGCAGTGCGGGTAGCGACCATTGGGTTCAGCCTCTGGGCGTGACAGCGCGGAGAAGGAAGCGGACCGCAGCGCGCGCATCCGCTTCCGGGTCTTCCCGGTCCCGCAGCGATTGGGCGACGAGGACCGGATGACAGAAGTGCACCAGCGATATCATCATCAGCCGGGCGGTCTCGCGCGGGTCGACCGGTTCGAACTCGCCGGTTTCGATCCCGTCGCGCAGAATGGATTCGAAGATCATCCGCATGTGCTCTTTGTGGGCGCGGATCGCGCCCCAGCTGAGCTCGATCGCGGCCAGCACCATGTCGTTAACCCGCTGGTCGATCAGATGATTTTCTTTGTGATAGGCCAGCGTTTCGAGTACCAGCCGCTCGATCCGCTCGGCCGCGGAACCGCGCGAACGAGCCGCCGCCCAGGCCTTTTCCTCAAGTTCCCCCAGGCAACGCTGGCAGATCGCCTCGACGATGGCATTTTTCGAGGAGAAGAAGCGGTAGACATTGGCAGGCGACATCCGCAGCTCGGCGGCAATATCCGCGACCGCGGTCTTGCCGAAGCCCAGGCGCCGAAACAAAGCTTCCGCGGCGTCCATGATGCGGACCCGGGTATCATCCGCTCTCGTCTTGACCTGCGTGCTCATGGCCCCAATCCTGAGGGACGGCGTGACGACTGATGGAAACGATAATTCATCAGTTCGCAATGTCAAGGGGCTTTTGGGCCTGCAGGGGGGTTAGCTCGCGGGGGGGGGGCGCGATGTGGTGACCGAGCGCCCGGGCGCCTGTAGTTTTGCCGGGCGATGAAGTCCCTTGCGGCCACGATATTGCGGCGCGCGCTTTCGCTGTACAGGCCGAAAAAGATGAAGCCGCCGGGCCGCAGCAGCGACGATAAAACCTTCCATCCCGCCCTCGGGTCGGCGAGCGTCTGCAGGCTGCCGACCGCCTCGATCACATCGAACGACCGACCGAGCGAGGCGAGCTCGAGAATATCGGCTTGCGCGAATTCAATATTGTCGACGTCGAGCGCGAGGGATTGCCGCTTGGCATACCCGAGGCTCATGGGGCTCAGGTCGACGGCGAGAAGGCGGGCGCCTGTCAGCCGCTGAGCGATCTCCACCGCGTGCCGGCCGGTGCCGCAACCCGCAATCAACAGGTCGACGCCGTCCGGCTTGCCCAGCGGACGGAAGGAGCCCAGCGGGAACAAGCGGCGCAGGTATTGGTCGAACGACACCAGTGCCGGCGCCGGCGCTGGCTTTGTCCAGCGCGGATACGGATTTTCCACGTATTGCCGGGTGACCAGCAGCGACACGTCGTTTTCGATCGGGGTCAGCCGGGGGATGGAAGCGCGAAACTCCAGCTCCCGTTGTGGCGCGCCGATCTGCTGCTCCAACAGATGTGCGATAGGTGCCGGCCACGATCTCGACAGCAGCAAATCCTGGCCAGGCAACACGTGCAGCGGGACATACGCGGCGACGGCGGTCGGCCACAGCGCGGGCACCTCGGCCCCCGCTTGCAGCGCGGTGACCAGTTGCTGGCGCAATGCGCTCGCTCGCCAGCTCTCATCCACAGTGCAATCGAAGACATAATCATTGACGAAGCACAGCCGCGCGAGCGCGCAATAAAGCTGCAACTCCTCGGGGCTGACCGCGTCATTCCCGGTCGGTTCGGTGGCACGCTCCAGCACGGCGAACCGCAGCAGTGTCAGGAATCGTTCCAGTCTTTGGTTCGGTACGCATCCGGACTCGAGCAGCGCCCCCAGCAGTCGATCCTGGCAGAGGGCGGCGAGCTCCGAAGCACCCAACAGCTCCCGCAGAGACGGCCGCCGCGGCCAGATTTCTTCCGACCCCGCGACAGCGGCGGCGATTTGGCCGCTGGCAATGACGAGATGCGTCGCGAACCGGGCGACGTCGCTCGGCCTGCCCCACGGTTCCACCAGCGCGCGGAGAACAAGATCGCGGTATTCGTCCCCATTGGGAAGGATCGGCCCGCTCTTGAAGCATTCCACGAAGAGGGCCTTAGTTTCATCGGTCTCGCGAATGGCGAGTGCCTGCTTCAGAAGGTCCAGCGCCTGGGCCGTGGCGCGCTCGGCAATAAAAATCCGCGCCAGATTATTGCGAGCCTCGATGTAATCCGGCTTGGCGGCGACCGCGCGCCGATAGGATAGGCGCGCCTCGTCGCTCCTTCCGATCGCGAACAATGCGATGCCCAGATTGTTGTGGGCCTCGGCGAGACCGGGCATGCGTGCCAGCGCGCTGCCGAAGGCCTCGATGGCCTCCTCCAGCTTGCCCTGGTTCATCAGCGCCACGCCGAGATTGTTGCGGACCCGCATATGATCGGGTTTGAGGGCGATCGCTTGGCGGTATTGCGCGATGGCCTCGTCGAGATAACCCATCTCGGCAAGCGCCTTGCCGAGGTTCACGTAGGCTTCGGCAAGGTTCGGACGCAGGGCGATCGCCGTGCGATAGCGGCACACGGCCGCATCGTTGTCCCCCAGCGCGGCGAGGACGATGCCGAGATTGTTGCACGCCTCTGGAAAATCGGGCTGAAGCTTGAGCGCCCGCTCATACGCCGCCGCCGCTTCGTTCCACTTGTTCTGCTCGGCAAGGACGTTGGCCCGGTTGTAATGGGCTTGCACGGAGTGAGGATCAAGTGCGGTCACGCGCTCGTAGCAGGCCATCGCCTCGTCCGGCTTGCCTTGCTCCCGGAGGAGGTTGCCGAGATTCATATGAGCCTGGACGTAGTCCGGCTTGAGTGCGGCCGCCTGTTTGTAATGCGCGATGGCGGCACTGGTGCGCCCCAGGGCCTGCAGCGCCAAGGCGAGGTTGTAGTGCCAGTCGGGCATGCAATCGTTGAGCGCGACCGCTTTGCCGATCATGTCGGCCGCGACGTCGGGACGGCCGATTTGAACGCCGATCAGGCCGGCATTGTAGAGGCTGCTGACATGCTTTGGCTCGACCGCGAGAATGTGACGATAGAGGCTGTCGGCATCTCTGAGTTGACCTGCCTGGTGATGCTGCACAGCCTGCGCGAACAGCCGGTCAATGTTGCGCGTTGCGATATTCATCGGAGTGCCCGTCCCCGCCACTCAAAGGCGGCGAACCAAGCACGGCGGGCGTCATAAGGCCGTCATCGCCGCGTCATTGCGCGGATGTTCGGGGCGCCCTCGCGGACTGACAGCTCGCGCGCAGGCACTGCAAACCGACCGCCCTCATCTCGATCGGCGCTTAAGGCGGGTCATGTTGGCGTCAATTCAACGTCAGGGCGGCAGATTCTGACCCAGCCCTGCCGGAGTTCGCGGCGAGTCCGACCACATCTATAAAGTCAGCGCGATTCTCAGGCCGTCGCGCAACCGAGACTCCGGCGACCTGCCACCGCCGCTTTCCGGCTGCAGTTTGTCCGCCAATTGCTTCAGGGCCGGGGGGACCGACAATCGGCGGAACTGGGTCCAGCAGTCAGCCGCTTCGGTTCTGTTTCCCATCAGGGCATAGGCCGCAGCCAGATATTTGTAGGGCGTGGGATTGCCCGGCTGGACGGCGATGGCCCGGCGGAACCAGTCGGCCGCCGCGCTCTCGTGATGAAGTTCAAGCTCGGCGGTGCCGGCAAATATGTAAAAGAAGCCGATGGACGTATCCTTCGGACTCACGCGGATCGCGTAGAGGATATGATCCAGGCCTTCCGTCGGTCTTCCAAGCTTGGTCAGGATGTCGCCGAGTTGCGCAAACGATAAAGCAAGACTTGGATTGAATTCGATGCTTTTCGAGATCAGGTCGCGCGCCTCGTCATAGCGGCCGCGCGCTTTTGCGACCAACGCTTTCCAATAGTACGCGCGATACGAGGCCGGATCTTTCGCAAGCACCCGATCGAGCTGTTCTTCCGCTCGCTCGAGGCTGCCGCGTGGATCGTCCGCGAGTGAATTCAGCACCGCCTGGATCAAAGCCATACTCACGCCCAGCATGGCTTGAGGAAGCTCCGGCTCCCGGCGAAGCGCCTCCTCGAACAGGGCCAGTTCTTCGGCGACGTTCTTGCGGCTGGGGCCACCGAAATGGATGGCCAAGCCTCGTACGAGCAGGCCGCCGACGGTTGGCTCTCGTGCGCGCTCTTCCGCCGGGCGCCCGGCTTCCGCCAGCATCACCGCGATTTGCACGCCGCGCGCGATGCGGGCCGCAATTTCGTCGTGTGCCGGCGAACGGTCCACATCGTCGCGCTCGAAACGGTCCGACCAGACTTCCAGGCGGTTGGCAGTGTCGACCAGTTGAACGTTGATGCTGGTCCGCGGTCCCTCGCGTTTGATGCGGCCTTCGACGACGTATCGCACTCCAAGTTCGTTGCCGATGGCGGAGACATCCATGCGTCGGTGCTCATAGGCGAGCGCGGTCTGATGCGACACGATCCCGAGGCCCCCGAACCGCGAAAGCGCATCATTGAGATTTTCGGTCAACGAGAGCGCAATATTTCGGGTTGCAGCATCGGGGCGATCGCCGCTGGCAAACGGCAGCAGCAGAATGGGAACGATCCCCCTGTTTTCGACCATCGCGGTGCGACGCGAGACCGTCCGATCCGACATCGATATCGGGTTCGATTCTTCGAGCCCGGACCATATCCAGGGGAGGGCGAACAGCAATGCCAACAGGCAGACGCCGGCGGCACCGACGGTCGCTGCCCAGCGCGCGGTTGCGCGAGCGTGCGCGGCTGCCAGGATCGCGGTTAGCGGGCCGGATCGGAAGCTTTCGGCGGCGACGGGCGCGCCTCCCTCCATCGATTGATGGGCCGATGGCTCGCCGACGGCAGGGCCTGCGTGCTCCACGCCGTCCGGCACTGGAGCCGCCGGGGGGGTCGAAATCGCCCCGCGCCGAATGTCGTCGATAAGGGCCTGTGTTGCGGGCTCCGCATCGACGCCGAGCTCGCTCTTGAGCAGCGCCAGGCATGCATCGGCATGGGCGAGCGCGAATTCGCGCCCGCGATAGCGGGAGAAGATCCGCAGCGCAATCCGCTGCCGATCCTCGCGAAACGCGTCGAACGCGATCAATCGCTCGGCGGCGGCCACGGCTTGCTTTGCGTCGCCGCGCGCATCCGCATGCTCGGCGCATTTCTCGAAGGCGCGGGCGGCAAGATCATCAAGCTGACTCCGTGTCCTCTGCACCCAACTATCGAACGGCTCTCCCAGCGTGAACTCGGAGAGGAATTCGCCGCGATACAGAGCCACGGCGCGCTCGATTTCGGACGCGTCGGACGACTCCGCAAGCGACGCGAATTCGTCGGCATCGATACGCAAATGTTCGGTCTGCAGGCCGACCTTGTTCGCGTCGACGAAGAGGATGTCGGGCGCTGCCTTGAGCAGATCCCGGCGCAGGGTAACGAGACATTGTCTCAGGTTGTGCCGCGCTTGTTCGTCGCGGCGCTCGCCCCAGAACAGCGCAGCCAGGTGCTCCCGGCTCGCGCCATGATCCGGATGCATCGCCAGATAGGCGAGCAACGCCTGGCCTTTACGTGACGAGATGCGCAGCTCGAACGGCGGGTCGGTGTCGGCCATCACCGCGAATCGCCCGAGCACCTTTAGAAAAACACGGATGGGGCCTTGCCTATCGAACTGGCGCATGGAGCAGCGGAGCGAAACTCACAACGATTTCCAGTTGATAGTGTCCATCAGGGTTCCACGACAAATAAAAATCCTGTAACCGCATTCGATCCATCATCCGCACGCGACTCGTGCAAACGTCTGCAGGCGTCCAGCGTGCAATCGCGCGTCGATTTCAGGGCGTCGCCGGCAGAAGCTCGCGCGCGCCGTGAGGAAGGACGAACGGCGTCCTCTCCGCCGGAATGCGCGCGACCGCGTCCGCCACACCGAAAACGCGCCCGAGCATGGGATCAGTGATGACCTGATCGGCGGGACCGTCGCTGTCGATGCGTCCACGATTGAGCACCACGAGGCGCGTGGCGAGCAGCGCAGCGAGGTTGAGATCGTGCAGGATGGCAACTACGGCCGCGCCGCGGTTGGCCCGTGATTTGGCCGCGGCGATCACGTCGAGTTGATGGCCGAGGTCGAGAT
>Ga0075428_100010848_pt1 | contig 10128 bp, 7 predicted proteins | sample RhiMetdeltSRZDD2_FD_75291 | JGI IMG/M metagenome (GOLD analysis project Ga0075428, IMG submission 75291) | Populus rhizosphere microbial communities from Tennessee, USA - Rhizosphere MetaG P. deltoides SRZDD2 | ecosystem: Host-associated > Plants > Roots > Rhizosphere > Soil | place: USA...
CTGATGATCGGCGGCATCGTGACGCTCGCGGTCGGCCTCGGCCTCATGGCGTTCCTCAATATCATGGAGGACCACGGGAATGCGTGGGCGGTCGGCATCATCCCGGCGACCATTGGCTGCGCGCTGCTGTTGAGCTCGTTCCTCGTTCGCCCCAAGGGCGACGGCAGCGGAACGTCCATGCCCCCACAGTCGAGCTAGAGCGCACCCGCGTCGGCCCGGAGCGCTCTCCGGGTCGCGGCGCGGGCCCGGCACCGGAGGGAGTGTACTCGACCATGCTCGACGAGGGAGAGTTCTGGGGAGGGCTGTTCGTGATGTGGCTCTCGCTCGTGTCGCTGGTGGGGTATTACGTCGTCCGCATCGCTCTCATGCTGCGCAAGCAGTACCTCATGGAGCGGATCTACCGGCTGAGGCTCGCCGCTCATCGAGGGAAGGCGGTGCGGGAGGCTCGAAGCGAGGCTCCATGACGCTCGGGTTGCTTTCCATCGCGGTGACGCTCGGCGCCATCCTTTCCGCCCCCTCGCCACCAACGCCGGCGGAGCAGTCGGCCGCGGCGGCCCGCGCCGAGGTGCTGGTGCTCGGCGTCTACCACATGGCCAACCCGGGTCGTGACATCTTCAACACGCAGGCCGACGACGTGCTCGTGCCCAAGCGCCAGGCCGAGATCGCCGAGGTCACAGCGGCCCTCGCGAGATTCCGCCCCACGAAGATCGCGGTGGAAGGGACGGTCGGCGACGATCGCATTCCCAAGCGCTACGCCGACTACCTGGCCGGCAAGCATGAGCTCACGCGCAACGAGATCGAGCAGATCGGCTTCCGCCTCGCCAAGGAGCTCGGCCACAAGACCTTGTACCCGGTGGACGTCGACGGAGATTTTCCGTTCCAGCGCGTCGTCAACTTCGCCAAGGCGAGCGGCCGGTCGAAGGAGCTCGACGCGATGATGGGCGAGACCGGCGACATGGTGAAGGCGCAGAGTGCATATCTCGCCTCCCACACGGTCCTCGAGGCCCTGCTCTACATGAATGCCGACGACAAGGTCGTCGGGGACGTGGGCTCCTACTTCAGGCTGGCGCAGTTCGGCGAGAACGGCGACTGGGCCGGCGCCGACCTGGTCTCCGACTGGTTCCGGCGCAACATGCGCATCTACACCAACGTCGCGCAGCTCGCCGATTCTCCGAGCGAGCGGATCCTGGTCATCTACGGTGCCGGACACCTCGGCTGGCTGCGACATGGCTTCGCCAGCAACCCCGGCCTCCGGTTGCGCAAGCTCGCCGACTTCGCCAGGTAGCGCCGACCGACCCGGAGTGGGTCTCGCGCCCCCGCTACCGCGCCACCGCCCCCGTTCGCAGCTCCAGCCACTGCACGCGCTCCTGGTAGAGCTCGGGATCGAGCTGCGCCAGCGCCTGGTGCCGCTTGCGGTGGCAGGTGAGGACGATGATCTGGTGGTGCTGCGAGAATTGTTCGACCAGAAGCCGCATCCCGGTGCGCGTCCGCCCGTCGTCACTGGTCGCGAACGGATCGTCGAGCAGGAGCGGCAGCGGTGAGTGCCCGCGCGACAGATACTCGCTGATCGCGAGTCGGGCCGCCAGGTAGAGCTGGTCCTTCGCCCCGGCCGAGAGCTGCATGTCCGCCTTCCCGCGGGACACCTGCTGGCCACCGGGAAGCCGAATCGAGAAGTCGAGGTCCTCGCCGAAGCGAAGCTGCTCGATGCCGGTGCCGAACGCCTCGAGCACCTCCTTGATGCGCACGTTCAGGAACTCGGCCCAGCGCCGGTGGGTGTCGGTCGCGACCTTCTGGATGGTGTCGCGCGCCAGCTCGATCGCGGCCTTGAAGCGCCGTGCGCGCTCGAGCGCCAGTGCGACTCGCTCGCGCTGCGCCGTCTTCTCCGGATGCTCCTGATGATAGCGGCGGGAGACCTCCTCGGCCTCCAGTCGCAGGTCGGTGCGCCGCTTCTGGAGTCCGTCGAGCACTTCGCGCAGCTTGCGGCTCTCGGTTTCGATCTCGAGCGGCGAGCGCGTCCCTGCCGTGGTCGCGATCGGCCCCGGCGCCCTCGTCACACCCTCGACGTCCGGCCGCTCGGCGTCGATCATCTCGAGCTGGCCCTCCAGCTCCGCCAGCTTGCCCGCGGGCAGGATCCGGCGCTCGGCCTGCGGGATCAGCTCGGAGGTGAGCAGCGTGTGGCGTCCGTGAGCCTGCATGCGCACGGCCAACGCCTTGGCGTGATCGGCCCAGGACGACGCGGGGTCGTGCTCCATCCCCACCGACATCAGGATGCGCACGGCGCGTTCCCTGAGCCCCGAGACGGTCGCCTCGGCCACGCGCCGCTCGTCGTCCAGCCATCCCCATCCGGCTTCGAGCCCGCTGAGCCCCTTGCGCAGCTCGAGGCACTGGCGGATCGCCAGCGCCGCGCGCTCCAGCTCGGCCGGCTGCGGCGGGCCGCCGCCGAACGGCGCGAGCAGCGCGGTCGCCGAGGCGATCGCCGCCTTGCGGCGCGCCTCGAGCGCCGTGAGCCGCTCCTGGGCACGCAGCGCCGGGGCGATGTCGGTCAGCACGCGTTCGTATTCGTTCCAGTCGCTCACCATCTCGACCTGGTCGCGATAGCCCATCGCGGTCGCCAGCTCGCCCAGCTCCACGCCCAGCTCGGCGCGCTGATTGCGCATCTGGTTGATCCGCCGCTGGGCCTCGGACAACCGTCGCAGCGCCTCCGTCCGGTCCCCCGCGCGCGCGTGGCGGCCCGAGACGATCAGCACCAGACCGAGCGCCAGCGTCACGACACCGACGCCCAGCAACGAGATCCACAGGCTGGGCTGCCCCCCCATCCGTGACAGGACGCCGCCCGCCAGCCCCGACGCCAGACCCAGGGTGGTGAGCAACCAGGCCGGCCACCGCCAGCGATGCCGCTGCGCGTCGATCTCGCGCAGCTGCTCGGTGCTCTCGGTGCGGAGCCGCTCGAGTGTGGCCACCTCGGTCTGGTAGACCAGCGCCCGCTCGGATTGGGAGCGCAGCAGCCGCTGCTCGGCCTCGGTGCGCACGTCGAACCGGGCGGTGAGCTGCTGAATGCGCGCCGGGTCGTGCCCCTGGCCCGCCAGCGACTCGCGCAGCGTGAACACCGCCGTCCGCACGCTCGCGTCCTCCTCGGCCACCTGACGCAGCTCCGAGGCGAGCGCGACACAACGGTCGGCGTCGGCCGGTCCCGCCGAGGCGTAGGCCGCCAGCCCGCCCAGCTCGGCCTCGCGTTTCTCGCGCTCGCGCGAGAGCTCCTCGTGCTTGCGCGCCTCGAGGGCCGCGAGCTGGCGTGCCGCCTCTTCATGCCGCGTGATGGCCTCGCGGAACTCGGTCTCGGCGTTGCGGGGAAGCCGGGCCGACGAGGCGAGCGATCCCGCCTCGTCCCGCAAGCGCTGCAGCTCGGCACGATGCTGCGCGTCCTCGGCGATCTGGCGCCGCACATCGTCGGCGAGCGCGTCGCGGCGCCGGTGATCGAGCTCCCGCATCCGATCGCGCGTTGCCTGCTCCTCGTCGTCCAGCTGGACCAGCGACTCGAGCGGCCCGGCGATCCGCTCGAAATCGTGCTCCAGGGCCTTGAGCCCGGTGTCGAGCGTCGCGTGCAGGAGCTCGAGCCGCTGGATGGTGTTGTCCACGGTCCCCGTGAATTCCACCTCGGGCTCGTTGTAGCGGCGGAGCGCGCCTTCCAGCACGCTCACCGCCTCGGTGGCGTTGGTGTCGCCCACGCGCGTGTCGGCGGCGTTCTCGAGCCGCGCGTGAAGGGTCGAGCCGCGGCGCTCCCGCTCGTCGGCCGGTACCACACCTTCCAGCTCGTCCTGGCGCACCAGCGCGCATTTGGCGAACTCCTCGGCGTCGAGCCCCGTCAGACGGCGCCCGACCGGGAAGTCGGCCTTGCCCTCCCGGAACTCGACCGTGACCTCCTGGCCGCGTCCGTTCCACACCGCGACGGTGCCGCGGTCGAAGTCGCGCTGGATCGTGTAGCGCTCGCCTTCGTGCTCCACGTCCAGCTCGACCCGGTAGGGACCCCCGTCCCAGGGCCGCCAGCGGTCGAGGGGCGTGAGGACGCGATGGACCGTCCGGTTGTTCTCGAGCCCGTACAGCGCCGCCGCCACGGCGGCGAGCAGGGTGGACTTGCCGCGCTCGTTGTCGTCCACCAGCACGGTGACCCGCCCGGGATCGAACGCGAACTCGCCCTTGAGCGCCCCGAATCCGTCCACCTTGAGACGCAGGAGATTCATGGCCGCGGCACCGGCGCCGTCACTCGCCCAGCTCCTCGTACGCCGGGACGACCTCGCGCAGGCGGAACGCGTCGAGGCCGTAGTACAGAGCGCTCTCGATCACCGCCCGTTGCGCGGGATCGGTCTCGCGCTCGTGCTGCTCCAGCAGCGCACGCGCGAACCGCTCCTCGGTGGTGTCCGCCCCCCCCGTCCGGTAGACGTCGAAGTCGTAGTCCGGACGCAGGCGCTTGAGATCGAAGCGCATGTAGAATGCCCGCGCGCGCAGCTCGGGTCCGGGGCCCGTGAACCGAACGCCACGCGCGACCCGCCCGGCCAGGCGCACGGTGACGATGTCCTCCTCCCGCACGCCGGCGTCGTCGAGCGCCCGCTGGACGCGGCGCTCGACCTGCTCGGGGCTGGTCGCATGAGGGACATCCACCGCCAGGTCGTGCACGCGGCGCGGATCCAGCTCGACGAACTCGGCCTCGACGAACGGCTGGCGCCGGCCGTACTCGATACGCACTTCGAGTGCGCCATGGGGACCGGTCTCGGACGGCCCCACCGCCGCCGCCGCGCCCGCGTACGCCAGCCGCACGCCGGCTGCGGCGCCCTGGTTGGTCTCGAGCTGCGAGGACGTGTGATGGTGACCGGCCGCGAGATAAGCAAAGGGACCCGCGGTGACCTCGTCGTCGGAGAAGGGAGCGGTCATCTTCTGCCCCGGCGGGAGGTGGCCTTCGCGCGAGCCGTGGAACAGCGCCAGATCGAGGCCGACCGGATCGGCGGCCGGCAGCGAGGCCAGCGCCGTCGCCGCGAGCGGGCGCTCGTGCGATTCCACGTTGGCGGTGAAGCAGCGACCCCACACCCGCACGCCAGGGAGTTTGGGAATGGGATGCTGGCTCCAGGACGACGTGGTGAACACGCGCACGTGGGCGGGCCAGCGCATCGCCCGCGCGTGGAGCAGACGCTCGTTCCAGTAGAGGCTGCGCTCGGACCAGGGGTCGTGATTGCCGGGCGCGATGAACACCGGCGGACAGCCGTTCACGTCGAACACGCCGAGCGCGAACGCGAGCGTGCCGGCGTCCACCCCCTCCTGGTCGAACAGGTCGCCGGGGATGAGGATGGCGTCCACGCCGCGCTCGATCGCCTCGCGTACCGCGCGCTCGAGCACCGCGCGCTGGTCGCGACGGCGCTCCTCGCGCCGGTCGGCCGGGAGCCACCGAAAGGGGGCGCCGAGGTGCAGGTCCGAGACCTGGAGGAATCGCGCGAGGGCCATGGTGACCGATCCTCACCGTGTCGGAGGGCAGGAGTCAGCAACATAGCAGGCCGGTCCGCGCGCGGCAACGCGTTGATGCTGGTAAGGTTTGCCCCTATGTCGGTATCCGCGATGAGCCCTGAGCCCCGCCCCCTTCCATCGGCGCGTCGTCGCCGCATGCCGGCGCTCCCGCTCATGCTCTCGCTGCTCGCCTGGGGCGCGGGTGTGATGGCCCCATCCGGGGCGTCGTGCGCCGGCGATGATCGAGGCTCGAACTCCGCGCGGCCCATCGAGCCAGCGCGTGAGCGACTCCAACGGCCGCTCGTTACGCTGGGGCGCGCCGATGCCTGGTTCGGTCTCGCGACCATGGTCGGGGTCGGCGCCGCGGCGTTCGCCGATCACGAGCTGCGCGAGCGAGCGCTCGCCACGGATGGCCGCGGAGCGCGACGGCTGGCGCGCGCGGCCGAGCACCTGGGCTCGCCCGAGGTGGTGGGGCCCGTCATCCTCGTGGGATACGTTGCCGGGCGGGCGCTCGGGCGTCCCGCGCTCGCCGGGGCGAGCGCACGAGTCGGTATCTCGGTCGCGGCGGCCGGGGTGGCGGCCGGAGCGCTCAAGCTCGCGGTCGGGCGCGTGCGGCCTGCGGACTCGGGCGCCGAATCGGACCCCTACCAGCCGTTCTCCGGCCACGCCTCGTTCCCCTCCGGCCACGCCGCGCTGGCTTTCGCCGCTGCGACCGCGCTGGATCGCGAGACGCCCGCCGGCTGGGTGCCGTGGGTTGCCTATCCGCTCGCCGCGCTCGTCGGCTGGTCGCGGGTGCGCGACGACCAGCACTGGACGAGCGACGTGGTGGCCGGTGCGGCCCTCGGCGTCTGGACCTCCGCCAAGACGTATGATGCCCTGCGGGAGCGGGAAGGCCGGTCCGGGCGGCTCGGGATCCACGTCGATGGCCGCGGCGGGACTCACCGCGCGGCCGTGCAACTGTCTTATTGAGCCGCGGCCCGGTGGCAGGCCCGACGCATGGCCGCCCAGGCGCGGGAGTGGAGGTCGTTCATGGCGGATGAAACGGGCACCCCGAACCCCATTGATCCCGGCGTCACGATCGGACACGTCCACCTCAGGGTGGCCGACCTCGAGAGAGCGCTCGCGTTCTACTGCGGCGTGCTGGGCTTCGAGCTGACGGCGCGCCTCCCGCAGGCGGCGTTCATCTCGGCCGGCGGCTATCACCATCACCTCGGCCTCAACACGTGGGAGAGCCGAGGCGGCTCGCCGCCGCCCCGCGGAACCACCGGTCTCTACCACGTCGCGATCCTCTACCCCAGCCGCGCCGCGCTCGCCGACGCTCTGCGGCGGCTCGCCAAGGCCGGCATTCGGCTCGATGGCGCGTCGGATCACGGGGTGAGCGAGGCGATCTATCTGCACGACCCGGACGAGAACGGCCTCGAGCTCTACCGGGACCGCCCGAAGGAGGAGTGGCCGCGGGACGCGCAGGGGAAGTTCACCATGGTGAGCGAGCCGCTCGATGTGGACGCCCTCATGCGCGAGCCCGCCGCGGCGGGTTAGGAAACCGATGCTCCATCCGTCTGAGCTACAGGGCCACATGCGAGTTGTGGAGCAGTGGCTACGACTTTGCGCCGTGACCGGGGGCCCGGCGCCAGGGAACAAAGAGGGGCGCTCCGACCAATTCGGAGCGCCCCTCGTGCCGACTTGGAGTTAGCGGTAGATCACCTTCAACTTGCCCCAGGAGCTGACCGTCTTGGGATCGGCGGCCGCCGACGGAGCGCCTTCCTCCGAACCTGGCGCGGCCGAAGCGCCGCGGGTCGCGCGAACGGTCTGAACGATCATCGTGCCCTTTCCGACCAGGCCTTCCGCGGTCGCGGTGCCTTCCTGGACGCTGGTGGAGCTCGAGATCCGCGCCTGCAGCGAGATCATGTGCTCGCCCACCGGGACGTTGGTCGCCACGAAGTTGAACGACGCCGCGCTCAACGTGGAGAGGATCAGCTCGATCTCCTCAGGGGTGACACAGTCCTGATCCAGGATGATGCTGCTGGTTCCGTCCGGGTTGTTGACGGTGCTCAGGCATCCCGCGATCGCCCCCTCCAGCGTGGCCGAGAGGGTCTGCGTGCGTGCGGCGTAGGTGACGGTGCCCGGGGGCATGGGCTGGCCGTCGATCAGGGCTCGGACCTGGATCGCGACGCTGGCCGTCGAGGTGTCCTTCTTGTTGTTCTTGCTCCTCACCAGCGTCTGCGTGTAGAGCCCCGCCTCCAGGGAGGCGTCGACGTACAGCTCCTTGCTCGCCGGCGTCTTGATCGGCGCCGCGAGAATGGACACCCACCCGTTCGTTCCCGACGTCTGCGAAATCAGGCTCAGCTCGGACGTGGAGAACGCGAATTTCGCCGAGGGACCGGCGTTGCTGATCTGGACCGTCAGCGGAAGAGCCAGAATCACAGGCAGCATTCTGGTGCACACCCTCTTGATGACATTCATTGCTCAGCTCCTGTCTGATGGATGATGGTCGGGACCACGCCAGGGCACAGCGGGCTCCCGAGAATGAGAATCAATGGTCAGTGACAGCGAAAGGGTCCTCCCTGAATGTGACGGCTCCTGCCTTGGAATGAACCGCGTCATGGGGCAACCGCGCGGCTTCGATGCGGCGCGGCCCTGGATGTCGGAGAGTCGGCGGTTCTGTGGCGTGGTCTCTGCTGGCTGTCGACTCCATGGGGAATGGAGCCGTGGGACCCACAAGCAGCGCGAGACGAGCGCAGTGAACCAAGCGCCGCGGCTGCACGCAAGGGTCTGCGCCACAATTTGCCGTCGGCGAACGCCGGGTTCACAAACGTAGTCGAGGGATGACGGCCAACGTCGCCGAGCTGAGCTTGCGGCGACGGCGTCCATTCTCGTCGCAGTCGCTGCGTTCAGACCTGCCCGATCGGTTCGCGATCAAGCGCGATACGCTCAGCGCCCCCGCCCGGCACTGTCGGCGTGCGTCGCCTCGTAGCGCGCGATCTGGTCCAGGATCCGCCGCGCGTCGGCGTCCCCCGGGGCGAGGCGCGCGAGCTCGGTCGCCGCGCGCTTCGCTTCGGGCACATCGCGCAGGCGTATGCAGGCCGCGGCGAGCCCCAGCCAGCCCCCCTGGCTCGTGGGGTCCTTCTCGAGCAGTCGGCGGAAGGCCAGCCGCGCGGTGTCGTCATCGCCCGCCTCGGCTGCGGATACCGCCCACTCGTGGAGGATGCGCGGGCTGGGTGAGGTCTCGGCGGCCCGCGCGAACGCCGCTTGCGCCTCGGGGAAGCGATCGAGCCGGTAGTGGCGGATCCCGAGATAGTCCCAGGTCGTGCCGCGTTGCGCCGACGGACGCTCCGGCGGCTCGGTGACGAAGGCGCGTACGCGGGCGAGGCCACGCACGGTGTCGGTGTGCACCACCAGCCACTGGACGGCGGGCACCGCCACCCCGAGCGTCACGGCCACGGCGAGCCACCCGAACCGGTGCGTGCCGCGCAGGGTCTCCCCCACCAGCCAGGCGGCGATCAGCGAGAGCGCGACCCCGGTGGCGGCGAAATCGTCCCAGTCCCGGAACAACCCCTGCGCCGGATGGATGAACGCCATCACGCCGACGAACGGGAGCGCCAGCGTCGCCAGCACCAGCAGCTCGTGGCGCCGCGTATCGGAGCCCACGGGCGGCCGGCCGAGCAGCGCCGCCAGCGCCGGGATCGCGAGCGCCAGCGGCGACAACATGAGGACGAGGCTCGCGAGGTCCCACGGCCGCGTGCCCGCGAATGCCGCGCCGAGCACGCCGCCCTGCGCGCGCACCTCGGGTGGCGTGAAATGGACGGCGGTATCGGTGTGCATCACCGTGCCGATGATGCGCGGCGCCATGATCGCGAGCGCCACGAGCGGAAGGGCGAAGGCGAGGATCACCCGTGGCCGCTTCCACTCGGCCTCCCGGCCGTATCGGACGAGCCAGAGACCCCAGACCAGTCCCAGCACCGGGTACAGGCCGAGGGCCGAACGGTGGAGACCGATGCCGAGCGCCGATGCGAGGCCGAGCGGGAGCAGCCCACGCCCGGTGCGCAGCGCGGCGATCGCGCTCACGCCCGCCACCGCCACCAGCACCGACATCTCGGTGAACGCCTTGCTGAAGCCCGTGTACATGCCGAGATAGCCGCCAAACAGCACCACCGCGGCGCACGCGAACGCCGCGCCCCCTCGCAGCTCGAGCGTGCGCGAGAGCGTGGCGGCCCATCCACCGAGCAGCGCCGCCTCCACCGCTCCCAGCAGACGCGCGGCGCCGTTGGCGTCCATGACGTGGGCGGTGGTGAGCCAGAGCGGCAGCGTGTAGTGGAGGAACACGTCGAGCGGCAGGGCCTGAGGGAACAGCAAGCCGGGCCGCTCGACGACCTCGACCGTGCCCTGGCGCAGGAGGAAATCGCCAACGAAACGCACGCGGTCGGGCATGAGCCACGTGATGAGCGCGGCCGCGAGCGCCCACGCGAGGGTGGCGAGCGCCGGCGAGCGGCGGATGGCATCGCCCCAGGCCGCGAGCACGGGCTGCGCGCGACGCGCGAGCGCGGGGATCAGCGCCAGCGCCGCGGCGAGCCATAGCCCCCACGCCGCAACCGGCGCGAGGAAACGATGGAGGCCGAGCGGCCACAGCCACGTGCCGGG
>Ga0075428_100010851_pt1 | contig 10127 bp, 6 predicted proteins | sample RhiMetdeltSRZDD2_FD_75291 | JGI IMG/M metagenome (GOLD analysis project Ga0075428, IMG submission 75291) | Populus rhizosphere microbial communities from Tennessee, USA - Rhizosphere MetaG P. deltoides SRZDD2 | ecosystem: Host-associated > Plants > Roots > Rhizosphere > Soil | place: USA...
TGTTCGATCATCTCCTGCACGAGTCCGGCTGGCTCCTGCGCTACACCGCGTTAGGCAGGACGCGCGTCGCCGACTACCGCCGAGCGGCCGCGTTCGAGGAGCTCCAGTTCCTGCGCCGGTACTCGGCAAAGCTCCTCTACGAGCTCCGACTGTATGGCGGCGATACGCCGTGGTCGTCTCTCCCCGACGCGTACGTGGACATTCTGAGCTCGGCCACGACGTTCCGGTATCGCACGGCCGACGCATTCGTTGACGTGGATCCGCGGTTCTACTCGGCCCGGTATCTCCGCGCCTGGCAGTTGCAGGCGGCGCTGCGCGAGGTGCTCGTTGCGCGGTTCGACGAAGACTGGTACCGGAATCCGCGGACCGGGCCCTTTGTCGTGCGTGAGCTATTCGGGGAAGGGCAGCGTGAGCTCGCGTCCGAGCTCGCCACACGTGTTGGGGCACCAGGCCTGTCGTTCCAACCGGTGATTCGAGCGATCGAGGCGGGCCTGGCGGCGTAACGGATCAAAGGGGTTAGAGTCGTTTGAATTCCGGGCACCCAGCCAGTTCGAGATCTCGAATTCAAACGACTCTGACCCCTTTGATCCTACGGGGTTCGAACCGCCTCGAGTGGCCTCGCCCCGCGGTCGATCACGAATCCCACCACCTTCCCGTTCACCACGTCGACCATGATGCGGCCCGGCTGACTCATCGCGGCATACGTGTTAGGCGCCGCCTGCTTCATCATCCGCACCGCCGGCTGGTTTTCGAGCTGCAGCATGAGCTGCTCACCGTTCGCGTAGATCCGCGCATTCCGTTTCGAGCCATCCGGCCAGGTCACCTTGTAATTGCCGGATAGCCGGGCGATCTCGTCGGCCGGGATCGGCAAATCGGCCGGTGGTGTCGGACGCTCCGGAAGGTAGGGCATGCCGAACGCCACGCGCGCGAGGTTGTCGGCCACTTGCTCCGCCGGCGCCGGGACGGTGTTCGACAACACCACGACCGTCAGCGAGTCGTCGGGATAGTACGCCAGCTCGGAGATGAAACCGTTGATGCCACCGCCGTGGTGAATCCGGCGATGGGCGCCGAGCGTGTCCATGAACAGCCCGAAGCCGTACTGCATTGGCCGTCCACTCGTGAGCTTCGTCGGCGTCGTCATGGTCGTAAACGACGACGCGTTCACGAGCTTGCCGCCGTGAAGCAGGCGCGTCCACGCGGCGAGGTCGCTGACGGTGGAGCAGAGCGACCCCGCGGCGTACGGCAGGTCCATGCTGATATAGTCCGCGTTGACCAACCCCGATGGCCGGCCTTCGTACCCGCGCGCCCGATGCTTGATGAGCGGCATGGTGCCGCAATACACCGTCGACGTCAGCCCGTTAGGCGCAAACAGGGCGTCCCGGAGGTAGTCGCCGTAGGGCTTGCCCGTCACGCGCTCGATGACCATCCCGAGCAGGAAGTAGCCGGTGTTGTTGTAGTAGAAGTGAGATCCGGGCTCGAACTGGAGCGAGTCGTCCCTCACCGTGGCGATCAGCGAGTCCTTCGAGAGGTCGAGGCGCATGACTCGGCCGAAGCTCGGCCCGACGTCGGTGTAGCTCGGAATCCCCGACGTGTGATTCAGCAGGTGCCTTACGAGCACACGGCGGCCGTGCGTGGGGGCGTTCGGCACGTACTTGGTGACGTCGTCGTCGAGCGACAGCTTCCCCTGCTCTACCAGCTGCATGACCGCGACGGACGTGAACTGCTTCGTGACCGACCCGATGCGGTAGACGGTTTGCGCCGTCGCCGCCACGTCGTTCTCGACGTCGGCCAGTCCGTAACCCTTCATGACCAGCGTGTCACGGCCCCGCGTGACCGCGATGGACAGCGCGGCGACGCGGCCGCGCTTGATGATGGCGTCCGCGATGGAGTCGGCCGCGTGTGCGATTGCCTCGCGACTCGCCGGCGCGCCTCGTGCAGCCTGAGCTTGCGCCGCCGACTGAAGCGTGAGAGCGAAGAAGGCTGCCGACGGGAGCGGTCGTCGAATGCGCATCATGAGCGGTCTCGAGAGTGATTGGATGGTTGCGTAGCCCGGCAATCTGCCGAGAGTATCGCGGGACGGCCAGCACGCGCCCGGCAGCGAGGTTTGAACTGGAGGCGGCCGGTGCGAATCTTCATTCCGATCGGCTGGCGCGTCACGTTGACATCGTCGCTGCGCCCTCAACTCCCGTCCCGCGCTCACCGTGACCCTTACGTCTCGCCCATCCGAATTGGTGTCAATCGATTGGTCATCGGTTTCGCGAGAGACAGTGGGGCACCTGCAGCGCATGATCCGCATCGACACGGTGAACCCGCCCGGTAACGAGCTCGCGGTGGCGGAGTATATCGAGGCCGCCCTCAAGGCCGAACGAATCGAGACGCGACTGTTCGAGCCCGCGCCAGGGCGCGCTGCCTTCGTCGCGCGGATCCGCGGCGACGGCTCTCGGCGCCCGGTGATGATCATGGCCCACATGGACGTCGTGGGGGTGGAACGCGCGAATTGGTCCGTCGACCCGTTTGGCGGAGAGATACGTGACGGCTACCTCTACGGACGCGGGGCGATCGACGACAAGGGCATGCTCGCCGCCAACCTCGAAACGATGCTGCTGCTCAAGCGCCATGTGATCGATGCGGGCGGCGCGCTGTCACGCGATGTCATCTTCGTCGCGAACTCCGACGAGGAAGCTGGCGGCACCTTCGGGATGGGGTGGCTCGTGGACAATCATCGCCACCTGATCGACGCGGAGTTTGTTCTCAACGAGGGAGGGCGGACACGAATCGTGCGCGGCACGCCTCTTTACGTTGCCGTGCAGAACACCGAGAAGGTGGCGCACCTCGTCACCGTCAGAGCGCTCGGGCCGGGCGGTCACGCGGCGGTGCCGCTTCCAGACAACGCCGTGTACCGGCTGGGGCGGGCGCTCGCTGCGATCGGGAGCTACCAGGAACCGGTTCACCTGACCTCGACGACGAGCGAGTTCTTTGCCCGGCTCGCGAGGGTCTGGCCTGACGCGAGCGAGCGAGCAGCGATGGAGGACGTAACGTCGGCGGATTCCGAGCGCGTACTCCGCGGCGCTCGCGTGCTCGGCATGACACCAGTGTTCGATGCGGTGCTGCGCACTGGCATCTCGGCGACCGTGGTGAGCGGCGGGATTCGATCGAACGTGATTCCCACCGAGGCAACCGCGCTGCTCAACATCCGGACGCTTCCCGGCCAGTCGATCGACGCAGTCGTCGGCCGCATTCAGGCCGTGATCGATGACGCGCGCGTGGAGGTGGCCATCACCGACCGAGGCGAGGACGCTCCGTCGTCGGACTTCACGTCGCCAATGTTCGCGGCCATTGCCGAAACCGCGAAGGAGCTGGCGCCTGACATGGTCACGGTCCCGTACTTGAGCACCGGCGCCACGGACAGCGCTCGGCTACGGCAGCTTGGCATGCAGGCCTTTGGCATCCTCCCTTTCCCGATGGATCAGGACGACGAAGATCGCATGCACGGCAACGACGAGCGGATCCCGCTCGCGTCGCTCGATTTCGGGACCCGGCTCATTTTCGGCGCCGTCTACAGAGTCACTCGTTAGGTAGGGAATCGGGCACGGGTGCCCGCCGAGAAAGGGGTGAGAAGCCCCGGGCATTGGCGCCCGTACCGCAGCCGGCCGCGGACAGGCGGGCCGCGGCAACAAAGGTGTTGCGTCCAGCCTACATCGGTGCGCCCGTCGCGAGGCGCCAAGTCCGGAACCAAACGCCTGGAAAACCGCCGGACCGCTCCCGGAAGGGGCGTATTCGGGCCCGGACGGGTCCGGGCCGCCACGGCTGACCGTCGCTCAACAGGTCGTGCGGATGGGCACGCTTGTTGTTAGTGAGCGCCTGAGTTCGGTGCATACCCCGGCCGGACTGCTCTTTTCATTAGAAAACTCACCCATTCGGAACCGTCCCGATGACACGCAATCGCCGATCTGGCTATTCGCGCACGCTCGTACGTCGTTCGTTGGCGCCTGCCGCTGCGTCCATCCTCGTTGTGCTCGCGAGTTGCAAGCAAGGCGGTACCGATCCGAAGGGTCCGACGAGCATCACGCTTGCCCCGCCTTCCCTTACGGTCAGCGTCGGACAAACCGCGACGCTCTACGCGACCGTGAATGACGAGAATGGAGCGCGCATTCCGAGTTTCAGCGCGCTGACGTGGACCACGGCGAACTCCTCCGTGGCGTCGGTCGCGAAATCCGACACCACTGGCGTGGTCACTGGCGTCAAGGTAGGCGACACGCAGATTACGGCGACCGTCCGGGACAACCTGCTCGCCCACGTCTCGATAAAAGTCGTCCCCTGATTCGCGTGGTTGGCACCAATGGATGGGAGGAATACAGCGGTCATCACTGGCGCGTCCCGAGGTATCGGGCGCGCCATTGCGCTTCGGTTAGGCACGACGCACCACATCGTCGCGATCGCTCGTTCGCGGCCGGAGCTTGAATCGCTCGCCCGCGAGATTCGCTCGAGCGGTGGACTGTGCGACACGATCGAGCTCGATGTCGCGGATGCAGCCGCTGTCGCTCGTTCGCTGGACGGCGTGAGCGCGGACGTGCTCGTGAACAATGCCGGTGTCGGCTACATGAAGCCGCTCCTGGAGCTCACGAGCGACGAGTGGCACACGATGGTCGATGTGAACTTCAATGCGCTGTTTCATGTCACGCGTGCCGTGCTTCCCGGCATGATAGAGCGCGGTCGTGGCCACATCGTGATGGTCGGTTCGATCGCGGGGCGGAGCGCGTTCGTTGGGGGCAGCTGCTACGCCGCGACGAAGCATGCCGTCATGGGGTTCAGCGAATCGCTGATGCTCGAAGTGCGCGACAGGGGTGTGAAGGTGAGTGTGGTGAACCCGGGGTCCGTCGCGACGAGCTTTTCGCGGCGTGAACGCGACACGAGCTGGATGCTGACGGCCGACGATGTCGCCGACGCGGTCATGCACGCGATCGACACCCCACCGCGAGTGCTCGTGCACCGCATCGAGGTGCGCGCGGCCGTGCCGAAGAAGGGCTAGTCGGGTCGAGCAACCCGCTTGCTGGCGGTGGCGGTCAGTCACTTCTACAATTTGCGATTCCGCCGCGACGGCCACGCTCCCCGTCGACGCGCGATGTTCGCCGATCATTCTCGAACGCATATGCGCCGAAGCATCGCTGTTCTGGTATTGGTGGCCGCCGCTACGGCACGAGCTCACGGACAGGGACTGCGTGAGAAGCTCGAGCTCGGGCTCTTCTCGTTCGGAAGCTGTGGCGAGCCGTTGTGCCTCCCTGCGCTCGTCACAGCCGGCAGCGCGCACGGCCGCCACTTCATTCCGTCCGCGGAAGCGGGGAACGCGGCCATCATCGCGTTTCTCGGCAGCGCCATCGGTGCGAACGTGAGCAACATTCCCATCAGCGCGACGACGAGCGGCGTGACCTATTCCTTCGAGGGCGGTGCCCCCGTGCGGACCAACGTGTCCAGCGGTCCGATCTTCGCCGAGCGCGCGCAAACGCTCGGGCGCCGGCGGATGCTGTTCGGTGCGAACGTGAGCTCCATTCGATTCAACACGCTGCGCGGTATTTCCCTCAACTCGCTCGATTTCAATTTCACGCACCAGGACATCAATCCGCCCAGCGAAGGTAGCCCGAGCTTCGAGAACGAGTTCATCACAGTGCGAACGTCGCTCGACGTGAACGTGCTCGCCACGATTGCCTTCGCGACCTACGGGCTCACCGACAGGATCGACGTGAGTGTGGCGGTGCCGTATGTGTCGAACTCCATCGATGGCCACAGCGCTGGCCAGATTGTGCCGTTCGGGCCGAACCCCGCGCACTACTTTGCCGGGACGGCTGCCGCTCCAATCCTGTCGGCGACGGCCGACGTCGACGGCTCCGCGTCAGGCATCGGCGACATAGCGCTGCGAGCGAAGGTGAACCTGTCGAAGGGCGGGGTGCAGGCGCGTACGGGGTTCGCGCTACTCGGTGACATTCGCTTGCCGACCGGGAACGAGGAGGATTTCCTCGGGTCGGGCAATACATCCGCGCGCATTCTTGGCATCATCTCGGCGCGTTATGGGGACTTCGCGCCACACGCGAACGCCGGGGTCGCCATTCGAAGCAGTGAGGATCAGCAGGATGCGATTCTCGCGACGGCGGGTTTTGACCAGCTGCTCGTTCCGTGGGCGACGTTTGCTTTCGACGTCATCTCCGAATGGCAGTTGGGCGACCCGAAGTTTTCGCTGCCGTCTCCCGTCCAGATCACGATCCCGTTCAACCGCACGATCTACCCGAGCAACATTCCGGATCGTCGCGATGATCTACTGAACGCGTCCGTCGGCGCGAAGCTCGCGACGAAGAATGGCGTCACGTTCATCCTGAACGCGCTCCTGCCGCTCAACCGCGGCGGGCTGCGGGCCAGCACGCTCTGGACGCTTGGGCTGGAATACGGCTTCTGACGACGCCAACGGCGATCAAAGGGGTCAGAGTCGTTTGGTTGGGGTCAGATTCGTTGAATTCGAGGAGCCGTCACGGCCGAGCCTCTCGCTCTTTCTACGAGTCTGACCCCTTGGCGAGAGATCTCGAATTCAAACGACTCCGACCCGTTTGATTCCGTTACCGGATGCTGGCGATATGCCAACCTCCGGCGTCGCGCTCGACGTGCGCCGTGAAGCTGACCGGGAAGGATTGCTCCGACCTGGCTGCTCTCGACGAGAACCGCGCCGAATACTTCGCGCGCACTTGAACCTGCGCGCCGATCGCGTCGCGCGGCGTGTCGACGATATCCACGGTACCACCACTCATCTCGATGGGACCGCGGGCGTCGTCGAACGTCGTCTGCCAGCGAGTCATCAGCTCGCTGCCTGCACTCGGAAAGACGCGGCGTATGAGCGACGTGTCGCGCTGCTCGATCGCGCGCACGTAGGACGCGAGCATGTTCTGAATCTCCGTGCGCAGCTCGGTCTCGCTCTTCGGCGTGGGACTGGGCGCCGCCGGAGGGGATGACGGTGTATCGAGCCGGGCGGCTGGTCGAGGGACCGTCGTATCGACCGTCGTCACCACGTTAGGCTTCGGAGCCGGCGGCGGCTCCTGCGCTGCTGCCTGCCCCGTCCTGCCGGAGTCCGGAATCGCGACGTTGGTTCCCCGCCGGCTGACCGGAGGCGTCACCGCCGGTGCGCTCGCTGGGGGTTCCACACGGCGCGGCGGGCTCGAATCCACCGAGCGCGCTGACGCAGCGACCCCGGGTACCGCCGAGTCGGCAGCCGGGGGGACTGGCGCGTTCGGCCGGACCGACGGCGGTGCAGCGGCTTCCTGCGTCGCGGCGGGTGGCGTCGGCGCAGATGGCACGGTCGCTGACGGTTTCATCGCGACGTAGCCGATGACGGCAAGCGCGAGGGCGACGGGCGCCGCCCAACGCAGAGCGCGGCGCGTTGCCGGTGCGGGCGGGGGCGCGGGTAGCGCGTTCTCGAGGCGTACCTCCGTCGGAGGCAGCTCCGCGCGTCCGACCGCTCCATCCGCGATGGGAAGGATAGCGGACGCGCCGCTCGCGGCAGGAGGTATGGGACGCTCGCGCGTCTTCGGGACGGGGCTCGCCGGCGTCCGCACGATGTCCGCGAGCTGATTGAGGCGCTCCGCCGCCGCCGCCAGCTTCTGCAGCTCGGCGTGCAGCGGGTCGTCGTGCGTGAGCGGCGTCGCGCCTAACGACGCGAGCGCATCGGCGAGGCTCGGGAACCGGTCCTCCGGCGTCTTCGCGAGCATTCGCATCACCGCCGCCTCCATCGCCGGCGGGACGTCGGGCCGCACCTCGTGCAGCGCTGGTGGCGGCGTGTCCGTGTGCGACCGCATCAGCGCGAAGCTCGAGCCGGAGAAGGGCGGATGACCGACCAGCATCTCGTAGGCGACAACGCCGAGCGAATACTGATCGCTGGCGCCCGTCAGCTCGCGGGCGTAGCACTGCTCCGGGCTCATGTAGACGGGAGTCCCGACCACCGTGCCCGTTTGGGTTTGATTCGGGCTCTCAGCCACCTTCGCAATGCCGAAATCGGTGACGATCGCTTCGCCGTCCGCGTTGAGGAGAATGTTCCCGGGCTTGATGTCGCGATGGATCACGCCGCGGCGGTGCGCGTAGCCGAGCGCCGACCCGACCTGGTACAGCCAGGCGCGAACTACCGGAATCGGAAGCGCCCCGACGTCGCGCAGCACGCCCTCCAGCGTCCGGCCGGGCACGAACTGCATGACGAAAAAATGCAGCTCGCCGATCTGGCGGACGCCGTAGATCGCGACGATGTGGACGTGCTGCAGACTGGCGACGGTGACGGCTTCCTGCTTGAAGCGCTCCCTCATGCCGGGCCCCAGGAGCAGCCCGGGCGCCATGACCTTGATGGCAACGCGGCGATTGAGAGCGAGATCGCGAGCCAGGTAGACGGCGGCCATTCCGCCTCGGCCAAGCTCCGTGAAGATCTCGTACTCGCCTGCGGTCGCGGCCTGCAGACGTGCGGCAACGACCGACCACGGGGAAGTGTCGGACAAACCACTGGCAACGGTTTCCGCCGCCGCATACACCCGCTCGGTCGACGAACCCATCGAAGCCGCTCCTGCCGGCGGGACCGGCGTGCCGCAAATGCCACAGAAGCGGTCGCCCGGTGAAACACCGCTGCGACAGCTCGGACAGGGAATTGTCGTTGGCGTCATCGAGTGAAGCGCCGCATTGAACATCGCGGGTCGCATCGCCCTTGTCGGTAAATCGACCCGATAACGCCCTGCAATCTAGTCTTGTTGTGCTCGAGAGTCGCTACGCGCGGCTCGCGTGCCTCAGTGAAACCGTTACGCGACAGTGGCCATTTCGCGGACACGCGGCGACCCGATCACGCGAAACTGGACAAACCAGTGTGGTAACGGAGTGAGACGTTGGCGATTGGTGCCGTTGAGCCGACGTCGTCGTCCAAACAGATGCGGACGGGTTGCGAAACATCTGGAGCGAAGACCTTTTTTCTCCGGCAACCTCGGCCGTCGTCGCGCATCTGCCGTTCCACCTTTAGATTGCGTCCCGTGCCAAGATCATCCGTCTCCAGAACGGAACGGTTGCGTCCGCCTACCGCTCCGCCCGATCAGTCCGTTCGGGAGCTGATGGCGGTCCGCGAGGTGATCCACGCATTCCTCACGGCCGACCGTCCCGAGGAGGTGTACCAGTTCGCGCTCGAGCGGGTAAGCCCGCTGGTCGGCGCTACCTTCGCTTCCGTATACCTGGTCGACGGCGCATCGGAGCTGATGCGGCTAGGGGGCGCCTACAACTGGCCACAGCGATTTCGGCCGTGGCTCGGCGAGGCACGCGTCCGACTCGGATTCGGTCCGAGCGGTGAGGCAGCAAGCGAGCGGCGCACCATCGAGGTGCCTGACGTCTTCGCGGACGATGACCTCGAGGACTGGCAGGAGGTCGCGTCCGAGCTTGGGTTCCGCGCGCTGATCGCGCTGCCGCTCCAAACCGGGTCGAAGGTTCTCGGTGCGGTGACGTTCTACTTCGCGGATGCGGAGTCGTTCTCGTCGGAGAAGCGGGGACTCCTGCGGATCGTCGCCGATCAGATGGCAGCGACAGCCGAGAAGTCGCTGCTCATCGATCAGCTTCGTCGCTCCAACGCGGCGCTCGTGGAGGCAAACGCCGAGCTCGAGCGCCAGTATGCCGCCGTCCTGCAAGCTCGCCGGCTGAAGGATGAATTCCTCGCGAACATCTCCCACGAGCTGCGCACTCCGCTCACCGCTGTGCTCGGCTACATCTCCATTCTCCAGGACGGAATTTCGGGTCCCCTCACGGACGGCCAGCGGCACGATCTGACGCACGTGAAGCGGGCGAGCGAGCGCTTGCTCGACCTGATCGAGAGCCTCCTCGAGCTGACCACGCTCAAGCGCGGTGAGTTGGACGTGTTCGTCGAGGAGGTGGACCCGCGCTCGCCGTTACGGGACGCCATCGCATCCGCGCCGGCACCGGCGCCGGGCGTCACGATGCGCCTGGACGAGCCCACCACCATGCTGCCGCGGATCCGGAGCGACCGGAAGAAAATCTTCCGGATCCTCGTTAGCTTACTCGGCAACGCCGCGAAGTTCACCGAGCGCGGCGAGATCGTTGCAAGCGTATCGCTCGCCAAC
>Ga0075428_100010853_pt1 | contig 10126 bp, 8 predicted proteins | sample RhiMetdeltSRZDD2_FD_75291 | JGI IMG/M metagenome (GOLD analysis project Ga0075428, IMG submission 75291) | Populus rhizosphere microbial communities from Tennessee, USA - Rhizosphere MetaG P. deltoides SRZDD2 | ecosystem: Host-associated > Plants > Roots > Rhizosphere > Soil | place: USA...
GCGCAGGAAGTCGGCATGGACCCGGCTGATCTTCGCATGAAGAACTTCATCAAACCGGACCAGTTCCCTTACAAATCTGCCTTGGGCTGGGAGTATGATAGCGGCGACTATCCCACGGCGCTTCGCAAAGCGATGGATATGATCGGCTATGAAGGCCTCCGTAAAGAGCAGGCTGAGAAACGCGCCCGCGGTGAATTCATGGGCATTGGCATCTCGTCGTTCACGGAGATCGTCGGCGGTGGTCCCTCGAAAAATTTCGATATCCTCGGGCTGAAAATGTTCGGCTCCTGTGAAATTCGCGTCCATCCAACGGGCAAGGCGATCGCCCGCTTTGGCACCAAGTCTCAGGGACAAGGTCATGAAACGACCTACGCCCAGATCATTGCCGAAGAATTGGGTATCCCCGCTGAACACATCAAAGTCGAAGAAGGTGACACGGATACTGCTCCTTATGGCCTGGGCACATATGCCAGCCGAAGTACGCCGGTCGACGGAGCTGCCGCTGCCATGGCATCCCGCAAGATTCGCGATAAGGCAAAGAAAATTGCCGCTCACTTGCTTGAAGCGAATGAAGACGATCTCGAATGGGAAACCGGTCGTTTCTATGTCAAAGGCTCGCCCGACCAGGGCAAGACCATTCAGGAAATTGCCTTCGCCGCGTACACCAATCATCCGCAAGGCATGGAAGGCGGCTTGGAAGCGGTCAACTATTACGACCCGCCCAACCTGACCTATCCTTTCGGTTCATATATCTGCGTTGTAGATATTGACCGCGGCACGGGTGAAGTGAAAATCCGCCGCTTCGTCGCTGTGGATGACTGCGGAGTCCGCATCAATCCGATGATCGTCGAAGGACAAATCCACGGCGGCTTAACGATGGGCTTTGCCCCGGCCATGATGGAAGAGATCACCTACGATGAGAATGGCAACATCCATGGCTCGAACTTCATGGATTATCTGCTCCCCACCGCGGTTGAATCTCCAAAATGGGAGCTCGGCGAGACGGTCACGCCTTCGCCGCATCATCCGATCGGTGCGAAGGGTGTGGGTGAATCAGCTACTGTCGGTGCGCCCGCCGCCATCGCGAATGCCGTTGTAGATGCCTTGTGGCACCTGGGTGTGCGTAATATTGATATACCGCTCACGCCGCGCAAGGTCTGGGAAGTGTTGAACAAACACGGCGCGACGTTGGAGGAATAGATCTGTCATTGCGAGGAGGAGCGGATCGACGACGAAGCAATCTGCTCGAACGAGGGGATTGCTTCGCCATCTCGCCGTTTAAGGCTCGAGGCTCGCAATGACATCATCAAGAAGGAGAAAATACAATGCCTACCTATATCGTACTAACCAAATATACGCAGCAGGGTATACAAAACATCAAAGAAAGTCCTGCTCGCTTTGACGCGGCGAAAAAGGCGATGCAGTCCATGGGCGGGGACCTAAAACAGGTTTTTCTGACGATGGGTCAGTATGACCTTGTCGTTATTGCCGAAGCGCCCGACGACGAAACGATAGCAAAGTTCGCACTGGCTACAGGCTCGCTCGGCAATGTCAGCACCCAGACGATGCGCGCCTTCACCGAGGACGAGTTTAGGGAACTGGTCGCGGGTCTGCCGTGAGATAAATCGTACCGCGATATTCATGTCGCGGTGGTGTAGTAGAGCGATATAAATATTGCAATACAGAAATGAAAAATGCAAACTGATTTTTACGATAAATTTCAAGAACTGCGCAACACTGGCAATCCATTTGCTCTTGCAACTGTTGTCCGCGCGGAAAAACCAACTTCTGCCAAAGTTGGCGCAAAGGCGATCATCACTGAGGATGGGACACTCTCTGGTTGGATTGGCGGGAGCTGTGCCGAACCGACGGTCAAACGTGAAACGAAGAAAGCCTTACAAGATGGTCAGCCGCGGCTGATTCGTCTTTGCCCGCCTGAGAAACTGGGACAGGCTCCGCAGGAAGGCGTCATTGAGATCGCACTGACCTGTATTAGCGGAGGCACCTTGGAGATTTATATCGAACCGCAACTCGCACAGCCGCATCTGGTGGTGATCGGTCATCTGGCGACGGCAGAGGCGCTGATAAGGTTAGGAAAAGGTTTGGGGTGGCGGATCAGCCTGCTTGGTCTGGAAGTGACGCGTGAACGTTTTCCAGATGCGGGTCAGTTGATTGACGAACTCGATTTCTCACGCGTGACAATTTCCAAACATTCCCACATCGTGGTTGCCAGTCATGGAAATTATGATGAAGACATGCTCGTCGCTGCGCTTCAGTCTGAAGCGCCTTATGTCGCATTGATTGCCAGCAAAAAACGTGCGGGTGCCATTCTTCAGTATTTGAATGAAGCCAATTTGACTCAGGAACAGATTGCCAGGCTCAAATATCCCGCCGGGTTGGATTTCGGCGCCGTGACTCCGGAAGAAATCGCCTTGAGTATTCTGGCTGAAATCATTCAGCGCAGGCGGCAGTCTCCAGTCTCCAATGCTCTAACACTTGCACCGCACGCACACTCCCTGGCACCGCCCGTAATTGGCCAAGTAAATCAGGCAGGTGTACCCCGGGCGCAAGTGCCGGGGAGTGCAGGTGTCTCTAATCCTCCAGTCACCAGCCTTGAATTGCCTGTCACTCAACCTCCTGCAACCGAAGCGCTTGACCCAGTCTGTGGCATGACCGTCGAGATCGCCACGGCGTATTTCACCAGTGAATACAACGGAAAGGCGTATTATTTTTGCGCGGCTGGTTGCAAACGCTCCTTTGATAAGGACCCGGGGAAATATGTCCAGACCAAGACACTTACAGAATAAAGCATCTTTTCTGGAATAATGAGATAATATCCCAAATAGTTTTTGAGGAAACGAAGCGGGGAGAAAATGTAGAGACGTAGGCAAGTTTCTGGTGTTAATATTTGCAGAGCTCGTTACTCCGTGTCATAAGGATTCTCGATGAAACCTGCTCCCTTTGAATATTACGCTCCTGATTCCATTGAACAAGCAGTGGATTTGTTCAGTCAATATAACCGTGATGCCAAAATTCTGGCAGGCGGACAAAGCCTGGTGCCTGCGATGAACTTTCGTGTAGTGCAGCCGAGTGTGTTGATTGATTTGAACCGAGTGGGTGAGCTGAGTTACATCCGTGAAGAGGGAGATGTAATTCGAGTGGGCGCGATGGCGCGAGAACGACATTTGGAATTTGACGCTTCTATCGAAAAACGCACACCACTATTGCATGAGGCTGTGCCGTTTATTGCGCATCCGCAAATTCGCAATCGCGGCACGATCGGTGGGAGCATTGTCCATTCTGACCCGGCTGCGGAGCTGCCTGTGTTGATGACCGCCTTGAACGCACGTCTCAAAGCTCGTAATACTTCAGGAGAACGCTGGATCGATGCGCAGGATTTTTTCGTCGGCATGTTCACGACTGCTCTCGAAGCCGACGAAATTCTAGTTGAGATTGAGCTGCCATTCATGCCAGCGCGCACCGGCTGGTCGTTCATGGAAGTGGCGCCGCGCGCCGGGGACTACGCCATGATGGGCGTCGCCGCGCTGGTGACATTGGATGAATCTGGAAAATGCATAGGGGCAAAGTTGGTCTACTTGAATGCAGGCGAAGGACCGATACATGCGGAAAAAGCAACAAAACTTTTAGAGGGTGAAAATTTGAATGAGAAAGCGATCGAAGAAGCCGCCGTCCTGGCCAGTGAGAAAGAAATCAATCCATTCGGCAACATGCATGCTTCTGCAGATTTTCAACGTCATCTGGCAAAAGTGTTAACGCAAAAGACATTGCGCCTGGCAACTCAACGTGCGGGAGAAGTGCAATGACCCAATCCATTTCCATTACTCTCACGGTCAACGAACAGGAATACACCCGCAACGTGGAGCCACGTTTGTTGCTCAGTGATTTCCTTCGCCACGAACTTGGCCTCACCGGAACACACGTAGGTTGCGAGCATGGTGTTTGCGGAGCCTGCACGATTTTGTTCGATGGCGAATCGGCGCGATCGTGTTTGATTTTTGCCGTGCAGGCAAATGGTCATAACATTGCTACGGTGGAAGGGCTGGCAAAAGATAAAGATAACTTACATCCACTGCAGCAATCCTTCTGGGAAGCGCACGGACTTCAATGCGGTTATTGCACACCAGGCATTTTGATGAGCATGATCCCCTTCCTCAAACAAAACCCAAATCCCACAGAAGATGAGATCCGTCATGCGCTTTCCGGAAATCTCTGCCGTTGTACAGGATACCAGCACATTGTCGATGCGGTCAAACTGGCGGCTGAAAAGATGAAATAACGCTTGGTGGTGGAACATGATGGATTATTATTTGATCGAAGATATGCGTTCCGGGCAGTTGTTGCTTCCCGATTTTCTCTCACAGGTGGAAGCAAGATTTTTAGAGCGAGAGCCTAAGGTGCTTGCCCTGCTCCCTGAAGAGAATCGCTTTACGCGTTTGCACGACGATGCTGATACGCTGGTCCTCGCTTATCCTGATTTGATCAAGCGACCCGTCCTGTTCGGCGCGCTGGTCGGCGTGAAAGATATTTTTCAAGTGGAAGGTTTCCTCACACAAGCGGGGAGTCGCTTGCCATCCAACTTGCTGCAAGGCGCCGAAGCGGCAAGCGTCACACGTTTAAAAGAAGTTGGCGCGCTGATTTTCGGCAAAACCGTCACAACTGAATTTGCCTACTTCTTCCCCGGTCCCACTCGCAACCCGCACAACCCTGAACATACGCCTGGCGGCTCGAGCAGTGGATCCGCCGCGGCGGTCGCAGCGGGCTTCTGTCAGCTCGCCCTCGGCACCCAAACCATCGGTTCGATTGTCCGCCCCGCGGCTTTTTGTGGCGTGGTCGGCTTCAAGCCTACCTATGACCGCATTTCGCGCGAGGGCGTGCTTCCTCTTTCGCCCTCGCTCGATCACATCGGATTTTTTACACCCGACGTTGAGACAGCCAAACACGCTGGAAGTGTGTTGATCGGAGATTGGAGTCTAGAAACTACGGATCGAAAGCCGGCTCTCGGGATTCCCGAAGGACCTTATCTTGCCTCTGCTTCCGACTACGCCTTAGCTCGCTTCAACGCAATCTGCGATTCCCTCACCCAGGCTGGATACGAACTACGCCGCGTCCCGGTCATGGATGACTTTCAGGAGCTTCGGAATCGCCATGACGTCATTATGTCTGCTGAAGCTGCTGAAGTTCATGCGGATTGGTTTAAGCAGCATCAAGACCTATACTCTCCTAAATTTATCGAGCTCATCAAACGTGGACAAGCCGTTACCAGCCCTCAATTAAAGGATGCCTTCGGCGCTCGAGACGCATTCCGCGACCAAATGACACAAACTATGAACGACAATACCGTTGACCTATGGATTTGCCCTCCCACGGTCGGACCCGCTCCACAGGGACTCGACAGTACGGGTGATCCCGTTATGTGCCTGCCATGGACTCAGATTGGTTTTCCTGCCATGAATCTGCCTGCGGGTAAAAATGATGAAGGTCTGCCGATGGGATTCCAAATCGTGGGCAGATGGAATTCCGATGAAGCAGTGCTCCGTTGGGCAAGCGATCTTGAAAAAATTGTGAGCAAACTATGACCGTTACAAAGTGGAACGTACGCGCTGGTGCGTATTACGACTCCGTTGTTCTCATGCAACTTCAACGGGGCTTGTTAGGCTTACCTGGCATCATAGATGCAGGTGTTGTCATGGCAACCCAAGCCAATCGCGACTTACTTGCCGCAAATAATCTCCTGCCCGATTCCATCACTGCCAACCCCGACGATTTGCTGATCGTCGTCAAAGCCGACGATGATCCCTCTGCAGTGGACGCTATCGGCAAAGTGGATGAACTGCTGGCCCGCCGAAAATCATCCAGCGTTTCACAGGATTTCCGCCCACGGAGTTTGAGCGGCGGAGTCAAACAATTACCAGATGCAAATTGGGTGTTGATTTCTGTTCCGGGTCGCTACGCGGCAGGAGTCGCGCGTGAAGCTCTTGACCTTGGTAAACACGTTTTCCTCTACAGTGACAACGTCTCGCTCGAAGATGAAATTGCCTTGAAAAAAACCGCGCGCGAAAAAGGTCTGCTTGTGATGGGACCCGACTGCGGAACGGCGATCATTAATGGCGTTGGGTTGGGATTTGCCAACCGCGTCCGCCGTGGGTCGATTGGAGTCGTGGGTGCTTCAGGAACGGGGACACAAGCCGTGACAGCCCAAATCCATAATCTTGGGGCGGGCGTTTCGCACGCCATCGGTACAGGTGGGCGCGACCTCAAGTCGGATGTGGGTGCGATCACTGCGCATCAGGCTCTGGATCTGTTAGCACGCGATCCTGAAACGGAAGTCATTGTATTAATTTCGAAGCCGCCTGCCCCTGAAGTTGCAACAAAATTACTGGCTGCCTCTCAATCGATAGAGAAACCAATTGTCATTGATTTCATCGGTTATCCTCCACCCGCCAGGAAGTTGGGCAATTTACATTTTGCGACAAGTCTAAGTGAAGCGGCGGAGATTGCGGTAGGTCTGCTATCAGCAAATGGTGAACAGGCAGCTATGGATGACAAACGGATTGATGGTTACCTGCGTGGGTTGTTCTCTGGTGGAACACTTGCCTATGAAACCATGCTTGGACTGCAGACAACCCTTGCGCCTCTGTATTCCAATGCGCCCATTGCTGATAACCAATTGCTCAAAGATCCTTTGCATAGTGAGGCTCATACCATCATCGATCTTGGCGATGAGTTCTTCATGGTCGGGCGGCTCCATCCCATGATTGATAATGATCTGCGCATCCGCCGTATGAAACAGGAAGCCGCCGACCCCAAAGTGGGGCTGATTCTGCTCGATGTTGTTCTAGGGGAAGGCTCACATGCAGACTCCGCCAGTGAGTTAGCCCCGGTTATCAAAGAAGTTCACGATAAGAAAATCGAGGTTGTGGCGATTGTCATTGGCACAGAAGAGGATCCACAGAACCTTGAATCTCAGATTGAACGCTTGGTCGAAGCAGGTGCAGTCGTGTTTCGGAGTGTGACGGAAGCTATTAATCATGTCAGTGTACGTTTGGGTGAGCCGGTAATGAATGAATTTCCACCGGTTGTTCTGGAACGCCTTACACAGCCGCTTGCCGCTATCAACGTTGGGCTTGAATCGTTTTACGAGAGCCTCATCTCGCAAGGAGCGCAAGCTGTGCATGTGGAGTGGCGCCCACCGGCGGGAGGAAATGAGAAATTAGCCGCGTTGCTGGCAAAGATGAAAAGTAAGCAGAAAATGTCATCCTGAGCCGCGTAGCGGCGAAGGATCTCTACGATCAAAGTACAAGACTCTTCGGTCGCAACAAACGCTCCATCAGAGTGACATACCAGGAGATACTCATGGATATTGATGCCGCCAATACAACTGCTGTCAACCGCCTCATGGAGGCACGCCCGATTTTGAAAGGTGTTGCCACGGCTCGCGATGTGGTTCCAGGCATGAAAGACAACCTGTTCCTCCACGCAGGTCCGCCGATTGAGTGGGCGCGGATGTCTGGTCCGCTAAGGGGGGCGATCATCGGTGCAATGCTGTTTGAAAGCATCGCTAAATCGGAGGCAGAAGCAACTTCCATGGTGGAAAGAGGGGAGGTCGAATTTGATTCGTGTCATCATCACGGCGCGGTCGGTCCGATGGCAGGCGTCACGTCCGCTTCGATGAAAGTTTATGTGGTGGAGAATGCCGAGCACGGGAATAAGTCGTTTTCCAATTTGAATGAAGGTTATGGGAAAGTATTGCGTTACGGTGCGTATAGCGAAGAGGTGTTGAAAAAGCTGCATTGGATGAATGATGTCTTGGGTGTCGCTCTAGCAGATGCGTTAGCTCAATCAAATGGACTTGACCTCCGCGCCCTCATGGGCGAGGCATTGCATATGGGCGATGAAGGACATAATCGCAATAAGGCAGGTTCGCTGATTTTCCTAAAACTGCTCTCGCCTTTGATTGCAAAAGTTGTGCAAGATGCTGCAGTTGAATCGGAGGTGCTGCAATTTATCGGCGATAATGCGTTGAGCGTCTTGAACCCTGTCATGGCGGCGTGCAAGGCAATGACCGACGCCGCGCATGGCGTTGAGGGCAGCACGATTGTCACGACGATGGCACGCAACGGTACGGACTTTGGCATCCGCGTGAGTGGACTCGGCGAAAAACAATGGTTCACAGCGCCTGCCGAAATTCCTGTCGGGCTGTTCTTTTCTGGCTTTTCGCAGGAGGATGCAAATCCAGACATCGGCGATAGCGCCATCACAGAAACGGCGGGCATTGGTGGTTTTGCCATGGCAACTGCGCCCGCGATCGTCACATTTGTAGGCGGAACGCCAAAAGATGCGATCAACGCCACACTCGAAATGTACGAAATTACATTTGCCGAAAGCAAATATTTTACGATGCCCTCCCTTGATTTCCGGGGCACACCCACAGGCATTGATCTTCGAAAGGTCGTTGAGCTAGGAATCACGCCGCGCATCAATACAGGGATTGCGCATAAGAATGCGGGTGTTGGTCAGGTGGGCGCGGGACTGGTGAGACCTCCGATTTCCATTTTCGAGCAGGCGTTGTTGGCTTATGCTGAGAAATATCAGCTGTAATGGAGTAATTGGTATCTGGTAATCAGAGGAGTGAGATGCCTGCAAAATTGAGATCTACTTCTGTCCTCGTGTACGTATACACGGTGATTATGTTTTTAATCGCCTGTGGAATGTTAGCTCATCCGAAGGCGGCATCTGAAATCCCGGCAGAATGTGCGAACAAAAAAATCGCATTCACTTCCGCCCGTGATGGCACCTCTGAAATATATGTCATGAAATCCGATGGCTCAGAAGCCACTCGTTTGACGAACAATTCCTTCTATGATGGAGAGCCCGCCTGGTCACCCGATGGAACACAAATAGTTTTCACCTCGGACCGGGATGGTAATTATGAGATTTATGTAATGAATTCGGATGGTTCTACGCCAATGCGTTTGACTAACAAGTCCACAAATGATGGAGATGCCGAGTGGGCACCGGATGGCACGCGCATCGTCTTTGCCTCTGTTGACGGAGAAAACTCTGATATTTTCATGATCAATTCAGATGGTTCCGGCGAAATTCGGTTGACCGACAGCCCGGGTTTTGATGGCGGACCAGTCTGGTCACCTGACGGAAACTATATTGCATTCAATTCCGCAAGAGACGGTAACCCTGAGCTCTATTTGATCGGTCTGGATGGCTCGATGCAGGGTCGCCTGACCAACAATGAAGTTATCGAGGGCGCTCTTTCCTGGTCATCTTCCAACGACCAGATTGCCTTTAGCTCCACGATAGATGGTTATCTTGAAATTTTTGTAATGGATTCTGATGGCTCACAACAGACCCGGCTTACATTCAATAAAGGAAACTCTAGTTCTCCAGCCTGGTCAACAGATGGAAAATGTATTGCGTATGTGTCAACTACCGCCGCCTCATCCGCCATCTACATAATGACAAGCGACGGGTTAAAACAGACTCGTTTGACTTATGACCAATACAGTGCTCTGCCTGCTTGGCAACCGTAAAAACCACGTTCTGAAAATCATTATAAAGGAGTCTCTGATGAAAATCTATGATCTCTCGCAAGACCTGAACGCCGATTGTTCCTTCTGGCCCTTCTATCCACCATTTGAAGTAAAGTATATCAAGCGCAAATCGGAGCATGGGGTCAACGCGCAGTATATTCAAACATCCAACCACATGGGCACACATCTCGATGCGCCGCGACATTTTGTGACCAAGGGCAAGACGATCGATCAAATCCCGATTGAATGGTGCTACGGACCCGGCGTGATCGTTGACTTGAGCGACATGCTCGATGATGTTGGATTATTTACACCCGAAGATATCGAAAAGCGCGCGGATGTGCAAGCTGGCGATATTCTGTTCATCCACACCGGCTGGCATAGATTTTCATTCTTCGGTGAAGAAGCGGATGAGGAGCGCTACATCCAGCGTCACCCGGGTCCGCATTTCAGCATCTGCGATTGGCTGCTCAGCAAGAAGATTCACATCTGGGGCGTGGACATGATCTCCACCGACCACCCGATGAACCTGCCCATCGGTCGCTTCCTCGGCAAGGGCG
>Ga0075428_100010854_pt1 | contig 10126 bp, 4 predicted proteins | sample RhiMetdeltSRZDD2_FD_75291 | JGI IMG/M metagenome (GOLD analysis project Ga0075428, IMG submission 75291) | Populus rhizosphere microbial communities from Tennessee, USA - Rhizosphere MetaG P. deltoides SRZDD2 | ecosystem: Host-associated > Plants > Roots > Rhizosphere > Soil | place: USA...
TAGGCGGACAGGCCGTTTTCCGCGAAGTTGCTGGTGACGTCCTCGAGCTGGGGAATCTGCTGTAATCGCTCCAGTAATTTCGGGACCCAGACCGCAAATTCGGCCGGGTTGGCGTCCTCGAGCACGAAATTGTATTGCGAGCGGCTGACCGTCGCATCGATCGTCAGATCCTGGACCGGCTGCATATAGAGGGCGATCCCGGCGACATCTCGCGTCTCGCGCGACAGCCGCCGGATCACATCGCTGGCCGAGGTGCTGCGCTCGCTGCGCGGCTTCAGATTGATCAGAAAGCGTCCGGTGTTCAGGGTCGGGTTGGTTCCGTCGACGCCGATGAACGAAGACAGGCTGAGGACGGCGGGGTCGCGCAGGATGACCCGCGCCAGCGCCTGCTGTCGCTCCGCCATGGCCGTGAAGGAGACCGTCTCCGGCGCCTCCGAGATCCCGAGGAGGACCCCCGCGTCCTGGACGGGGAAGAAGCCCTTGGGGATCACGACGTAGAGGAGCAGCGTCAGGAGGAGCGTCGCGACCGCGACCGCGAGCGTCTCTTTCTGGTGGCGCAGCACCCAGGCGAGGGTGCGGCCGTAGAAGTCGACGATGCTCCGGAACGCACGCTCGGACGCGCGGTAGAGCCGTCCTTCCTCCGATGCCTTCCGTCGGTGGAGGAGCCGCGCGCACATCATCGGCGTGAGGGTCAGCGAGACGGCGGCCGAGATCAGGATCGTGACGGCGAGCGTCACCGCGAACTCGCGGAAGAGCCGGCCCACGACGTCACCCATGAAGAGCAGCGGGATCAAGACCGCGATCAGCGACACCGTCAGCGAGACGATCGTGAAGCCGATCTGCCCCGAGCCCCGGAGCGCGGCTTCGAGCGGCGCCACGCCGTCCTCGACGTAGCGGGAGATGTTCTCGATCATCACGATCGCGTCATCGACCACGAAGCCGGTGGAGATCGTGAGGGCCATGAGCGTGAGGTTGTTCAGGCTGTAGCCCAGGAGGTACATGACGCCGAACGCTCCCACGAGCGACAAGGGGACGGCCACGCTCGGGATGACCGTGGCCGCGAGCGTGCGCAGGAACAGGAACATGACCAGCACCACGAGCCCGATGGTCAGCATCAGCTCGAACTGCACGTCCTGCACCGAGGCGCGAATCGTCGTGGTCCGGTCGGTGAGCACAGCCACCTTCACGGCGGAAGGCAGCGAGGCCCGCAGCCGGGGCAAGAGGGCCTTGATGCGGTCTACGACAGCGATGATGTTGGCGCCGGGTTGGCGCTGGATGTTGAGCACGACCGCGGGCACTTCGTTCATCCACGCAGCCTGCTTCACGTTCTCGGCGTCGTCGACGACGTCCGCGACGTCCCCGAGCGTGACGGGCGCTCCGTTCCTGTACGCGACCACGAGCGGCCGGTACTCCGCGCTCGACAGGAGCTGGTCGTTCGCTCCGATCGAGTAGGACTGCCGGCTCCCGTCGAGGCTGCCCTTCGCCTGGTTGACGTTCGACTGGGCCACGGCCGTGCGGACGTCCTCCAGGGTGAGCCCGTACGAAGCGAGCGAGGTCGGGTTGGCCTGGATGCGCACCGCGGGCTTCTTGCCGCCGCTGATGCTCACGAGCCCGACCCCCGGGAGCTGGGAGATCTTCTGGGCGAGCCGCGTGTCCGCGAGGTCTTCCACCTTCGGGAGCGGCAGCGTGTCCGAGGTGAGGGCGAGCGTGAGGATCGGGGCGTCGGCCGGGTTCGTCTTGCTGTAGATGGGCGGGGTCGGCAGGTCTCGGGGCAGATAGCTGGTGGCGGCGTTGATCGCGGCCTGGACCTCCTGCTCCGCCACGTCGAGGTCCAGGTCCAGGACGAACTGCAGCGTGATGATCGAGCTGCCGCCAGAGCTCGTCGAGGTCATCTGGTTGAGCCCGGGGAGCTGGCCGAACTGTCGCTCCAGGGGGGCGGTGACGGACGAGCCCATGACCTCCGGGCTCGCCCCCGGGTAGAAAGTCTCGATCTGGATCGTCGGGTAGTCGACCTGCGGCAGCGCCGAGACTGGAAGGAGCCGGTAACCGATCGCACCGGCGATGAGGAGCCCGACCATCAGGAGCGATGTCGCGATCGGGCGCAGGATGAACGGGCGGGAGGGGTTCAGGGGCTCGCTCTCCCTTCCCCGCTCCCCCGCTCCTCGGCGGCGATCTGGATGCCTGGCTGAAGCCTGTCGACCCCCTCGACGACCACGACTTCCCCGGCCGAAAGCCCGCTCCCGATCGCCGTCTCGTCGCCCTCGGTCAGCCGCATGCTGACGTTGTGCTTCTCGACCGTGCGATCCGGCTTGACCATCCAGACAAACGCCGACTGCGGGCTGCGCTGGACGGCGGCAGCGGGGACGACGACGGCTCCCTGCAGCGTGTCCACGCGGAGGCGCGCGTTCACGAACTGGTTCGGGAAGAGCGCGTCGGCTGCGTTCGGAAACACGGCCTTCAGCCGGATCGTGCCCGTCGTGGGGTCGATCTCGTTGTCGAGCGCGAGCAGCGACCCCGTGGCGAGCTTCTTCTCAAGCTCCCGGTCGTAGGCCTCAACCGAGAGCGCCCGACCGGCTCGAACCTGCGCGAGAACCGGTGCGAGCTGGTCCGCCGGGAGCGTGAAGAGGACCGCGATGGGCCGGACCTCCGTAATGACGACGATGCCGTTCACGTCCGCGGCGTGCACGATGTTGCCGGGGTCTACGGCCCGCAGGCCAACCCGACCCGAGATCGGGGCGGTGATCCGGCTGTAGACGAGGTTGAGCCGGGCGCTGTCGATCTGCCCCTGGTCGGTCTTCAGTGCGCCCTCGAGCTGGTCGACGGCCGCGACCTGAGCGTCGAGCTGCTGCCGCGGGATCAAGTCCTGCTGCGCCAAGGCCTCATACCGTGCGCGGTCGATCTTCGCGTTTCGGAGCGCGGCTTCGTCCTTCGCCTTCTGACCCGCGGCCTGCGTGAGCTGGACCTCGAACGGGCGCGGATCGATCCGGGCCAGAAGCTCACCCCGCCTGACGAGCTGCCCCTCCTGGAAGTCAACCTCGAGGAGTTGCCCGTCCACTCGGGTGCGGACCGTGACCGTGTCGAGGGGAGTCACCGTGCCGAGACCGTTCAAGTAAACGTCGACGTCACGGGTCTCTGCGGTGGCTGTGACCACGGGCACGATGGGCGCGGCGGCTCTCTTGGCATCGCCGGACTGCCCTGCGCTCTCGCGCTGGATGAGCAGGTAGGCCAGGAAGCCCGCCGCGCCGAGCCCTAGCAGCCACGGCCAGCGGCTCCGCAACCGCGTCTCGCCCGGCGAGCGCGCGGCAGAAGTCTGGTCGGGCGCGGCGGAGGTCGGCTGAACGCGCGCGGTGTAGGAATCCATCGTGCGGGCCTCATCCCAGGAGCGCGCATGGGCGCTCCCCCCCTCGACAAGACGCGGAGGCCCGCCAGTCCGCGGCTCACCGCTCGCCTCCATGAAGCGGTGCACGCAGCCGCAGGACGCAGATCCCGTTCCTTCCTTAGCGAAAATCCCGCGACGGCGCGACGAGCGGCGCCGCGCCGCACGATCGGCACGCGGTCGCGCGGATCGAGACACCTCCCTCCGTCTGCAGGACGCCTTCGATCTCCAGCACGCCCGTCCCCACCAGCACCGCCTTCTCGCGTTCGAACAGGTCCGGGCGCACGATCACGTTGGCGAGGCCGGTTTCGTCCTCGAGCGTGAGGAACATGAAGCCCTTCGCGGTGCCCGGCCGCTGGCGGCAGATCACGGCGCCGGCCACGCGCACGTGCTCGCCGCTGCGCAAGCGCTCAAGCTCGCAGGCTCGGCGCACGCCGCGCGCCGCGAGCGCCTCGCGATAGAGCGCCATCGGGTGCGGCCCGGCCGTGAGGCCGGTCCCGGCGATGTCGCTCGCCAGGCGCTCCGGGAACGTCATCTCCGGAAGCGGCGAGGCGTCCGCGGACTCGGGCGCATCCTTGAAGAGCGGGCCGCGCGGGCGCCCCGCTCGCTCGACCTGCCACAGCGCGCTGCGCCGCGTGAGGCCGAACGCGTTCAGCGCGCCGACCTCGGCCAGGCGCAGGCGTTCGTCCCGGCGCAAGCCCGCCCTATCCACGAAGTCCTGGAGCGACGCGAAGGGTCGCGCGCCGTGCTCGGCCACGATGCGCTCTCCAGCGTCCTTGCGCAGCCCGGCCACGCATGACAAGCCGAGGCGAACGGCGGGCGGCGCCTCACCCTCGACGTCCTCCAGAATCACGGCCCACTTGCTCCGCGTCACGTCAACTGCCAGGAAGCGCACGCCGTGACGCTGCGCGTCCTTCACCAGCGTGGCCGGATGGTAGAAGCCCATCGGCTGGTTGTTGAGCAGCGCGCACACGAACGCGGCCGGGTGGTAGCACCTGAGGAACGCGCTCGCGTACGCGAGGAGCGCGAAGCTCGCCGCGTGGGATTCCGGGAAGCCGTAGAGCGCGAACGACACGATCGAGCGGATCACCTGCTCCTGCGCCTCACCCACGATTCCGTTCTGCGTCATGCCTTCGCGCAGCCGTGCCTCGAGCCCCCGCATGCGTTTCTCGGAGCGCTTGAAACCCATCGCGCGGCGCAGCTCCTCGGCCTCGCCGCCGCTGAAGCCAGCCGCCACCATCGCGATGCGCAGCAGCTGCTCCTGGAACAGCGGCACGCCCAGGGTGCGCTTCAGGATCGGCTCGAGGGACGGGTGCGGATACGTCACCGGCTCGCGTCCCGCTCGCCGGTCGAGGTACGGGTGCACCATCTTCCCCACGATCGGCCCGGGCCGGATGATCGCCACCTCGACCACGAGGTCGTAGAAGTGGTCGGGCCGCATGCGCGGCAAGGTCGCCATCTGGGCGCGGCTCTCGACCTGGAACAGGCCCACGGTGTCGGCCTTGCGCAGCATCGCGTAGACCTTCGGATCGTCGGGCGGGAGATGGGCGAGGTCCAGCTCGGTGCCCCGGCCATTCAGCATACCGAGGCAGTCCTCGAGGGCGGCCATCATCCCGAGGCCGAGCAGGTCCACCTTGATGATGCCGAGGTCGGCGCAGTCCTCCTTGTCCCACTGGATCACGACGCGCCCCGGCATCGTCGCGGGCTCGAGGGGCACGACGCGGTCGAGGGCGCCCTGGGCGATCACCATCCCGCCCGAGTGCTGGCCGAGATGCCGCGGCAGGTCCTGGATCTCGTGGAACAGGCGGGCGAAGAGCCGGACGCGCGGATCGCTCCGCTCGATCCCGGCCTCGCCCAGCCTCTTCTCCAGCGTGTCGTCTGGATCCACGAACTCGAAGCGCCGCGTGTAGCGCGCGAGGCGGTCGATGTCGGCGAGCGGGATGCCCAGCACCTTGCCGACCTCCCGGGACGCGCTGCGCTCGCGATAGGTGATGACGTTGGCGGTCATGGCCGCGCCCCGGGCGCCGTAGCGCTCGTACACGTACTGGATCACCCGTTCGCGGCGGTCGCCTGACGGCAGGTCGAGGTCGATGTCGGGCCACTCGCCGCGCTCCTCGGACAGGAAGCGCTCGAAGAGCAGCTCCATACGGACGGGATCGATCGCGGTGATGCCCAGGCTGTAGCAGACCGCGCTGTTGGCCGCCGAGCCGCGGCCCTGGACCAGGATCCGCTCGCGCCGGCAGAAGTTCACGAGATCCCACACGATGAGGAAGTAGCCGGCCAGCTCGAGCTTGCCGATGAGGGCGAGCTCCTTCTCGATCTGGCGGCGCGCCTTCTCGTGATAGGGGCGGTAGCGCTCGCATGCGCCCGCTTCCGTCACCTGGCACAGGTACGAGTGCTGCGTCTCCCCCGACGGGACCGGGTAGTCGGGGAAGCGGTAGCCGAGGTCGGCAAGCGTGAACTCGAGGCGCTCGGCGAGCGCCTCGGTGTTGCGCAACAGCCGGGGCGCGTCGCGGAACAGCCCCTCCATGGCACTCGGAGCCTTCAGATGGCGCTCGGCGTTCTCCGCGAGCAGGCGGCCGGCCGTGGCCAGCGTCCTCTTCTCGCGGATGCAGGTGAGGGCATCCATCAAAGCGCGCCCCTCGGAGCGCGCATGGCGCACGCCGTTCGTCGCGACGGCCGGAAGGCCGAGCGAATCGGCCAGGTCGAAGAGCGCGCGGTTCGCCGCCTCCTGCTCGCGGCGGCGATGACGCTGCACCTCGAGCGCGACCTTCCGCGGGCCGAATGCGGCCAGGATGGCGGCGAGCCGGTCGGTATCGGGCGTGCAGCCCAGCGTCTCGAGGCCCGGCAGCGCGACGAGACCCGCCACGTCCTCAGGAACGAGCGCATCGAGGTCGAGTCTCCCCGCCCCCTTCGCCACGCCGGCCTTCATCCGCGTCACGAGCTGGCAGAGGTTCTGGTAGCCGGTGCGGCTTTCGACGAGCACCGGAAGCGCACCGCCTCCGAGCAGGCTCAGCTCGGCGCCGACGAGGGGCCGGATCCCCGCGGCCTGCGCCGCCTTGAAGAAGCGCGGCGCGCCGGGCACGCCGTCGCGATCGAGGAGCGCCAGGGCCGGATAGCCCAGCTCCGCCGCGCGCTCGACCAGGATCTCGGGCAGGGACGAGGCCCGCAGGAACGAGAAAGCGGAAGAAGCGTGGAGCTCGACGTACACGGGCAGTCGCCGCTTCGGCCGGATCGATCGGCCGGAGCGACTTTCGCTATTTGTTCGCTATCTTGCCCCAGCCGTGCCGTCTGGTCAAGGTCAGAGCCACGCCTACTCGTCGTCCCAGAGGCGCACCTTCGTCGCGTCCGGCAGGATGATCCGACCCTCCGAACTCCCATGCCAACAAGGGGATGACAAGACGCTGCTCCTTGCCGCGAAGAGGAGCTGCTGTGCGGCCGGATCAGCCGCTATCTGAGCTGGCTTGTCTCCTGAGCAGCGCGCACGCACAGCGGCCGCGAGCGATCAGCGGACGCTGGGACTGCGAGGCGAAGGGGTGGGTTTCGGCATGCCATCAGGTATCAACGGCAGGGCGCGCAGGCGGTGGCCCGTGGCCGAGAAGATCGCCCCCGCGACGGCCGGGGCGACCGCCACGATCGGCGTCTCGCCGGCGCCTGCCGAAGGCAGGTCCCTGCGATCGAGGAGCACCACGTCGATCTCTGGGACGTCGCTGAAGCGCGGGACGCGGTAGAGCGAGAGGCGAGGGTTCAGGATCTGGCCCTCGTCGAACTCCACGGCCTCGAACAGCGCACCGCCCAGACCCATGACGACGGAGCCCTCGACCTGGTTGCGGAGCTGGTCGGGATTGACGATCGCCCCGCATTCGAAGGCCGTCACGAGCCGCACGACGCGCAGCCTGCCGGCCGCGTCGATGCGGGCCTCGGCGCAGGTGGCGACGTAGCTGCCCTTCTCGAAGCCGGCGGCGATGCCGTGGCCGTGACCCGGCTCCGAGCGCGATGCCGCCCAGCCGTAGCGGTCCGCGGCGGCGGCGAGCACCGCCAGCAGGCGGGCGTCCTTCAGGTTGCGGCGCCGAAACTCCAACGGCTCGATCGCGAGCGCCGCCGCCAGCTCGTCCATGTGCGACTCGCGCGCGAAGTGGTTGGCCGTCGCCGCGAGACCGCGGTAGGAGCCCTGGCGCAGCGGCGAGTCCGCGGGGTGGAACTCGATGTGCTGGTGCGGCGCCTCGTAGAGCGTGTGGATGGCGGCCGGGCCGGAGTTGTAGTTGTGCATCTCCCAGGCGAGCAGGCGGCCGTCGTTGTCGACGGCGCTGCGCACGTCGATGACCCCGGCGGGACGGAAGTAGGCCCAGCGGAACTCCTCCTCCCGGGTCCAGACCAGCTTGATCGGTCGGCCCGCCGCTCGTGCCAAACGCGCCGCTTCGATCGCGCATTCGCCGGTGTGCTTGCCACCGTAGCCCGAGCCGGTGTCCGGGACGATCACCCGTACCTTCTCCGGCGCCAAGTGGAAGGCCTCGGCCAACTCCTCCTTGACTCCGAAGGGACGCTGCGTCCCCGTCCACACGGTCAGCCGGCCGCCCACCCACTCCGCAACGGCCGCGCGCGGCTCGAGCGGCACGTGGGCGATGTACGCGACCCTGTAAGTGGACGCGAGGGTGTGAGGCGCAGCCTTCCACGCCTCTGCTACGGAGCCGACCACGTGCGGCGAGGAACGCCGCTCGGGCTCGGCCGCACGCGCGGGAGGCTTCCGGAGCCGATCGTACAGCTCGCGTCCGGGCGGCTGCGGCGTCGTCGACCACTCGGGCCGGAGCGCCTCGAGGGCACGAGCAGCCAGCAGCGCACTTGGCGCCGCGGCACCCGCGAACCCCGCGTCGCGAACCACCGCGACGTCGGGCAGCGCCGCAGCCGCGGCGGTATCGACGGACACCAGCGTCGCACCGAGCGCCGGCGGCCTCAGGACCTTGCCGTGCCACATTCCGGGCCGCGTCAAGTCTGAGGTGTATCGATGGCGGCCCGTCACGATCTCGCGGCCGCCCACCTTGGGGAGGGAGCGGCCGATCACGCTCCACCGCTCGGGCGGCGTGAGGGCGACGTCGCTGCCGATCGTCTTGACGAGCTTCTGGCCCTTCGTGAGGGCGCCGAACCCGATCTTACGGCTGCTGGCCACGTGCGTCACCTGACCGTCGGCCACCGCGAGGGCTCCAGGCGCAAGGCTCCACTGGCTCGCGGCCAGCTCCACCAGGAGTTCCCGAGCCACCGCTGCTGCTCGCCGCAGCTGAGGCGCCATTAGCGGCGTCGTGCGACTGCCGAACGTCCCCATGTCGAACGGCGTCAGATCCGTGTCGCCCATCACGAGTCGTATGGACCCGACCGGCGCGCGCAGCTCCTCGGCGACCGCCTGGGTTAGCGAGGTGCGAGCGTTCTGGCCCACCTCGACCTTCCCGGCGTAAACAGTGACCGAGCCGTCCTCGGCGACGTGGAGCCAAGCGGCGAGGTCGCTGGTGCCGCCCTCGCCGGGCCCCGGCCGGCCCGTTTCCTGTGCGCTCGCGTCCCGGCCAGCGATCAGGACGACGACGCCTCCCAGGAGCTGGAGGAAACGGCGCCGCTCCACCTCGAAGCGATACTGGAGACGCTCGGGCAGCTCGCTGCGGTCGGGCTCGAAGTCGAGTCGCTCTTCGCTCATCGCCCCTTTCCTGCTCGGGCCGCCTGACGGATCGCCCGGAGGATGCGTGGGTACGTGCAGCACCGACAGACGTGCTTCTCCATGGCCCGAACGACCTCGGCCTCGCTCGGATCCGGCGTCTGGCGCAGCAGCGCCACTGCCTCGACGATCATCCCGGCCGTGCAGTATCCGCACTGCATCGCATCGGCTTCGAGGAACGCCTCCTGCACCGGATGGAGCTGCCCCTTCTGCTCGAGGCCCTCGATCGTCGTCACGGATTTGCCGGCGACGCTCGTCGCGGTCGTGACGCACGAAGGGGTCGGCTGACCGTCGACGAGCACGGTGCACGCGCCGCACTGCGCCTCGCCGCAGCCGTACTTGGCGCCGGTCAGGTCCAGAACGTCGCGCAGGACGGAGAGCAGGCTCTCGCCGGCGTCGATCTCGACGCGCCGCGGCGTGCCGTTGACCGTCAGTTCGAGGCGAGGCATAGACCCCTGTCTCATTGATACAGCGAGGAACGCCTCGGGTCCAAGCTCGAATTTTGCCTATCGACGGAGCGCAATCCGTCGAAGGCTGACCGCACGTCCCGAGGTCAAGTTGGGGAATCCTTGTAACTTCCCAGGGACTTCGGATATCTCCGCCGGCCATCCTCATCATCGTGGAGGTGGTGAATGCGCTGCTGTGCCCTGATGCTGATCGCCCTGGCGGCCGTCCCGGCCGACGCCAGCGACGAGTTCGGAGCCCCCGCGAAAGCCAGCGTCTCGCTCGGGGTCGGGCCGCTCCTGGTCGATGAAGGGGCGAGCGGCGGCGTCGGCCTGAGCTACTCGCTCGTGCCGTATCTGGCCCTGACCCTCGAGGCGCAGGGCGCGATCAACCGTGACGGCGATACCGGGCTCCTGGCCTCCGCCGGAATCAATGCCATGCTCCTGCCCCGCCACCGCGTCTCGCCCTACGCGCTGGCCAACTACGGCTGGGGCCAGGCCTACCAGGACAACGGAAAGGCGATCCAGCTCGGCGCCGGTCTCTCTGCTCGCCTCGACCGCCGCTGGAGCGCCTTCGTCGAGACACGCTTCACCGTGATCGACGCCGGC
>Ga0075428_100010856_pt1 | contig 10124 bp, 9 predicted proteins | sample RhiMetdeltSRZDD2_FD_75291 | JGI IMG/M metagenome (GOLD analysis project Ga0075428, IMG submission 75291) | Populus rhizosphere microbial communities from Tennessee, USA - Rhizosphere MetaG P. deltoides SRZDD2 | ecosystem: Host-associated > Plants > Roots > Rhizosphere > Soil | place: USA...
GTGAGGTCTGCGGTGAAGCTGGCCGAGGAGTACCGCACCCGGCCCTCACGCCATGAACAGCCGGTGCTCGCTACCGGCCGGCTCGGACAGCAGCCCGAGCCGGCGGACCGGAAGCGTGTTGAACAGCGGCGCGTAGCCCAGATCGATGTCGATGGCGTCGTCGAGCCGGCCCGGTTCCTCGGTGCCGGGCAACCCGGCCCGCGAGCGGCCGGCGGCGATCAGCGCCGCGTCCAGGTCACCCTGCTCGGCAGTGGTCACCCGCCAGCGGCCGGCCGCCCGTTCCAGCCGCACCGTACGCAGCCAACCAGCGCCCTCGGCCGTTACGTCGAGCCGTGCGCTCGCCCACGTTTCGTCGGTGACCAGGTCGTAGCGGACAACGTGCGCGACCGGCCCCGCGGCGACCGCGGTTCCGCGCGCGACGAGCCCCCGCCGGTCGTCGACGAGCGCGAGATCGCTGCCTTCGGTGTCGAGCCGGCGCCAGAAGAGTGACTTCGGGAGGGTCGCCATGCTGTCGACCGTACCGCCGGGAGGTCACGCGCTCCGGTCAATTCGGCGAGGACCGTGTCGCCGACGCGGACCCGGGTCTGGGTCGGCGCGACGCTCGCCCGCTCCAACATGGACAGAACGGCCCGCCGCTGCTTCGGCAGGGCCAGCGTGACCACTGTGCCGGATTCACCCGCGCGGGCGGTACGCCCAGCCCGGTGCAGGTAGTCCTTGGCGTCGTTCGGCGGGTCGACATGCAGGACGAGCGTAACCCCGTCGACGTGGATGCCGCGGGCGGCGACGTTCGTGGCGACGAGGGCGGACACCGCTCCCTCACGGAACTCGGCGAGGGTGCGCGTGCGTACCCGTTGGGTCTTACCGCCGTGCAGTCCCCCCGCGCGGACGCCGACCTCGGCGAGTTGCTCGACCAGTCGGTCGACGCCGGCCTGCGTGCGGGCGAACATGAGGGTCCGGCCGGGCCTGGCGGCGATGGAGGCCGTCACGCCGAACTTGTCGTGCGGCGGCACCAGCAGGACGTGATGGTCCATTGTGGACACCGCAGCGGAAGGGGGATCGGTCGCGTGCGTCACCGGATCGGTGAGGAAGCGTTGGACGAGCGCGTCCACATCGTGGTCGAGCGTCGCGGAGAACAGCAGCCGTTGTGACCCGGCCGGAGTCTGTTCCAGCAGCGCGGTCACATCGGGCAGGAAGCCCATGTCGGCCATCTGGTCGGCCTCGTCCAGCACGGTGATTCCGATGCCGTCGAGGCTCACCTCGCCGCGCTCGATCAGGTCGGCCAGCCGGCCCGGCGTGGCGACGAGGACGTCGACCCCGCGGCGCAGCGCCTGGATCTGCCGCTCGTACGGCACACCGCCGACCGCGGTGGTCAGAAACACGCGGATCGCGCGGCCGAGCGGGCGCAGCACGTCGGCCACCTGCATGGCCAGCTCGCGGGTCGGGACGAGCACCAGCGCGTGCGGACGGCGCGGCGGGGCACCGCCGGCGGCCGCCACCCGGGCGAGCAGCGGCAGGCCGAACGCCAGCGTCTTGCCGGAGCCGGTCTGGCCGCGGCCGAGCACGTCCCGGCCCGCGAGCGCGTCGGGGACGGTCGCGGCCTGAATCTCGAACGGCTCTGTGATTCCCGTCTCGGCGAGCGCGTGTGCGAGTACCGGTGGCAAACCGAGCTGAGCGAACTTGTTGTCCGGATCGACGGTCACCGGCGCGGGGCGCGGTCTGGTGTGAGTGCGGTGCGGTCGGGACTTGAAACGGGCGCGCGGATTCGCGCGGCCGGCAGCGGTCACTGTCATCGGTTCGGGATTACCTTCCAAACGGTGCGTCACTCAGCAGTGCACACCGCCGGAACGCATGAGGCGCGCGGCTCGGTGCCAGCGCGCGGTGATCGTGCCAAGGGTACACGATGAGCGGATGAACCCGTTGACCGCGCTGACCCTCGACGAGCTCCGCTATCGGCGCAGCATCAAGTGGTGCCAGTACGAACCGGATGTACTGCCGCTGTGGGTGGCCGAGATGGACACCCCGCTGGCCGAGCCGATCGCCGACGCGTTGGCGGCGCTGGTCGGGCGCGGGGACACCGGGTACGCGCACATCGCCGGTCTCGCCGAGGCGTACGCCGGGTTCGCCGCCGACCGGCTGGGCTGGGTGCCCGATCCGGCCCGTGCGATGCTCATGCCCGATGTGATGAACGGCATCGTCGCCGTGTTGCGGGTGCTCACCGCACCGGGTGACGGGGTGGCGGTCACTCCGCCGGTGTACCACCCGTTCTTCTCGTTCATCGCCAACGCCGACCGGCGCGTGGTCGAGGTACCGCTGCTGCCCGAGGCGCCGCGGCTCGACCTGGCCGGACTGGAGCGGGTGTTCGCCTCGCGCGAGGCGCGTGTCTGTCTACTGTGTAATCCGCACAACCCGACCGGTGACGTGTTCTCGCGGGACGTACTGCTCGAGGTGGCGAGGTTGGCCGACCGCCATGGGGTACGGCTGCTCGTCGACGAGATCCATGCGCCGTTGACGTATCCCGGCGCCACCGCGGTACCGATGCTGTCTCTGGTCGACGACGTGGAGGCGGCGGCTCGGGCTTTCGTTTTCGTGTCCGCCTCGAAGGCGTGGAACCTGCCCGGTCTCAAGGCGGCACTGGTCTTCGCCGGCCCGGCCGCGGCCGAGGAGCTGGGCGCGGTACCGCACGAGGTGACCTTCGGTGCGGGGCTACCGGGTGTCGTCGCGAGCGAGGCGGCGCTGCGGCACGGCGTACCGTGGCTCGACGAACTGGTCGCGGGTCTGGACAGCAATCGCCGGTTGCTGGCGGAGCTGCTCGCCGAGTACCTGCCGGATGTGGGCTACCGGCTGCCGGACGCGACGTACCTGGCGTGGCTGGACTGCCGGGCGCTGGGTCTCGGCGACGATCCCGCGGTCGAGTTCCTCGAGCGGGGTCGGGTGGCTGTCTACTCTGGACCGATGTTCGGGGAAGACGGGCGCGGCTTCGTCCGGCTCAACTTCGCCACTTCGCCGGAGATCCTGCGGGAGGGCGTGCGCCGGATGGCCGCAGCTACGAATCGATGAGCCCGTTGAACCAGTCGGTCACCGCGTCGCCAGCCACCGACGCCACGGCCCAACCGGCCAACACGAGGACCGCCAACACGACGAACAGGATGAGGACGACCTTGCCGGTACGCCACTTCGTCCTCGGCGCGTCGACTTCACCCTGCGCGAGGATGTGTCCGGTCAGCGAGCCCGACGTCTCCCACCCCGACGCCAGGGCGGTCGTCATCTCGGGCAGGTCCTTTCCTCCACTGTAGACAGTTCCCGGGTCGGCGCGGACGCTCGTCTGCCAGGCGGGTGCGTCCCCGGCCGGGGGCACGAGTGTGCTCCGCCAATCCCTCGGCGGAAACGCGGCGGGAGCTGCCGGTGGGGCCGGCGCGGGTGGGGCCGGCGGGGCGGCCAGTGCGGTCGCCGGCCCGCCCGTGGGCGGTGTCATCGGGTGCGCCGACGGGATCGTGTACGGCGGTTCCGCGCCCGAGCCCGGAAACGTCGGCTGCGGCCAGGGCGGTAGCGCGGGTGCGGGTGGAGTCGGTGGCGCGACCGCTGGGCTTACCGGCGGTGCCGGGGCTACGGGCGGTGGCGGTGCATCGCCGGACAGGGGCGAGCGCGGGCGGTGTGGCAGCGGAGCGCCCATCGGCGGCGGCGGCGGGTAGGGCGGTGCCGGATCCGGACCCGGTGGCTGTGGCGGCGGCGGGATCGGGGGTGGCCCCGGCGGCGGAGCCGGCGGCTGGGGTTGCGGGTATGGCGGCGGAACCGGCTGCGGTGGAGCCGGCGGCTGCGGTACCGGTGTCGGCGACGGGAACGGCGAGGGACCCGGCTGCGGTGGCTCGGCCGGCTGCGGTGGCTCGACGGGCTGGGGTGGCTCGTGCGGCTGGGGCGGCTCGACGGGGTCCGGGGGCCGTACGGGGTCCGGCTCGCTCTGTGCGCTACCGCGGTAGGTGCGTGACCGTATCGCCGCGGCGTCCATCGCTACCGCTGCCGCGACATCCGCCGCGGTGATCGGCGACGAACCGGGAACCGACGCCGTGGCCCAGAACGCCGCCCGGCCGCCTCCTCGAGGTTCCACGCGCTGCGCCGGGATGACCGGCGGCGCGGCCGCCGGCGGGGGCGGAGGCGGAGGCGGAGCCGCGTCCCTGGGTGGAGTGGGTACGACCTCCCGCCACGGCTGGGCGAACGCGGCCCAGGCCGAGTCGGCTCCGGTGCGCGGCCGTCCCTCCCCGGAATGATCGACCTGCCGTCCACCGTCGAACACGGGTCGCTGAGGCTGGGCGGCGGCAGGAGGGGCGGGCATAGCGGCGGCAGCAGGAGGGGCGGGCATAGCGGCGGCAGCCGGGGGATCGGCTGGTGCGATGCCCGCGCGGTAGGTCCGGCCGGACGACCGCCACGCCTGTACCTCGTCACGCTCGGCACTCGCCGTCCGGACCGCGGCCCGTCCGATCACGCTCGGCGATGCGCCGATCACGCTCGGCGCGTCGGGGAAGCCTTCGGCAACGTCCGCCACGGCTACCTCGGGTGCCTTCACGTCACGAATCGGCTCGGAGATTTCGGCCGGCGGCAACGCGTCGAGGTAGCCGGGCCAGAGCGCACCGGCCGGTGGCGGCGGCGGAGGCAGGTACGCCTCGGGCAGGTCCTCGTCAGAAGACGCCTGAGGTTCGGAGTCCGTCCCGGCATCGCCGGCGTCGATCGGCGGTGGCCAGACGAAGTGGTCGTCCGGCGTACCCACCGGTCGGTCCCGGCGGTCGCTGCGATCGTCCATCACTGCCTCCCAATCGTGCGCCACCCGATCATCGCATCAGGCGCACGAACTCCGCCGTTCACCGTCTCATATCCAGCCGTGGACGCCACCGGGCATTCGGGCACAGCGGTCGATCACGGCAACGGGCTGGGTGACGGGCTCGAGCTGTCGCTGGGCTCGGGATCGGGATCGTTGGGCGGCACGCTCGACCCGCCTGGTTCGGGGTCGGATCCGCCGGTGGGCGAGGCGGAGGTCGGCGGGGCGGAAGTGGGCGAACCGGACGTCGGCGGCGCGGACGTCGGCGGTCGGGTGGTCGTCTGACCGGGACCCGGGGTCGTGCGCGACGGCGTCGGAGACGGCGACGGCGCCGGAACCGCGGGGAGCACCCGGGTGGCGCCGTAGATCCGGGACAACCACACGGCCGAGATCTTCACGACGTCTCCGCTGGACGTCGCGTGGACCATCTTGCCGCCCCCGATGTACATGGCGACGTGGCTGATCGACGTCCAGTCGCCCCCGGTGGACGAGAAGAACAGCAGGTCGCCGGGTAGCAGCTTGTCGAGCGGAACGATGTCGGTCGACGTCTGCCGGTACTGGTCCTTGGCGACCCGGTTGAGCTGGCGGTACGGCCGGTAGGACGCCCACATCAGACCGGAGCAGTCGTATGTGTTCGGGCCCTCCGAGCCCCACTCGTACGGCTTGTCGAGCTGGCTGAGCGCGAACTGGACCGCCTTGAGCGCGTTCGGGTTGGCGATCTTGCCGTCGACCGCGAACCCTTCCTTGCCGAAGTTCCCGGCCAGGCTCCGCTCGAACGCCTCGCGCTCGGCCTCGATACGAGCGAGTTGGTCGGAGTTGCGCCGTTTGAGATCGAGCAACGCCGCCTCGCGCGTGCGGCGGGTGGCGTCGAGGATGTTGAACCGGCCGGTCAGGTCCAGCTCGCTGGCGAGCGCCGCGTTGTACGCGACCAGCTTCGTTCGCTCGTCGGCCTCTGCCCAGCCCAGCTCGCGCGCTGCCGCCTCGCTGCCGGTCGCCGGCTCGTCCGTGCCGGGTAGGAGGAGACCCAGATCGCGTAGATCCGACCCGAACGTGCCGTACGGCAGTAGCCCGGTGGCCTCCCGGTACTCCTTGCTCACCGCTGCATCGGCCGCCCCGCGCAGGCGGGTCACCTCGTCCGCGGCGGTCTGCCACGTGGCCTGGGCGACGACCGTCCGCTGGTGGGCCGCTTCCTTCTCCTCGAGGAGGGCGAGAGCCTGTTCGCCGATCAGCTGGACCTCGGACTCGGCGGCGAAGATCTGCTGGGACAGCGGGCCGGGCACGGTGGCGACCGGGGTCCGCGGGCCTGTGCTCGGTCGCATCCCGGGGAGCCGCAGCTCACCGGATGGGACCGGGCGGGAGCCGCTGTCCGGCGGGTTCGGGTCCGGGGTCGCGTAGGTCGGGCCGGCGAAGACCGCCATCGCCGCTGTCGTGATCACGGCAGACCAGGCAACCGGGCGGGCACCGAACACGGTTGTCCAGGACATCGACCTGGCTGGGACCTTTGTCCGCCGGGCCGGCCGTCTGCGCTTCGACATGTCACCTGTCCCCGTACGCGACTGCATGTGCCGTGTGGTACCCACGTCCTGTCTTACCTCATCCAGGCAACGCTGTCGATTTGCAGAGAGTGACAGATCGCTAACAACGCCCCACGACGTACGCTCGGGTCCATGGAGGCGGGCCTCAAAAACAAGATCGAACAGAAGGTGTACGCGGGGGAGCGGCTGACCCGGGAGGAAGGCATAGCGCTGTACGAGTGCGACGACCTGGCCTGGCTCGGCCGGCTGGCCCACCATCGGCGTACCGAGCTCAACTCCGACCGGGTGATGTTCAACGTCAACCGGCACCTGAATCTCACCAATGTCTGCGCGGCGAGCTGTGCGTACTGCTCCTTCCAGCGCAAACCAGGTGAAAAGGCCGCGTACACGATGCGGGTCGAGGAGGCCGTCGCCAAGGCCAAGGAGATGGAGGACGAGCAGCTCACCGAGCTGCACATCGTGAACGGCCTGCACCCGACGCTGCCGTGGAAGTACTACCCGCGGGTGCTCCGCGCGTTGCGCGACGCACTGCCTGGCGTCTCCCTGAAGTGCTTCACCGCTACCGAGATCCACTGGTTCGAGAAGATCAGTGGACTACCGGCGGACGAGATCCTCGACGAACTGATCGACGCCGGCCTCGCGTCCCTCACCGGCGGCGGTGCGGAGATCTTCGACTGGGAGGTGCGCCAGCACATCGTCGACCACGACACCCACTGGGAGGACTGGTCGCGGATCCACCGGATCGCCCACGCCAAGGGTCTGCGTACGCCGGCCACGATGCTGTACGGCCACGTCGAGGAGCCGCGGCACCGCGTCGATCACGTGCTGCGGCTGCGCGAGCTGCAGGACGAGACGGGTGGCTTCGTGGTCTTCATCCCGCTGCGGTACCAGCACGACTTCCACGACTCCGCCGACGGGGTGATCCGCAATCGGCTGCAGGCCCAGACCACCATGGCCGCACCGGCCGAGTCGTTGAAGACGTTCGCGGTCTCCCGGCTGCTGTTCGACAACGTGCCGCACGTCAAGTGCTTCTGGGTGATGCACGGGCTGTCCGTGGCGCAACTGTCGCTGAACTTCGGCGCCGACGACCTCGACGGCTCGGTCGTCGAGTACAAGATCACCCACGACGCGGACAGCTACGGCACACCATCCACAATGCACCGTGACGACCTGCTGCACCTGATCTGGGACGCCGGCTTCCGTCCGGTGGAACGCAACACCCGGTACGAGGTCGTCCACGAGTACCCCCTGCCGCCTTCGCTGGCCGAACGCCGCGCGGAGCCGCAACAGGTCTGGGCCTAGCTCCGCGCGGCGGCCCGCTCCAGGCCGTCGAGGATCAGGTCGAGGACGAACACGAACCCACCCGGGCCGTCCCGCCCTACCCCGGCGCGGTGCTGTTGGGCGTGCTCGAACAGGTGCGGAAGGTTCTCGGCGAGGTCGGGGAGGAGGTTCTCGGCCAGCTCTTTTTCCTTGGCCGGCGATATCGAGTGTCCGATCTCCCACATCGTGAAGCCGATGATGTGGGCGTCGATCGCGTGGTACGCGTGAAACATCACCTCGGCCGGGAAGCCCGCGTCGCGGAGGTGCCCGAGGATCGCGTCGATGTACTCCAGGCGGGCCGGATGGATGCGGTCCGGCGACATGATGAGCCCGCACACCCAGGGGTGGCGCAGCAGGACGTCGTGCGCGGAGACAGCGGTCTCGTGCATGGCGGCGCGCCAGTGCTCACCCGGCGACGGCAGGACTATCTCGCGCCACACGAGATCGACCATGCCGTCCAGCATCGGGTCCTTGCCGTCGACGTGGTTGTACAGGGACATCGCCTCGACGCCGAGCGCCCGGCCGAGCTTGCGCATGCTGAGCGACTCGATGCCCTCGGAGTCCGCGAGGTCGATGGCGGCTCGCAGCACCTGCTCTCTGCTCAGCGTCCTGCGGGGCATTGAAACTCCTTGACTTACTTACACCGTATGTTTATCGTGTGCTTACGGCGTAAGTATAAACCTTGGGAGTCATCATGTTAGCGGTCGTCTACCGCAAGTACGGCTCACCCGATGTGCTCGAGATGCGGGACCTTCCCAAACCGGTCCCCGCGGACGACGAGTTGCTCGTCAAGGTCGCGGCGGCCTCCGTCAACCCGGCCGACTGGCACGGCTTCACCGGTAAGCCCTATCTGGCCCGCATGGGCAAGGGTTGGCGGACGCCGAAGGCCGGACGGGTCGGCGTCGACTTCGCGGGCACCGTGGAGGCGGTGGGCAAGGACGTCACCGACTTCCGGCCGGGGGACGAGGTCTTCGGCGGGCGGGACGGGGCGCTGGCCGAGTACGTGTGTGTCCGCGCGCATCGGGCGGTCGCGCCGAAGCCGGCGAACGTGAGCTTCGAGCACGCGGCGTCGGTAGCGATCGCGGCCACCACCGCCCTGCAGGCGCTGCGCGACAAGGGTGGGATGCGGCCCGGGTACAAGGTGCTGATCAACGGCGCTTCGGGCGGCGTGGGGACGTTCGCCGTGCAGATCGCGAAGGCCTTCGGGGCCGAGGAGGTCACCGCGGTATGCAGCACCCGCCATGTCGACATCGTCGCCTCGATCGGCGCCGACCACGTCGTCGACTACACCCGCGAAGACTTCGCCCGCGGCGGCCGGCGCTACGACCTGGCCATCCACAACGCGGGCAGCCGGCCGTGGTCGACGTACCAGCGCGTGCTCACCCCGACGGCGCCTCTCGTCTTCACCGGCGGGCCGAAGAAGAACCGGCTGTACGGGCCGTTCGGGTACATGCTCAGAACGCGTCTGCGGGCCTCGCTGAACGGACGGAAGGTCGCCATCTTCATCGCCAACCTCGACAAGGCGAACATGGAGGCGTTGGCCGAGCTCCTCGAGACCGGCAAGGTCGTGCCGGTCATCGACCGGCGCTACAAGTTCAGCGAGGTCGCGGACGCGTTCCGGTACCTGGGCGAGGGCCACGCCCGGGGCAAGATCGTCGTCACGATGTAGTCAGTACCGGCACACTCCCGTCGGGAAGATCTGCTCGAGGCGCTGGCGCTCGGCCGCGGTGGGTTGCCACGAGCCGTAGAGACCCCGGTCGATCGCGGCGGCCACGGGCTGCCGGCGGCAGGCGTACACCCCACCCTCGATCGGACCACCGGCCACGGTGCGGGACGTGCCGTAGATCGGGAACGCGGCGGTACACGCACCGGCCGGCCGGTCGTCGAGGATGCCGTCCCAGACGTGCGGGCCGGCCGCGATCTCGACGCCCAACGTGGTGAAGCACCGGTCGACCGCGCCGGCCGGCTTGTTGCCGCCGACTCCCCGCCACGGCGTGGAACGGATGTTGGCCATCCACTGGTCCATGACCGCGAGCGCCATCGGCGTCTGGTCGAAGGCGACGGCCGGACGGGCGTCGGTGAACCAGATGACCTGGTTCTCCGCGTGCCGGTCGAAGTTCAGCATCCGCTGGCGGGAGGCGAACGACTGATGCGAGTTGTGCATGTCGAGCTGGTCTTCGAGGTAGTGCCGCCAGTCGATGACCGGGATGTCGATGTCGCCGCGGAACACGAGCCCGGCCTCCCGGGCGGCGTCGATCGCGGCGCGGTCGCCGGTCGTACGCGGTGCCGGCGTCACGCCGCCGTCCGGAGACAGCCTCATGTTGCGGGCGGACCACGGATCGAACTGGGCCGGGTTGGCGCAAGCCGCCGGTACGAACGGGCAGCCCTCCTGGACCATCTGCGACTGCGGTTTCCACGAGCCGACGCGGGCGTTCAGGTCGAGGAACTCGGCCGGCGTGATG
>Ga0075428_100010859_pt1 | contig 10123 bp, 7 predicted proteins | sample RhiMetdeltSRZDD2_FD_75291 | JGI IMG/M metagenome (GOLD analysis project Ga0075428, IMG submission 75291) | Populus rhizosphere microbial communities from Tennessee, USA - Rhizosphere MetaG P. deltoides SRZDD2 | ecosystem: Host-associated > Plants > Roots > Rhizosphere > Soil | place: USA...
GCGACCGCCGAGTGGTCCTCGGACCGGGCGGGACGCTGGCGCGCCGAGCTGGCGCTGGCTCGCGACGCTCCGGTCGGGCGACTGGCCCTGCGGGCGCGCGCGGGCTCGGCCGGCTACCGGCCGCTGCTGGCACCCACGCGTGCCGGTCCCGGGCAGGCGCTGGCTGCCGACTGGAGCGGCCCCGAGGCCCGGGTGCGGCCGCGGGCCGGAGCCGCGCTGTGGAGCTTCGCGGACGGCCTCACCGGTGCGCGGGGCAGGCTTGAAGTGGACCTCCGTTTGGCCCACCATGCCGCCGGGATTCTCGGAGTCGAAGAGCAGCGCGGCACCCGGCGCCCGGGGGCGGCGGGACGGGGATTGCGGCAGGGCTGGTGGGCAGAGTGGCGCGGCCGTTCCGGGCCCCTCGGCCTCAGCTTCGGGCTCGAAAACTGGGGCCGGCGCTCCCGCGCGCGGGATCCGGTGCGCAGCGCCACACTCACGGCGATCGAGTGTCGCCTGCCGGCCGGCGGCTGGCTGCGAACCGAACAACGCGTCTATCGCTCGGGCAGCGGCGAGGGTTATCGCGCCGCCGATCTCGAGGCCGACCGGCTGGTGCTGCGGTCGCTCTCGGGCGCCGGGGAGCGGACGCGGATCGAGTGGATGATGCCCCTGCCCGCGGGCTCGATGCGGGCGGGACTGACGTTGAACGCGGCGGCCTCGCGGCCGGCGCGAACGCAGTGGACACTGGATTGGACGCGACGCGCCCGGATCGGAGGGAGCGTGCGCTAGGAGACGAACATGACTTTCGCGCAGCGCATGGGGCGGCTCGGAACCGAGACCGCGTTCGAAGTGCTGGCCCGGGCCCGGGCCCTCGAGGCCACCGGCAAGAGAATCGTGCACCTCGAGATCGGCGAGCCGGACTTCGACACGCCCGCCTTCATCCGCAAGGCGGCGGCCGCGGCGCTCGAAGAGGGCTGGACCCACTACGGCCCGTCGGCCGGGCTGCCCGAGTTCCGCAAGACCATCGCCGACGTCTTCGGCGCCGAGCGCAAGTTCCCGTGCGACGCCGACAACGTCGTGGTCACGCCGGGGGCCAAGCCGATCATGTTCTTCGTCATGCTGGCGCTGCTCGAGGAAGGCGACGAGGTCCTCTACCCGAATCCGGGCTTCCCGATCTACGAGTCGGTCGCCAACTTCATCAACGCCCGGCCGGTGCCGCTCCACCTCAAGGAGTCGAACGAGTTCGACCTCGACCTGAAGGAGCTGGAGGCGAAGATCACCCCGCGCACCAAGCTGCTGGTGCTCAACTCGCCGCACAACCCGACCGGCGCGGTGCTCAAGCCCGAGACCGTCGAGGGCATCGCGGCGCTGGCCCGCAAGCACTCGTTCTGGATCCTTTCCGACGAGATCTACGCGCGCATCCAGTACGAGGGCCGGCACCTGTCGATCGCCTCGCTGCCGGGCATGTCGGAGCGCACCATCGTGCTCGACGGTTTCTCCAAGACCTACTCGATGACCGGCTGGCGCCTCGGCTTCGGCATCATGCCCAAGCCCCTGGCGGTCCACGTCACGCGCCTGATGACCAACTCGAACTCGTGCACCGCCAGCTTCATCCAGCGGGCCGGCCAGGTGGCGCTCACCGGGCCGCAGGGCGAGGTCCACGCGATGGTCGCCGAGTTCAAGGTGCGGCGCGACACGATCGTGGAGGGCCTGAACCAGATTCCCGGGGTCACCTGCTTCACCCCCAAGGGCGCCTTCTACGCGTTCCCGAACATCACCGGCACCGGCATGACGAGCAAGGCGCTGGCGACCGCACTGCTCGAGGAAGCCGGCGTCGCCGGCCTCGCCGGCACTTCGTTCGGTGCGCACGGCGAGGGCTACCTGCGCTTCTCGTACGCCAATTCCCTCGAGAACATCCAGACCGCGCTGGCCTCGATCGGCGACTACCTGAGCGTCCGGACGCGCGCCTGAAGTGAAGCGCAGCGCCGCGCACGATCGCTGGGGACTGGCGGTCGGCGCGGCGTTCCTCGCGCTCTACGCCGCGACCGCGGCGCGCGGACTCCAGTTCGCCGACTCGGGCGAGCTGCAGTCCGTGGCCCTGCTGGGCGGCATCCCGCACGCGACCGGCTATCCCCTGTGGGTGGCGCTCGCGCGGGCGTTCTCGTGGCTGCCGCTCGGCGAACCCGAGTTTCGCGTCACGCTGTTCAGCGCGGTGTGCGGTGCGGCGGCGCTCGGCCTGCTGGTGCGCCGGCTCGGCGAGCTGGGTGTGGCGCCATTCGCCTCGGTCGCGGCGGCCGGCTTCCTGGGACTGACCTTCAGTTTCTGGCGGATCTCCGTGCGAGCCGAGGTCTACACGCTCGGCCTGCTGACGGCGCTGGTGGCGCTCGGTGCGCTGGTCGCCGCACGGGCCGCGAGTCCGTCCGCCTGGGCCGCGCGCCGTGCCGCACTCCTGCTCGGACTGGTGCTGACCGTCCACCTGGCGTTCGCTCCGGCGGTCGCGGTAGCGGGGCTGGGGCTGGCGTGGCGCGAGTGGCGGGCGGCACCCCGCGAGCTCGCCCGCCTCCCGCTGCTGCTCGCGGCGTTCGCGCTGGGGCTCTCGCCCTATCTGCTGCTGGTGGCGCTCGACGCCTCGGGAATCCGCGCGAACTATCTGGACCTGGTGCGCGAAAACGCCGCGTTCATGGGCCACGCGGTCCCGCCGCTCGAGACGCCGTGGCAGGGAGTGCGCTGGCTCCTGACCGGGCGCAACCTCCATCCGCCGCCGCCCTTCGAGCTTCATCCGCGCTCGGTGGTGGCGATGCTTCCGGACTGCGGGGCGGTGCTGTTCCTGTTCGAGCTGGGCCCCCTGGCGCTGCCGCTCCTGCTCGCGGGGCTGGTGCGGGCCTGGCGGAAGGATCGCCCACCGGCCCTGGTACTCGCGGTGGCGTTTCTCGCCACGGTCGGGTTCGCCGCCTGGCTTCAGTTCGGAGCGATGCTGCACCTCTTCCTGCTGCCGGCATGCCTGATCGGGGCGATCCTGGCCGCCTTCGGGCTGGAGGCGCTGCTCGGGGTGGCCCGACTTTCGGGCCCGCGGCGCGCGGCGGTGGCCGTGGCGGCATGCCTCGCGCTCGCGGCGGCGCCGGCGGGGCTACGAGTGTTCGCCGAACGCCACCCGATCGGGCCGCGAGAATGGCGCGTGATCGAGGAGGACGCCGAGTTCCGCTCGGCGCTCCTGCCGGCCGTGGCCCGCGACGCGGGCGCGGGAGCGTGGGCCGACTCGGCACTCGAGCGCTTCCCGGAGGGTGCCCTGGTGCTGGCGAGCTGGAGCTACTACACGCCGCTGCGCCACCGCCAGCTGGTGGACGGCCGGCGGCCGGACCTGACCCTGCGCCAGATCCTGGTCGGAACACTGGCGCCCCGGGTGCGGGGCTGGCAGCGCGATCACGTGCCCGCCGGCGCGCCGATCGTGCTGGTGGCCGAGCGCGCGCGCCTGTCGGCGCTGCTGCCGGCGGCGGATTCGCTCGCACTGCCGGGCGGGCGGGTCGCGTGGGTGCTGAGGCGCCCGGTCCCCGATTCGCTGCTCGAGGAGGCCCGGCCCGGACGCTGAGTGCCCGGCGTCGCCGCCTCTGGCGCCGCCGTCGACACCCGCGCGATCCCGGGATCGCGATCCGCGCGCAATCCGCCCGTGCTTCCTCGGCACGCGGCGTGCGATGCGATCGAAGCGACGCCCCCGCCGCCGCTCCCGGGAGACTCACCCGTCATGCGTCTGGTTGCCATCCTGCTTCTCGCCGCGGCTCTCGCGCCGCTCGCCTCCTCCGCCCACGCCCAGTCCCCGCTCGTCTTGAATGAAATCCTCGCCGGTCCGGCCCGCGACTGGGACGCGAGCGGCACCTTCTCGTCGCGCGACGACGAGTGGATCGAGCTCAAGAACGTCACCGGGTCGCCGCTCACGCTCGACGGCTACTTCATCACCGACGGCGACTCGATCCCGCGCTACGCGCTCACCGGCACACTGGCGCCCGGCGGGCAGCTGCTGGTGTTCGGTCGCGAGTCGTACGACTGGGAGCGGGCGACCGGACACCCGGCCTTCGGCTTCTCGCTCGGCAACAGCGGCGATCAGGTGATCCTGTGGCACATCGCCGGTCCCGACACCACGGTGGCCGACGCGTACGCCTACCGCAGCCACGAGGCCGCGGCCGACCGCGCGGTGGGGCGCACGCCCGATGGCGGCGCCACCTGGTCGCTGTTCGACGGGCTCAACCTCTACACCGGCAGCCTGATCCCGGGCACCACCGGCTGCGCTCCCTCCCCGGGCGCCGCCAACCTCTGCAACGGCACCCCCACGCGCGAAGCCACCTGGGGGCGCGTGAAGGCGCTCTATCGGGACGGCTCCGGGCGCTAGGCCAGCAGGTGCAGCACGTTCCGCCGGGCGAACGCCATCACGGTCGCCTGCGGATTCACACCCGGCGAGTCGGGAAGCATGCTGGCGTCGTTGAGGTACAGGTTGGCGTAGTCGTGGACGCGTCCCCACGAGTCGGCGGCGCAGCGGTCGCGGCGCTCGCCGATCGGGCACGACGAGAAGGCGTGCACCGTGACGAGGCCGAGTCCGGCCGCCGGCAGCGGCTGGTCGAGCCAGCGCTCGGCCTCGGCACGGGTGCGTATGGCGGGGATCCCCTGCACCGACGGGAACACCTCGCGCGCTCCGCCCGCCAGCAGCGCGGTGGCGAGGCGCGCGAGGCCGGTGCCCAGGCCGCGCAGGTCCACGTCGGAAAGGTCGTAGCGGATCAGCGCGTTGTCCGGGCTGAGGAACGAGGGTCGCACCGAGCCGCGCCCGCTGCCCTTCACGCCCACGTAGTACTGGGCCATGTGCCGGTGATGCCGCATGGCGTCGCGGTGCGCGGGCCAGTTCTCGCTCAGGGTCATGGCCAGGTGGCCGGTGCTGAAGTAGGCGCCGCCCATCGCCAGCTCCGGGGCGAATTCGCGCACCTGGAGGAGCGGCATCACGCTCGACTCCGAGTCGAGGCGCTCCTCGAAGCGGGCCGCGAGCTTGAGGTAGGGATGCACGCGCAGCGTGTTGCCGATCCGGTAGCGGATCCCGCTTCGGCGGAGCAGCACCGGCGTCTCGGTCGGACCCGCGCACACGAACACCGCGTCGGCCTCGAGGCGCGCCAGCCGCTCGCCGCCGTCCTCGTCGCGCAGGCGTGCCACCACGCCGCTGACCCGATCGCGGTGCCGCGTCAGCACCAGTGCCCGGGCGTTCGGCACCACCTGCGCGCCGGCGGCTTCGGCCTCGGGCAGCAGGTGGCGGCTCACGCCCTGCTTGGCGCCGGTCGGGCAGCCGCTCGCGCAGGTGTTGGTGTTCCGGCAGCCGGGCGCCGCGCGCGGGGTTTCCTCGTAGGCCCAGCCCATGGCGTCGAGGCCGCGCGCGAACACGCGGGTGCTGGCCGGCCACTCGCGCCCGGAGCGGCCCACGCCGAGCCGCTCTTCGGCCCACGCGAAATGAGGAGCGAGGGCGTCGGCGTCGGCCTCCGCCAGCTCGAAGCGCTCTTCCCATTCGCGCAGGACCTCGGCCGGGGCGCGGTGCCAGAAGCCGCTGTTGATCTCGGTGCTGCCGCCCACGCAGCAGCCCTCGACGTAGCCGATCGGGACCCGGCCGAGGATCGGCATCATGCCGCGGCGCCGGTAGAGCCGGCGCATCGCGCGGGTGGGCGGCTGGCCGAAGTCGGGGAGACCGACGCGCGGCCCCTCCTCGAGCACCTGCACTTCGACGCCGGCCCTCGCCAGCTCGAGCGCGGTGACGGCGCCGCCCGCCCCCGAGCCGATCACGATCGCCCGCTTCACGGCGCGCTCCGCTCCAGTGCGGCGCGCACCTCGGGCCGTTCGTAGTAGGCGAGCAGCGCGGTGCTGCGCACCGGCCGGAACAGCTGGCGGGCGAGCGGCAGGCGGCCGTACGCCCAGTCCTCGAACCAGCGGCGCCGCACGTCCGCGGGCAGATCGCAGAAGCCGTGGAGGAAGCGGAGCCGGGTCGCCACCCGGAACACCGCGAGCCCGGCGTAGAACAGGGCGCGCAGCCGCACCGGCAGCTGGTGCAGCTGTCCGCCCACGAACGAGGCCACCTCGCGCACCAGCGGCCGCGCCTCCTCGCCCTCGATCCGGTCGCGATCGATCGGCACGGCCGCCTCGGCGAGCGCCAGCAGGAAGCGCGTCGGCGGCGGGTCGGACGTGGCGCCGACGCGCGGCGCCGGCGGGCTCCCGGCGAAGCCGGGTCCGGCCGTGAGCGGCTCGGCCTCGCGACTCAGCGCCAGGGTGCGGCCCACCGAGAGGCCGTGCGCGGCCAGCACGCCCACGCCGTAGAGCGTGACCGGGACAAAGAACGCGGCGTGCACCAGCACCGCATAGCCGAAGGCCGTCTCGCGCGGGGCGCCGAGCGACTCCATCGCGGCGGCGCAGAAGAAGTGGAACGGGCCCACGAAGCCGGGGGTCGAGGGGAGCAGCAGTCCGAGGTTGGTCCCGGTCATGACGAACAGCGCGTTCACCGGAACGACGGCGAACCCGAAGGCGGGCAGCAGGGCGAGGAAGAGCCCGGCCTCGAAGATCCACACCAGCAGGCTCAGGGCAAGCACCGCGGCCACGGTCCGGGCGTGGCGGAGCGGCTCGAGCCCGGCGAGGATGGCGTGCATCCGCCGCATCACGCGATCGTGCCCGGCGGGCCACATCCGGATCGCGGCCCGGCTCGCGAATCCCAGCACGGTGCCCGGGGCCCACGCGCCCAGCGCCGCGGCGAGCGCGGTGACCGCGAGCAGTCCGCCGGCGATCGGGAGCGCCGCCGCGAGGAGCGGGCTCGCGGGAACGAAGCCGAGTGTGGCGGCGAAGAGCGCCAGCAGCACCAGCGCATCCAGCAGTCGCTCGACCAGCGTGATGGTGAGGGTCTGCGCGATGGCGAGGCCGCTCCGCTCCATCAGGAACCAGGCACGCGCCACCTCGCCGAGTCGCGCCGGCAGCACGTTGTTCACGGCGTAGCCCACCAGCACCACGTTCGTCGCGGTGTGCGCCGGGAGCGAGACCTCGTGGCTCAGCAGCCGCCGCAGGCGCAGCCCGCGCAGCCGATGGCCGGCCGCGTAGCTGGCGAGCCCGAGCGGCAGCCACGGCCACCCGCGTGCGCCGGCCAGCGCGCGGCCGACCGCTGCGCCGTCCAGGTGGCGGGCCGCCGCCCACAGCAGCGCGAGCCCGAACAGCGTGGCGAGCAGTGGAACCAGCGCGCGCCGCGGCATGTCACAGCAGCGATCGCACCAGCCGCAGCACGCCCTGCCCGACCGGCGAGCGATGGCGGCTCGCGCCGGTGGTGCGCAACACCTGGTCGCGATGGGCGAGGTACCAGTCGTAGCTCTCGGCCAGCATCTCGTCGTTGGACCAGCGCGGCTTCCAGCCCAGCTCGTGGGTGATCCGCTCGAGGCCGAAGTACATCGAGCGTCCGTACATGAGCGCGTGATAGGCGCCGAGCGGCGAGAGTCCGAGCGCACTGGTGAGCTTCATGCCCCACACCGCGGGCGCCATCGGCACGTGCCGCACCCGCGAGCCGGTCCCGGCGTGCCGGCACAGGGCCTCGAGCGCCTCGGCCATGGTGCCGAAGCGATCGGTCCCGGCGTGGTAGAGGGAAGCTCCGGCGCGCTCGCCGGCGCGAATGCAGGCGTCGGCCAGATCGTCGGCGTGCACGAACTGGTAGCGGTTGTCGCCCTTGCCGAGCACCGGCACGTTGGCGCCCTCGCGGATCCATTCGAACAGGATCTGGAAGATGCCGAGGCGGCCGTGGCCGAGAATGGTGCGCGGCCGCACGATGGTGACGTCGAGCCCCCGCTCGACCCACGCCCGACAGCGCCGCTCGCCCTCGTGCTTGGCGCGCCCGTAGGCCTCGCCGGGACGCGGCGTCATGTCCTCGGTGACCGGGTTCCTCTCGGGCACGCCGAACACCGCGCTCGACGAGGTGTAGACCACCTTGCGTACCCCGGCGGCGTGCGCGGCGGCCAGCAACCGCTCGGTGCCGGTCACGTTCACCGACTCGAACAGCCGGCGGTCGCGGGCCAGCGGCACCTGCGCCACGTTGTGGTGGACGATCTCGATCGCGGCGCAGGCGTGACGCACGGCGTCGGCGTCGCGGATGTCGCCGCGCATGAAGCTCTCGTTCGCGCCCAGGTCGTCGCAGGGGACGAGATCGAAGTTGCGCACCTCGGCGCCGCGCTCGCGCAGGTGCCGGCGTAGCGTGGAGCCGAAGTAGCCCGAGCCGCCGGTGACCAGCACCCGGGGGGGCGCGCCGCTCACAGCTGCCCCTGCTCGAGGCACCAGCGGATGCTGCGGCGCATGCCCTCTTCGAGCGCCACCGCCGGGCGGTAGCCCAGCTCCTCCCTGGCGCGCGACACGTCGCAGGCGATGGTCTTGTTCATCTCGGAGAGCACGTGGATCTTCTGCTGGTAGGCGCCGAGCGACTGGATCGCGGCGTCGGCGAGCTGGGCCAGGTCGCCGGCCAGTCCCGGCAGGCGCATGCGGCGGTGGGCGCAGGTCTGCGCGAACTCCTTCTCGAGCAGCCGCTCCACCGTGTCCACGATCTCGTTCATGGTGTAGGGGCGCTCGTCGGCGATCCAGTAGACCTGGCGGTCGGCGGCGGGGGTGAGGGCGGCCAGCATCATTCCCTGGCACAGGTTGTCGAGGTAGGCCATCGAACGGCGGTTCTCGCCGTCGCCGACGATCGGCACCCGCCCGTCGCGGATCATGGTGAAGAACAGCGTCTGCCGCGGCGGCTGCCACGGGCCGTAGAACCAGGGGGCTCGGACCAGCACCGATTCGAGGGCTCCGTTGGCGCGCAGGTCCCGCACCGCCATCTCCATCAGCATCTTGGATCGCCCGTAGTTCATGTAGGGACGGTAAGGCGAGCGCTCGTCGAAGACCTGATCGCGCCGGGAGGCGACCCCGATCGGCGAGTTGCTCGACATCACCACCGCGCGGCGCGCGCCCGCCTCGGTGGCGGCGCGCAGCAGGTGGCGGGTGCCGTCCAGGTTGACCCGGTAGAAGTCGCTCACCCGCCGCGGGTGGATCACGCCGGCGACGTGGAAGACCACGGCCCGCGTCGTGCCCGCCATGAGTCGGGCGCAGTCCGCGGGGCGGGTGAGATCCCCCTCGATCACCTCGACGCGATCGGAGAGCCCGCGCAGGGTGCTGGCGTCCTCGCCCGGCCGCACCAGCGCGCGCACCCGGGCGGCGGCATCGGGGGAAGCGAGCTCCGGGTGGTCGGCCAGGCCGTGGAGCAGGGTGTCGACCAGCCGCCGCCCGAGCCATCCGGCGGCGCCGGTGACGACGAGATGTCGCGTGCCGAGGTCCACGTCCGGTTCTCCAGCGATGCCGGGTGTGCCCCGAACGCGGCGGGGCGGAGAGCCTCGGGAATCTAGCAGAGCGAAGCACCCGGGCCGCCGGGGCCGTCCTCCGGGGCGGCCCTTTCGTCCCCGGCAGCCGCGCTCCGCCTCAATTCGCTCACGGTCCGCTCCGTCGCCCGCCGAGGATGATCCCCCCGCCACACGACCGGGTCCCCAGGGAGCCACCATGCCGACGATTGCTTTCAGGACTTCCAGACCCAGGCTCCGCGACTCAAACCGGTTCGCCCGGCGGGCCGCCCGCGGGCTCGCGATGCTGGCCGTGGCCGTGCCGGCACTGCTGGCGTTGCTCGCGGCTTCGCCGCTAGGGGCGCAGACCTTCACGCGCGTCCTCGATCCCGCGATCAACGCGGCGCCCGATCAGGCGAGTGCGGCGAGCTGGATCGACGTCGACGCCGACGGGGATCTCGATCTGTTCGTGACCACCTGGCTCGAGACCTCTCCCAACCTGCTGTTCCTCAACAACGGGCTCGGTGCCTTCACGCGCGCCGTGATTCCGGCCCTCAACGCGAGCCTGACCGAGGCGTTCGGCTCGAGCTGGGCGGACGCCGACGGCGACGGCCGGCCCGACCTCTACGTCTCGCAGCTGTTTTCGGGCGGCGGAATCCTCTTCCGCAACCTGCCCGGCCCCTCGCTCGCACCGGTGGCGTCGGCCCTCACCAACCCGGCGGTCAAGGGCAACGGAAGCTGGGCCGACATCGACCTCGACGGCGACCCCGATCTGGTGGTGGCGTGCCTCAACGGCACCG
>Ga0075428_100010861_pt1 | contig 10122 bp, 16 predicted proteins | sample RhiMetdeltSRZDD2_FD_75291 | JGI IMG/M metagenome (GOLD analysis project Ga0075428, IMG submission 75291) | Populus rhizosphere microbial communities from Tennessee, USA - Rhizosphere MetaG P. deltoides SRZDD2 | ecosystem: Host-associated > Plants > Roots > Rhizosphere > Soil | place: USA...
ACGAATTCGAACATAAAATGCCCGGAAGGCCCGTACAGCTTCCACGAAATGGCCACCAGGATGGTGCAGCACTAGTGGGCCCCGAACCGATGACCGCGACGCATGTCACTCAGCACGTACACGCCCCCCGCCGGCTGGTCTATCGGGCGCTTCTGGATGCCGGCGCAGTCCAGAGCTGGATGGTGCCGGACAGAATGACGAGTCGCGTCCATGCGTTCGAGCCCCTCGAGGGCGGCTCATTTCGCATCTCGGTGACGTACGACGCGCCCGCCGGAACCGGCAAGACGAGTGCGCACACAGATACCTACCATGGTCGTTTTGTCAGGCTCGTGCCGGACGAGGAGGTAGTCGAGTTGGTCGAGTTCGAGACCTCCGATCCTTCGCTGCGCGGCGAAATGACGATCACGATCAGGCTGACGGATGCGAGCGGCGGTACCCAACTGGATGCCGTACACGACGACTTACCTCCGGGGCTGTCGCCAAGTGAGAATGAGGTTGGCTGGCGGATGTCGCTTGCCAAGCTTGCGGCGCTATGCGAATCCCTTACCTCTTGAGCGCCGCTACAGGGCTCGCGGCGTGCTCGAACGACGTCCTGGGAGCAAATGGGATCCCAAGTCGGACCTTGTCGCTTAATGTGGGCCAAACGCTGGAGCTGACGCTGCAGACTATCGGGCCGGGCGAGTATGCCAGCCCTCCCAGTATTTCCTCGACCTCGGTCCGCTTTCTCGACGTCATGCTCGTTACGCCGGCAGTGCCCGCCGGCGTGACCCAACGGTTCCGTTTCCAAGCGGAGTCGCCGGGCCGATCCATCATCATGTTTCAGCATAGCGGCCAGGCGTCCGACCCCGGGGGCGGGCCTCACCGTCCACGACACCGTTGAAGTACACTGACGATTCGAGCGTATGCTGACGCGATGTGCCGTCGCCCGCTTTATCTAACTAGTGAGTGGCGCCCGACCCATGCAGCTGAGGCGCCTCGAGGGCATATATGTCGAACTCTGCTATTCAGGTCACCCACTCGCCCTGGCCAGTCTTGGCGTACGACGAGTGGCGCGACACGCAGGCTACCCTGCATCGGTGGACCCAGATCGTAGGCAAGATTCGCATGGTGCAGACGCCGTGGGTCAACCATTCCTGGCACGTCCCCCTTTACCTGACGGCGCGCGGACTCACGACTTCGCCGATTTCGTACGGATCTCGGCTGTTTTCGATTGAGTTCGATTTCGTCGACCACCAACTCCTAATCGAGACCAACGACGGACGAACTGAGACGCTCCGGTTGGCGCCTCGTGCCGTGGCGGACTTTTATCAGGAGCTGTTTGCCCGGCTCAAGACGCTTGGGCTGGAGATCAACATCCGAACGACGCCGAACGAAATCCCGGATGCCACGCCGCTCGATCAGGACTGGAAACATTCCACCTACGATGCGGAGCAGGCCGCCCGATTCTGGCACGCACTGGCTCAGTCCGACCGGGTGTTCAAGGTTTTCCGATCGCGATTTGTCGGCAAGTGCAGTCCGGTACACTTCTTCTGGGGAAGCTTCGATCTCGCGGTTACCCGCTTCTCAGGCCGTCGCGCACCTCCTCACCCGGGCGGTGTGCCGAACCTGCCCGACTGGGTGGCCAGAGAGGCGTATTCGCATGAGGTCAGCAGCTGCGGATTTTGGCCGGGCGGTGATGTGATGCCTCACCCGGTATTCTATGCGTACGCCTACCCTGAACCCGAAGGCTTCAGGTCTGCGTCGCTGCGCCCAGCCGGTGCGCGCTACGACGCGACGCTGAGCGAGTTCATCCTGCCCTACGAAGAAGTTCGACGGGCATCATCGCCCGATGCGACGTTGCTGGAGTTTCTCCAAAGCAGCTACGAGGCAGCTGCCGATCTCGGCGGGTGGGATCGATCGGCGCTGGAACGGGAGTAAGGAAAGAGCGAACCCATTCGGGTTCGCTCTCCTTGGCCGATCAGTCCCTAAAAGTAGTAGTCCCGATGGACCCCGTCGTAACTACCGCTGCGGAGGCAGCAGCGCTTGAAACCGCCGTCCAGACCCGCAGGGGCACAGATCGTTGCGACCGAGCTTCTCCACAAGTTCCTTGTCGCCGTGCACCATGCGGAAGCCACGCTTCACGCGAGTTTCGGACGGATAGCCCTTCCGCCGCTTGCTGGTGCGCTCAAAAGCGGTGGAGTTCGTCGACGAGTTCGCGGTGCCTTGCCATACAGACCTCCAGGGGGACAGCCCGCCCGGCCTACGGGCGGGGCAAGGTACTGCGGAGCGGGCTGAAAGGGAAATAGAGGCTCCGCACACGAGGCGAGGTCCTATGTATCACCGCACCAGGATGCTGCTCACCATGGCGCTGCTGCTCCTGAGCCGGCCAGTCGGTGCCCAGACCGCTCCTGATACACTTCCGGAGCGCGTAGTCGCCCACATTTACGACGCAATCAATCACTGTGATCGCAAAGCGTGGTATTCCTGGTTTGCTCCGGTGTGGTATCACTCTGATATGGAGGATTCCTCCGCGGCGGTTACACGGCGCGCGAGTGAAGAAGCAGGCCGAAAAGCTGAGCCGGGGACGTGGTTCGCGTCCTGCGGAGACGCCCCCGCGGGCGGAAGCAAGCGGCCCGGTTGAGGCAACCCGCAAACTCGTCGTCGGCCCATTCGTTGTGGTGGAGGAGGCTGTCGTGGATGGACGCCATGTGATTCTGGACATTTACGAAGTGCGAGGAGGCAAGGTCGTCCACCAGTGGGAGTCGGGCGACTATGCTCGCTGGGTCCACAAGGCCCAGTCAGATTAGAGTTGGAGGTACATACCCTATGGCAACATCGCTTTCTCAAAGAGGGGCGGCACTGCTCTGTATGGCCCTTCTCGCCGCCTCGCCCTTACATCGGGAGAGCAGCTGTGATGATCCGCTGCCGATCGACCCTGCGGTTGTGACCAAAGAGATGAAGCTCAAGGCGTTCAGGGGCACCCAGGAGCTTGGCCCGGCCTGCCATTTGAGCTGGGAAGGAGGCTCGAGCCCAGGACTCCTGATCTACGGCCCTTCGGCGCTAGCCGATTTGGGGCGAAAGTTCACGTCCGCCAAGCAAGCGGCTGACCAGTACGCTGCGGAGTCGCCCAAGGGAGTGGAACCTATTCTTGGGGTTGCGAACGGCTATATGGTTTTCGATCCGAAGGTCCCCAATCGGCGACTCTTCGTGGAGTACAAGCACAAGGTTTACATGATCGTGTCTCAGGATGAGATCCCGCTGGCGACACTGGCTAAGGCGCTCATTCAGCGATAACCCGGCTCCTCAGGGTCCGCCCGGAACCTGGGTGGGAATCTGCCGTGCTCTACCTGATCATCGAGACCTTTAGAGCGGGAGACCCACTCCCCGTCTATCGTCGGTTTCGCGACCGCGGCCGCCTCGCCCCCGAGGAGCTCCGGTACGTCTCCAGCTGGGTGACCCAGGACTTTCGCCGGTGTTTCCAGGTGATGGAAGCCGAGGACCCTGAGCTGCTGACCCAGTGGATGGCAAACTGGCAGGACGTGGTGGAGTTCGAGGTCATTCCCGTAATGACATCGGCCGCAGCGACAGCGGCCCTCGCGCCCCATTTGTGATGCCTATTGTGGGCCTCGACCACGTCCAACTCGCCATGCCGCCGGGCGGTGAGGACCTGGCGCGCCGGTTCTATGTCGGCGTGCTCGGCCTCGAGGAGATCCCCAAGCCCGAGCCGCTGGCGGGCCGGGGCGGCGCCTGGTTCCGCCGCGGCGCCGTGGAATTACACCTCGGAGTTGAAGCTGATTTTCGCCCGGCCCGCAAAGCCCATCCGGCGTTGCGTGTCGACGGGCTGCCCGCGCTGATCGCTCATTGCGTGGACGCCGGCCATCCGGTTGAACGCGCAGTGCCGCTGGCGGGCCGGGAACGGGTGCATGTGGCCGATCCGTTCGGGAATCGGATCGAGCTCATAGAATGGAGTAACGCTGGAGCCGCCACCTTAGGAACGATCAAAGGAACGTTGGTTTGGATGCGCAAGATCATCGTTTACATCGCGACGAGCGCCGATGGTTACATTGCCCGTCCTGACGGCAATGTCGACTGGCTGAACCGACCGCAGACGGCCGGTGACTACGGTATGCGGTCGTTCTATCGGTCCATCGATACCATCTTGTGGGGCCGCAAGACGTACGAGCTTGCCCTAAGCTTTCAGAAGCAGGGGATTCCCGGTGCGGAATTCGACCCCAAGGTCAACAATTACGTCTTCTCACGGCACCCGCCGCAGACCCGACCGGCGGTCGTCGAATTCGTCGCCGAACCCATTCCATCTTTCGTGAAGCGGCTACGCGCGGCGCAGGGAAAGAACATCTGGATGATGGGGGGAGCCGGATTGATTGCCTCGTTCCTCGACGCAGGGGAGGTCGACGAGTTCATCATCCACATGATTCCGATCTTTATCGGCGCCGGCATTCCGCTCATCGAGCCGCAGCATCGCTCTGTCCCCCTGACGTTGCAGTCGTCCCGGCGCTATTCCGACGGCGTCGTGCGTCTTCATTATGCCGTCGTCAAGCCCCGATCGAAGCGGACCGCGAGAACCCACTGATGCTTCCCCGATTCCCGGGTCGCGTCGTAGTCATCCCGCAAGCCATCGGGTTTCTGGTGCTTGCTGCCCTCGTCTGGATGGACGAGCTGCTGGATCTACCCCACGTTCTCTTCGGTGCCCCCGCTTCGCCGCACCGGGTGGCAGAGGCATTGCTCGAGTCCGTCGTCGTCGTTCTCCTGGGAATTGCCGTCTCCAGCTGGACGATTCGAGCCGCCCGCCGCGTCGCGTATCTGGAGTCTTTCGTAGTGCTTTGTGCATGGTGCCGCCGGGTCCATTACGAGAACACATGGCTCAGCCTGGAAGGGTTTCTTGCCCAGCATCGCGCGAGGACATCGCACGGCCTCTGTCCCGACTGCGAGAGCAAGTTGGACGCCGGCGATTCGGCTCCCGAAAGCACGTGAGCTGCTACCTCATGCGATTTCTATTCCGAGTTACCATGCTCGTTTTGGGCCCAGCTCTCGGATCTTCGCCTGCGCCGGCCCAGCAACGTGGTCCGGTCGCCGTGGTCGCCGTCGCCCCGTTCACTGTAGATCGGGACAGCGCCGGCGTGCTCCGTACGTTGGGTGACACATGTCTGGCGCACCTGGTCCAGGGGCTGAAGGCGCAGCGTATCCAGGTCGAGCTTCACCTGGAGCTGTCCGAGAAAAACCTCGAGGTAGCGCGGCCCGCTCACTGGGCAGTGCTCGGCCACCTCACTCGCGATGCCGGGCAGTTCCAAGCCGAGCTCCGCCTGCTGGACGTTACGTCCGGGGAGGAGCTGCGATCGTACTTCAACGCCGACAAGAACCCAGCGGGTATCACCAAGTTCGGCGAGTTGGCAGCGCCTCGGATTGCGCGTGTCATCGAGGAGCAAAAGGGTTCGGGCCCCCGATAGCCGAGTCGGAGCATGCGGGATAAGATCGGGCAGATCGTCGATAGGGTGACGTGCTGGCACCGGCCGCCGCAATCGTCATCGCATTGAGCCTTGGCGGTTGGGCTGGCTACCAGGCGACTCGTGCCGTGAGCACTGGCGTCGCTCGTGCAGCTCGCGGAGCTCGATTCGAGCGCCGCACACAGCCCGGGTGGTTTTGGTTTACCGTTTTGGGACAGGCCGCCATCGTGCTGGGTTGCGCTTACCTGACCATACGCCTCCTAATGATCCAACTAGTCCGATGAAACTCGACATCTACCTCAACTACCGCGGAAACTGCGAGCAGGCCTTCCTCTTCTACGAGCAGCACCTCGGCGGCAAGATCACCAGCATGATGAGGCACGGCGAACTGCCTGATCAGGGCAACGTCCCGGCTGACTGGAAGAACGCGATCCTGCACGCCCGCATCGAGATTGGCAACACAGTGGTCATGGGAGCCGACATTCCCGCGGCCGAGCCGATGCGGAGCGCATATCTCACCCTGAGGGTTGACACCGACGAGGAAGCCGAGCGCCTGTACGCCCTGCTGTCCGACGGCGGTCAGATCTTCATGAAGATGGAAGAGACCTTTTTCGCTTCCCGCTTTGCGATGGTCCGCGACAGGTTCGGCACGTCCTGGATGCTTCTTCACGAACGCCAGGCACCACAGCCGCCTACGTCGACGCGAGGTACCGCGGCATGAGGCCGTGACGCACTGTGTTCGTCGGCCACCTCGCACTTGCTCTGGCCGCCAAGCGCGCCGTACCTCGCGTCAACCTTGGCTGGCTCATGGCCGGCGTCACGGCCCTGGACCTGGTGTGGCCCCTTTTTGTCCTTGCCGGTATCGAGCACGTTCGCATCGTGCCGGGCGCGACTGCCTTTACGCCTCTGGCGTTCGACTCCTACCCCTGGTCGCACAGCCTCGTCATGGCATTCGTGTGGGGACTGGTGCTCGTCGGTCTCGCCCGCTCGTTCGGGGTGCCGGGTTCCGCATCGCTGCTTCTGGTAGGCTTGGTCGTCAGCCACTGGGTGCTTGACTTCATCAGCCACGCCCCGGACATGCCCCTGTGGCCTGGCCCCTCGCCGCGTCTCGGTCTGGGCCTTTGGAACTCCATTCCTATGACCTTCGTGGTCGAGGGCTCGCTTTGGGTGGCCGGCATTCTCGCATACCTGCTGGGCCATCGCTTTGGTGGGCGGGGCTCACGCACGGCATTCTGGTCTCTGGTCGCAGTGACCACCGTGATGTGGGCATCAGGCCCCTGGTCTCCGCCTCCACCTAGCGTGAGGGCTCTCGCCTGGTTCGCCCTGATCGGCTGGATCATTGTCCCGTGGGCAGTGGCAGCTGATCGGGGAGGGCGCATCGACGGCTCACGACCTGACTGAGGAGCAAGACATCAGGCGGCTCGACGGATCCATTACTACTCGAAGCTCACCCGCGGAAGTGACGCGGTCCGAACGCATACCGGCTGAATCTGTGAGTGTGCAGGCTCACTCCCACAGGTTCCTCATGGCCGCCACCCTGGCTCACCTGCTTGCCGGGCCGGCCTGGGCGCAGGCAACGGCCCCAGCGGGACCGGCTGAGCCGTACATCGACCGCGGCGTCTGTCCGTTCGAGTGCTGTACCTACCGTGAGTGGCACGCCGTGAACACGATCGGCGTGCGCGCAAGCCCGCAGCCGGGAGCGGCGATCGTTGCACGCTTGTCGCCCGCTGCGCAAGTCGATGCGCTCACGGGCGAGGTCCATTTCCGCCAGGTAGGCGTCGTCCTGCTGCAGCGTTCGGTGACGCTACACGACGAGAATGCAGGGGACAGTCTCGCGCTCAGATCCGGCGACCGCGCCTATGTGTTGAGCTCGCTGGGCGAGGAGTACTATCGGGTCTGGGTTCGGGGCCGCATCCTCGAGGTGCCCTTCTTCTGGGACGACCGGGCGACCTATCCTCGGCCCACCGGCGAGCCAGGCCGCCTGGAGCAGGTGCCGGAAGAGATCTGGTGGGTACAGGTGCGCACTCCCACCGGCATCAGCGGCTGGATTCGCATGGATCAAGCGCGGGTGCGCGGTGCGGATCAATGTGGCGACTAATGAGAGCACACTGCCGCGTACCTTGATCTTCTTCGCATGCCTTGCGGCGCTGGCGAGTACACCCCGGTTCCTCGCCGATGCCATGTTGGGACGCTTGGCGCGCTGGCTCCGCGTGCTCGGCATGGACACCGCCTACGATCCCGATGTTCCGGATCCCATGCTGGTGCGCTGGGCACAGGCCGAGCAGCGCATACTTCTCACTCGCGACCGGAATCTCGTCGCCGAGCTCCGACCGCAGCGGTCCCTTCTGGTGGAAGCGGACGCTCCACTGATTCAACTCAGACAGGTCGTGGCTCAGGTCGGTGTCGCGCCACCCGTCGAGCTGTTCACTCGGTGCCTGGTCTGCAACGCCGAGCTGGCCCCGCCCGACACGGAGGACATCGATACACGTATCCCGCCCGCATCGCGGCAGTTGCCGGGCCCGGTGCGCTACTGCCTGAGCTGCAACCGCGTGTACTGGCCGGGGTCTCACACCAGGCGCATGCGTGCAGCGTTGGCGCGTACTTTCCCGGACTGGCCGCTGCAACGCTGACGGCAACCGTCGCCGGGCCAACTCTCTAAATTCCCCGTGACCGCAGAAAGCAGAGCAACTGCAGAGGGAGGCTGGCCTATGAGCCACACCCTTCGTCTTGATGACCAGACCGTCCGGTCCGCTGGGGGCTTCGAGCCCCCGGCCCAGCCGCCGAGCCACGTTCAGCCCCCGCTCGTCCTCGTTCAACCCCGATGGCAGTACAAGCATTTGGTGCGGTTGCCCGTGGAGGAGGCTGGCGCTGAAGAGGCTGAGCTCAACCGCCTGGGCGCAGCGGGATGGGAATTGGTGAATACGCTCTTCGACGGGCGGATGGTGCACCTGTACCTGAAGCGCGAAGTGCAGTGACGCACGCCGGCGCGTACTCTGCGCAGCGCGCCGCTGCCTTCTTCGCTGTGATGAGCCTCGTGTCTTGCTCATCATCCCCGCGGCCCGTTCTTGCAGGAGCCATTCCGCTCGACATACGCGTGCGGGTCATGGCACCGAAGCTTCCTCCCGGGTGGCATCCGGCACGGCTCACCGAGTCCGACCAGCGCTGCCGCGTCGTAACAGTGGCCACCGCTCGGCAGCCGGACCCGATCCTGCTGCTCAACATGGGGCAGATCACCCGGCTCCAGATCAGTCGGGCCCCGCCGCCCGATTGGTGGACCGAGCCGGAGGAAAGCGAAGGCTGGAGCGAGATCGAGCTGAGCCGCCTCCGGGACGAGACTGACCGCTGCCGGCAGCAATATCCGCCGGACGTCCGCCGCTGAGTACATGGTGTCAGCCCTCGCCTTGATGGCTACCCTGCTCGGCACGGCGGCGACCTTGCCCCCCGCGGCGCGCGACAGCGTCGGCGACGGCGCCCGGCAGGTCGTGCGTGAAGCGCGAGTCGCCGTCGAGAACGACAGTGCTCAGGCCATCATGGCACGCTGGTCGGCACAACTGGGTCCCGATTCCTCCGACCGCCGCATGCTTCTCGGTTTGGCGACTGCGGCCCGACTGTCCTACGACGACACGACGGCGACGCGCCTCTATCAGCGGCTGCTCGGTTCGCCGGGCAGCGGCGACGCCTACGGCGTCTACGCGCAACTCGGCCTTGCGCGGATTTTCTTTGATCGGGCCGACTTGCGGGCGGCCGACAGCGCCGCCAGTACGGCACTCCTGCAGGCCCGCGCCCTCCATGACCGAAGCACCGAAGGTGAAGCGCTGCTGGCTGTGGCCGACGCGCGTATGGACGAGGACGCGAAGGTCGGTCGAGCCTATCTCGACAGCGCTCTCAAGGCGCTGCCGACCGCGGCGACAGAACCTATTGCGGAGGCGCAATGTCGGCGCGTCCGCCTGGGGTTCCGGAGCGGCGACGCCCGATTCCCGCGAGAGCTTCCGGTCGCGCTGGCGTACGCCCGGCGGGTTGGGGCCACGCGTGCGGAAGCGCAGTGCCTGCGTACCGCGGCGATCGACCTCTGGACCAGCGGGCAGCTCGACTCAGCCACGGTACTGCTGCGGCACTCCGCTCAGCTCCAAGGCACTGTTCGAGACCGGCGGTCTCTAGCCTTTACTCTGGCGACGTTGGCGGACCTGCTCCGCGACCAGGGCGCCTATGGCGAGGCGAGAACGACTGTGGCAGCAGCGCTCGAACAGGCGCGAGCGTCACACTACGTCTGGGGCGAGGCGACCGCCACCCATCTCACCGGCACACTGGCGTATTCGCTGCGCGATCTCTCCACAGCCGCGAGTGCCTTGGACCGGGCGGACACTTTGTACGGCACGCTGGGGGATTCGGCCGACCAGATGAACGTGCGCTCCTGGCAGGCGAACATCGCGCGCGATCGCGGCGACCTGACGACAGCACGGCGGGTGACCCGCGAGGTCATCGCCGCGGCGCGGCGAGAGCAGGCGGTGCCGTGGACGGTCGATCTATTTCAGGCCCTCGCCGATATCGAGATAATCGCCGGAGATTACCCCGCCGCTGCGGCCGCGCTCGACACCGCGGGGCAGATTCTCCGGAAGCAGGGTACCAGGTCGTGGGAGGCAAAGCTGGTGTATCAACGCGGCCGCCTGGCGCTGCATCAGGG